>Ga0129308_1000255_pt1 | contig 92817 bp, 95 predicted proteins | sample L827metagenome_FD_94440 | JGI IMG/M metagenome (GOLD analysis project Ga0129308, IMG submission 94440) | Ring-tailed lemur group fecal microbial communities from Wisconsin, USA - L827 metagenome | ecosystem: Host-associated > Mammals > Digestive system > Large intestine > Fecal | place: USA...
ACAACTCCATTATAAACGGAAAGGTGATTGTTTTGTATAACTTCTTTCTTTCTACCCGCATAGCAGGTAGTTTTTTGTTTCGTACATTTCATGTACTCAACCGACTAAAGTCAAAAGCATTAAGTAAAAAAGAAGAACAATTGTTCCTATTTGTTCTTCTTATTCCTTGGATCATACATTAATCCCACAACTATCAAGACAATTCCTAGTCCATACATGATCAATCTTAGCGGATCATGAATCATTCCATCTTGGGCAAAAATATAAGTGATACAATTCAACAATAACCCAAAAGCCAATAAGTAATTTCCTTTTCTTCTCATATCAATCTCCTAATACTTATGAAAATAATAAACTTTAAATAAACACATAATCACCATGATCATCATTGCTGTTATAATCAATGTCAAAGCAATTAATGTATTCACATAAGCCATAACACTTCCTACCAACAACAATAATATCACACTTGTCCATATCGCTGATTGTGACATTTTCTCCTTGATCATATGCTTTCTCTCATCATGTTCCTCAATATATAATTTTTTTAATTTCACCTCATCTTTAAGAGCAAGATGATATCGATATATCGAAAAACAACCTATGATTCCAATTCCTAATAAAACACCCATTTGAAAACTCGCTCCCTCTTCCAATTGAGGAGCATCTTTTTGTATGATATAAAGAATACCATTGATAATAAATATAGTCGCAATACTGATTCTCAACAAAACACTTCTTTTTTGAATTTTCTTTCTAAATTCATCCATTTACATATCCTCCACATCACGAAAATCAAAAACATCTTCAATACTTAATCCAAAATAATGAGCAATTTTATAAGCCAATACAAGCGAAGCTACATATTTTTCTTTCTCCAATGAAATAATCGTTTGCCTTGTCACACCAACTGCCAAAGCCAATTCATCTTGTGAAATTTTATGTGCTTTTCTCAACTCTCTTATCTTTGTCTTCAAGCTTTCACATCCTTCATAAATAGTATAGTATGCTTTACATTTTTTGTAAAGTATATTTTACATTTTTTCTTATTTTTTTCTGTTCATGAAACTTTCGCTTTTTTTCTTCCATTTTATGTATAATACAAATAAGACGAGGAGGTTCTTTATGAAAGATAAAAATATTTTAAAATTTCAAACTTTCTATTTTCTCTTAATAGGAGCTGTTGGCTGCTTTGTTCCTTATATTAATGTTTATCTTGAACAAAGTATTGGTTTATCAGGTTCACAAATTGGTTTATTAACAGCCGTTTCTTTAATTTTAGGAGTTTGTGTCATTCCATTATGGGGAATTGCCGGAGATAAGACACGAAAATACAAGTTACTTTTGATGGTTTCTTTATTGGCAAGTATCATTATTCTCTATTTCTATTCTCAGCAAACGCTTTATGCCGGAGTTTTCGTTTTTGCTTTACTTTTAGAAGTTGCTAGATTAGGATCTAGTCCTATGGCTGATACAATGGCAATGAACTATACTGCAAAGCATCATGGAAATTATGGTTCAATTAGAGGAATGGGTTCTCTTGGCTACATGCTGGGGAGTATGGCTGTTGGGTTTTTAGCTGATATATATGGCTTAGACGGTCCTTTATTTACGAGCTATATGCTGTTATTGGGAATTGCTTTTTTCATTTGTTTAACTTTTCCGCAAACTGACGGTGAGAAGAACAAAGAAAAACCTCAAAAAGGGAACTTTAAAGAACTGTTAACAAATAAAAACTTTATCTTTATGTTGATTTTAGTTATGTTAACTCAGGTTGTTGTAGATAGTTCAGGTACTTATGCAGGAAACCATTTAATTGTCACCCTTCATGGAAACAATTCATTGATGAGTTGGTTGACGTTTATTCAAGTTTTACCAGAAATTATTTTTCTCATGATTTCTTCTCAACTGATTAAAAAGATTGGTTATAAAAGATTTATTCTCCTAGGTACAATCCCAATGGCTGTGCGTATGTTTACATATGCCTTTGTTCCAAATGCTTATGTTTTTGTCTTTATTAGTATTGTTCATTGTTTAGGAGTGGGTATTTCAACTGTTGCAAGTCTTGCTTATATTCAAGATTCTGTAAATCCTGCTGTGTTTGGAACTGCTATTACACTCTTAAATGCTGCTATTAGTATTGGTAAAGCCATTTATGGTTATATTTTTGGAAGTGTTTATCAATATTTAGGATCTTATCGTATTTTCTTTATCAGTGGAATTTTTGTTGTTATTGCAATTATTCTTACAATTTTGACAAATCGTTTTGATGAAGCAGATCAAAAGCTAAAGGAACAACAAGATGCATAGAAGTGAACAAGTTGAATTGACAACGTTGTGTATTGATTTATAAAGATAATCAAATACTTCTTCAAAATAGAGTGAAAGAAGATTGGAAAGGATATACTTTTCCAGGTGGTCACATAGAAAAAGAAGAATCATTTGTTGATTCTGTGATAAGAGAAGTCAAGGAGGAAACAGGTCTAACGGTTATTAATCCTCTATTATGTGGTATCAAGCAATTCCCTATTGATGATGGAAGATATATTGTTTTGTTGTTTAAGACAAATCAATTTACAGGTGAACTCATATCTTCAAGTGAGGGAAAAATGCAATGGTTTGATAGAGGTGAATTATCAGGTCTTCATCTTGTTGAAGATTTTGCAGAATTATGAGACATTTTTGATAATGATTGTTTATCTGAATTTCAATATGCTATAGAAAATAATGAATGGATTGTTACTATCAAATAAAAAGAAACAGATGCAAAACGTCTGTTTCTTTTAAACTATAAAACCTCATCAGCAGCCAAAAGCATTGATACAAAAAGCTTAATACCTTCCATATATCCCTCAATAGAAATATATTCATCAGGTTGATGTGCGCCTCCATGTCCAGGTTGAAGACCTTCAGGTCTTTGTTTATCAAATGAAATTCCTGTTGCCATTGCATTTGGAATTAATCCTGCATAAGTCCCGCCTTTTCCAATATGAATTTCCTTATCTTCACCAGTAAAATCCTGATAAACCTTTTGAATTGTTTGAATAACAATACTATTTTTATCTAAATAATAAGGTGTACTTTCTTCCGTCACTTCAACTGTAAAATCATTTTCACCACATTTTTCTTGGATACAACTTAAAATACGCTGAGCTTGATCAGTCACACAAAAACGACAATCATTCAACAAACGAAGCTTTCCATGATCATAACGTAAAACTGTTCCTGAAGATACTGTTTGCCCAGATATATCATCCGTTTTATTAAACCCTAGATAAGTTCCATAACAATCTTGATTCACATCATTAATAAAACTTAAAATCCTCAAATCAGATTCCCGAACACCCTTTAATTGAATGAATGCACTTGTTAAAATTCTAATAGCATTTTTCCCACCTTCTGGAAAAGCAGCGTGACTTGAAACACCATAAGCCGTTATTTCAATTCCTCTTTTTGTTTCTTGAATATCAAAATCATCTGGTAAATCTTGATAACGAATTTGTGTTCCTTTATTTAAAATAACCAAAGCTTTATTTGGAATAATATTAAAAGCTGTTCCAGCATTCATAGAAATAAAATCATCAGAAAGTGATTGATTTGATTCAAGAATATATCTTAAACGTCCAAATTCACCTCCGACACCCGGAAAACCAGCATCTGGCACAAAAGAAAACTTAGGTACAGGATATTTTGAAACATAATATTCCACATCTGCCATTCCTGTTTCCTCATTTGTTCCTAAAAACAATTCAATATTATGTCTTAAAGGAATATTGAGATCACGTAACGCCTGTTGAATGTAAAATCCTCCAATAGCTCCACTTTTATCATCGCTAACACCTCGTCCAAAAAGATATCCATCACGAATGACTGGAATATAAGGATCACTCATCCACCCTTCACCAGCTGGTACAACATCTAAATGTGCCCAAATTCCAATATTTTCTTTTTGTCCTGCATCATAGAGGATGCTTCCTACATAATTTTCATAATTATGTATTTTAAATTCTGCCTTCTCACCTTTTTTTAGCATAGCATTTAAAACATCAATACAGTCTTGCCCAAATGGCTTAACTTCTGCATGATCGTCACTGACACTTGGAATAGATGATAATTCCATCAAATCTTGAATGATTTGCTCTTTATGATTATCTAACCACTGATAAATTTTCTCTAAATCGTTTTTATTCATAAATCATTTCCTCTTTTCTATTGCTTACTATATCACAGAATGTTCTCTTTTGCATTTAATATTATCATATTTTATTACAAAGCTAAAAAGTTATTAAGAACTTAAGATAATTGAAAACAAAGAACATCTCGTATTGAGCATTCATGACATATAAAAAACTCTATTTTGATGATAGAGTTTTTATACCAATCGCCTTTTTTATTAAAACTACGTACTCATCCATTTTTCTAAAATAGACTCAATTAATAAGATAATAATACCTAACCACAACGTCCATGCGAATACACCAACCATGTCAACCTGTATACGTGCATATTGAATAGATCTCCCAACTCCATAAGGTAAAGCAGCTAAAATTTCTGCCATCACTGCCACCTTAACTCCTAAACTAAGTGAAGATTTCAAACCAGATAAAACGCTTGGCTTAATGAGTGGTAAATAAACATGTATAAACTTATAAAATCGTGGTGGATGATACAATAAAATCACATCTCTCAAATCCTGATCAATATTTTTAAATCCCTCTATAAAATTATTATAAAGCAGTGGAAACACAACCAGAAACAAAACAATATAAACAGTTTGTAAAGAAGATGTCCATACCAATACGAGTATAATAAATGAAATATTAGGAATAGCTTGTAAAAGTGACAAAACTGGTGAAATATATTCTTCAATAATGGGTTTTTGATAGCCTAGATAGGCAACAATGAAAGCCAAGATAGCACTCCAACTCACAACAATCAAAACATGTGATAACGTGATGAATATTGTCATATAGAAATCAATGCTTCCTAACATACCAATCATTCTTATAAAAACATCTTTAGGATAGGGTAAGATGGCTTCCTTTTGTACACTACATGCAATCAATTGCCAAATCAAAAGAATATAGACTGCTAAATTAATTTTATTCTTCATTATTGAAGGATCATATCATCGTTATATTCAATATTAAATTGCTTTAAAATAGCTTGAATATCTTCTTTAACTGAAATAGCATCCTTGTAATGAATATTTTGGTTTGCCCATGTTTTTGATGCAATTGCAGCACTAGGAACACCAAATGTTTCTGCTCCAATTTTATCTACTAATGCTTCAATCTGATTATCTTCTTTAACAGCATCAGTATTTGTAAATGTATCAATTTTTGATAACAGATCTTTTGTATCTTCTTTACTCTTAACAAAAATAGCTGCTTGAGGATATCCTATTTCAGTTGAATTTGTTTGCTTTTGATATACATCTTGCAAAGAAACTATAATTTTTAATGTTGTTCCATTTTCTTTTGCTTTAGCAAGTGTCGCTGTAGCAGCAGGTTCAGCCATTAAAGCATATTGACATTTTCCTGACAACACTTGAACTTGGACATCACTTACAGCGTTGTAATAAGTCACATCAGCATTTTTCATGATATCAGATGAATCTTTCACGATAGAAAAGATTTTTCCAGGAACTGCCATTTCTCCAAAAGCAGCCAAAACATTATTTTGTACATTTTCATTCTCAATCAAATACAAATTTCCCCAAGTCAATACACCAGCCAATTTGTAATCTGTTTGTCCTTTTGCGATTAATTGACAACCTAAATTAATAGGAGCCACAATAGCATCATATTCACTATTTTCCTTCACAAATTCACTGCTTAATAATTCACTACCCTCAACAATTTTTATTTCTCCTTCTTTGTTGACTTCTTCATAAACACCAAGTAAAGATAATGCTGGAGCCCCATTAGGTGTCAACACCTTCATCTCCTTAGCACTTTTTGATGATGAGCACCCAACTAGAGCAAAACTCATCACTAACAATAATGATATTAATTTTTTCATAAACTTCCTCCTCATGTATTTTATTATAATACTTTTTTTATTATTTTTCTATAAATATGCCAAAAGCCGTGTAAGACACGACTCATTGACTCAAATATTCGCGATAATCTTCTAAATAATGCACTGCCCAATTATAGAATTCTTCATCATGCAACAGATAATATTGCTCATCTAAACTTTCCAACTGTTTAGATAATTCTTGATTCGTATCCATGTCTATCAAGTGTTCAGGGTAAAGAGAAAGTGCTTCAGATAAATACTGGTAAGATGAATGTAGATTTAAATCTGCTAAAGCTGTTAAGGTTTCACCTTTGATTTCATAACAATTATAAATAAATTGCTCAACTCCACCATTACTAACTTCACCATTAAAATTATACACAAGCCAATAATTCTTCTCCACATCATTACAGTTTTTCAATGAATAACCATAATCACATTTCTCACATAAACAAATATAAACCTCATATAAAGTATCATCAGTGATTTCACCCGATAAAATCTCACTCATACTCATTTGACTAATCTGATCAGCATTTTGTATAATGTTTAACATTTCCTTATAAAGTTCTTCATTTTCATCATTCTTTGGTTGCACAACAAAATACAAAACTCCTATAGCAAAAAGCGTTATTACACTCAATATGAAAACTTTCTTAGCTCCCATAGTTATTCTCCGTAAATATCAATTCTTGCATAATAACTGTATATATCAGAATCAGGATCATATCTTTCGCTTAAATATAGCGAAGAATCTTGATTATTATATCTCCATCGATTGTCTTCATCAGCATCATTCACTAATTGATGACTGGCATTAAAAACACGCTCAAAGAGATTATCATTTCCATAATGTAATCCTAACTCATCAATGACATATTTTTCTCTCTCTATAGCATTTGATGTTCGTATACTCTCTAACGAATCATTATATAATGTCAAAGTGACTGTACGAAGTTCAGCATCACTCAATGAAACATCAATACTATAATGTCCTTCATCAATATAACCATCAATTGAAAAAGAAACATAGACACCATAACTTGTTGAAATATATTCGTTTACAGATATATCAGAAAAATGTAAAACCTCATCTGCAAATACGAGCAGTTCTTCCTCTTCATCTAATGCTAAAGTCAATGTTCCATCATCATAACCCTCATCAATTGCTTCCTGAATGGTTATTTCATCCTCTAATTCATTTTGCTCGAAAACATCTTTAAAAGACGTCCACATACCTATCACAGCAGGAATTAATGCTCCCAAAAAAGTTGCTATTATAAAAACAATCAAAACAATTTTTAAAACTTGTCCTGATTTTTGTGTCGTATGAGAACGATACTGATTGGACTGCTTAGGTCGATAATTCACTTTTTTAGGTTTTATCTGTATATGTTCATGATCATGTCCTGTTGCATCATAAGTATTCACATGACTTGTCCCATACTTATATCCACATTGAGGACACTCTCGAGAACCCACTGGAATTTTAGTTCCACAAACATCACATTTCATAAAAATACCCCCTATACATAATAGTATAAGGGATTTTATCAAAAAATGAAAGATTCTCTTATTTTTCTTTTAAAGAATATAAACTTGGACCCTCAATAAGCTTTCCATAAGCATCATAAACTGATTGATGACATGGACATGTCCATGTTTGGTCCTTTTTTATAAAGTCAACAACACATTTAAGATGTGGACAATAAGGTGAAAAATAATGCAATTGACCTTTCTTATCCTTATAGACAGCTGTTAACTGTCCATTTACTTTTGTTACCATTCCATCTTGATTTTCTAACAAGTCTAAATGATGATTTTGAAAACGATTCATAATCATCCCTTTTTTTGTATTCTTCCACATCATTTCATAATAGGTCTTCGCATGTGACATTGAGAAATAATGGCAAGCATACAATTCTTCATAAGGATTATCTCTTTCTAAAATAAGATCAGCAATTAGCTTAGCAGCCACTTGTGACAAAGTCATTCCCCATTTTTGAAAACCATAGATGACAAATTCATTGGTATATCGATTTAATCTTCCAATATAAGGAATTCCTCTTAAGGGAATACTATCTTGAGCAAACCAGTCATGTGATTCTCGATAAATGACAAGGCTCCCATCTTTACCAACAGGACGATAACTCTGAGTCTGGTCAATACAGAGAAGACTGTCATCCTGACTCTGATGATATTCAAAATTAATATACTCTTTTTGTTGGAAAAGTTTAAGGAAATAAAATCCTTTTTTAATGAAAGGATATCTTGTTGCATGGACGAGATAGCGACATTGAATTTTGTGATGATTAACATCCAACATGAAAGAATCATCCTTTCTTTCTATTTTAATGACTTCACTATGCTCATAAAATGTAACACCATTTTTTTGACAGATATCAATAAGAGCATATAAATATTTAAGTGGATGAAAAATACCTTGATTAGCTAAACCTAGAGAGGCAAGATGATGCTCTTGTGATAAAGTCGGTACTCTTAAAATATCAAAAATTTCTTTTTCTTTTTCAATGAACTTCACATAAGATGGATCATCTGTATAAATATAAGCATGATTCTCATGATAATCACAATTTATATTTTCTTTGTGAATGATTTTTTTCATTTCTAAAAGGGCTTCTTCATTAGATTTATAATACAAATAAGCTTGATGAATATCATAATGTTTTGTGATTCTTTGATAAATGAGACCATGTAATGTTGTCATTTTAGCTGTTGTATGTCCACTTGTATGACTGCCTAATTCATCTTTATCTAAAACAATAATTTTATATGGAGTATTCTTAAGTTGATATGCTAAAGCCACACCAGATAAACCTCCACCTATAATCACAATATCTGTTGAAATATCTGTTTGTACAACTTTTTCAATTGTTTTCTTTGATGTTTTTTGCCAATATGATTGATTCATTAAAATCACCTATCTCTATTATGAACAATATCTAAATATCTTAAACTTATTTTATAGATCTTCAATGATATTAGCAAAAAGCTGAGTCCTTTGAACTCAGCTATAAATTCTCTTGTTGAACTTGAGGCAAGAGAATTTCTATTTTCGTACCCTTATTTAATTCACTGGTTAATTGAATTGTTCCCTGATAATACGAAACGACATGCTTAACAATCGCCAATCCTAAGCCTGTTCCACCTCTTTGCTTGCTTCTTCCTTTATCAACACGATAAAATCTCTCAAAAACACGAGATTGATCAGATAAAGGAATACCTATACCTGTATCTCTTACAACAATTTTCATTGCATCACCCTCCTGATGGATATCTACATAAACATCACCATGATCAACATTATATTTAATTGCATTTCCTATGATATTACTAAGTAAGGTATAAATTTGAGAATGATTCCCTGTATAGACAATATCATCAAAATTCTTATGAATCTTGATATCATGTAAAGATAGTTCAGCTTCATAACTTTCTAAAACATCCTCTGCGACTCCTTTCATTTTAAGAGGAATCATTTCTACTTTCACATCCGTATTCTCTATTCTTGATAACATCAAAATATCATTAATTAAGGAAGACATATTATTGACTTCATTTTGAATTTTCATAAGTATTTTCTGTTTCTGTTCTTCTTCTTGAATCATTCCTTGAACAAGAATTTCACTATAGCCACGAATAGAAGTCATTGGCGTTTTTAATTCATGTGAAACATTAGAGAAAAACTCACTTCTCATCTTTTCTGCCTTTTTTGCTGCTGTGACATCTAAAAAGAGCAATGTTGTTCCTAAATTGATACGTGAAATATAGCAAACATATATATTATGGTTTATTTTTATTTCTATCTCTTGTTTAGGAATATTGTTATGTAAGGCTTTGATAATTTTGGGATAATAAAGATAATCAAGGAAATCTTGATGTTGCTTCATTGGACCTAAAAGAGAAATTGCTTTGGCATTAATACTTAAAATCTTGTAATTTTCATCTAGTAAGACAAAACCTTCATTCATTTGTTTAAGAATTTCGTCCATCTTAGATTGCTCTAACTTAACTTCTTTCATAGATTTTCTTAAACGATGAGATAAATTATGAATTGTTTCAACGATAATATTAAATTCTTGATAATCATATTGTTTCAAATCGCAATGAAAATCCTCACTCATCTGATCAAGACCATCACTGATTTCAATGATTGGTTGGGAAATTCTATATGCCAATTGGCGTGACAAAATATAAGCAATAATAAAGGATCCTATAGCACTCATAGACAGTGCTGGTATGAGCGTGGGAATCTCATCAATTAAACCATTATAGGGAATAGATAAGCGCAAAATATAACGATCTACACGATAGGCTACATAAAGCATATTCTCTCCAGTCGATTCAGAATGACGTGAAGCATAGCCTTCTTGTGTTTTCAAAGCATCTTGAATTTCTTGTCTATTTAAGTGATTTTCTGAAACACGATCAAGATCGGTATCAGCCACAACATTCCCTGCCATATCAATAATACTGATACGTGTTTTTTCACTATAAGCTAATGGATTCAGATTTTTAATCTGTTCTGCAAGAGGCTGATCATAATCAATCGCATAATCAATTAATCTTAAAGAATATAGCATATCCTGTTTGGTTTTATCCAATAAACTATTAGAGATCAGGGTAGCTGATAAAAAACAAGTGCTTAGTAATGTCACAATAAGAATAATAACGAAATAACGGAGGATAGACTTAGTCATGTATATCCTCCCTTTCTACAAAACGATATCCAACAGAACGAATTGTTTTGATATATTTTTCTCCATTATCATTTAATTTTTTTCTCAATGAACGAATATGCACATCTAAAGCACGTGATTCACCAATAAAATCGTACCCCCATATATTATTCAAAAGCTCATCTCTCTCAACAACACGCTCACTATTTTCTATAAGATATAATAATAATTGGTATTCTTTATGTGTTAAATCAATCACTTGTTGATTGTGTTTAACTGTATGTGTAGACTTATCAACTTGTAGTGTTGGAGTTTTTATAATCTTATTTTTAGGATGAACACGACGCAATAGACTACGTACGCGGGCACATAGTTCTAATACTCCAAAAGGCTTTGTCATATAGTCATCACTGCCACTGTCCAAACCATGAATTTTATCAAGTTCACTATCTTTTGCACTCAAAATGAGAATTGGCATTTGAGTGTTTGTTTCTCTAATCTTTTTAACTGCTGTAATACCATCCATTTGTGGTAGCATGACATCAAAAATAGCCAAATCAGGAGCATTCTCATGAATAGCTATAATAGCATCTAAAGCATTATCAAATAAAGTCACATGATAACCATTGGATTCTAATGACAACTTCACGATTTCTTGAATATTCTCATCATCCTCTATGACAAAGATTCTTTCATTCATTGTTGTTCCTCCTTAAATAAGTCTATGATCGTTCACAGTTCCTGTTTGGTTAAACTCTAGCCATTCACAGATATTCACAGCATGATCACCAACTCTCTCTAAGTATTTGGCAATCATCAGAAAATCTAAACAATAATCTATTCTTTCACTATTTTCCTGAATAATTTCAATAACCTCTTGTTTGACTTCTTGAAATAATCCATCTATTTCATCATCCATTTTAACAACCATTGTTGCTACAGATAAATCTTTTTTTATAAATGCATCGATAGCTTCATGAACCATCATTTTGGTTTTTTTAGCCATCATTGGAATATGTTCAACTGTACGATAAACATGTTCACCTTCAAAAGTCAAAATGATTTCAGCAATATCAGCTGCCTGATCACCTATTCTTTCCAAATCTGTCACTATCTTTAAAGCTGTTGTGACATTACGTAAATCTGCCGCAATAGGTTGCTGTCTTAAAATAAGATTGAATGATCTTGACTCAATGGTTCTTTCCATATCGTTAATCAATCGATCATGACTCATAATTTCTTTTGCAAGAGCTTTATCTTGATGCTTAAAAGCATCAAGCATATTTTCAATAGCCAACTCGACAAGATGTCCCATCTTTACAAGATCACTATTCAATTTTTCTAATTCTGCATCAAATTGTTTTCTAACCACTGTGTTCTACCTCCATTATATGTGTTTTTAGCCAAAACGTCCAGTAATATAATCTTCCGTACGCTGATCCTGAGGCATCGCAAAGATATCTTTTGTTTGACCATATTCTACCATTTCTCCTACAAGGAAAAAGGCCGTATAATCAGCAATACGTGAAGCTTGTTGCATATTGTGAGTGACAATTGCAATCGTATATTGCTTTTTTAATTCCATTAAAAGCTCTTCAATCTTTAATGTTGAAATAGGATCTAAAGCACTCGTTGGTTCATCTAATAAAATCACTTCAGGCTCAACTGCTAAACATCGTGCAATGCAAAGACGTTGTTGTTGTCCTCCTGATAATCCTAAAGCTGATGTATGCAAACGATCAGCAACTTCATCATATAAAGCAGCTGCTTTTAAACTTTTTTCTACAATTTTATCTAATTGTTTTTTATTTTTGATACCATGAATCCTTGGCCCATAAGCCACATTATCATAAATACTCATAGGAAAAGGATTAGGCTGTTGAAAGACCATCCCCACTTTTTTTCTTAACAATGTTGTATCGACACGTGTATCATAAATATCTTCTCCATCTAAAGTGACTTCACCTGTTATTGTGACATTTTTGACATAATCATTCATTCTATTTAATGTTTTTAGAAATGTTGATTTTCCACATCCAGAGGGTCCTATAAATGCTGTTATAGCATGTTCTTTGATATCTAACCTGACATCTTTTAATGCATGTTTTTCTCCATAATAAAGATTTAAATTCTTTGATTCAATTTTCTTATTCATTTTTTATACTCCCTTATTGACATCAAATTTCTGACTTATCCATTTTGCTATAAAATTTAAAACCAGAACAATAACAATTAAGACTAACGCAATGACAAAAGCCAAATCATAATTTGATCTTCCCATTTGAATATATAATTCAATTGTTAAAGTTGCTCCACTGGAAAATAAATGAGTAAAGAGATTCGTAGGTAAAATAGCAACACTTCCAGCTGTAAACAACAATGCTGCAGATTCTGCAATAATACGTCCCATAGCTAAAATAACACCTGTTAAAATACCAGGAATAGCGCTTGGCAAGAGAACAGTACGAATCATATACCACTTTGTTGCCCCAATTCCTAAAGCTGCTTCTCGATAACTTTTTGGCACGGATTGTAAAGCCACTTGAGTATTTCTTGAAATAATAGGTAATATCATAATAGCAAGCGTCAAAGAGCCTGTTAAAATTGAATAATTTAATCTAAGAAATTCTCCAAAGAACAGCATTCCAAATAAGCCATAAATAATGGAAGGTATTCCTGCTAGAACTTCAGTTGTAAAAGAAACTATTTCAACAAATGTCTTATTGCTAGCATATTCATTCAAATAAATAGCTCCCCCAATACCAATAGGACCAGCAATCAATAAAGTAACAATAATCATATAAAGAGTATTGATGATATTGGGTAAAATGCCGACTGTCCCTTTTAAAACACTGGTTGTATGGGTTAAGATACTAAAAGAAAAATGAGGAATGGCTCTTATCGCAATATAACCAATAATGACAACTAATAATCCTGTTGATAGAAAGCTACTCAATCGAATCAAAATATTTAAAATTTGATCACTGATGCGATATTTTTTAACAAAAAGACTATTCTCCATGTTCATCACCTCGTTTTAAAATATATGTCAATAAAAAGTTAATCAATAATATAAAGATAAACAAAACTAATCCAATCGTATATAAGACTTGTCGATGTGTCCCTGATGAATATCCCATTTCAGAAACAATTCCCGTTGTTAAAAAACGAACTGAGTTAAAAGGCAGTGGCGCATTGACTGCATTTCCAGCAACCAATAAGATGGCCATTGCTTCACCTATCGCACGCCCAACCCCTAAAACAATTGCTGACATGATGCCATTTTTAGCAGCTGGCAAAACAACTTTAAAAATGGTTTGGATTTGACTTGCTCCTAAAGCCAATGAACTCTTACGATAATCATCAGGAACAGCTCTTAGTGATGTTTCTGTCATATTAATTAATGTGGGTAAAATCATAATAGATAAAACAAGAATAGCTGACATAAGATTGGCTCCACCAGTAAATTGATGTGTTGTAGAATTGGCAAAAATGATTAATTCTAGTTTATACATCAATGGATTAATAATTAATATTCCTAATAAACCATAAATAACCGATGGAATACCAGCTAATAATTCAATGGCTGATTTTACGATCTTTCTCACACGTGGATTCGCAATTTCAGAAAGATGAACCGCTGTTAATACCCCAATAGGAACACCTATGCATAATGCCAAAGCAACACCCACAATTGAAGTTAAGATAATGTAAAGAATTCCATATTGAGGATCAACCGCCGTTGGATCCCAGACACGTCCAAAAAGTATATCTGTTAAGCCTACCTTAAATATAGCGGGTGTGCCAGATATAAACATATACATGGTAATAGAAATCACTGCTATAATCGAAACAACTGTACAACCTGTCACAATCATCGCTGCTGTTTTTTCTATCATCGATTTTGTTTTTTTATTAGCAACAATAGATATAAAGTTTTTTTCCATAATAGACTTCCTTTCTTCTCTCCATTAATATAGTTGTTTTTTGCTTCACAAAATATCAAACTCATGTATAAAATTTGTTAAGATTGTATTAAATTTTTTTGTATAAAAAAAGATCGTCTTTCATCCTAGGATGTCCAACGATACTTTATTTTGATTTTAATCTATTGAGCTGAAACTAAGCCCACTTGTTTAATAACAGCTTGTCCTTTATCACTCTTAATAAATTCAAAAACGGCTTGTACTTCAGGTTTTTGATCTTTAATTTCACCTTTTGTAGCCATAACAAATGGTCTTTGTAATGTATAAGTTCCATCTTTAACAGTTTCTTCTGAAGGTGTAACGCCATTTAATTGTAATGGTAAAACTTTGTCTGTAATGTTATCCAATGAAACATAACCAATAGATCCAGGTGTTTTTTCTACTGCTGCAACAACCGCTCCTGTTTCATTTAATTCTTGAGCATAAACACATTTTGGGTTTCCATCTTTGCCATCAACTTTTAAAAGTTCTTCAAATGCACCTCTTGTCCCTGAACTTGCTTCACGCCCAATAACAACAATTTTTTGATCATCGCCACCAATGTCTTTCCAATTTGTGATTTCTCCAGTATAAATCTTTGTTAATTGTTCTGTTGTTAAATTTGTAACTTGATTTTGTTTGTCTGTAATCACAGCAATTCCATCAATCGCAACAATATTTTCTACTAACCCATTAGCTTTTTCTTCATCTTTAAGCGCTCTTGATGAGTCTCCAATATCAGCCTTTCCAGAAGCAACTGACTCAAGTCCTGTTCCTGATCCTGTAAACTGTGCTTCTAATGTAAGATTTGGATAATCTTCTTTAATAGCTTCAGAAAGTCCTTTAACAAATTTTTCCATCGAAGTCGAACCATCTAAGCTCACCTTTCCACTTATTTCTGAATTATTTTCTGCTGTATCAGTCTCATTTTGAGGCCCTCCACAACCTGCTAAGCTTACACTTAATAAACACGCCAATAATAAAGCTCCTAATTTTTTCATCTTTTATATCCTTCCTTCTTGTCCTTCAAGACATTTACAGTGTATCTCTTTTTTTTATATTCAAAAAGCAAGGTTTTGTATAAAATAGGTTAAATTTGAGTTAAATATATTATCTATCATTCATATGAAGTATCGTTCTATTGATGACATACAAATATTTAAAATCTCAAAAAGTGACCTCTTCTAACTAGAACTTATTGCTACATTTATATGATGTTTGAGCACACTTTCATCACTGATTGTGTATAAAACCCTTCCTTTACATTATTTTTCGCCCAAGTGATAGATTTTAATCTCTACCTTTTAGAAAGTCATGTTATATTGAGAAAAGGTTTAAATTTATACTCTTTGTTTATCTGTATGAGTTATTCCATAAATTGTTATCATGACATTAATGAAATTCAATTTTTTTCATAATATTTTATCAACTCTTTTCAATAGTGTTATTTATAAATAAGCTAGAATAATAGAAATTTTCCTCTAAATCAAATATACCTAGGGTCGTATTCTCTTTATTAAAAATATACGGATTAGAAAAAATCACCTCATTACCCTTTACTACATATTTAGAATGTTGAGACCCTAAAGTAGTCATTTCTTTGTTAAATAGTAATTTTAAATTCTTATCATAAACCTTAAAAAAGATTTGTTTTGCCCATATTCAAACAAACATACTTTATTTGAAGAATAAACAACTAAATCCATAATATAAAATATAAGAGATTTTATCAAAAAAATAATCGTTTGGATAATATTGTATTACCATAACTCATAACTGTTAAACCAACCTTTTTGGTTATCATTATTTTACTATTAACAATAAAATCATATTCAAAGGATCCCTTAAAATGCAAACGTGAAGAACTAATGCTTTATACATATGGCTATAATCCTTGTGAAGGAGGGTTATCAAATGGCAGACGGTACAGAGGAAAAATGTCTTAATGAAGTACTCACAATTGAAGAGATACTTGAATCTAGAGACTCCTATACAAGAATGAAGTGTTCAAAATGAGGATACAAAGAGAATGTCTAAGATTTAATGGAGCTATGTTTAAAAAGAAATAGATTATAGTATTTTTTAGCTTGAAGAAATAATATAGGGGTATTACGATTAATCGTAATACCCCTATATTATTGTATGAATAACTGATTCTTTTAAATGCTTATGAAATAAAAAGGGAGCTTTAACTAAAAGGAGTTTAAACTCCTCTACATGTCATATTTTAATTTATAGTATTTATGTGCTATGTATAATTATTCTATACTTTCATGTGATACTTTTAACTCTTTTCTAAATATTAATAAACTAATTGCAGTTGTTAAAGCACCAATAATCAAGAATAAAAGCCAAAGTAATGGATGATTGCATAAAGGTATATATATAAATAATCCACCATGTGGGGCATTGACCGATAAGCCAAACATGTAAGATAAAGCACTCCCAACTGATGATCCTATCATTAGAGCTGGTATTGTTCTGAAAGGATCTTTAGCGGCAAACGGAATTGCAAATTCTGTGATACCACAAACTGTTCCCACAAGTAATCCCGGAAAAGTAGATAGTTCATCCTTTGTAAATGCCTTTCTTTTTATCAACATCGCTAATGCTATACCGAATTGTGGAGTAATACAAGCAATGAAGGCTGCTCCCATTGGAATCCAATTACCTGTTTCAGCAGCAGCCAAAGCAAATGCATATGATGCTTTATTTAAAGGTCCTCCCATATCAAAAGCATACATAGAACCAGTGATAATCCCCAATAGAATGGCATTTGATGTTCCCAGATTTGTAAGCCAATTGGCAAGCCAATTTGATAACATACTTAATGGATGACCAATAATATATATCATAATTAATCCTATAATTAACACACTTGCTAACGGAATAATTAACGTTGGCAACAAAGATTTTAAAGATGTTGGTAGTGGCAATTTTTTTAATTTTCTAACAAGAAATCCTGCAATTAATCCAGCAACAAGAGCTCCTAGAAATCCTGCACCCATTTCTTTGGATAAAACTCCTCCAACTAACCCAGAAGCAATACCAGGTTTATCAGCTAATGAATAAGCTACATATGCTCCTAGAACAGGAATCATCAACCCAAATGCAGTCTGTCCAATATTATAAACACTATTTGTGAAACTTGAATATGGATTTAACGTACCCACATTAACTCCACCAATCAAATTAGAAAATCCAATGAGAATACCTCCAGCCAATACTACAGGAAGCATATAAGACACTCCTGTCATAAGAGCCTGTTGGATATCATCCTTTATTACTTTCATAGTTTTCACCCTCCTCAAAAATAATTTTTGCATTTTTTACAATATCATGTGGCTTTATACTTTTAATTTTTGATTCAAATCCTTTAAATCTATCTACATTTTTAATTTTGACATCATTACCAAAAATGATTAAATCAGCTTGTTGTATATCTCCCATAGAAAGCTCATTTTCAACTCCTAATGCCCCTTGTGTTTCAACTTTACAATCAAAGTTTTTTTCCTTACATATTTTTTTTATAGCTTCAGCGGCCATATATGTATGTGCAATTCCTGTTGCACATGAAGTTACTGCTATAATTTTCATTTTATCTCCTTTTATATATAATATATTTTAATTTATTTCTAAAAAACAATTTATAAAATCATCACATGTTCTAAAATAATCTAATTTATTCAAGAACTCATCTTTTGTTAATGCAGTTGCTAAACTAGCTAATATATGCATATACTTATCATTTGTTGTATGAGCAGGGATTGCAAGCATAAAAACATATTTTACTTCTCCACACTCGTTATTCGATTGATAAATAAACGGCTCTTTTGTACGACAAAATACTATAGTAGGTTTTTTTATACAATCTCCTTTTGCATGAGGAAGTGCTATAAAATTTCCCAAATATGTTGATCCCATACTTTCACGGTCATTAAGTAGTTTTTTGAACTGCTCAATATTACTTATGATTTGAGATTTTAACAACCATTGTGCACATCTATTAAATAAATCATCTTTATTTATAAATGTTTCTTCATCTACATGAAATGTTTCATTATGAATAATTGAAGATATTTCATTTTTCATTACATGTACCTCCTTTTACTTATCTATTTTCAATAATTCAATTGCTTCTTCTGTTATTTTTACTCCTCCAGTACCTCCCAATCTTGTAGCTCCTGCTTCAATGAATGAATAAGCATCCATTAAATTCTTAATACCACCTGCTGCTTTTATAGAAATTCTTTTTTGAGAAGCCTTACTCATTTCAATAACATCTGATAATTTTGCTCCAGATATACCATATCCTGAAGATGTTTTAACATAATCTGCTCCTGCTTCTATAGCACATTCAACAGCTTTCTTTATTTGATTTTCTCCAATTAATGAAGTTTCAATAATAACTTTAACAATTTTGTTTTGATCAAAACGTTTAAACTCATTAATAACTTCTCTTAAATCATTTATAACATAATCATAATCTTTATCAAGAAAGTAACCAATATTCATTACTGTATCTAGTTCATCAGCACCTAATTTAACACATTCACTAGCTTCAAATACTTTAACAGCTGTTGTATTCGCTCCCAAGGGATACCCAGCTGTTCCACAAATTTTAATATTTGTATCTTTTAGTTGTTCCTTAACCAATGAGATATAAGACGAATTAATAGCTACAGCTGCAAAATGATATTTCTTTGCTTCATCACAAAATTTAATAATATCTTTTTTTGTTGCATCAGCTTTTATAATACTATGGTCAATATACTTTGACATTTTTTCTAAGATTTCTTTTTCCATAATTTTCTTTTGTTGTATACTATCTTCTTTTATCTAGAATTATTGAAGTAGTATACTTATTCCTCCTTCTAATCTAACTATACAAGATAATGCTTTTTTTTGAAATTTTTTAATTTTCACTTTCCTCTATTTTATCTGCTCAAAATATACTGAAGTTTATTTCACTTTTTTAGTGAAACATATAGAATTTATTATTCAAATTGATGAATAGATTTAATAAAATGATCTATTGTATGGCAAGATCTAAGTTGATTGACAAGTTCATAGTTCTGTGCAATATTAAAAATATTTTCCATAATTATTTTTAAGTTTTTATTATCATTTGCATTAATGCAAAGTAAAAATATGATTTGTACTCTTTCATCACCCCATACAATAGGTTCTTTTAATACGGCTACTGCTATTCCACTTTTTAAAATAACCTCAGAATATGGATGAGGAATAGCAATCAATTGCCCAATTGCTGTTCCGCTTATTTTTTCTCTTTTCAATAAAGATTCATATATTTCACTTGTTCCATAATGTTCCTTTATTAGAGTAGAACACATCATTTTTAATATTTGATTTTTATCCTTTGCATTTACTTGAAAAAAAGAAATATTTTTATCGAATAATTTATATAAACTATTTATCTTATCTTTATTTTTTTCTTGCAATTCTAAAGTCATCACTTTTATTTTTTCAATATCTTTTTCCTTTAACATAGGCGCAATAAATACAACGGGTATATTTAAATTATCTAAAAAAACTGTTGATATTATGAAATGAACATTTTCTAATAAAATATTATCCTCAATTCTAGTCGTTGTAAAAACACAAGCCACTTTTATATTTTCAAATAATGATTCAATTCTTGCCTTGAGAAACTCACCAACACCCTTACCAATAGTGCATACAATGCTTACATTAAAAGTATCTTTTTTTGTATTATTTTTTTCTAATGCAGCAGCAATATGCATTGTAAATAATCCAATTTCATCATCAAGAAAATGAACATCTAAATATTTCTCTAAGCGTTTTATAATTAAAAGACTGATTTCAAAAGCATATGCAAAGGTTCTTTTTAATTCTGTAAGTAATGGATTTTCTATAAATATTTGATATTTTGAACGGTAAATAGCAGGCATTAAATGTTTATATAAATTTTGAATGAGATGTTTATTTGAACTAAGTTGAATTCCGTATATTTTATCTATCTCTATTAAAACGTTTGTAAGAATATAATATATTTCTTCTTGCTCGTACAATTTTTTATTAAACCCTTGCTTTGGAAAAATAGATAATCCCAACAAGTACCAATAAAAATAAAGAACATCTTCTTGCCAATATTCTATATCAAACAATAGACATACTCTCTTTATAGTATATATACTTAAAGAATAAAAAAAGTCATTATATTCTTGAATAGTTAAGTCAATAAATTTTCTTCTAGTTAATTGTGTTTTATATCTTATTATCATAATTGCAAGATAATAAAAAATATCTTGAAAATCTTTATCATTTAGCTGTATTTTAAAATATCCCTCTATTTCTAATATGATATCGTACAACCCTTGTATTTTGATATTCTTAAAATATATCATATCTTTTAATTTATTAAAATCTATATCTTTATGTAACTTTTTATAAAAGGTTACTTGTGCAATACGTATATCTTTTTCCTCACCTTCAATAAAGATGCCTAAATTATTGCGTAATAAAGTTAAGTGAAATTTGCATAATAACTCATCTACATTATTCAATTCTTTTGTAATAACACTTCTACTATAAAAGATATGTTCACATATATCATCAATTAGAATATAGTAATTAAAATCTAAAAGATAGTTTGCAATTGAATAAATTTTATTGTTTATACTTTTATAATCTTGAGTGGAATGCGAATATAAATAATCGTAAATCCAACTTTCTTGATTTGGGGGAATTTTTAGCCAGATGCCTTTCCCCTTTTTCGTTATAATTTGAATTTCTTTTGTTAATAGTTTTTGATTAATAGATTTAATATCCGACTTAACAGTACGTGATGTGACATTAAGATAATTTCCTATTATCTCTGTTGTTAGACTCTGTCTTTGTTCTATCAATATCTTTAATAAATGAATTTCTCTGCTATTTAGCATGTTCGGATCACCTCATCATATCTATACAAATTATATCAAATAAAAGTAGAACCAAATATACTTACTTTTTCACTTAAAATTTATACTTTTCACTAAATATATTGAAAGAAACTGGAAAAACGTAACTATGATAACAGTATTTCATTAGATGAAGATAGAAATATTATTGAGTTTGATACAGTATGTTATAATTAAAATGGTAAATAACATAGACAACAGAATGTCAATAAAACTGATTTGATCTTCAAAAAAGAAAGAAATGCACGATAATAAGAATTTTTAATATCAGTTTTTACTACAAGGAAATCTGTCAATATGAATGAGGAAGATATTCAATCATTGAATCATCAAGAGAAATTTAAGTCATAAAAAACATAAATGATATATCGATATGGTCTGTAAAATAATTTGAAATGATACAAAATCACAAATTATTCTCAGTTACACTATAAAAAAGATATGAAGAGAGCTAAAAACTTGTAATAAATAGTTTATGGTATATCTTAGATATGTTTTAGACTAATAGACTTGCAATAAAAAAATCAACACCTTTATAATGAAGAGGAACTTTTATTCAGTTTCCATATATCTATCATAATATTGATGTTGATATCAAAACAGCAAATATGACCTAAATTAAAAATGCGAATCAAAAAATAAATCAAACTTCTTATCAATCAGGACCATTTATTGAGCTTAAATATACTAATAATTATAAATGAAGTCAATGAATTTTTAAAATCCTATAAAAATTTGATAATGACTTTTCTATACATCTTAATACTTCATAATTCGTATTTGAAAAGCAATTAATCATATACTTGTTTTGTTACCAAGAAAATTGATTCAAATCCATAGCATTAAGTACAAAAACAAATGGATTGTATGGTTATTCATATTTTTAATAGTCATCTTTATGTGAAGATAACTAAAAATGAGATTATGTATACACATAACCTCATCATATTTATTCTTTACCATTCCAACAATATGTACAAAGTTGACATGGTTCAATTCCAATAGATTCAATCAAATCATCCAATCTATGATATTTTAATGATGTGAATTTTAATCTTTTACAAATTTCATCCAACATTGCTTGATATTTTGGATGATCTGGATTGGCATAGTCCTGTAATACTTCATCACTGATATCTTCAGTTTTCTCTAAATCACGAATGACCCTTCTTGTGATTAAATCCATTTCTGAATTAGATCTTGAGAAATTCAAATATTGACAACCAAATAGCAATGGTGGACATGCTGGTCTCACATGAACCTCTTTTGCGCCAGAATTATACAAAAATTCCGTTGTTTCTCTTAGCTGTGTTCCACGCACAATCGAATCATCAATCAACAATAAGCTTTTCCCTTTAATTAAATCTTGTACTGGAATCAATTTCATTTTTGCGATAAGATTTCTTTGCCCTTGACTTTGTGGCATAAAAGAACGTGGCCAAGTTGGTGTATATTTGATAAATGGTCTTGCGAAAGGAATCCCAGAATAATTGGCATATCCTACTGCATGAGCAGTTCCAGAATCAGGCACTCCTGCAACACTATCAGGCTTTGCCTCATCACGTTTGGCTAAAAGTTCCCCACAACGATTACGCATAACTTCTACATTGACACCTTCATAAGTGGAAGTTGGATAACCATAATATACCCATAAGAATGAACAAATTTTCATTTGATCAAAGGGTTTCATCTTTTGTGTGATTGTCTCACTTGTTATATATACGATCTCTCCTGGTCCTAAATCTTTCACATGATGATATCCTAAATTCAAAAATGCTGAACTTTCAAAAGTCACACAATGTGCCCCTTCTTTTGCACCAATAATAACAGGAGTTCTTCCAAATTTATCTCTTGCACAATAAATCCCATCTTTAGTCATAATTAAAATACTCATTGATCCTTTGACAGTTTCTTGTACATGTCTAATTCCTTCAACCATAGATTCCTTTTGATTAATCAAAGCAGCAACTAATTCAGTTGGATTAATTGCTCCTCCACTCATTTCTAAGAAATGTGTTTTTCCAAAACGAAAACAATCATTTTTTAACTGTTCTAAATTATTAATTCTCCCCACAGTTGTAATTGCAAAAGAACCCAAATGCGAATTCACCAATAAAGGCTGTGCTTCACTATCGGAAATACATCCAATTCCAATGTTTCCTTCAAATTCATCTATATCTTTTTCAAATTTTGTTCTAAAAGGTGAATTTTCAATATTATGAATAGAACGATTAAAACCATCCTTTCCATAAACTGCCATCCCACCTCTTCTTGTTCCTAAATGAGAATGATAATCCACACCAAAGAACAAATCCATTACACAATCATTTTTTGATGCAACACCAAAAAAACCACTCATATATTTTAATCTCCTTCATTTGATATTTTACCTTCACTATTTTAGACGATTTTATATATAAAGTCCATATTAACAAACAAAAAAACTCTCAAATTGAGAGTTTTCAATCATAAACATCATGCATATCTGCATTATTGAAAATATGCATCTATACCATTTGCAATTCCCTTAGCACATTTGTATTGGAATGTACTGTCTGTCAATAATCCATCTTCTGTAGCATTTGAAATAAATCCCATCTCTATATAAATAGCAGGAACTTCACTCCAATTTAAACCTGTAAGATCATCACGATAAGAAACCCCACGACTTGAAATACCAGTTGCTGCACAATAAGAACTAATGACTTTTTGAGCTAATAATGATGAAGCACTGTATAATTGTGAACAATAAGGATTGTTCTTTGTAATCGCAATCGTATGGGCACCTCTGGCACTTGAATTGCTGGCACTGTCACAGTGCAAGTGAATAACGGCGGCTGCTTGATTATTATTCCCAATTTGAGCACGTTCTTGATTGGAAATATTCACATTTTGACTTGTTCTTGTCATGATAACAGTATAACCTCTTGCTTGTAATTCATCTCTTAACTTTAATCCAATATCCAAATTTATTTGTGATTCAGTGACCTTTGAAACAACCCCTGTTGCCCCAGCAGCCACTTTTGCCTTCTTGGTTGATGACCCTGGACCCACTGCTTCGGTCGCACTATTTCCTTTCCCTTGATGACCTGGATCAATCACAATGACACGATTATTTGGATTCGCTGTGTAACTTGGTTTTGAAGTATTGGATGATGTTTGGCTAGTTTGACTATTTGAAGTCTGGGTATTTTGAGTTTGTGAAGTGGTTGTTTGTGTTTGAACTTCAACCTTTTCTTTCACTTCTATCTCGATTGTCTTTTCACTTTGATTGCCATTCAAGTCAATTGCAATAATCTTGACTTGATAAGTCCCAGCTTTTTTGGTATCGACATCATCACTATATGTATAATAACCCACCTGATTTTCCGTTATCTTATCACTTGTCAAAAATTCTAATTCTCCATCAACTGGATCAGTCACACTTTTCACATAATCTGAAAGATTATATTTTCCCCCATAATCTATACTCACTTTCTCTTGAGCAAGTACAATTTCTGGATTCTTTGTATCTTTAATTTCAATATCTAAAGAATACTCCTTAGAAAATTTTTCCTTTGTAACAGTAAAATGAATGGTTTGAGTTCCCACTGTCATTGTATCAATTTCATCTTGGCATGCGACTTCACCTTCATAAGATTGTACAAAATCCATTGCACTAACCTGATCGCCATATTCTATCACTGTATTTTCATTAAATTCAAGATGGATAGAATTCATAATATTTTGTTGATGGATATAGCTATAAACCAAATATCCTCCCATACATAACACAACGATTCCTAGTGCTATGATTATTTTGATTTTCTTCTTCATCTTTATCATCCCTTCTTCTAAAGATAACATTATTATACAATATTTTATACATTCACAAAACCTTTCCATTAAAAAAAGAATAAATGATATCTTTCATCATTTAAAGTATCTCAAATAGTTTGGTATTTTCTTTCATTCATTGAGTGATTCAATGAAAAGAGAAGACATAGACGAATCAAATTTTATGGATTTAATATATATGATAATGATTGTTAAAAATAAAAATTTCGGCTATAATAAGATTGTATCGTTAATTAGCCGAGAAAAGGATGTAAAATCATGTATATTAAACGTCATATTGAGTCTGTTATTGAAGATTGTATTCGACAATTCCCTGTCACTTTAGTCACTGGACCAAGACAAGTTGGAAAAACAACTTTATTAAAATATATTTGTGAAGATTTTGATTATGTGACTTTTGATGACCCTATCATTTTAATGGAAGCCATTGAAGAAACAAATCTATTCTTAAAGAACAATGAACCACCTTTATTGATTGATGAAGTCCAATATGCTCCTCAAATATTCAGATATTTGAAAATGTATGTTGATAAAAATCAAGTAAAAGGTTCTTTTGCTTTGACAGGTTCACAAGCATTTGAACTTATGAAAGGTGTTAGCGAAACACTTGCAGGAAGAATGGCTATTGTTGAATTGCGTGGACTTTCTTTAAGAGAAATCCACAATGTCGATTTTCAACAACCATTTATTCCTAGTGATGAGTATATGAACCAACGAAAAAAGTATCTCACAGATTATACTAAACTTTGGGAAACCATTCATCGAGGATCAATGCCAGAATTACAAGATCAAGATATGAACTGGGAACGTTATTATTCATCCTATATAAAAACATATATAGAAAAAGATGTTAGGCAAATCATCAATATATCAGATGAATTCAAATTCACAAAATTCCTTATCGCTTTAGCTGTTCGTTGTGGTGAATTACTAAATATTCATGCGATTGCAAATGAAGTAGAAGCAAGTGCAGATACAATCAAACGATGGATATCAATCTTACAAACATCTGGAATTATTTATTTACTTAAACCCTATTCAAATAATATATTAAAGCGTGTTATCAAAACACCAAAAGTCTATTTTTATGATTCAGGTTTGGTGTGTTATCTTGCAAGATGGACTTCTTCTGATACTGCAAGAATTGGTGCTCAAGCAGGTCACATATATGAAAATTTTATTGTATCAGAAATTTTTAAAAGTCATATCAACGCCGGAAAAACAATATCATCTCTTTATTTTTACAGGGATCGCGATCAAAGAGAAATTGATTTAATTATTGAGGAAGATGGAAAATTATATCCGATTGAAATCAAAATGACAGCCAATCCAACAAAAGCAATGGGTAAACATTTTAAAGCATTAGATAATATTCCAAACAAAAAAAGACAACCTGGAATCATCTTATGTCAATATGAAAGAAAAACATATCTTGCAAAAGATATCATAGCTTTACCTATTGAATATATTTAATAGCCAAGATGAACGTCTTGGTTTTTGACTATGTAATGAAAGAGCCACATCTAAAAGATGTGGCTACATGCCCTTAAAGAGCTTCTTTATTTTTTGGCTTCCTTTCACCGGATTACCATTTATGAATTCTTTCCTATTCCATATCCTTAACAACTCTCTTTAAATCTTCACGAATTGGTAACTGTTGAGGACACATTCTCTCACATGCTCCACATTCACGACAATTTGATGCTTTGGCCTGATCTTCCATATTTTTATATTTCCCTTTAAATAACTTTTCATCATCATAAACAAAACAGTTATTCCAATATTTAAAATTCGCAGGAATATTGACACCAAACGGACAAGGCATACAATAGGCACAGCCTGTACATCCATTTTTTGTACGCGAATGTAATGTATCAGCAACTTGATTCACAATATCCAATTCATCATCTGTTAAGTTCTTATAATTATTAAACGTCTTTAAATTATCCTTAACTTGATCAAGAGTTGACATTCCACTTAAAATAACTTTGACACCTGGCAATGTTCCAACATAACGTAGTGCCCATGAAGCAAGTGTTGCTTCAGGATTATGTTTTTTAAACATTTGAGTGACATCATCAGGCAAAGACGCCAATGATCCTCCCTTGACTGGTTCCATAACCACAAGCGGAACACCCAATTTATTCGCAAGATCAACACCCTTTTGACCAGCTTGAATACTCATATCCATATAATTTAATTGTAATTGACAAAAATCCCAATGATGCGCTTTAAGAATTTCTTCAAATACAGGAAATTCATCATGAAAACTAAATCCCAAATGTTTAATCTTTCCTGCACTTCTTAATTCTTCACACATATCAATAATATGATATTCTAAAACCTTTTTCCATTTATCAGCATCTAAAGCATGCAATAAATAAAAATCAACATAATCTACATCTAATCTTTTTAATTGAGATTCAAAAATTTCTCTTGCTTCCTCTTGACTATGAATTTTCCAAATAGGCAATTTTGTCGCAAGCTTAAAACTCTTTCTCTCATATTTCTTTAAAACTCTTCCAACAAATGGTTCACTGTCTCCATTATGATAAGGATAAGCCGTATCAATATATGTCACGCCATTTTCAATCGCCAAATCCAACATTTTTTCAGCTTCTGCCTCATTAATACTCCCATCTTCATTTAAAGGAAATCGCATACAGCCAAAGCCTAATAAAGATGCTTCAACCCCCAACTTATCAAATTTTCTAACCTCCATATATAAGCCTCCTATTCATATTTATGATAATCTCATTTATAAAAATAAACAAGAAAAAAGTATACTTTCATATACTTTTTAAAATGCAATCTCTTTTCCAATAGTCGCAACCATAACAGCTTTGATTGTATGCATTCTATTTTCAGCTTCATCAAAAACTACAGATTGTGAAGATCTGAAGACTTCATCTTCAACTTCTCTAATATCAATCCCTTGTTCATGTTTTGCTTTAGCAACTTCTGTTTCAAAATCATGGAATGATGGTAAGCAATGCATAAATAAAGTTGAATCTTGACCTGTTTTCTTCATCATTTCTGTTGTGACTTTATATGGTGACAACATTTCAACTCTTGGCTTATATAAGCTTTCATCTTCCCCCATACTGACCCAAATATCAGTATAAATCACATCGGCATCTTTCACTGCTTCGTCAATATTATCCAAGACTTCAAACTTTCCACCTGATTTTTCAGCTTCTTTTTGACAATAAGCCAAAACTTCTGGATCAATATGTAATGATTTTGGTCCCAAAGCCACAAAATGCATTCCCATCTTCGCAGCACCATACATCAAACCATAACAAACATTATTTCTAATATCACCTGTAAAAACGAACTTCACTTCATTTAACGGTTTATTTAAATGTTCTTCAATAGTTAAAAAATCTGCTAAAGTTTGGGTTGGATGATCAACATCTGTCAAACCATTCCAGACAGGGACACCTGAATACTTCGCTAAATCTTCAACAGTTTTTTGGGCAAATCCTCTGAATTCAATCCCATCATACATTCTTCCTAAAACCTTTGCAGTATCTTCAATAGACTCTTTTTTCCCCATTTGTGAATTGCTTAAGAATGTGACATGACCACCTTCATCTAAAGCCGCAACTTCAAAAGCACATCTTGTTCTGGTTGATGTTTTTTCAAAAAGTAAAACAACATTTTTTCCTTCTAGTGTTTTTCCTATTCTTCCTTCTTTTTTAGCTTTCTTTAAATAATGTGCTAAATCTAACAAATATCTGATTTCTTCTTGTGAATAATCTTTTAAAGTTAAAAAGTTTCTGTTTTTTAAATTCACCATTCTATTCATCTCCTTTAATTAGAAAACAGTGACTATCCCACTGCTTTATCTTTTAAACATTGTTCCAATTCCATCTTTTGATAACATTTCAATCAAAATAGAATGAGGGATTCTCCCATCAATAATGACAGCTTTTTTTACATCCTGACGAATGGCTTTGACACAACATTCAATCTTCGGAATCATACCGCCACTAATAATTCCTTTTTTCATTAATCCATTCACTTCATAGACATGAACCAATGGAAGTAATGTTCTTTCATCATCCTTATCTTCCAACAAGCCTGGAATATCACTGACTAAGATCATATTTTCTGCACCTACGGCACTCGCAATCTCAGCTGCGGCTGTATCTGCATTAACATTGTATGTCTGACCTTGAGCATCCATTCCCACACTTGCAACTACAGGAATATAACCTTTATCAAGCATATCCAAGATAATATGAGGATGAATCTTTTTGACAGCTCCAACATATCCCAAATCATCACCATTATCATATTTCTCAGCTTCAATTAACATGTTATCAACACCACTAATGCCAACCGCATTGCCACCTTGTTGCATAATCAGTTTGACTAAATCCTTATTTGTTTTTCCAGCCAAGACCATTTGCACAACGTCAATTGTTTCATCATCTGTATATCTTAATCCATTGATGAATTTTGATTCTTTTCCAAGTTTCTTTAAAGTTCCACTAATTTCTGGACCTCCACCATGAACAAGAATCACTTTGACACCAATCTCTGATAATAAAACAACATCAGTAATCACATTCATTTTTAATTCTTCATTGATCATGGCATTTCCACCATATTTAATCACAACAATTTTATTGTTATATTTTTGAATATAGGGCAACGCTTGTGATAATATCTCAGCTTTCACAATAGAATTAATTTCCATATAATATCCCCTCTATGTTCTATAATCTCCATTGATTTTGACATAATCATAAGTCAAATCACATCCCCAAGCCGTTGCTTGAGCTTGACCATCATGTAAATCAATCAAGATTTCAATTTCATCTTCACTTAAAATCTTTAAAGCTTCTTCTTCACTAAATGGATACCCTCGTCCATTTTCACAAACCAATATTTTTCCTACTGAACTCGCCAGAGAAACATCAATCTTATCCACATCATAAGAAGCATCACAATAACCAATGGCACATAAAATACGTCCCCAATTGGCATCTTTCCCAAACATTGCAGCTTTAAATAAAGAACTTGTAATCACTGATTTTGCGACAGCTTTCGCATCCTTGATCGTACAAGCATTGCTGACATGACAAGTTAAAAGTTTTGTTGCTCCTTCACCGTCTTTCGCAATACCTTTTGATAAATTTGTACAAATTGACATTAAAGCTTCTTTAAAAAGATCATAATCTTTATTTTTCTCTGTAATTTCTTTATTTTGAGCTAAACCATTAGCCATCACACTTAACATATCATTTGTTGAAGTATCACCATCAACAGAAACCATATTAAATGTATCATTGACAACTTCATGAATCACTTCATTTAACATCTCTTTAGAAATTGCGACATCTGTTGTCACAAAAGCTAACATTGTTGCCATATTTGGATGAATCATCCCACTTCCTTTAGCAATGGCTCCAATATGACAAATCTGATTATCTAATTCAAATTCTACAGCATATTCTTTTTTAACTGTATCTGTTGTCATGATACCTTCACAGGCATCACTGCTTCCTTCATATGTTAAAGCATTGATTAAATCTTGCATATGATTTTCAAAAGGAGCAATATCCAAAGGTTGTCCAATGACACCTGTTGAAGCAACAATAATATCATTTGCATTTATATTTAATGTTTGAGCACATAAATCACAAACTTGATTGGCAATTTCTTCTCCATTAGGATTACATGTATTGGCATTTCCACTATTACAAATAATAGCCTTAGCTTCTCCATTACTTAAATGTTGTTTCGTCACTGCAATTGGTGCACCTTTGACCTTATTTAAAGTATAAGTGCTAGCCGCATGACACATCACATCACTGACAATTAAAGCTAAATCCTTTTTCGATTTGTTTTTTCTTATCCCACAGTGGATTCCTGATGCTTGAAAACCTAAAGGAGCACATACCCCACCTTGTATATCCTTCATTCTTTCACACCTAGAAAGATGGTGGAACCATCTCTAATCCTTTCTTTTCTTCTATTCCATACATAATATTCATATTTTGAATAGCTTGACCAGCAGCCCCTTTCACCATATTATCAATTGTTGAAACAATCATCAAACGATGATATCTCTTATCATAATGCAAAGAAATATCACAAAAGTTTGAATACTTCACAAATTTCAAATCAGCTATTTTTCCTACTGGTAAAACTCTTACAAAATATTCATTTTGATAAGTTTCCTGATAAACTTTAACGACATCATCAAAAGAAACATCTTCTTTTAATGAAACATATATTGTTGACACAATTCCTCTATTCACTGGTAACAAATGAGGTGTAAATGTTACTTGAATCTTCTCTTGTGCCATCTTAGACAATTCTTGTTCAATTTCAGGCGTATGACGATGACTTCCTAATTTATAAGGATGGAAAGATTCATTACATCTTGGAAAATGAGTATCTTCTGTTAATGACTTTCCTGCTCCTGTCGTTCCTGATTTAGAATCAATAATCAAATCACAAGAAGCATTCATCTTATTCTTTAATAATGGATATAATCCTAAAGTAATAGACGTTGGATAACATCCGGGATTTCCAATGAGTGTTGCCTCTTTAATCTTATCTCTATTGATTTCACTTAATCCATAAACCTGTTTTTGATGTAATGCTTTTTCATGATAACCAAGCTTATACCAATCCTGATAATCTTTTTCATCATCTAAACGAAAATCAGCTCCTAAATCAATAAACTTTTTTCCGTTTTCATCACAATATTTTGCATATTTTTCACTCAAGCCATGTGGTAAAGAAGCAAAAATCATCTCTGCTTTTTTTAGGACATCTTCATCACTTTCAAAAATCATATCACAAATACCATAAAATGATGGATATAAATCATAAATATGTTGTCCAACATAACTTCTCGCTCCAATAGAAACAACTTCTGCTTCATCATGATTGAGTAATAATCTTAATAATTCAGCTCCAGCATAACCACTGGCTCCAATAATACCAACTTTAATCATGCAAGACCCTCCAATTTTTTCTTCATAATGTCAATTGACTTCTTCACGGCTTCAGATGATGGTCCCCCATCAACTTTTCTGTTGTTGACACAAGTTTCTAATGAAATTGCATCATATATCGTTTCTTCAAATGTTTCATCAAAACTTTGATAGACATTTAAAGGTAATGTTTCTAAGACACAATCATGATCAATACAATAAGCAACCAATTGGCCTGTTGTTTTATAAGCATCTCTAAAGGCTTTGCCATGTTTCACAAGATAATCTGCACAATCTGTTGCATTGATAAATCCTTTTGCGGCGAATTCTCTCATTTTTTCTTTATTGACTTTCATTGTTTTTAACATATCCGTAAAAACAGGTAAACAAAGTTTCACTTGATCAATCGCATCAAATAAAGCTTCTTTATCTTCTTGCATATCCTTATTATAAGCAAGTGGTAAACCTTTCATCATTGTCAGCAATGATGACACATGATTGATAACTCTGGCACTTTTTCCTCTCACCAATTCAGCAATATCTGGATTTTTCTTTTGCGGCATAATACTTGAACCTGTGGCATAAGCGTCATCTAATTCAATATATTTAAATTCCCATGAACACCACATAATCATTTCTTCACTGAAACGTGATAAGTGCATCATAATTAAAGCTAAAGCATTGGCAAATTCAATCGCATAATCTCTATCACTAACACCATCTAATGAGTTATCTGTAATATCACTCATACCAAGTTCTTTTGCGACAAACATTCTATCAATAGGATAAGTTGTTGTCGCTAAAGCTCCTGAACCAAGAGGAGAAACATTCATTCTTTCATAACAATCATCAATTCTTGTAATATCTCTATAAAACATTTGAGCATAAGCCATTAAATGATGAGCAAACGTTATTGGTTGGGCACGTTGTAAATGAGTATAACCACACATGATTGTAGAAGTATGAGCAGAAGCTTGATCAATAATGACATGAATCAAATCAATTAACATATTTTTTATCTCTTTCATTTCATCACGTGTATATAAACGAAGATCTAAAGCAACTTGATCATTTCTTGAACGTGCTGTGTGAAGTTTTTTTCCACTCACTGGATATTTCTTTGTTAATTCTGCTTCAATAAACATATGAATATCTTCAGCATGAGGATCAAAGAGAAGCTTTCCATTCTCTAAGTCACTTAAAATTTCATTTAAACCCTGCAAAATGTCCTGATAACTTTCACTATCAATAATTCCTTGTTTTTCTAACATCTTTGCATGTGCTAAACTTCCCATAATATCATGTTTATACATTCTTGCATCAAAAGAAATTGATGAATTAAAAGCATTCACATTTTCATTAATTTCTTTTTTAAATCTACCAGCCCATAACGCCATAAATCTCACCCCTATTTATTTCTTTGTTGATCTAATAAAGCTTTTACTTTGATTGGTAAACCAAATAAATTGATAAATCCTTGAGAATCCATTTGATTATAATCTTCATCTTCTCCAAATGAAGCTGTTTGTTCACTATATAAAGTATCAGGTGAAGTCATACCAGCCCCAATAATATTTCCTTTATATAATTTTAATTTGACTTCCCCATTCACTGTCTTTTGAGTTTCATCTACAAATGCAAGTAAAGCTTTTGTTAATGGTGTATACCATTGACCATTATATAAAATATCAGCTAACTTTAATGCCACTTGTTGTTTAAAATGTTGAGTTTCTTTATCCAAAGTAATTTCTTCCAAGTCAGCATGAGCTTTATACAAGATTGTTCCACCAGGTGTTTCATAAACCCCTCTTGATTTCATACCAACTAATCTGTTTTCTACCATATCAGTAATACCAATACCATTAGCACCACCAATTTTATTCAATTCTTCAATTAATTCTACACCACCCATTTTTTGACCATTTAAAGCGACAGGTTCACCTTTTTCAAATGTTAATGTAATGTATGTTGGTGTATCTGGTGCCTTTTCTGGAGTGACACCTAATTCAAGTATCTTATCATACATAGGTTCATTCGCAGGATTTTCTAAATCCAAACCTTCATGTGATAAATGCCATAAATTTTTATCTTTTGAATAATTTGTCTCTTTATTGATTTTTAATGGAATATGTCTTGCCTGGGCATATTCAATTTCATCTTCTCTACTCTTTAATTCCCAAACTCTCCATGGTGCAATAATATCCATATCAGGAGCAAATGCTTTGATTGTTAATTCAAATCTGACTTGATCATTTCCTTTACCAGTACATCCATGACAAATCGCATCAGCTCCTTCAGCTTTCGCAATTTCAACTAATTTCTTGGCAATAATCGGTCTTGCTAAAGAAGTTCCTAATAAATATTTTCCTTCATAAATCGCATTAGCTTTAATTGAAGGGAAAATAAAATCATGTACAAATTCTTCCTTACAATCAGCCACATAATATTGAGAAGCTCCCGTTGCTAAAGCTTTGGCTTCTAATCCTTCTAATTCATCCTTTTGTCCAACATCACCTGCAACCGCAATCACTTCACAACCATAATTTTCTTTTAACCATGCAATAATAATTGACGTATCTAAACCACCACTATAAGCTAATACAACTTTTTTATATTGTTTCTTTTCCATCATATTTTTCTCCTCTTTTTATTGAATTGTTTAAAACTATCTTATAAATCAAATCTCCCTAATCGCCGCAATTCAATCATCCCCCTTAAAACAAAAACGCCTCTGGAAAATTCCAGAGACGTAAAATATACGCGGTACCACTCTCATTGCTAGAAATAGTATCTAACCACTCTTACCTTTAACGCAGGGTTACGTTCCATTATACTACAATTTCCAATGGACTCTCATGGGTGCGGTTCATCAATTTCCACTTAGTAACCTTCCACTCTGTATTACCTCGCTTGAAGCGTTCAATCAATTACTCTTCCCAATCAACGATTTTTTGAACTTGCGTTTATCATACAGTGCTATAATTTATTTGTCAATACTTTTTTCAATATTTTGTTTAATTACAAATTATTATCTTTCGTTTTTGGATTTTACCATAATTATTGTGAAATCAATGGAGAATGTTGTACATCAATATGATAAATTCTTCGTTGATTTCGTTGCACAATGAATTGTATTTGTCGATATAGTATTCTTTAAATCTCATATTATTATATGTGTTTTTGCATCAGCACAATGTTCTTTTGAAACAAATCAAAATAAGTTGTATAAATATCATATTCACAATAAAATAACGATACTGTCTCTTAAGAAGTCCCATGCCTTTTGGATCTTAATACAAAATCATCTCGATCATCTTCTTATCCATGTTCTCCTTCCTTCACTTATATATACTTGAAATTCTTTAATCTCTCATTTTTTAACAAAATTCAAAAAAGAGAACTCTTACAATGAAGAATTCTCATAAACCTTTTTTCCGCCAATATAAGTTTGTAAAACTTGAATGTCTTTGATGCAATTTTTATCTGTCTTTAAAATATCTTGATTGAGCACAACAAAATCACAATACATACCAGCCTTTATTTGACCTTTGATATTTTCTTCAAAAGAAGCATAAGCTCCATCTTTTGTATAAGAATCAATTGCTTCTTTCACTGTTAAAGCTTGTTCAGGCAAATAAGGCCCTGTTCCATCTAATGAAGTTCTTGTCACTGCAAGTTGGATTCCTTTTAAAACAACAGGTTCTTCTACAGGACAATCTGAGCCATTAGATAAGGATGTTGTTTCATAAAGTGTTTTAAAATTGTATGATGTTTTTGCAGTATTTGGATCAACTCTTTGATGAATAATATGATTATCATAATCAATAAATAGACTTTGTACATAAGCATGTAAATGCATGTCTTTGAATTTTTCCAATTGATCTGCTCTTGTAATTTGACAATGAACGACACCATGTCGATGATCTTCTTTTGGATAATCTTTCAAAACTTTTTCATAAGCATCCAAAACCCAATCCAAGATTCCATCTCCAATGGCGTGTATAGCAATTTGCATATCATGATGATGTGCATATTCAAACATAGCATTGAGTTCTTCTTGCGAATATACAGGTATCCCTATTATGTCAGGGGCATCATAGTATGGTTTGGATAATAAAGCTGTTCTTGCTCCTAAAGAACCATCACCCAACATTTTTAAAGGGCCAATTTTAAAATATTCATCACCAACACCCGTATGATATCCATTGGAGATAAATTCTTTTAATGATTCTAAATCTAGAAACTGCGATTGTTCGTAGATTCTGATTGTTAATTGATGCTCTTGTTGGAGTTCTTCTAAAGCTTGTAATGCTTCTTTATAATTTGATGTTGCACTTAAAAAGTCATCACTTTGAACTGATGTAATTCCATAGCTATTCAATTTTTCCTGTGCTAATAAAATATATTCTTTAATATCTTTTACAGTTGGTTGAGGAAGAGCATCATACATTAAAAAAGTTGCATTTTCTCTAAATAATCCTGTCTCTACATCATAGCTTCCACCATTCACTTCTTGTCCATTGATATTCGCTAATTCAATAGCTTTAGAATTCGCTACACAAACATGTCCACAAGTACGAGTAATCACAATTGGAACATCTTGACTTACTGAATCAAGATCTTCTCTTGTTGGGAAACGTTGGACATCTTGAAAATAATCATGATTCCATCCTCTCCCAATCAACCATTGACCTATTTTCACATGCTTTTTTAATTCCTCCAACATACCCTTTAAAGAAGATGTATGTTCAGTCAATAAAACATTTTTTAAACTCTTTCCATAATTCACAACATGCATATGTGAATCATTAAACCCTGGATAAACATATTTTCCCTTTAAGTCAACCTTTTCTCCATCATATTGGAATGCTTCATCATCACTCCCCACAAAAACAATCTTTCCATTATCTTCTATAAATGCTGTAGCATCACTATCATAAATATGTGCATGACAATATATTTTCATTACTTTCACCCTTTCTTATCATTCCTTCATCACTTACTTTCCCTCATTATAACGAGAATAAAAATGATTTTCAAGAATTCTCACATGTTATCCTATAAAGATTAAGAATGCTCATTTTATCTCAATCTTATTGATTACTCTGTACAAACTCAATTAAACTTCATGATTTTTACTTATTATCAGGAAGAGAAATAAAAAGGTCAATCCAACGCATTATATATTTAAAAACATCATATTATGACATATAAATTTGTTTATAACAAATCATTGTGTATCAATACTCTTTATAAAAAGACATATTGTATTCATCATCTTTATGTTATAATGATTTCAGATGATAAAGAAAAGGGGCCTTATTGATGAATGAATGGAAAGAAATAAGCTTGCATGATATTAAAAATATTCGTATAGGACACGCAGAGAATGAAGAACATGCGACAGGATGTTCTGTCATTATATGTGAGAAAAAAGCTGTTTGTGGTGTTGATGTCCGTGGTGGAGGACCAGCTTCCAGAGAAACTGAATTACTCAATCCTCTTGCCAGCAATGATGGAATTCATGGACTTTTTTTAAGCGGTGGAAGTGCTTATGGACTTGATTGTGCAGGAGGCATTATGAAATATTTAGAAGAGCATGGAATAGGGTTAAAAGTAGGAAAGTCTTTAGTCCCTATCGTTGTTGGTTCTTGTATTTTTGATTTAGGTTGTGTTGACGGAAATGTACGTCCTGATCAAAAAATGGGATATGCTGCTTGTGTGAATAGTGAGCAAAATATTGAAAGAAACGGAAATGTTGGTGCTGGTATGGGAGCAACAGTTGGAAAAATCAGAGGTGATGGCAGTGCTATGAAATCTGGGCTTGGCTGTTATGCTGTTCAAGTTGGAAAACTGCAAGTTGGTGCAATTGTTGTCGTGAATGCTATTGGGGATGTCTTCGAGCTTGATTCTCATCGTCAATTGGCAGGATTATTAAATTTGAAAAAGGATGCTATGATAAGTAGTGAATTGGAGGCTGTGAAATTACTACAATTGATGAGTAAGTTTTCTTTCAATACAACTATTGGTGCTATTATCACAAATGCTGATTTAGATAAAGCACAAATGAATAAAGTTGCTGCTATGGCAAGCAATGGTATTGCACGTACAATTCGTCCTGTTAATACGTCTATGGACGGTGATTCCATCTATGCTTTATCAGTCGGAAAAGTGAAATCAAGTGCTGATGTCGTTGGAACGATTGCAGCCCATGTTTTGGGAAAAGCTGTAAATAAGGCCGTCTTAGAAACAGATGAAAAATATGGCTATAAATCAGCCAAAAGTTTCTTATAAATATGTAAAACTTGGATTTACTCCAAGTTTTTTAACATATCGTCCTTTTTTAAAAAATCAATAAACCCTCAATAATTATAAACATAGTCATAATTTAGAAAAAGATCATATAATAATCTTATAGGTACATTATGTATAAAATTCTTGACTTTCATTATTTTCTTCTTGTCACATCTTTTTATCGGTTGCATACATTAATATAGATGTTGTTTTGAAAAGATTTGTATGAACTCCATCAATCTGCAAAAAGCCATATACTCCTCTTTTCATTTTCCATTCAAAACAACATCTATATTTTTATATATCATATAGAATAGTTATAAAAAGAATTTCTAAATGAGAAAAAAAGCCATAATCTTTTAAAAAAAGTATATACTATAAACACATAAAAGGGGGAATCATTTATGTCACATCTCATAAGATTTGTTACTTATATACTCAAACATTCCTCTGGTTTTGATACAGTAGAATATTTGAGCAATGTTCATCATCAAATTGAAGAATAGATATAAAAGATCAATTAAAGAATTGGTCTTTTTACTTTATCAAAATCTCCAGTTTATCATTTAACCAAATCGTCTATTCTTGTCATAAAAACAAGAATTTTCAATTTCTTTCAAATAAAAATTGAGACAACTCAATACAAATATTCACAAAATGTTTGAAATTTTTTCATTCCTGTAAATATTATAGTATAATATTTACAGGAGGAATAATTGATGGAATTTTATATGTACGAAGACGGATTCGGATTTAGTGGTTTTCAAATGATGTTTTCAATTATCTTTTTCCTGATTGTTGCAATTATTATTGTAAGTATTGTGAGAGGATTAATGCAATGGAATAAAAACAATCATTCACCACGCTTAAGTGTTGAAGCAAATGTTGTTTCTAAACGTATCCATGTTTCTCACGATACACATATGCATAACGATCACGCTATGCATAGTTCTACAACTTTTTATTATGTGACTTTTCAAGTAGAGAGTGGAGATCGTATGGAATTTCATGTGAGTGGAACAGAATATGGTATGTTAGCCGAAGGTGATTATGGAAAACTGACATTCCAAGGAACAAGATATCTAGGCTTTGAACGTCAATGATAAATAGAAATACTCTTAGAGAATCCACCTCTAAGAGTATTTTTACATTTTTGATAAGAATACAATTGTTTCGTATGGTCTTAATATTAAACAATCTTCTAATGTATGTGTTTGATAATTAGAAAGAAGAATTTGATAATCTTTGATGTGAGGAATATAAATACTCGTTTCACTTGCATAGAAATTATTAATAACAACCAATTTTTCATTTTGATAGTGTCTTTGAAACGCATAGACTGTAGGATGTTCTTCTAAATAAGGCTCATATGTTCCCTCACTAATAATGAGATATGTTTTTCTAAGTTGGATGAGTTTTCTATAATATGATAGAATAGAATTTTCATCTTTCATGTTATCTTCAACATTAACAGTTCGACAATTTGCATTCATTTCAATCCAAGGTGTCACATCAGAAAACCCTCCTTCATGATTCCATTGCATTGGTGTTCTGGCATTATCTCTAGATTTTGCCTGTAGGATTTCATAGATTTTTTGTTCAGGTAATCCTTGTTCTTTTAGAATATGATAATAATTTATACTCTCAACATCACGATATTGTGAGATATCTGTCAAATAGGCATTTGTCATACCAATTTCTTCACCTTGATAAATATAGGGGGTTCCTCTTTGCATATGAATGACAGTTGCTAGCATTTTGGCTGATTCTATCGGATAATCCTTATCATTTCCAAATCTTGAAAGACTTCTTGGCTGATCATGACAATTCCAAAACAAGGCATTCCATCCATTCCCTTGTTGCATGCCAACCTGCCATGTATGAAAAAGATTTTTAAGTTCTTCAAAATCAAATGGCATTGTTGTCCATTTTTCTTTATTTTCATAATCAACTTTTAGATGATGAAAATTAAAGGTCATGTTTAACTCATGATGTTTTGGATTTGTGTATTCAATACAGTTTTCCAATGATGTTGCTGACATTTCTCCTACTGTCATCATCCCTTCCCATTTTCCAAAACTTTCTTCATTGAGTTCACGTAAATAGTGATGAACAAGTGGACCATCGGTATAAAAATGCTTACCAACGCCTTCATAATCATCTTCGTACTTCATTTTATCAATCAAATTAATAACATCAAAACGAAATCCTCTAATTCCCTTTTTAATCCAAAAATTCATAATATCAATTAATTCTTTTTTGACTTCAGGATTTTGCCAATTTAAATCTGCTTGTGACTTATCAAACAAATGCAAATAGTATTCATCAAATTTTTCAACATATTCCCATACTGGACCTCCAAACTTAGATTCCCAATTAGTTGGCATATGTCCATCAACTGGTTTTTTAAAAATATAATAATTTTTATACTTTTTATCACCCTGTAATGCTTTTTGAAACCATATATGTTCTGTCGAGGTATGATTAAACACCATATCAAACATTAAATAAATATTTCTTTTTTTAGCCTCTGTAATTAATTCTTCTAAATCTTCCATTGTCCCAAACGAAGGATCAATAGCACAATAATCTGAAATATCATAACCACTGTCTCTTTGTGGAGAAACAAAAATTGGATTTAACCACAAATAATCAACTCCCAAATAAGCTAAATAATCTAGCTTTTGGGTTATTCCCTTAATATCTCCATAACCATCATGATTGGTATCATAAAATGACTTGGGATAAATTTGATAAACAACTTTATTTTTGAAATCTGTCATGGTATTCTCCTTCCTATGCAGCTTTATGTAACTCTAAAATCTTTTCACAATGTTGAATGTCCTTAACATCAATAAGCGAAACTTGGTGCTGGGATGTAATCACAACAGGAGAAACAAGCGACTTCCCTTTTGAACGTACGAAGTCCAAATCAACTTCTGCAATCAAGTCACCCTGCTTAACAAAATCTCCAACTTCAACAAAACATGTAAAACCTTCACCATTCAATTCAACTGTATCCATTCCTAAATGTATCAAAATCTCTAATCCATCTGCTCTCTTAATACCATAAGCATGTTTGGTTGGAAAAGTCATTACAATTTCTCCACTCAATGGTGCAACAACACGACCATCTTTCAAATCTACAGCAAAACCTTTTCCCATAAGTCCTTGAGAAAACACTTTATCATCAACTTCTGATAGTGATAAAACATGTCCCATTAACGGTGAACAAATGTCTTCATTTTCTTGAATATGATCATTTCTTACATAAAGATCTTCACTTGGTAATTTTTTCTTGCCAACAATATAAGTCAATAAGAAAGGTATTATAACAGCAAGCAATATTCCTATTATGAATTTAAAAATAAACTCTGATTGAATTGATAAAATGCCTGGGATTCCTCCAACACCAATTGACATTGCAGCAATTCCTTGACTCACAGAAAATAGAGAAGCAATAACCGAACCTATCAAGGCACATACAAACGGAAATTTATATTTATAATTCACTCCAAACAAAGCCATTTCAGTTACACCCAAATAACAAGAAAGACATGCAGATATATTATTCTTTTTCATATCTACATTTTTTCTTTGTAAAACAATCATTGCTAAAACCGCTGATCCTTGGGCAATATTAGATAGAGCAATCATAGGCCACAAAATTGTTCCCTGAAATTGATTCACCAACTGCATATCAATCATGTTAGTTATATGATGTAATCCTGTCATAACAAGTGGTGCATAAAGCAAAGCAAATACTATTGCAATTAACCATTTCAATTGTGAAGTGAGACCATTATATATAATTGAAGCCATAAAATGATCAATAGTACTTCCAAGTGGCACTAAAACTATATGTGAAATAAAAACTGCTGAAACAATTGAACAAAATGGAACAATGATAATACTTATAGCATCTGGTGAAATTTTACGCCAAAATTTTTCTAAATAAACAAGGGCAAAACCTGACATTATCGCTGGAATTACGTATCCTTGATATCCAACATATCCAAAATTGAAATCTGGCACATAAGATATGGACATGGAAGTCATCCCCTCTCCACTCCATAATTGAGGTAAAACCAAGGTCAGTCCCAAAACAATTCCTAAAATTTGCGTTGTGCCCATTTTTTTTGAAATAGACCATACAATACCTACAGGTAAAAAACAAAAAATGGCTTCACTTATTAACCATAAGTCATAATTAACTCCTATCCAAAATGGATAAAGATCACATAATGTTTTTGTGCCATTTTCAAAAAACTTGATACCATCAAGGCAATTTCTAAATCCTAAAATCAATCCACCACAAATAATTGCAGGAATCAATGGTGCAAAAATTTCACCCAAAATTCCCATTGATTTATGCACCCATGTCTGATTTGTTTTCATTTCATTCTTCGTCATCTCTTTATTCATATTTTCTAGACCAGAAACCTCAATAAAGTCGTTATAAAAAACCTGAACATTATTTCCAATAATGACCTGAAATTGTCCTGATTGAGTAAATGTCCCTTTCACCCATTCTATTTTCTCAATTTCATCAATATGAGCCTTTTTCTCATCAAATAAAACAAATCTCATACGTGTCATACAATGCGAAACAGTCTTTATATTTTCTTTACCTCCAACCTGTTTCAAAAGTTCTTTTGCTTCTCTTTTCAATTTTCCCATTTTTCTCCTCTTATCATATACGTATATGTTTATCAAATATATCCTAACATGTACGTATATGTAGGTCAATATAAAATATTCATCTTTTACAAATAAAAGAACAATTTTTATTCATTCTTCACTTTTTATAACAGTTTTCATCAAATTCGACCTTTATACATACTAAAAAGATCATGTATCTACCTGTAGAACCTAAATACAAATTCTTCATAACTTATGTCTTAAATCCATTATTTCTGAATGACTTTAAATTTCTATTTTGCTTCGTACCTCCTACTTCTTATATACAAGTTCTTAAGATGAAGACAATTTCTTAAAAATGACTATCATATAAAAGTTGATAAAAAGAAGATATTATGTATAAAAACCTGCATATATGTGCAGGTTTTTATATTGAAATTCTTTTTGCATAATCTATAAATCTAAATTTATCAGGACGATGTTTGGATATTGTATATTGAAAGAGTGTTGCATCTTCTAAATAAGTATATGATTGAACACAAACTAGCAAATCATAATCAAGTAAATCTAGCAATTCTTTTTCTTCTTTTGTTGCTTTAATCACTGTAATCTCTTTTTTAGCAAAGCCTATTTTTAATCCTAATTCCTTTTCTATATAAGCATATAAAGAGTCTTTAGCATGCTGAACTGTTAATCCTGGGATTATTTGTGCATTCAAATAATCAATATCTAATATAACTCTTTCTTGATTGATTTTTCTGATTCTTTCTATATGATATATATGACCTTTATCCATATAAAGATGTTCCTTAAGATTATTATCGACTTCTTCTTCTACAAAAACATGAACATTTGTCTCTACATCTCCTTGAATTGTCTTTCTTATTTCTTTAAAACTTGTTATTCCAGAAACAGAAAAATCAATCATATCCACATTCAAGATCTTTGATCCTTTCCCCTTCTCTTTCACAATATATCCATTTTGTACTAATAAATTTAATGATTTACGAATCGTATCTCTTGATGCATCATAGAGAATCATAAGTTCATTTTCACTTGGTAAATATGTATGAGGCATTATCTTTTTATCTCTAATCTGACTTGAAAGTTCTTGATAGATCATTTGGTATTTACTGATCATAGGACACATCACCCCAATGAAAGTATAACATATTTTATCATTCAATGACAACACGTGTCCGTACATGTCTCATCAAAAACATGACATTTCTCTTTTAAAAAAGCTATGAAAATGACTCCATTCAAAAGTCCTATGCCCATAAACAATATTGATATAGAGACATATGTGGCCAATAGGCTAATAACTAATGAAACAACTGGCATCATACAAGCGCATAGTGATGTTAAAAGTGAAGTCATTCTTGAAAGATAATCTTCTGGAATTAATATGAAAAGCTGTGTATTAGCAAACATATTGATACAGCCTATAGAAAAACCTGTGACAACAAACAAAATAAAAACAATACAATACAATAACCATTGACTATATATAGTATATCCTACAATACAAATACCAACATAGTTAATAGATATCATGAAAGTTGCTAAAGTCATCATAGTATTTATCTTTGTCTTTTCTTTAATTTTTGGATAGAGTAAAGAACCTCCGATCAAACCAAGTGTTAAACTTGTAGACATCATTGATAACATGATGGATGATGAATGTAATACATCTTCTACAAGTGGTGCTTGTAATGCGTGAAAAGGAGTTATGACTGCATTCAAGTACACTGCTAAAATGACAAGTATTTTCATTTGAGAGTATTGTGATATGAGTATCAATCCTTCTTTAAATTCTCCAAAAAATGATTGTTCTTCGTGATAAATAACCTTTTCTCTCAAAGATAGACTTGCAATAAGTATAGCTGAAAAAAGAAATGTCATCATATCAATATATACCACTGTATGTTGTCCAAGATACACAATTAAAAATCCAGCAAGACCAGTTCCTATTAATTCAATAGCTTTTGAAATGCCACTACTTAAAGACAACCCAATTTCTAATTCTTCTTGTTGAAGAATTTGTGGAATAATAGACGCTGAAGCAGGTTGACGAAATGCTTCTACTAATGAAATCAAAAAAGTAAAAATGAGAACATGCCATTTATTGATACAATTAAACATAAGTAAAGTTGCAATTATACCAACAAATAATGCTCTTATAAAATCACTTATAATCATCATTCTCTGCTTGTTCTTCTTTTCAATATAAGTTCCAGCAAGTGGTTGAATAAAAATTGTTGGTAAGCGATTGACTGCAAAAATCAATGCTGACCAAGAGGCACTCTGTGTTAATGTATATACTAAAAGAGTCATAACAATAGCATCTAAAGAATCTCCAAAACGACTTATACTATCAGCGAGAAATAGTTTAAAATAATTTTTATTTCTTAAAACTTTTTGATATTGTTCTTTCATAAAATGCTCCTTTCTGTCTTTCGACATGTTTATAATATAAAAAGAGAATTGGTTGCGACTACCAATTCGAGTTTGAAACGGAGCAAAATATGGTTGCATCAGTACATAAAAAACACTTATCATAATCCTATCGTTTTATTACCCTGGAAATATTTATTGGCATTTTGCCCTTACAATATTATCTCGTTTTCATATCTTAAAAATGAAGGAGGTGATAAAATGGGAATGCCTAAAATTGAAGCGACTCATATTGATGAGGCTTGTGCTTTAACAGCATTATTACAATCTATTGCTTTAGAAGAAGCCGCTTTAGCTCATATCCTAAATGCAGAAGGAGAAAAAATTCAAAAAGCTGTTTGCATAGCAAATTGTGCAGAAGAACTCTTAGCTATTAATGAATCAACTGCTCTTACTGTCGAAAGAATAGCTGGCTTAGAAAATGCATTAAGAGATAAAACAATTGCTGTTTTAAATGAAATCAATGATATTCGTAATCGCTGTATGAAATGTTAAAATGGACCCAATGGGTCCATTTTCCCTTTATTGTAAATACTCAATAACGTCTTCTAGCGAATCAACTATTTTTGTGACCATTGCTTCAAATTCGGGTTCAGGATATTTCATATCAGGAACACAAATGACATCTATGCCACCATCATAAGCAGCCTTAATTCCTGCTTCACTATCCTCTAGAACAAGTGCTTCACTTGGTAAAACACCTAACTTTTGGCATGCTGTTAAAAAGATTTCTGGATTTGGTTTTCCTTTTGAAACTTCGTCACCACAAATACTATCATCAAAATACTCAGTAATTTGAGCATTCTTTAAAATCTCATCTACTCGACTACGTGTACTAGAAGTTGCAACTATCGTCTTATATCCATGCTCCTTTAAATACTTTAAAAGATTATCTAATCCCTTTTTCTTAGGAACATATGATCTTAAGCTCTCATCTATCCATACATGGACATCATCCCAAACTTCAACCATTGGAAAATCATTCCCATAATAATCAATGAATACTTGACATATTCCTTGTTTATTCTTACCTAAACAATTTCTATATAATTCTTCTGTAAAATCATCATGTCCTAACATATGTAACTTTTTCACATACTCATTATAAGTGACTCTCTCACTATCAATCATTAATCCGTCCATATCAAATATGACTGCTTTTTTCATGCTTTCATCTCCATTTCTCCTAGATATATATTATCAAGTCATAAAATAAAAGAAAATAAAAATCGAACATTCTTGATAAAAAAGATGGAATACTTGACATATACCATCTTTATTTTGTCTTCAATTTTTCAATAAAGAGTTTTATTTTTTCTGTAGCAACTTTCAGTTCTTCCAAACTATAGGCATATGAGACACGAATAAATCCTTCCCCTGCTGGTCCAAAAGCAGTTCCTGGTACACAAGCAACTTTTTGATCATTTAGTAATTGCTCGCAAAATTCATCAGATGTTAACCCTGTTGACTTGATACATGGGAACACATAAAATGCCCCCTGAGGCTTAAATGTTGCCAATCCCATATCATTAAATGTTTTGACCAAGAAATTTCTTCTGGCTTTATAAGAGTCTCGCATCTTTTCGACTTCATCTTGACAATGTTTTAATCCTTCAATAGCCCCATATTGTGCAGGTGAAGGTGCAGACATAATAATATATTGATGAATTTTTAACATCGCTTTAGATAAAATAGGATGACATAAAATATATCCTAAACGCCATCCTGTCATCGCAAAGGCCTTAGAAAATCCATTAATAATCACACATTGATCTTTGATTTCTTCAAATGATGCAATTGAACAGAATTCTTCTTCATAACTTAATTCAGCATAGATTTCATCAGAAATGACAATAATTCCTGCTTCTTTTAAAATTGGAACAATTTTCTCATAATCTTCTTTTGTCATAAAGCCTCCTGTTGGATTACAAGGATAATTCAACAAAATAGCTTTTGTCTTTGATGTAATTGCAGCCTTTAACAAGTCCGGTGTCAACTTAAATTCATCTTCGTGTCTTAAAGTAATAGGCACTGGAATACCTCCAGATAACTCAACTCCTGGCGTATAAGCCACATACCCTGGATCCAAAACTATCATCTCATCTCCTGGGTTAATTAATGCTCTAATCGCAATATCAATACCTTCTGATCCTCCAACAGTGACAATACATTCCTTCTCAGGATCATAAGATACTCCAAATCTTCTCTTATAATATTGACATATTTCCTGTCTTAACTCCAACAAGCCACGATTTGCAGTATAAAATGTTTTCCCTTTTTCTATCGAATAAATCGCAGCTTCTCTAATTGTCCAAGGTGTTGTAAAGTCAGGTTCTCCAACACCTAGTGAAATCACACCCTCCATTTGTGAAGCTAAATCAAAAAATTTTCTTATACCACTTGGTTTAATAATCTTTGCACGATCACTTAACATCTCTTCATAATTCATTATGGAGTCACCACCAATCTATCATTTTTACCATCTTCATCTTCAACAAGAATGACACCATTGTTCTTATATTGTTTTAATACAAAATAAGTTGATGTTCCTGTTACACCCTCTACACAAGCCAATTTACTTGCGACAAAGTGAGCTACCTCTTGCATCGTTTTACCCTTTACAATAACAGCAAACTCAAAACTTCCACTCAACAAATACATTGTATCAACTTCTTCAAACTTATAAATATGACTTGCAATCCTATCGTATCCATATTCTCTTTCTGGACTTGCATTTACTTCAATCAAAGCTGTGACAATTTCAGTATTTGTTAAATCCCAATTGACAATTGTATGATATCCACAGATAACCTTTTCTTTTTCAAGTTCTGTTAATCTTTCAATAACATGATCTTTAGATTCCTCTAAGGCGGCCGCTAGGTCAGTAATTTTTATCCTCGCATTCTGTTGTAATAATCTTAACAATAACTTATCTTCCATAACGATCACTCCTCTTTTCATATTTATATTCATTGTATTACAAATTTGTGTATTATAAAAGAATTTCTTTAAAAAATTTTGATATGTATAAATTTTCATAAAATTTCTTATTAATTTTCATTTTCTTTATTAGTAAATAGAATACGATTGTGTTAAAATAGATTTATGAAAGGGGTTTACTTATGAAAACTTTTTATGTATCAAGTTATGGAAAAAATGATGATAAGGGAATCTATATTATGAAGTTTGATGAAGAAACACTCCAATTCAAACGTGTTCAACAAATTGTAACACAAGATTACCCTTCATATATGATTGTCAAAAATCATATTTTATATGTTGCATATAAAAATGCAAGTTCAAATAATGATGGTGGTGGAATTGGTAGTTTTTCTATTCATAAAGATGAACTACTTCTTAATAATAACTATAGTTCTAGTGGACGTTCTTACACTCATCTTTGTGTGGATGATCAACAAAGATACGTTTTTGCAGCAAACTATCACATTGGTGCAACAGCATCTTACCAATTAGAAAACAGCATTATTACCCAAAAGATTTCAGCAGTAAGACACAAAGGATTAGGTCCAGACCTGTTAAAACGACAAACTGGACCACATGCTCACTGTGTAGGTATTACACCTGACCAGCAATTTGTATACTCAGTAGATTTAGGTGCTGACAAGGTCATCATGTATCGTTATCATCAAGGTGTTTTGATGGAAGATACTGACTATACATTAAATCTTGTTCCAGGTTCTGGACCACGTCATATGATCTTCTCACATGATGGTCGTTTCGCTTATCTTGTTAATGAAATTGCAAATACAATCATGGTTTTTAAATATATTGAGGGACGTTTTAGTCTTATTCAAGCAATTCATTGTGTTCCTAGACACTTTAAAGGTTTTTCAAGTGCTTCTGCAATTCGTCTTACATCTACGGGAGAACATCTCTTTATTTCTAATCGTGGACATGATAGTATTGCAATGTATCGTGTCAATAGAGAAACAGGAAAAATTTCTTTATTATATATGGTTCATACTGGTAAAGACCCTCGTGATTTTAATATTCTTGATGACAAATATTTAATTGTAGGTTGTCAAGGCGACAATAAACTCCAACTTTTAACTTTTGATGAGCCTAATGAAAAACTCTTGATGAGTAATACTTCTATAGAATTACCAGCACCTGTTTGCATTGCTTTTGACTAATAAATGGAGACTTTACATTTTGTAGAGTCTCCTTTATCATTTTTTCAATTCTTACCTTGTTTTTTGAACCAATACTTTCAAAGTTTCAGAGTATTCTTCTTGATTCAACTGCAAAACTCGATAACTAAGTTGAGCAATAATCTTCATTTGTTTTTTCTTTGTTTCACTATCAATCACTTGACAAAATTCTTGTATCTTTTTATGACAAATAACACATTTTCTTTTCATATGATTAATTAAACATAGACCTTTGATTTCACACGACTTAAAGCCACATACAATTGTCCACAATCCAAACAATGAGGTATTCAGTTCACTTTAACATAGGTCTGCCCCCAGCTTTTATGTATCGTAATAGCATAAGCCAAATGCAAAGGAATTTGTATAAATACCCCCAAAACTTTTTTCATGAGTTGCTGATATTTTATTTTATCATGAATTTCTTCACCTAATGTATAATTTTCTATGGCCCATTCATGTGCTGAAAAAGTGATAATCTCTTGATTATGGTCTAACAAAACATCTACACTTTGTTGATGTAAGAAAACAATTTCTTCTAGAGAACCATTTTGATATTGAAACATTTCTGTATCATTAACCAAGACAATCACTCTAACCCCCTACTTTTAAACGCAGTTCATCTCATATTGATTTATCTGTTTCTTTAAAATCTCTAAGACATTGAGATTTATAAATTATCACTTTTGCTTTGATTTTATTTAATTCCCTTTGGTTCATCTGATTGGCTTGACTGCTACCACTACAAAGAACAATTCCTTTGTCAATAAATGTCTGATACGCATGTTGATTAAAAACCATTAATTAGCTCATGATTAGAAAAACAGATTATTTTAAAAGTTTCCTCAACTCTATTGTATGTACTTTTAAGTATTTATAGAATTTTATAACTTTTTAATTATTAACTGAATGATGTGGTGTATATGATGAATCATCTATTCCTTTAAAGACATATCCTTTAGCTTGATAATATTCAATAATTTGTGGTAATGCTTCTACCGTTGTATTCTTTGCCTTTGTATCATGCATTAATATCATAATATTATTTGCATTTGAAGAAGTAGAATTTTTCACGATTTGATTCACTGGAACATTATTTCCACTAGCATCTTCACTACTCACATTCCAATCATAGTATTGGTAACCTCGATTTTGAACTTCTCTGACTAATATTGACATAATCCCCTGACTATATTTCGCTGAAACCTTGTTTGATGATCCTCCTGGAAATCGGATATATTTAGGAACAAATCCTATTTGTTCTTTAACCATGTTTCCAACCTTTGTTAAATCATCAAAATAAGCATCTATAGATGCATAGACTTTTGCATAATCATGTGTATATGTATGTAAGCCTATAGTATGTCCTTCATTATAAGCCCGCTTAATTAAATGATTATAGCTTTGCCCGTTTCCTGTTACAAAGAATGTTGCTTTTACATTATATTGGTTAAGAATGTCTAATATTTTTGCAGTATTTGTTGAAGGTCCATCATCAAATGTTAAATAAACAATCTTATTTCCATTGGCAGGTGTTGCCACAATATTTTGCTTCTCTTTCACATAAACTTTACGCTTATAAACAGCTTGATTATTTGAACGATCTGTCACTATATATTCAACAATATAAGTTCCAACAACAGATAAATTAACTTGACTGTCATCAATTTTAATTTGTGGATCTGGATCCCTATTATCTTTGGCAGTAACACCCTTTAAATAATCAATCTTTTGATTTTTATATACAGATATATCGCTCATGCCTGATAAAGTAGGTTTTTCATCATCTTTGATAACTTTAACTTGTCCAGTATGTTCAGTCTTATTTCCAGCTTCATCTTCAACAACAACTATAACATCATAATCACCTGGCAAAGAAAAGTCATAATCTTCTTTAAAATATGTCTTTGTTTGCGTTTCATCTTGAATATTTTTCACCATTTGGTCACAAGAAACAGATACACCCAAATCAACTTCTATATTTATTATTTCAAATGTTGGTGATTGAGTGTCTACAACTTCAACTTGTAAAGGATATTTTTTATTATCGACTTGATATATAATTTCATATTTTCCAAGTTTATCCATATTTAATTGCGCTATATCCACTGTAATATCTTTCTTATCATATCCTTTCACTTCTGTAATATAACTCATAGGTTGAAAATCACTATGAATATTCACCATGACTGGTTCATCTTGAAAAATAATTTGTGGTTTATTCAACAATAAAATAACACTAACTAAACATAAAACAACAATACTCAAACCACCAATAATCCATAAACGTTTCTTTAATCCCATAATTCTATCACCTCTTTATAATGAAACTGACTTTATTGTGATAGCTTCTTTTGAAGTTGTTCAATAAGTCCTTGGGAAATAGCTTCTCCTAATTTTTGTAATTTCTGGTCATTACTTAAATACTCATAATCAGCATCTTTAATATAACCTAACTCTACTAATACAGAAGGAACTGTATTTTCTCTTAAAACAGCTAAATCACTTCCATCTAATATTCCTCTATTTTGAGAATAATGAAGTGCTTCTATGTATTTTCCAATTGATGAAGCTAAGGCTTGACTTTCTTCATTTTTAACATAAATTTCAAATCCTGATGGTTTTGTATTCCCATCAAAATCATTAACGTGAATAGAAACATAAAAATCAGCTTTATATGTTTTACTCATTTGAGCACGCATCTTTAAATCAGTTGCTTTATCCTCATGTAATGGTTCGTCTGTTGTTCGTGTATAGATGACTCTTACATTCTTCTCTTTTAATGCCTCACCAACAGCCATTGCTGTTTTTAAAGCAATGTCTTTCTCATAAAGTGTTCCTTTTTTAGCTCCTGCATCAATACCTCCATGACCCGGATCAATCACAACTGTAGGAATGGATTCTTCTAGTTGATTAAGCATTGTATGTTTTGCTTCTACATTTGCAGATTGTCCAAATTTATGAGAAAAATAAGAAATTCCCTTATAAATACCAAATCCAACAATAACAATAAGAATCAGAGAAAAGATGACTCTTCCCCATTTTACTTTTCTTTTTTTCTTGATCTTCGCCATTTCTTCACCTCCTTATTGCATATTTTAACATTCTTCAACATATACATAAACTCAGTTTTCTCTTCTTATTTCTTTATTTTTATGATTTTAAATAAAGTCAAATTCTATAAAACAAATGATAGATAATTACATTTCACAGTTCGCTTTCTATTATAACAGGAAAATGTGGAATTCTAAAGAACTCTGTCATTTCTTGTCAAAATTTATGATTTATTCATTTTGATATGTATGAATACATGTTATATAATATTAACAAGGAGGATTTTCATATGGAAATCATGATACGAGAATGTCACATACAAGATGCACAAAACATATATACATTAAATAAAAATGAAATGGGTTATGATTATGCTTTGGAAGAGACAAGAAATAAATTAGAAAATTTATTAAAAAGTTCACATGATAAAATTTTTGTTGCAACAATTGATTCTCAAGTCGTTGGATATGTTCATGCTCATGATTATGATGTCATTTATATGGATCATTTAAAAAATATTATGGGTATTGCTGTGGATCACAATTATCAAAAAAGAGGGATTGGGAAAAAATTGTTGAATGCTGTAGAACAATGGGCAAAAGAGGATCATGCTAAAGGAGTGAGACTTGTTTCTGGTGAAACAAGAGTAGGAGCACATGAGTTTTATAAGCATTGTGGTTATATAAGCAAGAAAAAACAAATGCATTTTATCAAATTAATTTAATTAATTATTTTCATGAGTTCAAGGATATAATAAATACTTCTTATGAAAAGAAAAATTATATTCATAATATAAAATCATAAAAAGCAACAAACAATTTATGCCTGTTGCTTTATTTTTATTATTCTATAACATATTTTTCTAATAATCTTACGACTTCTTCAACCATGTCTCTGCACGGAGTTTTTTTGACAGTTTTCGTTGTTTCTCTTATTCCTAACAATTCTCCACATACAACTGATCCATGATGACTCTCAAATTCAAGACATAATTTTCGTACAATATCATTAACATACTTTTTATGCTTAGCATCAGGTTCTTTTTTCCCAATCTTTTCGCCAATAACTATTGCACCACCAACTAATGTTCCACATATTTCACGTGACAATCCTATTCCTCCACCTGTTCCATAAGTCATTTTAATAACTTCATCAGGATATTCAAACAAATCAATATAACCACAAATAACAGCTTGGGTACAATTATATCCCTCTTGATGTGCTTTTCTTGCCTTTTGAACTCTTTCTTCAATATCCATTTTATATCTCCTCCTCAATCCATCAAAATTCTTCATAATCACTAATATCTTAACTGCGTTGTATCCTAAAAACTTAAAAGTCGAAATGATGTTTGATATTTATCAATAGATTCATTTCATCAGCAAGTAAAATAAAGCTCAGCTATTCTTCTTACTTTTTTTGAAATCCCATGCCTTTTTCATTGTGAATAAACATCTATTTTATCATTCTCAACTGAGAAATAATTTCTTTATATGGTCTTTCTTGTTGAAAAAGAGCACTTGTACCTAACACAAAACCATCTACTCCAAGTCTTGAAAATTCTTTTATCACTTCTAAAGAACATGCTCCATCCATAATAATTTGATAATGGTTATAATCAGGTGATGCTGCAACAAATTGTTTAACCTTTTGAGTAATAAACCCAAGAAATGCTTGTCCGGCAAATCCGGGATTAACACTCATAATTAAAACATAATCAACTAAAAACAAAATTTCTTTAACGGTTTCAAATGATGTATGTGGACTAACAACAATTCCTGGTTTGGCGCCTAAATCCTTAATTTTTTTTAGAGTTCGGCATATATTTGAATCAGTTTCAGGATGTATATATATAATTTGACATCCCAATTGAACAAATTTTTCAACATACTTCTCTGGATTTATAACCATAAGATGTACATCACAAGGTTGTGTACTTTGTTGACAAATATATTCTATATCCTGAAGCCCCATACCAAAGTTAGGTACAAAACTGCCATCCATAACATCTAAATGAAAGATATCTATGCCTGCTTCTATTAACTCTTGAACTTCTTTTTGTAAATTGGCTACATTAGCACACATCATTGACGGACATAATAACTTTTTCATTTTTTTCCTTTCTAAAAAACTAAAGGTTTTCCCCTTTAGTTTTTATTTTTATATGGTATTGTGAAACAAAATTGACAACAACTTATTTCACATAACTTATGATAATTCTTGTTTTCCCTTTAATTGTGATTGGAGAACAATATGCAGGAATAAAAATATTCTCTGTATAATGAAATGGATATACTTGATTCTCATAAATTAATTCACAATTGTCTAATACATTTGTTAAACAGTAAAATCTTTCTTGATTTGGTTCTAATAAATATTCTCCATCTAAATCAATAATTTCTACTGTAAACTCTTTTCTATCTACAACAGTTTCTTTTCCTTGACGTACAAAAGGATGCGAACTCTTTTCTCCATGTTTAGTCAAATCAACAACATCAAAACTTTTTTGAATATGTAAAGGTCTTTCCTTACCACTATCGTCCTTACGATGAAAATCATAAAAACGATATGTAACATCACTATTTTGACTAATTTCTAATCCTAACATTCCTGCACCAAATGCATGCAATTGACCAGCATCAATTGTAATAAAATCACCTTCTGCCATTTTAACTTTATTAACATAATCTTCAATTTTGTCTTCTTTGACAGCTTTTTTTATCACATCAATATCTTCTGTCGTTGTCCCAGAAATCAATTGAGCATCAGGATGTGATTTAAGAATATACCACGCTTCAACTTTCCCTTCATCATTTTCATATTGACGTGCATATTCATTATATGGATGAACTTGTATCGATAAAGATTGACTAGCATCTATATATGACAAGCGTAGCATTTGATTTTTCTTTTTTTCTCCTAGCATTTCTCGAGGATATTGATCAATAAGGGCTGAAAGAGTTTGTCCCTTATATTTCCCATTAATGACAGTATTGTCTGCATGAGGATGAGCACTAATTTCCCAGCTAGAACCAATAATCTGGTTTTCATGTCTCAAAGAAGCTAAATAAGTATTTCCCCAAACTGTTTTAATATAAATAGGATTCAATTTAAGCGGATACATATTCTTCATCAAATCCTTTCAATATATCAATTGCAGAACTTGTCCCAATACGTGTTGCACCTGCTTCAATCATTGCCTTGCATGTTGCCCAATCTCTGATTCCTCCAGCTGCTTTCACTTGTACCTTATTTCCAACTGTTTCTTTCATTAATAATACATCTTCAACTGTTGCACTGCTTGGCCCAAATCCTGTACTCGTTTTAATAAAGTCTGGCTCTACTTTCTTTGCTATAAGTGCGACCGCTTTGATTTCTTCCTTTGTCAAATAACAATTTTCAAAAATAACCTTAGATATGACTTGATTCTTTTTACATGTTGAAACAATCTGTTTCATCTCTTCTTCTATGTAATCAAGATGTCCGTTCTTCAATTCTCCAATATTGATCACATAATCGATTTCATCAGCACCATCTTCTATAGCCTTTTGAGTTTCATAAACTTTTGTTTCAATTGTTGTTTGTCCTAGCGGAAAAGAAATTGCTGCACCTACATGAACCGATGTATCTTTTAACAATTCTTTACATAATTGAACAGGTCCTGAATTAATCGCAACCATTGCAAATTTGTTTTCTATAGCCTCATGACATAATTTTTTAAAATCCTTTTGAGATGCATAAGCTTTCAATAATGTATGATCAAACATACCAGCTAATTGTTCTCTTGTTAGCATTTTTATATCCATTTTCTCACTCCTTTATCGAAAATTCTTTTAAACAATTCTTGATAGATTCCCTTGTTGGTGTAAAATAAATTCCTAATTGAGATGCTTTGGTAGTATCTAATCTTAAATCTCTTATGTTATCTTGAGAATAATGAGAATTATCTTCAATTAACATATCTTTTATCATTTCTTCTTTAACACCAAGCTCCTGCATAATCAATTTAACAATATCATATCGGCTTTCATTATTCGTTGATCCAAAATGATATGTTCCATAAGGCTTTTCAAAAAGCTGTACAAGATTGTAACATATTTCATGGACATCACTCATACCTCTAAATTCATATTTCGTCACTTTGATTGGTTCGTGTTTGATTAAAGAATGTATCGTATCCCAAAGAATGTTAGAACCCATTTGACAATCTTTTTCTGGTAAACCAAATAACCATGTAAACCTAACAATCCAATACTCTTCCAATATACGTGGCAGAATTTCTTCAACATCTAATTTATTCTGACCATAAACAGTATTTGCACATGGCTTACTATTTTCAGTATATGGTCCTGCCTCACGACTTCCATTAAAGACTTGCTCTGTAGAAATAAATATCATTTTCGCTTTAACCTCTCGACATGCCTGAGCAACATACAGCGCCCCATCAACATTCACCGCTTCAGCTTGTTTAGGATGTTCAATACAAAATTGTTGGCTAGGAATCCCAGCAGCATGAATAACATAATGCGGTCTTTCTCTTTTAATATATTTATTTACTAAATCTTTATTTGTCACATCTAATTCATGAACACCTGGTGTCAAAATACAATAGTCTTTATCCCACATCTTTTTAAAACGTGAGCCTAAGAATCCTTGTCCACCTGTCACTAAAATTTTTTCCATCTTTACTCCTTTTCGTAAAACTTTAGAAAATTCCTAATAATACACCAACTGCTGCTAAAACGATTAAGAAAATAAGAACTTTATTTGATTTCCATCCTTTTTTGTTAATTAAATAATAACATAATAATACAGATAATAATCCTAATAATCCTGGGAAGAAACTATCTAAAGTTGCTTGAACATTAAAAGTTGTTCCTGCAGATTCATTAGCAAATTCAATAACTGTATTCAAATATACAAAACTTGCTGCTAATCCACCTACTACCATAGTTCCCAAAATACTAAAAGCTTTTTTTAAACGATTAGAGTTTTCTCCAACTAATAAATCAGCTGCAGATAAACCTAATTTATATCCCTTTAGATATAGCCAATAACTAACAGATAAAATAATAGCAAGATAACATACAATATAGAAAACAACTCCTAGTGGATTCCCAGAAGCAGATATAGACATTGCAATACTAAGTAAGATAGGGATTAAAATTCCTTGAACTAATGAATCTCCAATACCGGCAATTGGTCCCATTAAACTTGATTTCACAGAGTGAATCATATCATCAGAGATTTCTTCTCCTTCACTTCTTTTTTCCTCTAAAGAAGCTACAATTCCATTTACAATTGATCCAGTTTGTGGTTCTGTATTATAGAAAACAGAATGTCTTTCTAAGCATTTAGCATATTCCTTTGTTCCTTTTCCATATAGTTTTTCAGCAACAGGAATCATAGAATGAGCAAATCCATTTGCTTCCAACTTTTCATAACTTAATGTTGACATAGCCCAAAACTGCCACCATAACCAACCTTTTTTTAAATCCTTTTTATCCAATTTTGCCATATTAAATCACCCCATCATCATCGTCATCATAAGCAACTTCTGCAACTTTTGCACCACTATTTCCTGATGCAGTATAAACTAAGACTGTTACCAAGCATGCAACTACCGCTAAAGCAATCATTGAATTGCTAATAAATACATAGAAAATAAAACCTGCCATGAAATAAACAAAATTAAGTTTTTCTGAAATTAATAAATTCATTAATAAAGCAACACCAAGCGCTGGTAACAATCCACCTAAAACGTCCATGATATGAATAACTTGTTGTGGAACGTTATTTAAAACTAAGTTTACAAAATCTTGCCCAAAATAAACCGCAATTGCAATTGGAATAGCTCTAATCACAAAATGACAAACTTGCGCTCCAACAATATGTGTCATCCACATTCCCTTTTCATCACCTTTAGCTGCAGCTTTTGCTGATCCTGCATTCCAATATGAATTCTCTACCATAATCAAATTATAAAGAATTAATCCTAAAGAGCCACATAAAACAGACAAGCTTACGGCAACACCAGTAGATGCTCCTGAAACCAATCCTAAACCAATTCCTCCATATGCTGCATAAACTATTTCTGAGTTTGTAGAACCTCCTGTAGAAACGTTTGCAATAAAGGCCGCTTGTACAGCAACACCAAGAATAACACCTTGTGCAACATCTCCCATGATAATACCACAAATCAATCCGGCAACTAAAGGTCTACCTAAAACATAGTATCCTCCAGATATACCTGCTATCCAAGGTGTTTGAATACCACCAAGATAAGCAAATAATCCAATAAGGCATGCCTGAATAAGCAAAGTAAAATTCATATCTTTTTCCTCCTTTTTTACTTCTCTTTTTCAATCTTTTCTTTAATGCTTTCCCAGCTCGTTATTGAGTTATCAGGAATAAGTTGAAATTCAACAGTAATTCCTGCTTGCTCCAATTCTTCAAATGCTTTAATTTCATCATCAGTAAGAGAACAATTTCTACCCACCGTTAATGTATTTGCTCGTGCTGACATAGGACCAACATTAACAGTTTTTCCAAAATCAACACCTTTTCCCAATAAATTGACTAATGTACGAGGAGACTTACAGATAAGAAAATACCCATTCTTAACTTCCATCGCTTTTTTTATTCTTTTAGCCCCCTCTGTCTCATCAAAAACTCCTACTTTAACTCCTGTAGGAGCAGCATTTTTAAATATTTTCGTTTGGAATTCATCATTTGCAATACCCGTATCAACAATAAGAATTCCTTTACATGGTCTAGTTCCTAACCATCTTGTTACTGTTTGTCCATGTAAAACTCTGTCATCAATCCTTACCAATGTTACACTCATATTATTTTCTCCTCGTTTTAATCTAAAATATCATCAAATTCATTATCCTGTTTTTCTTCCAACGTTTCTAATAAGATTGACTCCTGACCAACACTTATTGCTTCTTCTACTATCAATCTCGTTTCTTGATCATTATCAATATTAACCATCAATTGAATAAGTAAAGGTATATTTACACCAGATATGATATACATTCTTTCAATATTTTTTTCTAACTTATATCTCAATAATTGGTTAAATGGTGTACCACCTTTAATATCTGCTAAAGCAATCACTTCATCATATTTTTCTAACATATCATCCAAATTTTTATATAATTCTTCAGAAAACACATTAACGCCATCTTCATTTAAACCTAAATACTGGCAATGATGATGATGACCAACAATCATATCACATGTTGAAATAAGCCCAGCAGCCATTTGATTATGGCTGACAACAATAATCCCTCTCACGTCTGCACCTCCTTCTTGATTGTATTGTTGTTTTGTAATTACATAATAACATTAATATGTCATAATTTCAAGATAATTGTCAAAAAATAATACATTTTTGTAAGTTTCTAATGTTATTTCTGATATTTAAAAAATCTCTGTTTATACATTGTCAAGTGCTTTCTTATTTTGAAAGAAGGAAAATATTTATAAATATTTTAATCAAATAAAAAAACTGTTAACATTATAAATTGTCAACAGTTAAAAATTTTATAAATCTTTTATTTTTAAATCAATCTGGAAATTTGCTACTGAACTGTTATACCTTGCAATTGAATATTCTACAGGAGCATCACTTTCATCTTTTCCAATTGTTTTGCTTAACAATATTGGATCATTTTTATTCATCTCTAAATATAGTGCAATATCTTCAGTGACCTTTTCTGCCTTAATATTTCTTCGCACACTTACAACAGGAAAGCCAATATTATCCATCATTTCATATAACGATTCTTTTTCTAGATCACATTCAAACAATTTTTTATATTTTTCATAAGGTACGTACGTATCTATATAGACAACAGGAATGTCATCACTATATCTTACTCTTACTAAATGAATTAGTTTTTTGATTTTTAAAATATTTTCTGCTTCTTTATTATTATCAATAATTTCAAAAGCTAATACTTTAGTTGTAATAACACTGCTTTCTTCACTTAATTCATTATAAAAATTTGTTAACTCACTCAAAAATTTACTTAGTATTTTTGGTTTTGTAACAACTGTTCCTTTTGATCTTTTTCTTTGTATCAATCCTTTCGTTGCTAATTCTTTATAAGCCTGTCTAATGGTAGGACGACTAATGCCAAGCAAATTCACAAGTTCATCTTCTGGTGGCAATCTATCCCCTTCCTTGAGCTGATTGGTTTTTATTAATTCCTCAATATAAACATATAATTGAAAATATAGTGGTATTGCTGAATTTTTATCTAAAATATTATTATGAAATAAATCATTCATTTTCCTTCCTAGCATTCTTGTTTGACTAACAATATGAAAGTCACTTGATATACCTTTTCCTTTCTTTTAAATTATCATTTTTAATTTTGCATATTAAAAGTCTTTGATTCAATTTTTAGATTGTATTTACAAAATAACAATTTAATATATTCTTATTTTAACTATTTTTAGGAAAATGTAAAGATTATCTTTAACAAACTCTATTTTCTTGCATTATAAAGTCAAAATGGCCAAAACAAAATCAGGATTTTCAATTGATAAATGAGAAAAATAGTCAGATAATCACACAAAATCATTCTTATGCATTTTTAATTTTCATGGGATTGACAGTACCTTTTAAATATTTGTAAAGTACCATAAAAAGCCTTTCATATTATGATTGTTTTGTCTACTAAAATCATTCATAAAAAAACTGTTATCTATTGAGGGTATTATCCCTTCAATGCTGTTTACATGATTGCCATTTGAACACCATCTGCTCTTTCTTTATAAAATTCATTCTTTTTAAAATCACTTCATTCTTCATCTCATTTCCATCTTCGCATTGGAAATCATGAAGCAGTTTTTCTAGCCTGCTTTCTTCATCTTTTTCTTGCCATTGACATAAATGATATGTGTCTCATTCTTGAACTCTTTCCCTGTCTTTTATAAAAGAATCAAGCTCTACCGATCTTCCAAAGATATTTCTGATTGTATATTCTTTTTTGAGAATCAATAATCACAATATCATCTCTGGCCATGACCGTCTTCACCATCTCGAAAAGATTTGTATATTGAAACAGTTGTGAAATTATGACAACCAGATAAAAATGATGAAATCAAAATGAGAATAGGATAATATTGAATAATTATCAAGATATTTAATAAGACAACAAAAAAAGAAGCCATCTATATACATTGACTTCTCTTTTATAACTATTCTCCATTCTTTACTTGAATACGTAACAATGCTTTCCTTAAAGCAATTTCTGCACGCATAATATCTATTTCACTTGGGGAAGATTTTAAACGTCCTTCCGCTCTTTGTTTTGCTTCTTGAGCACGTCTTAAATCAATTTCTTCTGGTGATTCTATAGCATTAGCAATAATCGTTGTATCATCTTCATTAACATACACAAAACCACCTGCAATTGCAAATTTATATCTTTCACCATTTTGGATATAATTCATTTCTGATATATCAATAGCACTTGCAAGAGGTAAATGGTTCGCAAGAATTCCAATTTGTCCTGATGTTGTCTTTAAATTCAGCATCTCAACATCAGTTTCTTTATAGATTCCTCTAGGAGTTACAATTTTCAACTTAAACGTTTTCATTGTTTAATCTTTCTGCCTTCTCTACAGCTTCTTCAATAGAACCTACATTATGGAATGCCTGTTCAGGTAAATGATCCCATTTTCCTTCGAGAATTTCCTTAAATCCTCTAATTGTATCTTCTACACGCACATATTTCCCATCCATTCCTGTAAATTGGCTTGCTACTGTAAATGGTTGAGATAAATAGTTACGTACACGTCTTGCACGTGCAACTGTGACTTTATCATCTTCACTTAATTCATCCATACCTAAGATTGCAATAATATCTTGCAATTCTTGGAATCTCTGTAAGATTTGTTGAACACCATGAGCAACTTCATAGTGTTCTTGACCAACAACTAATGGATCAAGAGCTCGAGATGAAGAATTCAATGGATCAACAGCTGGATAAATACCTAAGGCTGCGATTGAACGATCAAGAACAACTTTTGCATCCAAGTGAGCAAATGTTGTTGCAGGAGCAGGGTCAGTTAAATCATCAGCAGGAACATAAACAGCCTGCACTGATGTAATTGATCCTTTCTTTGTTGATGTAATACGTTCTTGTAACTGTCCCATTTCAGTAGCTAGTGTTGGTTGATACCCAGCCTGTGAAGGAACACGCCCTAATAAGGCAGATACTTCAGAACCAGCTTGTGTAAAACGGAAAATATTATCAATGAACAATAAGACATCTTGATTTTGTTCATCTCTGAAATATTCAGCCATTGTTAAACCTGTTAAACCAACTCTCAAACGAGATCCTGGTGGTTCATTCATTTGTCCAAAGACAAGTGTCGTTTTATCCAAAACACCACTTTCTTTCATTTCATAATAAAGATCGTTCCCTTCTCTTGAACGCTCACCAACACCCGCAAAGACTGATAAACCACCATGCTGTGTTGCAATATTGTTAATTAATTCTTGAATTAAAACCGTTTTTCCTACACCAGCTCCACCAAACAAACCAATTTTACCACCCTTGATATATGGACAAATTAAGTCAATAACTTTAATTCCAGTTTCAAGAATTTCAGTTTCTGTTCTTTGTTGAGCATATGTAGGTGCACTTCTATGAATTGGCATTTTCAAAACAGTATCAGGCAAAGCTTCTTTTTCATCAATTGGTTGTCCTAAAACATTAAACATTCTTCCTAATGTTTCATTACCAACAGGAACTCTAATGGGATTTCCTGTATCAACTGCATCAAGTCCTCTAACTAAACCATCTGTCGGACCCATTGCAATACAACGTACAGTGTCATCACCAATATGTTGAGCCACTTCAACAGTTAAAGATTCTCCTTGATTATCTATCTCAATGGCTGTATTCAATGCTGGTAAATGATCCGCATCAAAAGCAATGTCAACAACTGGTCCTACGGCACGTACGATTTTTCCTATATTTGACATAAAGCACCTCCTTCTTATTGAGCATTTGCTCCAGCAACAATCTCACTAATTTCATTTGTGATTGCTGTCTGTCTTGCTTGATTGTATTTTAATAATAAGTTTTCAATTAATTCTTCGGCATTATCAGTTGCATTTTCCATACTTGTTCTTCTTGAAGCATTTTCACTTGTCACTGATTCTACTAAATAACCATAAATCACTGATTGTAAATACATAGGAATCAAATGATTCAAAACATCATTTGGACTTGGTTCAAAAATTGTATACTTTGAAGTCACTTCGATATTTTCAAATTCTGCTGTATCAACAGGTAATAAAGTGACAACTCTTGGAGTAAATGTTAAGTTATTGACAAACTCTGTATAAATAATCTTAATTTTAGAAATCTTTTGTTCTCTATACATTTGTGTCAATCCATTGACTAATCTGACAATATCCTTAAAATCTAAACTTGAATTCAAATCAAGATATTCATTGTTATAACTAATCTGATAATGAGCCAAATGAGCTGCTCCTTTTGATCCAATCATATAAACCAAATCACCATCTTGAATTTCACTATTCATTGTTTTAAAGATATTTGCATTATAACCACCACAAAGTCCTAAACTTGATGTCACAACAATATAAACCGTCTGTCCTTTTGGATTTTCCTTTAAATAAGGATTATCAATCAAACCCTTATTACTTTCAAGAATTTCTGCAACCGTTTCTTGTACCTTACTATAATAAGGCTTTAACTCTTCTAACTGATTTCTTGTCTTTCTTAATTTAGAAGTCGCTACCAGCTGCATTGCTTTTGTAATTTTTTTTGTAGATTCTACAGACTTTATACGTCTTTTAATAGACTGCATATTACTAGCCATAGATGCTATCCTTCCTTATTCACTTTTAAGAATTTTTCAACAAAAGCACTCATAACTTCTTTCATTTGTGTAGCCAATTCATCACTGATCACTTTCTTTGTTTGAATTTCTTCAATGATATCACCATGATTCAATTTCATTTCATCAAATAATTCATTTACAAATGCTGAAACTTTCTTCACTGGAATTGTTTTAGTAAATCCATTTTTTAAAGCAAATAATGAAATGACTTGTTCCTCAACTGAACGAGGAGAATATTGTGCTTGTTTTAGTACTTCACGTACTTTTTCACCATGATCCAGTGTTGCTTTTGTCGCAGCATCCAAATCACTACCAAATTGAGCAAAAGCTTGCATTTCCGCAAATTGAGCAAGTTCTAACTTTAAAGATCCTGACACTTGTTTCATTGCTTTAATTTGTGCTGAAGATCCTACACGAGATACTGACAATCCTGTATCAATGGCAGGTCTAAATCCGGCATTAAATAAATCTTGTTGTAAAAAGATTTGTCCATCTGTAATTGAAATAACATTTGTTGGAATATAAGCCGAAATATCTCCTGCTTGTGTTTCAATGATAGGAAGAGCAGTGATAGAACCTCCACCATGAGCTTCATTTAAACGGCAAGCTCTTTCTAACAATCTTGAATGTAAGTAGAAAACATCACCTGGATAAGCTTCACGTCCTGGTGGTCTCTTTAATAATAATGACACTGTACGATAAGCTACCGCATGCTTAGATAAATCATCATAAACAATTAAAACATCTTTACCTTGTTCTAACCATTCTTCTGCCATGGCACATCCAGCATAAGGAGCAATATACTGTACTGGAGCTAATTCACTGGCACCAGCCGCAACAATCGTTGTATATTCCATAGCTCCACCTTTACGTAGTTTTTCTACGATTTGAGCAACTGTTGAATTCTTTTGTCCAATAGCAACATAAATACAATAAATGTTTTGTCCTTTTTGATTTAAGATTGTATCAATCGCAATTGCTGTCTTTCCTGTCTGTCTATCTCCAATGATCAGCTCACGTTGTCCCCTACCAATTGGAATAATCGCATCAATTGATGTAATTCCTGTTTGTAAAGGTTGATCAACAGACTTTCTTGTCATAACTCCACTCGCTACTTTTTCAATTGGTCTTGTGCGAGTATAAGCAATACTTCCCTGTCCATCTATAGGTTGTCCTAATGGATTAACAACACGACCCAATAATCCATCACCAACTGGAACCTCAATAATTCTTCCAGTACGTTTCACTTCATCGCCTTCCTTAATAGTTCCTTCACTACCAAGTAAAACTGCACCAACACTATCTTCTTCAAGATTCATAACCATTCCATAAACATCATGAGGGAACAATAGTAATTCTCCAAGCATAGCATTGTCTAGTCCATGAACAAGTGAAACACCATCACCAATCGTCATAACAGTTCCAACATCCTTAGATTCAAGAACTGTATTAAAATTCTTAATTTGTTCTTTTATTAAAGCACTAATTTCATCTGGCCTTAGATCCACTACCTTCACCTACCTTCTTAATAATTCTTGTTTAAGTGATTCTAATTTATATGAAAGTGAATCATCATAAATATGATTATCAACCTCAACTTTAATACCACCAATTAAAGATGGATCAATCACCATACGTAGTTTAACTTTCTTTCCTTCTTTGATACCAATGGCTTTCTCAACCTTTGCCATATCTTGACTTTCTAAAGCATAAGGTGTATAAAGTTTACCAACTTTAATATCAAAATAATCATAACATAGTATTTGAAATTGATTGCAAATATCAAGAATATGTCTTATTCTTCTCTTTTTCACTAATAAAAGTAAGAAATTTAAAACATATTCATTGACTTGATGATCAAAACTCTTGATTAAGATACTCATCTTAACATCGTCCTGAATCGCTACATGACTAAAGAATTGAACAAAGGTTTTGTCTTGAAAAACATCATAAACTTTTTGCATATCCTTCTGATATACTTCAATTGCATGTTCTTCTTTTGCTAAATCAAATAAAGATTCAGCATAACGACTTGCTATAACATTCATTAGTTCACCTTATCAATAAATTCTTCAACCAATTGTTGATTTTCTTTAGAATTCATTTCCTTGTTCATAATCTTTGTTGCCATTTCCATAGCAATCTCAATCATTTCTTCTTTCATTTCTTTTCTTGCTTCATCTTTTTCAGCAGCAATTTCTTGTTCAGCTTGCTTCATTTTACTTGCAGCTTCTTTTCTTGCCTCAACAATAATATCATCACGCACTTTTAAAGCATCCGTCTTCGCTCTTTCAACAATCTCACGATATTCTTTTGCTGATTCTCGTGCCTGTTGATCACTTTCTTCCATTAAAGCTCGTGCTTTTTCGTTCATATCTTTTGCTTCATTGATTTGAGCTTCAATGAAATCTGCTCTTTTAGCAAAATAAGCCTGCATTGGTACCCATAAAAATTTCTTGAAAAAGAAAAGCAGCACCCCTGTAGATAATAACTGTACAATCAATGTTGTTATATTGGGGAATAATTTAGCAGCAATATCTATAGACATATCTTATTCCTCCTTTTCTGTTCATTTCTATTTGATAAAGTTAGGGAATACGAACATTAATAAGAAAGAAATCAATAATCCATAAATTGCAACTGTTTCAGATAATGCAATACCTAAAATCATCATTGTACGAATTTTTCCTTCTGCCTCAGGATTTCTTCCAACTGCTTCTACTGCCTTACTTGCAGCAATACCTTCACCAATACCTGTTCCTAAACCTGCACATACAGCAATTCCTGCTGCAATTGCAATTAAACCATAATCTGTCATTCTTTTATACCTCCGATAATTGTTTTCATTTTATTCCTTCACTAGTTATTCTGCTTCAATAGCAATCAAAATACTAGATAAAGTGACAAAGACTAATGTTTGAATACATCCAGCGAATACATCAAAATAAGCATGTAGCACCGGTGCTAAAATCGGCCCCAAGAAGTTAAAAGGAATTAAAAATCCTGATAACCAACCTGTAAATTGATAAACAAGGCCCATTAAAATTGTTCCACTTAATATATTACCAAATAAACGCATTGATAATGATATCAATGGAGAAATTGCACTTAAGATATTTGTTGGTGGCCATACTAATTCTTTCACATAAGTCAAACCACCTTTTTTCTTAAACGCATTGTATTGAATCAATACAAATGTAACCAAAGTGATTGCAAGTGTAATTGAATAATTGGACGTTGGCGCATCAAAGCCAATTAATCCACTCAAGTTTGCACAAATTAAATACACAAACATCATTGCAAAATAAGGATAATAATTTCTTTCAAACTGTGATGGCATAATTGATTTCATATAATTATATACCATTTCTATACCTGTTTCGCAAACTAACACAATACCTTTCGGTCTTCCTAGTGGATCTGCTGCCATAACCTTCTTACCAGCATAAACAAAGAAACAGCATAATGCCACAATAATAATTAATGAGAAAACCAACTCTACCTGCAACGTTATATGTATTGTAGAAAGTATTGCACTAACTACCATCAACTTCACCCCCTTTATGAACATATCCTTCTGCATAAATTGTGATTTTCATCACAAAATAACCTAAAAAAACACCCAGTATATGAATCCAAGAAACTTTTACTGATATATAGAATCCTACAGCATATAAAAGTAATTTGACAATAGACATTATCGCAATAATGACTGTTGACATTTTTAACTTCAATATTCCTTCAGACATCTTCATAATAACTACAAAAACAAGCACATTTATAATATACCCTAAAATAAAGCCTCCTAAATAAGATATATCACGAAAAAACAAACCAATAACACTAAGCAACAAACAACCAACAAGAAATACCCATAAAGAATTCTTTAAAACAGTCTTCTCATTCATGTTTTCCCACTCCTAACAATAGTTTTATGACATAAACAAAGGCTAACATAATACCCACGAATATCATAATCGGTTTTGTTCCTAAATATGCATCTAGTTTAAAACCTAAAAATAGACAGAATATGAACATACCTACAACTTTTACTCCTAATTCTAGTGCATATAATAAGTCTTTCAGCATTCTTACACCTCTATTTTTATAGCTTTATAACGCTTAGATTATACCGTGAATGGTAAAAAATAACAATCATTTTTGCTTGTTTATCTATTCACAATCTTAACTTTTCATATTCTGAAAGACAATTTCTTTGATCATATAGAAAAACGACACTAACAATCTTATTTTCTGTCTCGTATCGGCAGTTTTGATTGCTTGTATCGTCTCAAAGTCAATGTATATTAACACAAAGTATTTTAAAATTCAAGCGATACTTCTATATAGTTGAAAACAAAACACATAAAAGTATCGTCTTTCCATGATTTTTGTAGTAGAATGAGGAAAGATTGGAGGAATAGATATGAATGAAACAAGCATGGATATGGTTCATGGTCCATTATTAAAAAATATTTTTATTTTTGCTGTTCCCTTAATGTTGACAAGTTTATTACAAATGTTGTTTAATGCTGCAGATACAATTGTTGTGGGAAAATTTGCTGGTGATTTGAGCTTAGGAGCTGTAGGAGCTTGTGGTTCTATTATCTTTTTATTAACATCTTTATTTAATGGGATTGCTAGTGGTGTTAATGTTGTCATTGCAAGATTATTGGGTCAACAAGACTATAAGCGCGTTACAAAGGCTGTTCATACATCTATGTTATTATCAATTCTTAGTGGACTTGTTTTAACCTTTATTGCAATATTTTCTTCAAGGTTTCTTTTATCAATGATGTCAACACCATCAAATCTTATTGATTTGAGTGATCTTTATATGAAGATTTATTTTAGTGGTGTCTTGTTTTTGTTGGTTTATAATTTTGGAGCAGCTGTCTTACGTTCTAAAGGTGATACCAAAAGACCTTTATATTTTTTATTAATAAGTGGTGTTTTGAATGTCTTATTAAACCTCTTATTTGTTATTGCTTTTCAATGGGGTGTCGCAGGAGTGGCCATTGCGACAGTCATCTCTCAGGCTGTCTCTGCTATATTGATATGGATGACCTTACTTCATGAAAAAGATGCAACTCATATTGAAATGAAACAATTGAAAATAGATTTTTCTTTAGTGAAAGATATTTTAAAAATTGGAATACCTGCTGGTTTGCAAGGAATTGTTTTTTCTTTTAGTAATATTGTAATTCAGTCAAGTATTAATTCATTTGATTCAGCCATAATTGTTGCTGGAAATAGTGCTGCTAATAACATTGAAAACTTTGTTTATATTGGTATGAATGCTTTTGCACAAGCAACAATGACTTTTACGAGTCAAAATGTAGGAGCCAATCACAAACAATCTATTCATAAAATTTTATATATGACACTTATCTTAGCCTTTGTTTCAGGATTCCTAGTTGGTTTTATTGCATGGCTATTTGGTGATTTCTTCTTGAGCTTATATACAAACGAACAGGCTGTCATTGAAGCTGGAAAATTACGTTTAACTTATGTCACTTTACTCTTAGTTTTAAATGGTGTGATAGATGTCTTTGTCTTCTCGATGCGTGGAATGGGATATTCAACTTTGCCAACATTATTTATGTTGATAGGTATTTGTGGCATCAGGTTAATTTGGTTATTATTTATTTTCCCATTACATCGTACTTTAACAATGATTTATTTGTGTTTTCCTATCAGTTGGAGTATCACTGCTTTGATATTAGGTTTATTATGGCTAAAAACATACAAAAAAGTGATGAGTTAATAAAACGAAAAGAGACTTACCAATCATTTTTGTATCAAAGCTGTAAAAGAGAAAAACTCAACCTTTGGGCTGAGTTTTTAGTTATCTGTTCCAAATAAACGATCTCCTGCATCTCCAAGTCCAGGAACAATATATCCCTTGTCATTTAACTTTTCATCAAGTGCTGCTACAATTAAATCAACATCGGGATGATCTCTTTCAATAACTTCCATTCCTTCTGGTGCGGCAACTAAACAGGCTAATTTAATATGTTTTGCGCCTCGTTTTTTGATATTCTGAATTGCGGCTGAAGCACTTCCACCTGTTGCTAACATTGGATCAACGACAATAACATCTGCTTCTGGTAAACAAGATGGAAATTTAGCGTAATATTCTTCTGGTTCTAAAGTTTCCTCATTTCTTGCCATACCAATATGACCTACTTTGGCCGTTGGAATCACTGTTTTAAATCCATCAACCAAGCCTAATCCTGCTCTTAAAATAGGCACCAATACAACAGACCTTACCAATTTTTTTCCTGTCATTGGACAAATCGGCGTGACAATCTCAACATTTTTAACTGGTAATCCTTTTGTAACCTCATAGGCCATCAGCATCGCAATTTCATCTAAGTTTTGTCTAAATTCTTTCGTTCCTGTTTCTTTGTTTCTCATTATTGTTAATTTGTGATCAATTAAAGGATGATTCAAAATTGTTGTTGCCATATTCTTACCTCTTTCTTATCTATTTTTTATATTATATCATATATTAAAATTGTTGTCATAAAAAATCCCTTAATTAAAGGCAAACCACAATGTATAACTTTCATATAAAATATATCTATTAAATTCATTTAAAAATGTTATAATATGTTGTAAATGGAGGTGCCATTGACTATGAATCTATTTAAAAAACTAGAAATAGCGAATCATTTTTCATCATCAGAAAAAAATATTGCAGAATATATTTTAAAACATTCCGAAGAAGTCCTTAATCTCTCTACCATAGAATTAGCTAGAAAAACATTTACTTCACCAGCAACCATTGTAAGATTATGCCAGAAATTGAATTTTAAAGGATACAATGATTTTAAAATTGCATTATCTGCAAATTTACAATATATATCTTCACATCAAAAAAACATAAATGCTAATTTTCCATTTCAAAAAAATACAAATCCATCACAAATTACTAATATTATTGCTGAATTATATAAAGAAAGTATCAATGAAACATTACAACTTTTAAATCAAAATGATTTAAGCAAAAGTGTTATTCTATTAGATAAAGCAAAGATCATTGATATTTATGGTGTTTCTGGTCCCCTACGTATGGCTAGTGATTTCCAATATAAAATGTTCAGAATAGGAAAAGATGTACGAATTGCTCCTATGGTTAATGAACAATTATTTCAGGCAAATCAATCTGATCCATCACATTGTGCTATTCTTGTTTCATATTCTGGAGAAACCGAAGAAGTTATTAAAGCTGCTGAAATTTTAAAAAATAGAAAAGTTCCTATGATTGGTATAACTTCAATAGGCAATAATCAATTATCGACATATTGCAAATATATATTAAATATAGATAGCAGAGAACAAATTTATAATAAAATTTCTACTCTTGGCTCAACACTTTGTATTCATCTTATTTTTGATATACTTTATACATCTATATTTACAAGAAATTATGATCAGGCTTTATCTTTTAAACTTAGTATCGACCAATTCATAGATCATCGAATGGATAAATAATATATGAAAAAGAAGATTAAATCCTATTGGTAACTCAATAGTTATATCATCTTCTTTTTTTATAACGCATTATGAATCTTTTCTGTATTTTCTTTTTGTAAATATATAGATACCTAATATTGAAATCAATCCTAATATCATATAAATTTCGAAAGAATTTTTATCATGAGTTTGTACTGTTGTTGAATTTGGTATTTTTTCATGTTCTTGTGTAATGATTATATCTTTTTCATCTCCACTATTTATTTCAACAGGTTTTAATGTATAATAGATATTTTGAAGTTTTTCAATCAATTCAAGACATTCTCTTTCAGTCAAATCATCATTCATTTGCTTCTTGATTTCTTGAATAGCTTTCTTTAACTGATCAACTTCTTGAGATTGATATTTAGATAAATCTAATCTTTCTAACTCTTCAATAAGTGTTTCAAGGTTTGTCTTATTCCCTTTTCTTTGTAATTCTCCATAACTTTGAATTAAATTGTAATATAAATCATATAATCCTTGTGTTGTTATTTGAGAACTATTCAAGTATTCTTTTGCTTCTTTCAAAGTCTCTAGTAATTGTTTTTGACTTTTTTGAGTATATAAACTAAGATCTAAGTTCTCAATTTCTACAATCTTATCTTTCAATAAATAGAAATCTTTTTGTTTAATCAATTGGTTATAAGAGCTCTGCAATTCATGAATAGCTTGAGTAATATCATCCTTTGAAGAGTCATCATTAATCTGTTTTTCTATTTTTTCAATAGTTTCTAATAAACTTTGATATGATTGTGTTGTATACAATTGGCTATCAACTGACTTCATTTCCTCTAATAGTTGATTCAGTGTTGTTCTATCTTCCTTAAATTCAAGTTTTCCATAAGCTTCATTTAACACTTTTTGTGCATTTTCAACATCACTAACTAATAAATCATCCATTTCTAATGTATTTTCAACACTCTCTATAACATGATTTAATATTTTTATAGTTTCAGGTTTATACAAAGTTTTATCAATATGATAAAGTTCATCAATAAAATCTTGAATAATGAATAAGCTCTCATTATTTCCTGCAATATTCAAAGATATTGGTTGTGTATAAGCTTTTTTACCTGATTCATCAATCACTTCTATGACAACTGTTACTGCTGTATTATTGACAGGAAGATGAACATTTCCATCTAAATCTATAATTTTTTCATGATCAGAAGAATAAATTGACAATGTATATCCATCATATTCTGGTAATTGTACTTTTCCATCTTGAATATATAAATTCTTTAATTGATCTGCAATCTTTTGAGAATTTTCTTTAACAACTGTTAAATTTAATATTGCCGTTTGTTCATCAGCTTCTGCAATAATATAAGCTTGTCCAGGCCCAACAGTTATTATTTTTCCATTTTTCACAATAGCCACATCTTCATTAGAACTTGAATAAACAGCCAATGGATAAGTTGCATTTTCTGGATCAACTTTAAGATTAATTTCATAAGTTTGTCCATCATATAATTCTAAAGAATCTTGATCAAATTGAATATTATCAACATTGATAATATGTGAATTATTGTAAACTTCCAATTCATAAATAGAATAACCATATCTCCCAACAGGTGTTATTCCATTTATTTTAATATAACGTGCTTCTCTTGGAGAAATATTAACAGAATCGTTTGTTCCGCCAGTCATGTTTCTCATTTCTTTAACAACTATAAATTGTTGATCATCTCCAGCCACTTCTATATTATAATCTTTCGCTCTTGCGGCTTCCCAAAAAATCTTAATTGTATCAATTGTTTGAACTGTTCCTAAATCAACAATAATTGAATCACTACCAGAAACTTTATATGTTGAACCCCACCTTGTTGAATAATCTCCATCAACAGCTAATGAAGCAACTTTATCAGTTTGATTATATTCAGATGTTGCTTTAATATCTTTTTTGAAAGCTAAATTTTCTTCCAAAATATCAATTGGAACTTGAATATATTCTTCATCATTAAGAGATACCTTGATATATGTACTACCTGTTTTTATACCTGTAATTACTCCATTTTGATCAACTGCTGCAATATTTGAATCCATACTTTCATAAATCAATGAAGCTTTTGTGTTCAATGGAGCAACTTTTACATTCATTTGTACAGTTTTGTTGACATGAGTTGTTAAACGATCTTCAACAACATTTATATGTGTTGCCTCTGCATCAATCCCATTATAAATAATTTCTGCCTTGGCAATCATTGGATTATAAATTTTTGAATCATTTTTTACTTCAAACTTTACAAAATTATATTCATCTGTCTGAGGAGACGCCTCAATTCTATATTTTGAAAAATCACTTGATCCTGGAGCTATTCCTATTTTTGTAATGATAGCATCTATCAAATCATAATGAATACCATCTTTAGACATATAAACACTAACTTGTTCATCTGTAAATGTTGCATTACTAAATGTTTCAAAAGAAACTCTTTCAATTTGATTATACGCATAAACTATACTTTGTGGAGTATCACTCGTTCTTTTAATTAACGGTGCTTCACCAAATTTACTTTCACTATTTTCATAAGTGAAAGACCCATAATCATACATATAATCAAAATTATTAATGTCATCTATGAAATAGCCTCCTACAACACGGATTGGATAATATGTTGCTAATGAGTGATCGTCTGTTTCAACAACTACTACAACATTTCCTATTTCTTTTCCTGTTAATATCCCATTTTCATCAATAGTTGCTTTTGTGGTAGGTTGACCATTTGGTTCTAAAACATTATACTTGACATCTTGAGAAAAGCTTGATGGTAATACGGATGCCTTGATTTCTATTGTTCCATTCACAGTAACATATTTTTCTTGATTCGTTAATTGAATTTCTGTTGCTGTCTGTCCGCCATAAGATATTGTCCCTCCAGCATATTGTGGATCATATGTTTTATAACCTGTGCTTGTTAAAGTAACTCTTAAGTATTGATAATCTTTTGAAGCATCAAGAGATTTTGGTGTGATTGTAAATGGATACCATCCTGATCCTAATTTTGCTTGTTCTTCAAATTGACATTCTACGTTTTCCCAATTATTTCCATCTTGAGAAACATTTATTGTCAAGTTACGAGATGTCGGTAAATTTGTATTTAAAGAATATGCCTTTAACTCAAAGTCAAATATACCATCTGCTTGATATGTAATAATACCTGATTGACCATTAGCATTGCTATCACTTCGCTTAATTGTCTTGACATTATTAAAATTAGCTGAGTTATCATCTCTTACTAAATTTTCATATACTCCCACATCTAAATTGGCTAAATCATCAATGAGTATATCAGTTGTTGTCGCAACCAAATCAATAGTATCACTTATTTCCATATGACCTTTGACATATCCAACAACTTTAAATGAACCTGATTTATTTGCTTTGAGTTGACCATCTGCAGTGATTGTTGCTATATCTGACTCATTGCCAAAATAATCAGTAATTTTCCATTCTATTTCTGCATTTGACACAGATGGTGTAAAAGAAGTTTGTATTTGATAAGTTTTGCCTACTGTTATTTTATTTAATGATGATTGTTCTTGAATTTTAATTGCTGTCACTGCTGGTTTTTGTCCAGATGTTAATGCCATAGGGTGGCTTTCTTGATTATATCCCAATGTTGTCAAAATCATACAACTATTTGCAGCCATTGTGACCTCTAAACCTTCTGATAAATTGACATCTTTTAATGTATCATAAATTTCTAGTTGTCCTTTGTCATTCATAGGTCTATCACCATCAAAATAATAATATTGATTTAATGTTGTTATTCCATCAGCATTTGGGACATTTAAAGTAACTTTTTGTTCTTTATTTGATGTGTTAACAATAGCAATGCTTAAATCAGCCTTGTTATTTCCTCTTGATATTATTCCAGAAGTTGCTCTCACCTGATCGATTCCACTATCCGTTGTTTCTAATATTTGCATTCCAGATGGGAAATAGCGACAAAACATTGACCAAGTGTAATACCATGGTTTTAATTGCTCATCACTGGCTTGAACTGTATTCGCTCTACCTGTAACATTCGCTGCAGCATTTTGAGCTGCCATCTCTTCTCCTAGTTCATTCCAAAATCCCCATATTTTGATATCATTATCTATATTAGGATCACCTGTAGGTGTATGAACTTGATAGCTCTTTCCTTCTTCTGTAGTAGCTGCTGGTCCATATTGGTCCTTAAATGTATTAACTATATCGTTATGTTGCACATGCATGCTGTCTTCAAATCCCCATACACTACCAAATTTTAATCCTGCACGTGTAGCTTGAAGTGCATAGTCAAACATATCAACACCATAATCATAATTTCTTGCATTTAATTGAGAATCCCCTGGTCCTGTACCAGAAATTCCCATTTCTCCTAATGCAAAACCTTCTTCTTTCACATTTGGATCTAGTTCTTCAGCGATTGCTTTCCAATTCTTTAATTTTGTTTCTATGAGTCCTGATTCGACCTCACTCTTAGGGGCATATCTATGAATTTCTGTTAATTCAATTTTATCTTTTAAATCATCGCTTTTAGCTTGTCTAATCCAAGCCTCCTGTTTATCATAAACATCTGGTCCAACAATTTTTATTATTTTAATTCTTTCAACACCAGAATTATCCATTTTTTCTCTTAATTGAGTAATTCCTTTTTTCCACATATCATAAGATGCTTGATCTGTTCCACCATTATCTCTTACATAGTAATTTGGCTCATTTACCATATTATAATATTTAATACAAGTATAACCCTTATCGACAATCAAATGATTTAAACAATCTAAAATCATTTTTTGCCAAATTGGATTATCCCATGTTACTGTTTTCCCAACTTCATCATAAGAAAGAAGACCTCTTTCACTAATGCTTCTCCATTCACCTAAGATGACAGGTATATCATTTTCTTCTGCAAAATCTAAAATTTTGTAGACTCTTTTCATCATAACTGAATCCCAATCATATATAGGTTGACCATTATTATCAAATCCTATTACATAACTATCGCCATCATGAAGCATAACACGTAAGATATTTGGTTTTAAAAAACTTGCTTTTTCATAAAATGAATCCCATTGTTCATCTGTATAATCAAATAAATCACTTGGATCCCATTGAACCCCAAACCCTTCGTAATCTTTTGTAATGACTTGATCTGTATCAATATAAATAGCATTATTCGTATCCGAAACTGCTGATACGAGTGATAAATGAAAATACGTTACTGATAAAATCATTGTTAAAGATAAAATAAATATGGTTATTCTTTTTATATCTATTTTTACTTTTCGTTTCATTGTTCCTCCTCCTTTTTTTGCATTTTATCATTTTATTTTATCTACAACAATAATATTGAAAGCACTTTCAAAATGGTTTCGCTTTTTTTTCAAAAAAGAAAAGAATTATGAAAAAGCTTTTCATAATTCTCATATTTTAATATGTTCAGTTTATTTCAAGTATGTTTTATTTTGATACATCGTTACTTTATCAGTTAATGCTTTTACTCTCGCAAGACATGCTGTTTTCACTTCATCAGTTTCCTCGTTCTTTAAACGATAAGCAATGATCTTGCCCACCTCTCTAAAGTCTTCTTCATTAAATCCTTTTGTTGTCATTGCAGGAGTTCCCACACGAATACCACTTGCTTTAAATGGTTTTTCTGTATCAAATGGTATGGCATTTTTGTTGGCTGTAATGTTAATTTCATCTAACAATCTTTCTGCTTTCTTTCCTGTAATGCCACAACTTGCTTTCACATCAATTAAAATCAAATGATTATCTGTTCCATCAGCAACTAATCTAAATCCTTCTTCTTTTAAAGATTCTTCTAATGCTTTCGCATTTTTGATAATTTGCGTAGCATAATCTTTAAATTCAGGTTGCAAAGCTTCATAGAAACAAGCAGCTTTCGCAGCAATAATATGCATTAATGGTCCACCTTGCATACCTGGAAAAACAGCTCTATCAATAGCTGCTGCAAATTCTTGTTTGCACATAATGACACCACCACGTGGTCCCCTTAATGTCTTATGAGTTGTTGTTGTGACAATATCCGCATAAGGAAATGGTGATGGATGTAATCCAGCAGCAACTAATCCAGCAATATGTGCCATATCAACCATAAATAATGCTCCATTATCATGAGCAACTTTCGCCATCAATTCAAAATCAATAATTCTTGAATAAGCACTTGCACCAGCAACAACTAATTTTGGTTTGATTTCTTCTACTTTTCTTTGATATTCTTCATAATCAATTGTTTCTGTTTCCTGATTCACTCCATAACTATAAAAATCATAATTAATTCCAGAATAGTTTAATGGATGCCCATGAGTCAAATGTCCACCATCAGCCAAAGACATACCCAAAACTTTATCACCATGTTGTAATAAAGCCAAATAAACTGCAGTATTGGCTTGTGCTCCACTATGAGGTTGCACATTCGCATATTCACAGCCAAACAACTCTTTTAAACGATTTCTTGCAAGTTCTTCAACTTCATCAACATAAACACAACCACCATAATATCTTTTTGCAGGATAGCCTTCAGCATATTTATTTGTTAGAACTGAACCTGCTAATTCTAAAATTTCTTCAGATACAAAGTTCTCTGAAGCAATCAATTCAATATTATTTCTTTGTCTATTTAATTCTCTTTCCACACTTTCAAATACTTCTAAATCTCTCATCTTATTCCTTCTCCAAATCCATCACTTTTCTTATTCTTGCCTCATGTCTTCCACCTTCATATTCAGTATGAAGCCATGCATTTAATATTTCTAAAGCTAACCCTTCACCAATCACTCTTTGTCCCATTGCTAACATATTCGTATCATTATGGGCTCTTGTTGCTTTAGCACTAAAAACATCATGCACTAATGCACAACGAATTCCATTCACTTTATTGCATGTTATAGAAACTCCAATTCCTGTTCCACAAACAACAACACCTTTTTCACATTCCCCCGATGCAACAGCCTTTGCAGCTTTAGATGCATAGTCAGGATAATCACAGCTTTTTTCATTATAAGTTCCAAAATCTATAACCTCATATCCTTGTTGAACCATTTCTGTCATTAAAAAATTCTTTAAACGATATCCACCATGATCACATGCAACTGCAATTTTCACTTCAAGACCTCCTCTATTTTTCTTCGACTAATTTTACCCTCACGCAATATTTTTAATTCTTCTCCACTTACATCAACAACAGTACTTGCGATATTGTCATATGTTTTTCCATCTACAACCACGTCAATACGACCATCTAATTGATCTAAAACTTCTCTTGTTGATGTTGTGTTAGGATGACGAGACAGATTTGCACTTGTGACTAACATTGGTCCCACTCTTTTTAAGATGGATAATACATATTCATTATTTGGAATACGTATTCCTATTGTTTCTTTACCATTTGTCATCGCTGAATCTACACTCTCTTTTCTCTTAAAAACAAGTGTCAACATACCTGGCATAAAGTATTTAATCAACTTTTTAGCCTCATCACTTACATAGGCATATTTTTCAATGTCCTCTTTGTCTGCAACCATTAATGTAATCGCTTTTGAGTAGTCCCTGCCTTTCGCTTTCATCAACTGATCTAAAGCTTTTTTTGACCCAAACTTTACACCTACTCCATAGACAGTTTCTGTTGGAAAAGCAACAACTCCACCTTGATTAATAACTTTACACACGATATCTTTGTCTTTTGCTGAAACAACAATTGTCATTATCCATCACCCTCGCGCCTATTTTATCACATAATAAAGAAAATTTATAGAAATATAGAAATATTTTCTATGTTTTTATATTCATTAAGCAATTTTTTTACTCTCATATTGCCAATAGGAAATATAAAAAGTTTTTTAACTTTTTCTGTGTCTGAAGTTTATATATGTTTTCTTTTATATTTTTCTTATTAATAATATTCATTTTATCTTTTGGTGTAAGCGTATATTTTCTTAATTTGTTTTGTGAGTACGTTATCTTATTTCTTAATCCTCTAAAATTATTTTTAATTGACAAAAATATATATTATTACTGTAGCAAATAATAAGTTTATGAAAGATTATGTTTTACTTCATTCTTAGATACATCAGCATATAAAAAGTTCAGCTTATTTTGGGCTGAACTTTTCTATTAAATATCCTTTTTTATCTAATTCTTCTTCAATCAAATCTAATATATCTTCATTATCTGCTTCGATTGTATGATAGTGTTTGCCATTACATAAAAGTTTTAAAGGAGCAGCACGTGTTTTTTTGACTTTCTCTACAAAGTTGGCAACTTCTCTACGATTCTTAATAACTAAAGGGGCAGTGACTTGTCCATAAAGTTCGTGATCGACCATGACATTTAAGACTTGTCCTCCAAGGTCAACAATTGTATTTAATTCATCAGTAATATGCTCATTGTCATGATCTACATAAATGATTCTTTGAGATTTTGATTTTGTATGAGTTGATAAGATATATCCTCTATTAGTAGAAATGATATCATGATCATTTGCTCGTAAAAGAGCAATATCAGTCACAATGACTTGTCTACTCACATGATACTCTTTTGATAAATATGTTCCTGATAAAGGATGTAATGAATTTTGTAATTCTTCTAAAATCCTTTTTCTACGTTCATTTCCATCCATAATTTATTCCTCTACTGTTAAATTTTTCAAAGAAATATCTAAAGCATGGACAGAGTGTGTTAATGCTCCACAGGAAACATAATCAACGCCTGTTTTAGCAATCTCAATTAAACGTTCTTTGTTGACATTTCCTGAACATTCAGTAAGTGCTCTTCCATCAATAAGCTCAACTGCCTCTTTCATCATCTGAGTTGACATATTATCTAGCATAATGATATCAGCTCCTGCATCGATAGCTTCTTTAACCATGTCTAAGTTCTCTGTTTCAACTTCTATTTTTCTGACAAATGGTGCATATTCTTTTGCCAGCTCAATAGCTTTTGTAACGCTTCCTGCAGCATTAATGTGATTATCTTTGATTAAAATACCATCTGATAAATTATAACGATGATTTTTTCCTCCCCCAACTGTTACAGCATATTTTTCAAAGGGTCTCATATTAGGAACTGTTTTTCTTGTATCTAATAAAACTGTCTTATAGTCTTTTAAAATATCAACCATTTCTCTTGTCTTTGAAGCGATTCCACTCATTCTTTGAAGATAATTTAGAGCTGTTCTCTCGCCTGATAAAATCACTTTTATCTTTCCATGAATATATCCAATTATATCACCTTTTTGAATCAAATCACCATCTTTATACTCTGTTTCAAAAAAAGATTGTTCATCTAATAAAGTAAAGACCCTAGCAAATACATCTAATCCACAAATAACACCATCTTCTTTACAAATCAATTCAGCTATTCCTTTTCTATCTTCTCTCATAATTGCATTTGTTGTGACATCTTCACTGGTAATATCCTCATGCAAAGCATTTAAAATATACTGATCAATGTTTATTTTCATGTTTACACCATTTATCATAAAAGTCTCTATCCTTTCTTTTAATTTCTTCTAAAACTAAATTTTTATATTCTTTCTCAATCTCTTCATACGATTTTTCACTAATGTTTACATCAGGAGTAGAAATAGTCAGATCATCAATATATGTTTGAATATGTTGAGCTGCTCTCTTTGCAAAAACTAAGCTTTCTAATAAGGAATTGCTTGCTAATCTGTTTTGACCATGAACTCCATTACAACTTGTCTCACCAATAGCATATAAGCAATCCTTGTTTGTTTGACTATTCATATCAACTTTAATACCACCCATAAAATAATGTTGTGCAGGTGTAATTGGCACAGGATCCTTTTCCATAGCATAACCTTCTTCTAAACAACGTTGATAGATATTTGGAAAACGTTTGATAATTTCTTGTTTTGGCATATGAGTTAAAGATAAATAAACATGATCAGTATGGAATTTTTCTTGTTCCTTTCTAATATTTTCTGTCACAATATCTCTTGGTTGTAATTCATCACAAAAACGTTTTCCATCAGGGTTAAGCAAAATAGCCCCTTCACCTCTAACAGATTCAGAAATAAGAAATCTTCTTCCTGGTTTCTTTGAATACAAAGTTGTTGGATGAATTTGGATATAATTGATATTCTCTAATTCTATATGATGTTTTAAGCTGATAGCTAAAGCATCACCTGTTAAATGAGGATAATTAGTAGATTGAGCAAATAATCCACCAATACCACCAGTAGCAAGAATAACAATTTTACTATAAATTGCCTGCCTTTTACCATGATGATCAACAATAATGCCTTGAACTCTATTATTTTCTTCAATAATATCAATCATTCTTGTAGACATTTTGATGTGAATATGATTTTGTATACTGGCTTGTTTTAAAAGTTTGCCAGTAATTTCATTGCCCGTAATATCATCGTGATATAAAATTCTAAATTTAGAATGACCACCTTCTCTTGTATAAGTCATACCTTTTTCATCATGAGCAAATTTTACACCAAAATCAACCAAATCTTGAATAATTTCTTGCGATGATTCAATCATAATTTTAACAGCCTCAGGATTGTTTTTATAATGACCAGCCTTCATTGTATCTTCATAGTAAGCTTCATAATCTTCTCGATCTAAAAGAGTTGCAATACCACCTTGTGCCAAAAAAGAATCGCTTTGTTCAGGGGTATCCTTTGTAACAACTAATATTTTATATTTTTCATCAAACGTGAGTGCACTAAATAAGCCAGCTGCCCCACTGCCTACAATAATGATGTCATATGTTTCATGCATAGTGATCACTCCTTATTTAGCAAGAAGATGCATCTTCTCTAAAGGTTTCTTGGCAATTTCCATAAATTCTTCATCTAAGATGACTTCATTGGTATTATATTTTAAACAGTCTCTGATTTTTTCTAATGTATTTTTTTTCATATTAGGGCAAATTTGTTGATCTGTGACAGTGTAGAATTTTTTATGAGGATTTTCTTTTTGCATTTGATACAAAACCCCAATTTCAGTCACAACAATAAATTCATCATGGGTATCATTTCTTGCATAGTCAATAATTCCAGATGTACTGCCACTATAATCACTTAACTCAACCAATTCTGGTCGACATTCAGGATGAATTAATACAGGAGCATGAGGATGCTTAGCTTTAGCCTTTTTTAATTCTTCAAGAGTTATTCTAAAATGAGTTGGACAATAGCCATTACAATAAATAAAATTCTTTTCAGGCAATGCTTTTGCAATATGTTTTCCTAGATTCTGATCTGGTATAAATAATATATTTTGATTTGGTAATTGACTCACAATTTTTTGAGCATTAGAAGATGTTACACAAACATCAGATAATGTTTTTAATTCAGCAGTAGAGTTGATATATGTGACAACACATAAATCATCATATTGCTCTCTCATTCTTCTGATATAATATTCATCACACATATGTGCCATTGGACAATCAGCAAGATCATCAGGCATTAAAACTGTTTTATCAGGATTTAAAAGTTTAGCACTCTCTCCCATAAACTTCACTCCTGCAAAAACAATTGTTTTTTGTGGACAATCCACGGCAATCTTAGATAAGTAATAGGAATCTCCTACATAATCTGCAATTTCTTGAATAGCTCCATCAACGTAATAGTGTGCTAAAATCACAGCGTTCTTTTCTTCTTTTAATTGTTGTATTTCTTTGATAATATCATCATTCATAACATGTTCTCCTTATTATTTCAACTAAGTATTACATAAACAAAAACAATTGTCAAGATAACTGTCAAGACAGTTATCTTGTTTTTACAAAATAAAACTATTGTAAGTTCTTACAATAGTTTAGCTTTTCACATATTGATTCATAAAATGTACAATTGTTTTTTCACATAATTCAGGATTTACAATATAACTTTCAGCATGTTTTGCTCCTTCAACAATTAATAAATCTTTTTCTGCTGAACAAGCATTATACAAATCATAAACCATATATGTAGGAACAAAATCATCTTGATCTCCATGTATAAATAAAGTTGGAGTTTTTGATTTCTTGACTTGCTCAATTGTTGAGGCTTCTTTAAAACTATAACCGACACGTCTTTTGCTTAAAAGTGTGGCTGTAGGTAAAAGAATGCCAGGAACATGAGAACGTTTCATTTCATGCTTGATTTCATCATAAACACTCGTAAAACCACAATCTGAAATAATACATTTCACATTTTTAGGAAGTTTTTCACCACTAGCCATTAAGACAGTAGCACTTCCCATAGAAATACCATGTAAAACAATCTGTATATCATTATGAAAATAATCTTTCATTTTATAAATCCATTGTATACAATCTAGTCTATCTAACCAACCAAATCCAATAAATTTTCCTTCACTTTCTCCATGAGCACGATTATCTGGCATTAAAATATGAAAGCCTAAATCATGATAGAACTGTAAATAGTAGGCATATTCCCTTAAGTTATATGAATGGTAACCATGAATAGCGATTAAAACTTTATCACTATCTTGTTTCGCCTTAAGTAGCTTAGCACGTAATTTAAGTCCATCATATGAAGTTATTTCCAATTCTTCAAAATATTGCTGATTTAACCAATTTTGATTATCCTGAGATAAGTTTTTCAAGGGTTTTTCTTTTTTTCTTGGCGGTCTTTTACAAGCATAATCGATTGCCATAATACTACTTAATCCAATAACGAATCCTGAAAGTAAAGTTGTGGTTGCTAAAATTTTCTTTTTCATATCATTATCATCTCCGTGTTACTATCATAACACAAATGCTTAAAAAGTAAAAATAAGATAACTTTCTTTTCTTTTTCAAAAGTGCTATTCTTTATAGTGGAGGTGAAAATATATTTTGCTATTAATCGAAGACTATAAGATATTAAGGGTATGACTTATGATAAAAATAAATCATATAGTAATAATCTAAATCAATTGAGATTAATAGTCAATTTAGATTCTCTTCACATATTTGTGTCCAAGAGACGAAGGCGGACGGAAATGGAGGAAAAAATGAAACAAATGATAAAAACAAGTTTAAAAGATGTGAAAAGGAATGTTATTTATCCTATTTATGAGGAACAAATGATTAATCAGGATATCATTGATCAAATGGAATATCCATTGGATGATATAGTTGATAAAAAGTTAAATGCAGTAACGACTATTTATACATTAGGTAAGTATGATTTTCAGACAATGACATTCATTGGTTTAGGTTCTATGAATGATATAAAAACTCAAAAAGTGAGAGAAGTCGCAGAAAAGATTTCAAAAATAATTAAAGAATCAGCCATTCTTTATGGTAAAGATTTAGATACAGATCGTATCAGTATTCATGAATTTATGAAAGTTTTTACAGAGAGTTACATGATATCTTCATATGAAGAAGTGAAAAGAGGACATGAACAAAAACATATGATTGATTTAGATATAATGTCAGATGAAGATATACAAAAAGATATTGATATGGGTCGTATTTACAGTGAAGGCATCAATTATGCGAGATATTTATCTGATTTACCATCTAATTTAATGACACCTGATAATTTGGTGAGGGAGGCTTTAAACCTTGCTGAAAAGTATGATTTAGAATGTACGATTTTAGATAAACAACAATTAGAAGAAATGGGAGCTGGTGGTCTTTTATCAGTGAATTTAGGAAGTCATATACCAGCTTATATGATTTGTTTAAAGTATCATCATGCTGATACACCTTATCATGCTATTATTGGTAAAGGGATTACTTTTGATTCGGGTGGATATAATCTTAAGGAAAATAGTTATGGAATGAAGTATGATATGTGTGGAGCTGCTGATGTTTTAGGAATTATGCGTATTCTAGCAGAAAAGCAAGTTCATGCAAATGTATATGGAATTGTTCCGACAACAGAAAATCTTGTTAGTGGAAAAGCCTATAAACCACAAGATGTTATTACAACTTTATCAAAGAAAACTGTTGAGATTGTGAGTACAGATGCTGAAGGAAGATTGATTTTATGTGATGCAATCACATATGCACAACAATTAGGCGTATCACATATTATTGATCTTGCCACTTTAACAGGTGCCTGTGTTTCAGCCTTGGGTGATGTATATACAGGAGTTTTTTCTAATAGTGATGAATTTTATCATCAGTTTGAAAAATCAATGCAAATGAGTGATGAAAAAGGATGGCGTTTACCTGTAGCTCCAGAATACTTCCAAAAACTGGAATCTTCAAGTGCAGATTTTAAAAACTCGGTTGGCAAACCAGGTGGAGGAGCTAGTGTTGCTGCTAATTTCTTAGAAGCCTTTGTTGATGAAGGTGTTCAGTGGATTCATTTGGATATTGCAGGTACAGCTGATGATCATGGAAAGGGTGCAACGGGTGTTATGATTCGTAGTATCGTGAATTTATATGAATAATCTATAAAAGAGGTAAGAATTTCATTGTTGCCAATATTTCTTCTTACTTCTTTTTCTTTAACATGATTTTAAAGACTTGACAGATGATTTGTGTGTATGATGATTAAATTCATCATAGTTGATATCTTGAATCAATAACCGTTGAATCTTTTTAATTGGATGTCTTGACAATATCATCTATATAGGGAACATATATAGATTCTTAAGATATCCTCTTGTCGATAGTCCTTTGATCCATGCCTTTTTGTTACCCTTCTTTGGTTTGGTGTGTATATTATTTTATCAGTATAGGATGATCTTAATTGTCCATAATTCTGTTCAATAAATTGAACATTATTCCTTTATCAAAATAAATGATTTTTGCATAAGATATAAATGACTTAAACAAAGATTAAATGTACACCCTTATCTTTTACTTAATCTTCTAAAGAATTAAAAACAAGATTTGTTATTGTCATCACTTCCCCATATGTTTATTTCTTTTATTCTTACAATAATATTTACAATACATATGAATAAAGATATGTAAAATTCAGGATACGTTAGATCAAAAGAAACAAATAAACTCATATATCCCGTAATTGTTAAATAATGCCAAGTGAAAAATTTATATATCTGCAAAATAAGAAATCCAATAAGCGCGCCTATTGATATTTTTCTTGTGGTTTCTGATGTTGAAAAAATACCTAGACAAGAGACAATAATCAAAACATAAAAATATCCTATTGTATAAGATAAGTCAACTCCTCTTATTTCCTGAAGAAATCTATCTCCACCAAACCAAGGTAAATACAATGATACAACTAACAAAATCTCTAAAATGATATATATATAACTTTTCTTTTTTTCCTTCATACTCATCTCACACTTCCATTCCTTTCAGTTTTTTATTTTAAAGCATGCAATTTGTAATAAACTCAAAATATTTTATCAGTCATTAATTTTATCTTATCATTTCTTTTTATGTTCTTCTTTAATATTATAATTTTCAATCATCAATTCTATATTTGCTAATTCTACAATAGCATCATCTGTATGAGTGATAAATATAATGATTTTATTGTGTTCTTCTTTAAATTGTTCCATTAATTGATAGAGTTTATCTATAGAATTCTTATCTAGGGCATTCGTTGGTTCATCTAAAAAAAGGTATTTTGGACTTTCCATAAATGCCTGTATAAGTCTCAGTTTCTGTTTCATTCCTTGTGAATATGAACGATACGGTTTATCTTTAATATCGGCTTCTAAGTCAAAAAATTTTGCATAATCCATGATAACATCATATTGGGTCTTTTTTTGTATATCAAGTAATAGTTTTAAGTTATCATATCCACTTAAATATGAAATAAATTCATCTTTATTAATAATAACACCAGCATTTTCTATAAAATCAATATCTTTTCCAATTTCTTTATCATCTATAATAACTTTTCCATCATCTACCAAAGAAAACCCTGTTAGTATTCTTAATAAAACACTTTTCCCTGAGCCATTATCTCCCTTTAAATGATATATATTTCCTTCTTTAAATGTATAGTTCAAATTTTGAAATATAATTTTATCTCCAAAACATTTATAAACATTCCTTAATTCAATCATAATATTTCCCTCATCTCTTTATTTTTCTTATAGTAGATATTCATCAAATAATAATTTATACACATTAACACAAAGTGAAACATAAAATATTGTATTGATACTTTCCAATCACTTGATAAAGTTATTAATGATGTTTTTATAAAAATATCCATTAATAGTATAACTCCAATTAAAAACAAGGACATTCCTGCATTTTTCTTATGATGAATAAGTATATAAAAATAATAAATGAATTGAACATTAACAATACATATAAGTAATTTCACGATATGTAAACATTTTTCAAATATTTTTATATGTGTAGGGGCTAAAAACAAAGTCATTATAAATTCAATAATTAAAAAAGTAAAAACATTAAAAATCATATTCTTAATAACATAATTGATATATCTTTTTTTCTTTGAAAATCTTGTTAAATAAAATAGATTATTAATCATTACATATCTTGATTCAATATTTATAAATATAAAGATTATAATTACAAAAAAGCCTGCTACAAACGGCATATAAAATCGATCAAAAACAATCATTTCTATATAATCTAGATCTAAAAATAGTATTCTATAAATATCTATGTTACTCATTTCTCTCAAATATATCATCTTCTCTAAAATTATTATAAAGAGACATATGACAACAAACTGAATATATAAAGAAAATTTTTTTGATCTAATCATTATAACCAATTCTTTCATGTTCAAATAATTTTTTTATCAACAAAATAATAAAAAGACAAATTTGAGGAAAATAACCAATAAAAATCATAAAGAGACTTGGATTTATGATTCCCTCAGGCATCATAATGACTTGTGGTGCAAAATATATTAAATACTGATTAATAAAACTAGTTTGGAATAACATCATAAGGATAGGAATCAAAAATACTAATGAAAAATAATAGACAATCGGCAAAAAAAGAGATAAAAACTTTTTTTCAATATATAGAATCATAATCATTGCAAACATATTATAAATAAATGTAGGAATGAAAATATAAAATAGACCACCTAATATATAATATAATAATCTATAGTGAATATAGAATTGATGTCCTAAAATATGATCAAAAAGATTTCCAAATCCTATAACGTCATTACTTATAGGAAATAATATATATCCAATTGTTATTGCTATAATATATGATATATATAAAACACAACTTACAATTAAAGCATTCATCAATAATGATTTTATAATTTCTGGGCGATACTTCTTAATACGTAAATATGCATGTGGTAAATAATGATATATTTCTTCTCTAAAATGCATTGCTGGAATTACAGCTATAATTGGTAATATAATTTGAAATGGCTTCATTCCCTCTAAAACAAAAATATCAAAATGAGCTACCCAAAGCATATATTCATATGATGATGAAAACTCAGGTTCAAGTTTCCAACCAAATAAGATAGCCTTTATTACATTAGGATTGTATAATATCATAAAAATATAAATTGCAAAAAATACGCTGATTGCTGAAAAAAATAAATATTTATTTTTTATTCTTAATAAATTCATATATCCACCTCCCCATTTTTAGAAAAAATGATTGATTTATATCAATCACTTAATCATTTTTATTTTAATTTATTTTCCATGTTCCAGAACAATAGACGGATGGATCCCACATATAAAATCTGCTTGCCTGTAAAATATATACTTTTCCCTTAACTGCTGGAACATTGAAAGATCTTCCTGTTTCTAAATACTCCATTGTCCATCTATGTGTTTCATTTAAATCCTCATTTAAAATTCTCATATAGATTTTAAGATAATTAGATTCAGCATTTGTCCATGAAATATTCAAAAGTCGACTATCTGTTTCTTTCTTTTGACTTCCAACTCCAATCCAATTATATCCTACCTTTCCACTCCAATTCGAATAACTTGTCGTTGCATTCACTGTTCCAAAACAAAAAGCAAGTACAACCATTACAGGAATCATATAATGCATAGCTTTTTTAAACTTGAATAACATACTTATTTTTCCTCCCATTCATTTAAATTCTTCTTTAAGCATTTTTACAATAATCTAAACTTTCAATAATGAACTACTATCAAAATGATACCTTATTTTTTCAATTTTCCCTCCTTCTCATAACATATAAATATATGAATCAGTATTATATATCTATAAAATATTAATCTCTTTTCTTTGTTTTTATTATAAATGAAATGATTGCATATAAAAATATTTATTTAGAATTCGCTGTTTTTTATTTAGAATTCGCTTAATTATAAAAAAGTATGACGTTCGATTGGTAAAAATCAACGTTCGATTGCATGAGTGAGACAAGAAGAAATGGATATGATATAATGAAAAATAATACAGATAAGAAATGAGGAATGAATGATGTATAAGTTTGCGATTATTGATGATCAAATTGTCGATCAAGAAAAAATGAAAAAAGCAATCCAAGAACATTGTCAATATCATCATATTTCATATACTATTGATCTATATACAAATCCTTTAGAATATTCCTATGATAAACCTTATGATGCTGTTTTCTTAGATATAGATATGCCCGAAATGAGTGGTATAACCTTAGCCAGACGTATTAATCAAAAGAATCCTACACGTATTATTTTGATGTCGCAGTATGACGAATATATGCATTCAACCTTTCATGTTAGACCTTTTCATTTTATTCGCAAACATTCATTGAGAAATGATAGTATTCTTGTTCTTGCTCTTTTGTTTAAAGAACTTCAGTCTCATCAAATAAGCGTCAAAACGAAACGTGGCGAACAAAATATAATGATTGATGATATTTTTTATATTTCTATAGAGAATAATCTCGCTTCTTTGCATACTTTTGATGAAAGCTATGATATATGGGAAAGTCTGTCATCATTATATCAAAAGCTAAAACCCTTTTATTTTGAAAAGACAAGTCGATCTTCCCTGGTGAATATGAAATATATTGAAGATATACAGAAAGATAAAGTCATTCTCACAAATCATGTTGAACTCTTGCTTTCTACACGTTTAAAGACACCTTTAAAAAAATCCTATAATAAATATTTATCAGAAAATAAAAAAACATAAAAGGAGATCATCATCTGTGAGGATCTCCTAATAAACAAAATTATCTCTTATCTTTCAAATGAGTCTTTAACCTTAAAATTAGAGAAACCAGACAAGCAAGAGAATTTCAACCTAAAATACAAGAGTTATTGAATGAAGGAGATACTTTTGCGAAAAGTCATCAAACATCAAAAAAAGGAAATAATAATCTTAAATCATATTTAAATGCCATTTTAAAGGCAATGAAACGTTTTTTAGTTATTACAAATTGGTAATGAAAAGGCAAAGATGATTTTGCGATAAGTTTGTAAATATTTTAAATATTGTACATAAAAATGCTATAATATTTTTATGTACAAATAGTAATTTTAAAGTGAGATGATGCTATGAAAATATTAGTGGATTTTGTAGTGTTGATAATGATATGTTTCCTAAAACTTTATAAAACATGGAATTCAAAAGGAAAAGATATATTATTTGTAAATACTTTAATGTATGTGTATTTATCTTTTGTTTTATATTTTACTTTAATGCCTATAATAACATCTATTCCTTTTATATTTAATCATCCATACAAACCAATGAATTTAATACCATTTATTGATGTATCATCTGGTAAAAGGAGATACAGTGACTGAATGACTGGCACTAAAGAGAAAGACTAAAGTCAATGATTAATCTGCAGAAACAAGTTGTTTTTCATGACTATGTGTGCCTTAAAGTCGCAGGCGGAAAGGAGTGTAAGGTTACTATGAAATTAATAGATTATACAGGAAAATTAAATAACCATCATGAATATTTACGAATAATAGAACAACTAGAAAACAAGTGCAAATATATTGAATATGTCTTAATAAATGAAGATGAAATGAAATTTATAGAGAAATTTGAAAATCTTATTGTATCATTAGAGTTAAAAAATAAATGGTGGGGAACAAAATCTAGTCAAAAAAATAAGGTATATAGAGTAATCGCATCAAGTGAGGTTTTTAAATATCTAAAGCAATTTGAAACTTTTTGCAAATATAGTTTTTCAGATAAAGAAGATATTGTAGAAGATACTAACTTTGGAATAAATGATATTGCCTTTTTTGATGATAAAGATGTACCATTATTATTTACAACTACACATGAGGGATATATTATGATTAGAGATGATTTAGTTAAATCAATTTAGTTGTTTGATTAAAAAATAGTGAATTGTTAATGACAATCAAGATATAAATTATCCTGAATATTTTTGAATTGATAATATTTATGAACTTGAAAATATCTTATTAAACAATATGGATACTATTTGGTGTTATTATATCTATTTATAGTGAAA
>Ga0129308_1000256_pt1 | contig 92419 bp, 96 predicted proteins | sample L827metagenome_FD_94440 | JGI IMG/M metagenome (GOLD analysis project Ga0129308, IMG submission 94440) | Ring-tailed lemur group fecal microbial communities from Wisconsin, USA - L827 metagenome | ecosystem: Host-associated > Mammals > Digestive system > Large intestine > Fecal | place: USA...
CAACGGTATCACCTGGATCGAAGCAACTCGTGAAAAAGGCATTAAAGCGGAACTGTTCGACATCTATCCGGAAGGCTACCGCGCACTGCGTGACTCTTTCGTAGGTGACGGTATGGCAATCCCGACCTTCTCTGAGAAACCTGAGAGAGCGGCTGTTGCTCTGGACTTCATCAAAAATGACTACGAGACCTACATGCTGCTGGCTGGCGGTTTCGAAGGCAGACATTATATCTACGACGAAGCGACCAACACCATTTCCAATGGTCCGGAAGCTGGCGACTACACCTTCGACGGTTGGGCTTGGGGTATCCGTCATAAAGACTTCCCGTGGCCTAAAACTGATGACGAGAGAATCAACGCTGCCAACAAACATCTGAACGAAACTCAGGTGAAAGACGAAGAGTGGCCTTACTGGGGCTTCACCTTCGACTATGCTCCTGTTTCCGCTGAGTGGGCCGTTATTTCCGCTCTGGTAACTGAGAACGAGGCTACCTTTAACCTCGGCGGTTACGGCGACAATACCGCGGCTGAGTACGAAGCATTTGTTCAGAAGCTGAAAGACGGCGGTCTGGACAAATACATGGAAGAGTGGAACAAGCAGAGAACTGAATTCTTGGAAGCTAACGCTTAATCTTTCTTTTCCTTATCATGTGCTTAAAAGCTCCGTGCAAAATTGCACGGAGCTTTTTTTGTTGAAAAAAGAAAAAACTTACAATGATTTTTGGCTTTGCAGGCAGAGAAAAGTGAGAACTATATATTTTTTTGAAAATTCGGCCTTATATTGGCTGTTAGAATGGTATATGACTGAGAAATGCAGCGTTTTGTTATAAATAAGCTATGGTTTTACGGACTTTGAGAGATTGATATTTCAAAAAATCCCGTACAGATTTTATTTTTTAAAGAAGAATCATCCGACAATATACATTGACAGATGAGGTATGTTGATATATTATATGTTTGAAAAGAAAGGAGGAGAGAAATGTCGATCGCATCGGATTTAATTCGAGGGCATACAGATGTCATTATTTTGGCCCAGTTGATCAAAAAAGACAGCTACGGATATGAGATTAATAAGGTTATTCAACACAAGAGCAAGGGAATGTATGAATTAAAAGAAGCAACATTATATACCGCATTTCGTCGGCTGGAGCAGGCCGGATGTATCTCCTCCTATTGGGGAGATGAAAATACCGGCGCTAGACGACGATATTATACTATTACAGATTGGGGGACAGAAACTTTCTTCCGACTGGTAGATGAATGGAACGCAGCAAAGGTGCTGATTGACCTATTGATTGAGGAGGAGAAAGATGGAGAATAAAATTCGAGATTATTTAGAAGATTTGTTTGCGGATGCACCACAAACGAAAAAGGTTTATGAGTTAAAGGAAGAAATGTTTCAGAATCTAATCGAAAAGTACCGAGATCTGCTGGCTGAGGGAATGCCAGAAGAGGCTGCATATAACATTGCAGTGGCAGGAATCGGGGATATCAATGATCTAATTCGCAGCTTAGATGAACCATTTTATGAAGCGGACTATCGTAACCACAACCGTTCTGCAATATTGACAGCAGTTGGAGTAATTATCATTATTCTTTCGGTCATCCCTGTCTTACTGTTTGAAGCTCTTCATTTAGAGAACATTGGAATTTGCTTGATGATAGGGATGGTCGCCCTGGGTGTAGGCCTGCTTATCTATACGGCGAAAACAAAACCGCAATATCTGAAAAAAGAAGATACGATCGTAGAAGATTTTAAAGCGTGGCAAGCGGATCAAGGAGAAAGAAAAAATTTGATGAAATCCCTTTCCAGCGCTTTGTGGACACTGACATTGGCTGTTTATTTTATACTTAGTTTTTCTACACATGCATGGCATATCACTTGGGTGATTTTTTTGATTGCCACTGCTGCGGAACAGCTTTTAAAGGCCTGTTTTGATTTGAAAAAATAGAAGTATCGTTTGTTAATGAGGAAAGAGGTGTAAGTTTGAGAATTTCTGCATGGATTCGCATTGTCTGTTGGGGAGTCATTTTTCTTTTGTTGACAGGAATTTTAATTTGTGGGCTGACGGGAATTCCATTTTGTGGTGTTTCCCTGAATGCTTGGGAGGATTTTTCTTGGAAAACAGATTCTCGTGCAACATTGGGGAATGGATCGGGAAACTACCATGTTTCGACAGAGGGGATAAAACAGTTGGATATCAGTTGGACAAGCGGGGAAATAACATTGATTTCCTATGAAGGAGAGGACGTATATTTTACCGAGACCTCCGACACTCCTTTGAACGAAAAAAATTCCCTGCGATATGGGGTGAGTGACGGTGTTTTGGTGATCCGTTTCCAGGAAAAGGGGAGTCTGTTTGGCAGACAGCCTGACAAAAAACTGCAGGTTATGATTCCGCGGAGTTTGGCTTCCGATCTGCGCGAGGTTCAGGCAGATGCCGTTTCTGCAAATATTCGCATAGAAAAATTAGAGGCGGAAAAAATAACATGTACTGCAACTTCTGGTGCGGTTGCACTTATGGGACTGCAGGCAGGCAGAATCGAGACAGAGACGGTATCTGGTGATATTACAGTTTCTTCTGTCCAAGCGGAGGAAATAGAAATCTCGACGGTGTCTGGAGAAATGGATTTGGAAGGAGCTTTTCAAAAAATTTCTTCCAGTAGCACATCCGGTGCGTTAAAGGTAAATAGTTCCATTTGTCCGACGTCTTTTAAAGCTTCATCGGTATCTGGAGGCGTGATCCTTTTCATACCAGAAAACAATGGGTTTTCCTTGTCCTTTGACAAGGTTTCCGGTGCGTTTTATTCTGATTTTTCGATGACACTGGATAATGGAAAAGGGATTTATAGAGACGGTGGAAATTTGCTGATCGTTGATACGGTAAGCGGTAATTGTTCGATTCGAAGGAACAAATGATTGCAAGAATTTTAATTTTAAATTGCAAAACGTCCGGAAAACTTTTTTCCGGACGTCTAATTCTTAGAAACGAGTATTTTTATTTGCTGCCCCAAGGGCAGGCGGCCAAACATTTTGCACAGGTGTGCTGTCCAAATACAACGGAAAGATCTTCCAAAAAATTGTAACAGATTTCTTTATGGAAGCGTTCAGCAGGCGGCGTTTCCGGCCGGAAAGGAATACCTACGATTGCATGGGTAGGGCAGGCATCCCGGCAGCGGGTACAACCACCACAGCGGTTGGAAATCGGCTGATCCGGCGGAAGAGGTGCGTCGGTAAGAATGGTGGTCAAGCGAAGACGTGGACCCACCTGAGGATTGATCAGATGGCAGCTTTTGCCAATCCACCCAAGCCCAGCGTGGCTGGCGGCAAAACGGTGGCTGAACATGCCCATCAATTCGGTTTGCATTTTTTCAAATCCTTCGGTCCCCTTGACAGCGACCTGCTCCTGTAATCCAGGAACAAGATGAGTTTGTCGATAATCAGAGGTGGGTATAGGATAGGAGCGGAATCCCTTTTGCTGCAGAAAATTAGAAAGACGAAATCCAATGGAATCCAGCTGACGGTTGATTGCGGCATAAAAGTAGCTATAAGAGCGAGTTGGCCCCACGGCTTGCTCCTGAATGATTTCTCTCGGAAAGAAAATAGCGATGGAAACTGCACGGGGAAAAGACGCACAAAGATCGCCGTAATTTTCCCGAATCCATTGCGAGTCAGTAGTTAAATCGGCAACCCCGCAAAGGTTTGCACCGAGATCTTGAGCTTGGGACAGCAAAATATCTTTTAATTCCTGCATTTCCACACAACCTCCTTTTGGTTGCAATTCCACTATCTTTTTCCTCCTTATTCAAAATGGGGTATTCCCATATGTTCTGATACGTCGATGCAGTGATCTAATTTGTACGAAAAAGACGAATACCCTGAACAAATATAACCGTTTAAAATTCATTCCACCAAATAGAATCATCTGAAATATATTCTGGCTGAATCGCTAAAACATAAAAATATGAATAACGATTTAAACCATTATCTTGTTTATAATCGGGAAACTCAATACAAAAACGATAAAATGGCATAATTAATGTATCTGATTCTTGGAAAGGCCAATAAGTTATGATCACATCTTTTATCATTTCTTCTTTTATAGAAACCGGTTTTTCAAATTTATGTAAAGAAGTGATAGAAAAATATTTCCCATTCATAAGCATAGTTTGAGCTTGTTCAGATGAAATGATAGGATATTGTCCGATATATTCCAAACATTCTGGACTACGCTTGCTAATAGATACAAGTTGATTCTCTGAATCTGGATAAAACGTTGATTTATTGAATTGGAAATTGATTAATTGTTCCAGATTACTAGACCCTTTTTCGAAAAACTCAAAAAGAGTTCCTCTAACTCCATCTTGTCTATACCAAATATAATAATTTTCTTCTGGCGTGGTTTGTCTTATTATGGCAGCATACATTTCTTTCAAATAAGGAAATGTTTTTTTTGCTTTTTTTAAATCAATATTCCATCTGGAAAATATAAAGTTAGTCGGAATCAAAACGGGGGGATCGAATTGAATGTCCAAACATCCATCATCATAAATGCATATTTTGTTCGAATCATATTTTAATACAGTTTTCAATTCATCATTATATATGATTTTTACTTTTTCTGTAGAAAAGCCGAGAGCTTCAGCATAGCTTTGCGCCTTAGTGGCTCTTTCATTTTTCTCAAAGCATCCACTTTGGTATTTCTTATTGAAAAAAACTGGTAAAGCCGTCCACTTTTGTTTACTAAAACTATAGTTTTCATAATTAAGATCTTTATAATCGTATGCACAAATAACTTCATTATTTGAATCATAAACAACAAATTTTTCAAAAGACAAAATTGGTAAATAGATTGCAGTGTCTCCCGGAAAGCTTAACAAGACAAATATAACCATGACTATTTTAAAAAAAGACCATTTTTTAGCAAACATCATATTACTCCATGAATTTATCAATTTGGAAATTGCGTCAAGCTACTTAGATCTATTTTTGTATTAGGTTCCAATCGAAATATTTCTGATGCGTCCTTGAGAAGAAAATCAATATCTGTCATATAATATTTAAACATTTCATCTTCATAAGATATGTACAAGACCTCGTTTTTGTATTGAAAAGCTCTTACAATATAGTCTTCTTCTTCGATCGTGGGGGCCTTTGTAACGGTAATTTGATTTTTTGAAGTATCTAAAATAAAAAAATTCTGTCCATTAGAATAAAACAAAATATTTTTATCTTTTTCCACATTATTAGCTGGATAAAATTCGAAACAATTACTAGATTCACATACTAAATTTAAACTATCATTCTCAATTTTATATACAGCAAAGTCATTATACGAACACACAGTTATATAGTCGTTATACACATAAAATTGTGCAATTTTCCCAGTTGAAAAGAAATGACAATCATTGCATATGTATTCATTTAAAAGTTTTCCTGTCTCATTTATTTCCTGAATAACGTATTCTCTTTTTTTTTGTAATAATAAAAAAATATTGTTATCTTCTACATCAAATCCCAAGATCACTTTACCAGAGTTAGATTCCCTATCCATGCGTTCTTCTTTTATAACGTTTGTTGTTCCATCAGAAATATCATATATTTCTAAAAATGTCACATACTCTTTTTTGTCTAAACATGTTTTTAGCCCAACAATAGAATTTTCTAAAGTTCTAGTATGTGCTAACTCTACTCCTGCCGTTTCATACAACTCTGATAAACTATTTTTTTTCAATTCCATTTCAACTAAAGAGATCGTAGTATTATCTCTATCCCCTTTTGTTATGTACGTATATAGTTTTTTATCGTATCTTTTTATTTCCATCGGATTTGGAAACATATAGTAATTATCAAAAAAACCAATTCTTTCAATTTTCTGGCTTTTTAAATTGACGAATGAAAATTCTAACTTTCCTTCTGTATCAGAAAGGTATAAAATATGATCCCCTTCATAGGCTACTATCCAAACAGCACTATTATAGCCATTGAATATAATTTCCTTAATTTGCTCTGTCTTAGTATTAGTACATCCAGTTAGTAATAGTAATAGTAAAATTACACTGATAATTTTTTTCATTTTTCCTCACTATAAGAAGAGGGGTATATCCCTCTTCTGTTAAAAAACATATCCTGAAGAACTATGGGTGTTAATATTATTATAAGCAACTCTCATATTAACTACATAAGAAGCTGGGTTTTCATACCACGGGTCTGCTATTCTTAATGCAGAAGCATCGCTGGTTACGCCCCGCACTGTAACAGCATGCGCATCGTTTACACCTGCATATGGCCAAGACATACAGTATAAACCCAAAGTCGCGGGAGCATCATATGTTTTAACAGAGCTAAGCATATGATTTTGAAAAGTCGAAAATGAAACAGATTCACCACTACGAAAAACATAATTATTTTTTGATTGATATTGCTCTAAAGCTGGTATCATAAAAGATACATTTTTACCATTCCCAAAAATTCCAATTACTTCATCAAGATGCTCTTGTGCATAAAGTATGCCCGTTAAATACTGTAGAGTCATTTGAGTACATGCTACTGTACAGTAATTATCAGCCTCTTGGTAATGGTGTTGAAAACCCGAAAATTCATACCAAGAATATGCTCTAGTTTTATTTTGCGGTATTTCAACAAAGTCATTTTTATATAACTTTTCTTTTACTTGTGCTAATTCTTCACTAGAATAGCCTAATTTTTGATAAAGTAGGATTTGCTGCTCTGGTGTCAAAGTTTGACCTGTTTTTATTTCTTCGTAGATCGCTAGTTTAGCATCGGATATAATGATAGGGTCTTTATGTTCAACTTGATGATATGCAAAAACGACTGAAAAGTTATTTAACAGAAGAGTTATCGATAATAAAATCGATATAAATACTTTTTTCATTGTTATCCTCCGTAAAAAATATTTGATTGGCCAATCTATTAATAATACTGTATAAATGACAAAAACTACATATTATTCTAAAATTTCCTTTATTTTTATATTTATGATAAATATATACGTAAGAAGTCCCCTACTCTATTGTGGCAGAAAGAATCGTATTTGTTATTCTTGACATCTTCCCACTCATTAATACTGTCTCCCAAGTGTGCGAATAATAAATAAACCGTTGGGAAATTTTTGAGTCTCTTATCTTTTTGACCAGAGACTTATTTATGAAGAAAAGTGCCAAGTTGGGGGAATTTCAAGTTCTACTTCCTTTTGCAAGAAGCCGTGTCAGGCGATCAAAAAGATCAAAGATAATAACACTTGAGAATGATATTAAGGAAAGGGCGTTTGTTGAAAAGGGAAGGCAGCCCTTTCGATAAAGGCATTATAAGATATCAATATAAATGAGTCAATAGATATGCAGCGAACAAGGCCGGTAAAATGGGACAAAAAGAACTTTTTTAGATAAGTATTGACATTTGGGGGAACTCCTGTTATAATAAACAACGTTACAGACGGGATGCTCCTTTGTGAATTATATGGCCTGGTAGTTCAGTTGGTTAGAACGCTAGCCTGTCACGCTAGAGGTCGTGGGTTCGAACCCCATCCAGGTCGCCATATGCTGCTATGGCTCAGTCGGTAGAGCGCGTCCTTGGTAAGGACGAGGTCACCAGTTCAAATCTGGTTAGCAGCTCCAAAATCCCTTGAATTCAGGTTCAGGGGATTTTTTATTAATTTGATAGACTCAAATTGTCTGATAGTTCATCATTTTTTACGAATATCGGTGTAAAGCGCTCAAATTGAGGCTTTATACCCCTCTACTTCATAATTCTAACTTTGTTTTCCTGTCAGAAAGAGAGCGAAAGCGTTTTTTGCTTTCGTCCTCTTATTTGTCATGGGACAAGGGTAGGCGGATTTGTCAACGGCGGTTTAGTTCGTTCCTTGTATCCTTGGCAAGGATGCTCTTTTTGTAAGCCATTGTTCTAATCTCAGTGAGGTTTGTTATTCTGTTTTTATTTGAAGCGTATCATCCAGGAATACCAGTTCTCCCGATTCCACAAGTTCATTTTGCATATAAACACGTTTTTCAACGACAAGAGAATCCTCTTGCATATTGAGAACATAGTCAAAATTACCTCGATCCGAAAGTTCATAACTTGCACCGCCAGCATAGTCGTAAATCATGATTCGATTATCTATTATTCCTGAACCAATACTTAGGGTTGAACAAAGTTCCGGATTGCCATCGCCAGTTAAATCATAGAAATAAACGCTCCAAATTGGCATTCCGTTATACAACGGAACGATTCCCTTATCTGTCACAGCCTCCAATTGTTCGGAATGCCAACGAAAAGTAACTCCGGAAAATTCGTCCAAATTATATTCTTTAATACCGTCCCAAACCATTTCATCCCCATTCGGACAATCAAACCATTTGACGGCAGCATTAGACTTTGCGACTTCACTCTTCTCAGATGTTTTCCTGCAACCTGTCAAAGGTATCACAAATACGAGACAAAATGCCAATACTATTATCTTTTTTCGTGTCAATTTCCATCAACTCCTGATGGGTCAGTTATTTTATGTCATATCTCACATGGATAAGCGATTCCTGTAAAAATTTACTTCAAATAGAAAGGAAGGTAAAAACGCGGGAAGAAAGTGAATTTTCTAAAATTGCAGGATAAAAAAACAATCCTGCAATTTAGGCTGGTGATTGGTTTGGACAGAGTTGATGTTTCGTCTAGGAAAAAAGGACATGGCGTGAAAAATATTCCGGCGGACAAGCCAAAGTCATTTTTTTAAAACGATAAAAAGGAGATATTTCTTACGGTTTTGCAACCGATTTGATAATTTCTCGGCTGGGTGACAGCGAACAGAAAATTTCATTTCAGTCGAAAAAATTTATAATAGAAAAAATGGTGCTAAAAATTTCAGAATTTTGATATTGTGGTTTGCCAAAAACGGACGATAAAGACAAAACCGATTTCTTTAAAGATAGCAAAAAAATGTTATTTTCCAAAACGAGCGCATTTCCCCTAATTTTACTGAGATTCGCTGGCGTTGTGCTGAAGTTTTGTGTAGCGAGGAGAATGAAAGATTCTTTTGGGGCGGGAGAATATTTTTATGAACGCCGATGGGTAAGGCCACACACGGTCAAACGGTTGCCGTCTACGGTAAAACGCACTTCAAAATCAGCATACGGCATGCCATATATCCGGTTTGGCTGATGCTGATACGCAGGGCGGGGATCCTGTGCCAACACGGCAAGAAGCGCTTTTTGCTGTGCGGCGGGAATCTGGTCCAGCAGCTGTGGGGGGAAAGAAACCTCCAATGTGCCATTTTTTTGCTGAAAGGAAAAACCTCCTTTAGCGTCAGGATAGGCATCGGTATATGGGAGGTACGGCTTAATATCGTAAATAGGAGTACCGTCCATTAAATCGGCGCCGGCAACATGTAATATCGGCCCTTGCGTGCCGTGCAGTTCTACTTTTTCCAACCGGACACAAGATAGCCCAATATGGTTGGGGCGAAAAGGAGACCGAGTGGCAAATACCCCCATCCGGGTGTTGCCCCCTAATCGGGGCGGACGGACGGTTGGCGACCAATGATCCCGTATCGCTTGGGAAAACTGCCAGATCAACCAGATGTGGGAGTATCCCTCCAGTCCGCGAAAAGCGTCTGGATTGCGGTATGGCGGCTCAAAGATAATTTCGGCTTTCAGCGCATCGACCAAACCGCTTTGGCGGGGAATGCCGAATTTGCTAGGAAAATCGCTGCGGATATGGGCGATGACCTGCATCGGAACAGCGTTTTGCATAGACACAACTCCTTTACAAAAACAGTATACCGCTTTTTATCATCTCTTACAATCTGAAATAAAAAAGAAAAGGCCCGATGAATCGGGCCTTTTTTAACCTTCGATGGAAATATATTTGTTTGTGTCCAGCTTCGGCTGTTCTGTTTTGGGAACGGAAAGCTTTAAGATGCCATCCTCAAATTTTGCACGAATATCTTTTTGCTCTACGCCTTCTCCGATGTAAAAGCTTCTGCTGCACTGGCCAACATAACGTTCCCGGCGAATATAGGCGCCTTTTTCGTCCTTTTCGTCTTTATCCAACCCCTTTTCGGCGCTAATGGTCAGATAGCCGTTTTCTACCTTTGCTTTGATCTCTTCTTTTTTGAAACCGGGCAGATCAATATCTAGCTCATAGCCGGATCCGGTATCCCGGATATCAGTTTTCATTAGATTTTTTTCGTGCTTGCCATACAGTGCGCTGCGGCCGTTCAACAGGCTGTGCTCAAACGGAAAGTCGAACCAATCGTCAAACATGTTTTCACCAAAAATACTAGGCATCATAAGTCATTCCTCCATTTCTTATTACCTTTGAATGCCTATGGGATAAGGCCTCTTCAGGACCTTTCCTTTGGTACGAATTTAGTATAACGTAGAATATTAGCACTGTCAAGCATAGAGTGCTAATATTTACATTTTTTTCATATTAAAAACATATTTTATACGATCTTTTTGATGTTTTCCCTTTTTTATGAAATATGGAGGGTTTTTCTTGCATTCCAGGGGAAAATATGCTATAATCCAAACAAATTTCAAATCAGACGCATTTGAGGAAAATAAAGGTCAGCGCAGTTTGTAAGAGAGTCGGCGGTTGGTGTAAGTCCGGCAGCGAGGCTGTCCGGTCCACTTTCCGAGCGGCCGGTGAGGAGCCGGGGGCCGGTACCCTGTATCGTACCAGCAAGAGGCCGGGCATTTTTGTTTGGCAATTTGGGTGGCAACGCGGAATTTTTCGTCCCATGAAAAGGGAGGGGAGATTCCTTTTTTGTTTTGAAGGAGGATTTATAACATGATCGACATTCGCTTGATCCGAACCAATCCGGAATTGGTCAAAGAAAACATCAAAAAGAAATTCCAGGATGAAAAACTGGTTTTGGTGGACGAGGTAATCGAATTGGACGCACAGCTGCGCACGGCGGCAACCGAAGCGGATACGCTGCGCAATCAGCGCAATGTGTCCAGCAAGCAGATTGGCGCGTTGATGGCACAGGGCAAAAAAGAGGAAGCGGAAGAAGCAAAACGGATGGTTGCCAGCATTGGTCCGAAACTGGAGGAGCTGCAGGCAAGAGAAACCCATCTGCAGAGTGAGATCCGCAAAAGAATGCTGGTTATCCCAAACATCATTGACGATTCGGTGCCGATCGGCAGGGACGACAGCGAAAATGTTGAGGTGGAACGTTTTGGCGAACCTGTGGTTCCAGATTTTGAAGTTCCATATCATGTGGATATTATGGAGCGGCTCAGCGGGTTGGATCTGGATAGCGCCAGAAAAACAAGCGGCAACGGCTTTTACTATCTGATGGGAAATATCGCCCGGCTGCATTCGGCGATTTTGTCCTACGCCAGAGATTTTATGATAGGCAAAGGCTTTATCTATTGTGTACCGCCTTTCATGATCCGTAGCAACGTGGTTACCGGCGTAATGAGTTTTGCGGAAATGGAAAACATGATGTATAAGATCGAGGGTGAGGATCTGTATCTGATCGGCACCAGCGAGCATTCTATGATCGGTAAATTCATTGATACCACTCTGAAAAAAGAACAGCTCCCGCAGACACTGACCAGCTATTCCGCTTGCTTCCGCAAAGAGGTTGGCGCCCACGGTATTGAAGAAAGAGGACTGTACCGGGTGCATCAGTTCGAAAAGCAGGAGATGATCGTCATCTGTGAGCCGGAAGAAAGCATGGAATGGTTCGAAAAGCTGTATGGCTATACCGTAGAATTTTTCCGCACGCTGGATATTCCGGTGCGCACGTTGGAGTGCTGCTCCGGCGACTTGGCCGATCTGAAAGTCAAAAGCATTGACGTAGAGGCTTGGAGTCCCCGCCAGAAAAAATACTTTGAAGTGGGAAGCTGCTCCAATCTGGGCGATGCGCAGGCGCGCCGTTTGGGTATTCGGATTAAAGGGGAAAAAGGCAATTATTTTGCACATACGCTCAATAACACGGTGGTGGCTCCGCCGAGAATGCTCATCGCCTTTTTGGAAAACAATCTGTGTGCTGATGGCTCTGTCAAGATTCCGGAAGCACTCAGAATGTATATGGGCGGCATGGAAGAGATCAAATAAAAAAGGAAAGCGCAGGGTATTCCCTGCGCTTTCCTTTTTTCAAAAATACGTTTAGAAGCAGGTTTTCACTCAGAAGCAAAAGGTAATTCTTGAGAACGGCATGGAAAAACGGAAAGGCAAAGACGTAAAAATTTTGTAAAAAAGAGCATTGACGAATTGGTTTGAGAATGATATAATTGAAAAAATTTTGGATTCACGGCGAAACAAGGAGGTCCTTAGATGATGACGCGAGCAAATGGCATGAAGAAAGAGCGGTCTATGGCAGCGGTGTTTCTTCTTTTCGCTTTTTCGTTCGGCAGCTATGAGATGGGTTTTCCTTTAGGTAGATTGGCTTTCCTATTTTGAAATAGGAAAGCTTTTTTTATGGAAAGACACTTTAAAGGACGAAATGATAGTGGCGTACTGCGATTGGTCACAAAGTTAAAATAAAAAGCCGGAGAAAGGGAGCGTTTGCATGTTGATAGGAAAAAATTTGATTTACCCCACCGATTTTACAGTGGAACAGCTGGAAAAACTGTTCCAGCTTACCGACGATATCATCGCCAAGCCGGAAAAATATGCGCGCAGCTGTGTTGGGAAAATTCTGGCTACCATGTTTTTTGAACCTTCCACCCGAACCCGCCTAAGTTTTGAAGCCGCAATGGAACGGCTGGGCGGCAAGGTGCTGGGATTTGCGGATCCGGCATCCAGCTCTGCCGCAAAGGGAGAAAGCATTGCCGATACCATCCGGATGATTGGATGTTATGCGGATATTGCGGTGATCCGGCATCCGGCAGAGGGAGCGGCTCATGTGGCGGCGCTGCACTCCTTTATTCCGGTCATCAACGCCGGAGACGGCGGACATCAGCATCCCACCCAGACTTTGACGGATCTTTACACCATCCGTACTAAAAAAGGCCGCTTCCATGATTTGACCATCGGATTGTGCGGCGATTTAAAATATGGGCGTACGGTCCATTCTCTGATCCACGCGATGTGCCGGTATGAAAATATTCATTTTGTGCTGATTTCACCGGAAGAATTGAGAGTGCCGGATTATGTTATCCGGGAGATTGAGGCGGCGCAGGGCTGCTCTTATACGCTGAACCCAGATTTGGACGATGCGATCCGGCAGGTAGATATCCTTTATATGACCCGCATTCAGCGGGAACGCTTTGCCTCGCAAGAGGAGTATCTACGGCTAAAAGACAGCTATATTCTGGACGTGCAGAAGATGGAAAACGCCAGAGAAGATATGATTGTCCTGCATCCCATGCCGATTGTCAACGAGATTACCGGCGCGGTGGACGAAGATCCCAGAGCCTGTTATTTTGTGCAGGCCCAGTATGGAATGTATGTACGCATGGCGCTGATTTTAAGCCTTTTGGGCGGTGAGGAGGGATATCCTTCCGTGTGCGGCGCGAAAATGTTTGAAAAGACCTGTGTAAACCCCCGGCCCAACGGGACGGTGCACTGTAAAAACCCCAAGTGTGTGTCCAATCTGGATTTGACACTGCCGATCCGTGTGAAAGACGGCGGGAAGGTCTGCGAATACTGTGATGCCACCATTGAAGTATAAAGCGGTATGTTTTTGTATCGTAAAACGATGAATCAGAATAGGAGAATCCATGGAACTTTTAATTAAAAATGCAAAATTGGTGGATGAAGCATCTGAATTGGATGCCGATATACTGGTGCGGAATGGAAAAATCGCCGCTGTGGGACAGGGCCTGGATTGCGCCGGCGAGGTGATCGACGCTGCCGGCTTGACGCTGATGCCCGCTTTCGTGGATCTGCACTGCCATTTCCGCGATCCGGGCTTTACCCAAAAAGAGGATATGGAAACCGGATGCCGGGCGGCGGCCAAAGGCGGCTATACCGCGGTGAACCTGATGGCCAATACCAATCCGGTGTGCAGCGATATGGAAACAGTCCGTTATATACGCAGAAAGGCGGAAGCGATGGGCTTGGTTGACGTACACCAGTGCGTATCGGTGACGAAGAATTTTGACGGACGGACCGTGGACCATTTAAAAGAACTGGACGGCACGGTGAAACTCCTCTCAGAGGACGGCAAAGGGGTCATGTCCAATCATGTGATGGCCCAGGCCATGAAAATCGCCAAAGAAAAGGGGATGACGGTTCTTTCCCATGCGGAGGATATGGAGATTTCCCCTTACGATTACCGGCTGGCGGAGAACATCGCCACCGCACAGCATATTCACCTGGCAAAATATCTGGGTGCACGGCTTCATATGTGCCATGTTTCCACCGAGGAAGCAATGGGCGAGGTGATCCGCGCCAAGATTGCCAAGGCGCCGGTGACCTGTGAGGTAGCGCCCCATCATTTGTGGTTCACCGACAGTGACTATCGGGTCAACCCACCGATCCGTACCAAAGAGGACCGGGATTTTCTGATCTGGGCCATTGAGAACGGATATGTGGACGCGATTGCCACCGATCATGCCCCACACACGGCGGAAGATAAGAAAAATGGCGCTCCGGGCATGGTAGGACTGGAAACTGCATTCGGCGTATGTTACACTATACTTGTGAAAGAACGCCGCCTGCCGCTGACTTTGCTGTCCCGGCTGATGTCGGAAGGTCCCGCGAAAATACTGAGCGTTCAAAAGGGTCGGCTTCTGCCCGGCTATGACGCGGATTTTGCGCTGGTAGACGAAAATCGGGAATGGGTTGTTGACGCAGCACAGTTTGCCTCGAAAGGCAAAAACTCTCCCTTTGACGGCGTGCGCTTACAGGGAAAAGTGGTGCGCACCATCAAGGCGGGCAAAACCACCTGGCAGGAATAAAAGTTAAGCGGGCGTCCGCTTAGAATACAACGATGGAGGAACAGAACATGATTGTGGACAAGCTGTATGAATCGGTTGCCAAAAAAGGCGTGGTTTGTGTTGGACTGGATACCGATATTTCTTACGTGCCGGAATACCTGCAGAAAGAGGCGGACAGCGCCGGGGAAGCGGTGTTTTTATTTAACAAAGCGATCATCGATGCCACTGAGGATGTAGCCGGATGCTACAAGGTGCAGATCGCTTATTATGAGTCGCTGGGCCTAGAAGGAATGGAAGCTTACCGCAAAACGCTGGCTTATCTCAGAGAGAAAAAGCTCATTTCCATCGCGGATATTAAACGGGGCGACATTGCCAAAACCGCCGAAATGTATGCGAAGGGTCACTTTGAAGGGGACTTTGAGGCGGACTTTGTGACACTGGCTCCGTATATGGGAATGGATAGCGTTACCCCTTATCTGCCCTATGTGAAAGAGAAAGAAAAGGGCTTGTTCATTCTGGTGCGTACGTCGAACCCCGGCTCCCGGGATTTCCAGTATCTGCAGACGGAAAAAGAGATGCCCTTATATGATGTAGTCGGCACCTCGGTGCAGCAGGTCGGTAAGGAGTTCCTGGGAGAATGCGGATTCAGCTCGGTGGGCGCGGTGATCGGCGGCACCACCGGCGAAGAAGCGGAAAGCATCCGTTCTCTGCTGGATACGACCTTCTTCCTGATTCCCGGCTACGGCGCTCAGGGAGGCAAGGCCGAGGATATTGCCAAATATCTGGTGCGGGGCAACGGCGGCGTGGTCAATTCCTCCCGCGCGGTGCTGCTTGCGTATCGCAAAGCCGGCGCGCCGGATACGGATTTTGCAAAGGAAGCCAGAAATGAAGTGCTGCGTATGAGAGAGGAGATCCAAAATGCCTGTGAAGCACTGCGAATCAGCCGTTGTTGTGGAAAATAAACCGCTGGGAAACGGTATTTTTAAAATGATCGTCTGGTGGCCTTATCCAGCCGATGCGGGCCAGTTTTTCATGGTCCGCGGCTGGGACAAGTTCCCGCTTTTATCCCGCCCCATTTCGGTGCATGACGCCGACGGGGAAAGAGTTGCCTTTTTATATGAAGTCCGGGGCGAGGGAACCCGCCTTTTAAGCGAGAAAAAGGCAGGAGAGTCGGTGGAACTTTCCGGCCCGGTGGGAAATGGGTTCCCGGTTGAAAAAATCAAGGGAAAGGTTGCAGTGGTGTCCGGCGGAATCGGCATTGCGCCGCTTTTGCTGGCGGTTAAGAGCCTGTCCGGCTGTGAAGTGACCCTCTGCTGCGGATTCCGGGATCAAAGCTATGCGCTGGATTCTTTCAGGCCGTATGTCCAGGAGATCCGCGTGGCAACCGACAGCGGAAAAGAGGGATACAAGGGATTTGTTACCGACTTGATTGACCCATCGGACTTTGATGTCGTGCTGACCTGCGGGCCGGAAATTATGATGGAAAAGCTGGCAAAGAGCTGTATGGCCAAGAAAGTCCCCTGTTATGTATCCATGGAGCGGCACATGGCCTGCGGCGTGGGTGCCTGCCTGGGCTGCACTCATCACACCGCCCACGGGGCGAAATGCATTTGCAAGGACGGTCCGGTGTTTGAAGGGGAGGAAATCTATGCTTAAGACGGTTTTAAATGGGGTAACCTTGAAAAATCCGGTGATTGCAGCCTCAGGTACCTTTGGATTCGGCCAGGAATACGATCAATTTTTTGATATTTCCCGCCTAGGTGGCATCAGCTCCAAGGGTTTGACGCTGGAAGAACGGTTTGGCAATGAGGGCGAACGGATCTACGAAACACCCAGCGGACTGATTAACAGCATTGGCCTGCAGAATCCTGGGGTGGACGCGTTTATCCGGGAGGATCTTCCCTTTTTGCGCCAGAAAGATACGGCGGTGATTGCCAACTTAGGCGGCAGCACCATCGAGTCCTATCTGGAGGGTGTGGAAAAATTAAACGAGACCGACGTGGATATGATTGAGCTGAACATTTCCTGTCCCAACGTCAAACATGGGGGCATGGCGCTGGGGATTAAATGCGACATCGCTTACGAAGCGGTCAAGCAGGTGCGTGCCGTCTGCAAAAAGCCTTTGATGGTCAAGCTTTCTCCCAACGCGGAAAATATTGTGGAAATGGCTTTGCGGTGCGAAGAAGCGGGGGCGGATTCTCTGTCACTGGTCAACACGTTCCAGGCCATGGCCATTGATATCTACAAAAGAAAACCCGTGTTTAACAATGTGTTCGCGGGACTTTCCGGCCCGGCGATTCTGCCCATTGCCCTGCGGATGGTTTACCAGGTTTGCGGCGCGGTTCAAATCCCGGTAGTGGGATTGGGCGGCATTTCCAGCTGGCAGGATGCGGCAGCCTTTTTGATGGCCGGCGCTACTGCTGTACAGGTGGGAACCGCCAATTTTGTAAAACCGGATATCTGCTTGGATATCATCAATGGGTTGGAACAATTTTTGAAAGATCAGGGCTGCCGATCGGTTGACGAAATCATCGGCGCAGCCCGGGTATAGATTGGTAAGAAACAATGGATCTGCATGAAAGAAAAAGGAGAGTAACGCTTATGTCTATTGAAATTTTGAAAGAAACCGGCGCTTTGCTGGAAGGCCACTTCCTGCTGTCTTCCGGCCGACATTCCGACCGCTATGCGCAAAACGCTAAGTTGCTTCAGTACCCGGACAAAGCTGCCGAGGTACTGTCGGTTGTAGCCGAAAAAGTGAAAGATTTGGATATCGACGTTGTGTGCGGTCCGGCGATGGGTGGCATTATCGTAGCGTATGAGCTGGGCCGTCAGCTGGGCAAGCGCGCCATCTTTACCGAGCGGGAAAACAATGTGATGACCCTGCGCCGGGGCTTTGAAATTCAGAAAGGCGAAAAAGTACTGATTACGGAGGACGTAGTAACCACCGGTAAGTCCTCTATGGAAACCGCCAAGGTAATCGAAGAACTGGGCGGCGAGGTTGTCGGTATTGCCTGCATTGTAGACCGTCGGGTGAATGAGATTTTCTGTCCGGTTTATTCCGCAATGCAGCTGGAAATTGCTACCTACGAAGCGGATGAGTGCCCTTTGTGCAAAGCGGGTATTCCGTTGGTCAAACCCGGCAGCCGCAAATTTGATAAATAATATTCTTTCAATTTCTGCTTTGCACGGCCATCGGGCAGGGCAGGAGAAACCGTCCATTTTCGTTTATGAAAAACCGCAGATCCCCCTGTCTTTTGCTGCGCAGAACAGGGGAAACCATCGGGAGCACGCCGGCGCGCAGCGGCGGAATGGAGATTGCAATGGAACAGGAAAAAAAAGCGTGGCTGGTTCTGGCTGACGGTACTGTTTTAGAGGGAATATCCTTCGGTGCACAGGGAACCGCCATTGGAGAAATCGTATTTACTACCGGTATGACCGGTTATCAGGAGGTGTTGACGGATCCGTCCTATTACGGTCAGATCGTTACCCAAACTTATCCTTTGATCGGAAACTACGGCATCAATCTGGATGACATGGAATCTGCCGCCTCCCATGTGCGTGGCTATGTTGTACGGGAATGGTGCGATCAGCCGTCCAATTTTCGAGTGGCAATGAATATCGACCAGTATTTAAAACAGCAAAATGTAATTGCCATCAGCGGTATTGATACCCGGCATCTGACCAAAAAATTGCGGGAGTATGGCGTGATGAATGGGGCGGTGACGACCGAGTACGAGACAGTTGACCGGGAAAAGCTGCTGGCGGATATCCGTTCTTTTACCATTGTGGATGCGGTCAAGTCGGTCAGCTGCAAAACAATTCAGAAAGAAAAAAGCGAGCAAGGCCTTTATCAGGTCGTTCTGATGGATTTTGGTTACAAAAGAAATATTGTTCGTTCGCTAAAAAGCCGTGGTTGCGACGTAACGATCGTCCCTTCTGAGACTTCGGCGGAAACAATTCTGGCCATGAATCCGGACGGGGTCATGCTTTCCAACGGACCTGGAGATCCACAGGAAAATGTGGAGGTTATCGCACAGATTAAAAAACTATTTGACGCAGGTATTCCGATGTTCGGTATCTGTCTGGGGCATCAGCTGACCGCTTTGGCCACGGGAGCTAAGACGGTAAAGCTCAAATATGGGCATCGGGGTGCTAATCAGCCGGTACGGGATCTGGCCCATGACAAAACCTGTATCACCTCACAGAATCATGGCTATGCCGTACAGGGAGATACAGTGGATCCGGCGGTGGGAGAAGTCAGCCATGTAAATGCCAACGATAACACGGTAGAAGGCGTGCGGTACAAAAATAAGTCTTGTTTTACCGTTCAGTTCCACCCAGAGGCCAGCGCAGGTCCGCAGGATACGTCTTATCTGTTTGACGAGTTTATTGCCATGATGAAAAAGGAGGCCAAATAAGATGCCAAAACGCAGCGATATCAAAAAAGTCTTGGTGATCGGTTCCGGCCCCATCGTGATCGGACAGGCGGCAGAGTTTGACTATGCGGGTACCCAGGCTTGCCGCGCCTTAAAGGAAGAGGGGCTGGAGGTTGTTCTGATCAACTCCAACCCGGCCACCATTATGACGGACAAGGCTATGGCGGATAAAATTTATATTGAACCGCTGGTGCCGGAAATTGTGAAAAAAATCATTCTCCTGGAAAAGCCGGATTCCATTTTGCCTACTTTAGGCGGACAAACTGGACTCAACCTGGCCATGGAATTGGCAGAAGAGGGTTTTTTGGAGAAGCATGGAGTCAAGCTTTTAGGTGCGAATCCGGAGACAATCAAAAAGGCAGAGGACCGGCAGGCATTTAAGGACACTATGCTGGCCATCGGCGAACCCTGTATTCCGTCTAAAGTAGTGGAGCATATTGATGATGCGCTGGCATTTGCCGAAGAAATCGGTTATCCGGTTATTGTTCGTCCAGCTTTTACGATGGGCGGTACTGGCGGCGGTATTGCTTACAGCAAGGCCGAGTTACAGGAGATCGGATCTAATGGTCTGCGCCTGTCCCCAATCACTCAGGTGTTAATTGAAAAGTGTATTGCCGGGTGGAAAGAAATCGAATACGAAGTAGTGCGGGACAGCAAAGGCAATGTAATCACCGTCTGCAATATGGAAAATGTGGATCCGGTGGGAATCCATACCGGCGACTCGGTAGTAGTCGCCCCATCCCAGACGCTGACTGATCGGGAATACCAGATGCTTCGGTCTGCGGCGCTGAATATTATCACAGAATTGAAGATCGAGGGCGGCTGCAACGTACAGTTTGCGTTGTATCCGAACAGCTTTGAGTATGCGGTGATCGAAGTAAATCCCCGGGTGTCCCGTTCTTCGGCGTTGGCATCCAAGGCCACCGGTTACCCCATTGCCAAAGTAGCGGCAAAAATCGCCATCGGTTACTGTTTGGACGAGATTCCCAACGCGGTGACTGGAAAAACCTGCGCCTGCTTCGAGCCGGCACTGGATTACTGCGTAGTCAAGTTCCCGCGCTGGCCGTTTGATAAATTTGTATACGCAGACAAAGCGCTGGGTACTCAGATGAAAGCGACCGGCGAGGTTATGGCGATTGGTCAGAGCTTTGAGCTGGCCATGATGAAAGCCGCCATCTCCATCGAACTGGGGTTAGAAACACTGACTCTGCCCGAGTTGGAAGCAAAATCCGACGAAGAGATTGTGAATTTGCTGCATCATGCGGACGACCACCGAATTTTCGTGGTATATGAGGCGCTGAAACGTCAGGTTTCTTGGGATGTAATTTTTGATATCACCAAGATCGACAAGTGGTTTTTGGCGAAATTTCAAAAGCTGGCGGATATGGAACTGCGTCTGGCCGGCGGGGACGACACGGAAGAAACCTATGCCGTGGCGAAGAAGATGGGATTTTTGGATAAGACCATCCGCCGCCTGACCGGAAAAGAAATTCAAAAACCGATGCTGGCGGGTTATTCAATGGTTGATACCTGCGCGGCGGAATTTACGGCGGAAACCCCGTATTTTTACGCCAATTTCGGCGGGGACAACGAGGCGGCGGAATACATCGCCAGCCGGGACAGCGGCAAAAAGAAAGTGATCGTATTCGGATCAGGCCCTATCCGGATCGGACAGGGTATTGAATTCGACTACTGTTGTGTTCACTGCGCTTGGGCTTTGAAGGAAAAGGGTATGGAAGCGGTGATTGCCAACAACAACCCGGAAACCGTTTCCACCGACTTTGACACTGGTGACCGGTTGTATTTCGACCCTCTGAATCCGGAATATGTTCAGGCTTTGATTGAGACCGAAAAGCCCTGGGGCGTTGTGGTTCAGTTCGGCGGCCAGACGGCCATTAAGCTGACCAAATTCCTCAAGGATATGGATGTCCGGATTCTGGGTACTTCGGCCGACGCCATTGACGAGGCGGAGGATCGAGAGCGGTTCGACGCGCTGCTGGAGCGCTGCGGTATTCCGCGGCCGGTGGGAGAAACGGTATTTACTACCGAAGAGGCGCTGGAAGCAGCGGCCAGGATTGGCTATCCGGTACTATTGCGTCCTTCTTATGTATTAGGCGGCCAGAATATGATCATTGCCTATGGGGAAAAAGACGTACAGGAATATATGACGATCATCACTTCTCACGAATTGGAGAATCCAGTGCTGATCGACAAATACATGATGGGTATCGAGGCAGAGGTGGATGCCATCTGCGACGGTGAAGATTATCTGATCCCCGGGATTATGGAACATATTGAGCGGGCCGGCATTCATTCCGGCGATTCTATCTCGGTGTATCCGTCACAGAATCTTTCCAAACGGATTAAGGACACGATTGTAGACTATACCGCCCGTCTGGCAAAAGAGTTGAAGATCGTTGGGCTGATGAATATTCAGTATGTGATTTATAATGATGAGGTCTATATCATCGAGGTAAATCCCCGTTCTTCCCGAACGGTGCCTTATATCAGCAAGGTGACCGGTGTGCCAATGGTAGATTTGGCGACTCACTGCATGCTGGGTGAAAAACTGCGGGATATGGGCTATGGAACTGGGCTTTATCCGGAAAGCGATTATGTCTGTGTTAAGGTGCCGGTATTCAGCTTCCAGAAACTGCGGGATGTGGATACTCAGCTGGGCCCGGAAATGAAATCTACCGGCGAAGTGCTGGGCGTGGCGAAAACGCTGCCGGAAGCTATTTATAAAGGGTTGGTCGCAGCTGGATACAAAATGAAGCGGGAAGGCGGCGTTCTGTTGACGGTACGCGACGCGGACAAGCACGATATTGTGCCGATTGCAGACAAATTTGCGTCTATGGGCTTTACGTTGTATGCCACCGGAGGCACTGCGCTGCGTTTAAACAAGAATATGATTTCAACCAACGCGGTGCGCAAAATGCACGAACCGCATCCCAATATTGAGGATTTGATTGAAAGCGGCAAGGTGGATTATGTGATTTCTATTTCTCAGAAAGGGCGCGATCCTCACCGGGACAGCGTAAAAATTCGCCGTAAGGTAGTGGAGCGTTCTATTCCCTGCATTACGGCGATTGATACGGCTCGGGTGTTGGCAGACTGTCTGAGCCTGGGAGAAAAAGTGGATGATATCGAAGTCGTGGATATCACAAAGATATAGTCATCAAAGGCAGGGAAAGGCACGCAGTGTCTTTCCCTGTGCAGTTTTATCCTGAAACGCTCGAAGGAGGACAGAATGGAATTAAACAAAAGCAATGTGAAAAAAATCCTTTGGATTATTACGTTTGCTGTTCTGCTGTTGGTAGGTGCTATGCACCTGGACATTGTGTTTGGTGTGCTGCAAAAAGGTCTAGCACTCCTTAAACCGTTTATCATGGGTGGGGCGATGGCTTTTATTATGAATGTTCTGTTGCGTATGGTAGAGGAAAAGCTGTTTGCGCCGCTGAACCGAAAAAATTATGCATGGTGGAACCGCAGCCGAAGAGTGGTCTGTGTGATTTTGACCATTGGGCTGCTGATAGGGCTTATTTTTATTCTGTTATTTATGATTGTGCCGGAAATTGCCCGCACTGGCAGGATGATCGCGGCGCAGCTTCCGGGTCAGCTGGAACAGTTCTTTGCATGGGCACAGAGTTGGCTGGCTTCGTTGCAGATACCCGTGGATGTTTTCCAGAACATCAATATTGATTGGAACAAAGTCGTCAATATTGTGACAGATTCCATTAAAAACGGCGGCTCGGCCGTGTTTAATACAACAGTGGGGATTACTTCGTCCATTGTAGGCGGTGTGATGAACCTGGTACTGGCTACGGTATTCTCCATTTATCTGTTGCTGCAGAAAGAACAGTTGGGGATGCAGCTGAAAAATGCAATGTTAGCTTTTTTGCCTTCTTATCGGGTGGAAAAACTCTTATCGGTCGGGCAGTTGTCCAACCGCATTTTTTCCAAATTTGTTTCAGGCCAGTGTACGGAAGCGGTAATTCTCGGCCTTTTGTGCTTTATTGGCATGTCGATTTTCTCCATGCCGTATGCAATGATGATTTCAGTCGTTATTGGTGTGACGGCCCTAATCCCCATGTTTGGGGCATTTATCGGGGCGGGAATCGGCGCGTTTTTAATTTTGATGGCCGACCCAATGCGGGCAGTTTGGTTTTTAATTTATATTGTAGTGCTCCAGCAGTTAGAAGGAAATCTAATATACCCACGTGTGGTTGGAAAATCCGTAGGGCTTCCCGGCTTGTGGGTGCTGGTGGCGGTGACCATCGGCGGCAGCCTTTGGGGTGTGATGGGAATTTTGCTGAGCGTGCCGATTTGTTCCGTGATTTATTCGTTATTCCGCCAGTTGGTGCGGGATCGGTTAAAGAAAAGAAATCTGCCGGTGCCGAAAGAAAAGATGGAAGAGGCGGCAGACAATGATTCCCGGCAGGAAGATTCCCCCAAAGGGGAAGAAAAACCAAGACGAAAAAATAAAAATGTATGAAAAAAATCCGCTGAAATGTTGTCAGCGGATTTTTTCATCGAGGGATTCTTCGGATTTGTTATCCCGAATTGATATAAAGGATTTTTTCAAAAGACAGCGCTGTACGCCAAAGACATACTGCCATAAAATTTTAGCATATGGGTCGGACTATATGCGAAAAATTTTATGCGGTATCAATGTTGCATATCACCGCGGTGTGCTCCAAACCCATGAAGTTTTGCCTCAGAGAAAAATACAAAAGAAAATATAATATTTTAATATTCTTTTTTCTGGCAGATTCTCACCGATATACGGAAAGAAATCAGGAAGACGGCGAAAGTAAACAGCGGGGAAGAGTATAGAATTGCCTGCAAAACCTCTGCACTGGGCATGGGGACACCGGAGGTCTTCAACAGGCTGCCCAGCATGGCAATTAATAGAGAGGGAACGACCGCTATCACAACGACTAAAAAACGGCCTTTCTCTACACCGAATTGGAATAGTACCGGGATGATGATCGAAAGAAAAATCATGCCGATTTCCAAAAAGCCAACGATGATCAGCCAGGATTCCAGTGAATTTTCCCAGTTGGTCAGGGATAAAACGACGAGATTGCCGATTGCGGAGACCACAAGACCTCCCAATGCAACCAAAAACCCCAGAACATATTTACTTAATACCAGTGTCCGGCGAGGGATCGGCAGAGAAAAAGCATAGCGGTACCACTGCCCGGCTTCATCGTAGGACATAGAAGTAATCGGCATCATAATACTCAAAAGAATTACCATGGTACCCATCATAGAAGGTATTTTTGCGGCGACGGCCCAGATAGCATAGAAGATCACAAAGACGACCATCAGTTTCATCTGCTTTTTTAAAAGGCAGAAATCTTTCAGCAGTAAACCTTTCATTGGTGCTCCCCCCTTGCAATAAACAGCATAATGTCTTCGATACTTGCTTTGTCGACGGGATATCCGCTGGATATCCGTTGCTTTTCTACCAAAGCTTCCACACCGAACTGATGTCGGCGAACGCCTTTGATTACCTTACGATCTAGTGCGGCGAGTTCTTTCTCGGTACATTTGAGAATACCGTATTGTTCCAACAACTGGTCTTTGGGGTCGGAAAAGAAAATTCTTCCTTTATGAATAAATGTCACATAGTCGGCGATTTTTTCCAAGTCGCCGGTAATATGGGAAGAAAACAGCACGCCGCGGGAATCGTCCTGGATAAAGTCCAGCAGAATGTCCAATATCTCGTCCCGGACGATGGGGTCTAATCCGCTGGTTGCTTCGTCGAGCAACAGCAGCTGAGCATTGTGAGAAAGCGCTACCGCGATGGCGAGTTTCATTTTCATACCGCGGGAAAAATCCTTGATTGTTTTTTTGGCCGGCAATTCAAACTGTTCCAGATACTGTGCATATTTTGCCGGGTTCCACTGCCGGTACAGAGAACACATCATTTTTCCCACATCCTGTGCCCGGAGCATTTCCGGCAGGTTCATTGTGTCAAAAACCGCTCCGATTTTCTCTTTCACTTCCAGCTCGTTTTGGATGTTGTCTTTCCCAAAAATCTGAATATCTCCTTCGTCGCGGCGGATCAGGTTTAAAATCGCTTTCATCGTAGTGGATTTTCCGGCACCGTTTTCCCCAATAAAGCCCATGATACAGCCTCGGGGCAGTGTAAAGGAAACATGGTCCAGCGCAAAGTCTTCGTATTTTTTGCACAGGTCTTTGACTTGTAAAATGGTATCCATTTACCGTTCCTCCTGATAGATAAGTGTTAGAATTTGGGTCAGCTCTTCCAGAGAGATACCATGTTCTTGGGACAAATTTACAGCTTTTTGAAGCAAATCCTCCAACTGCCGCATTTTTTCTTCCCGCAGAAGCTGCGGATCAGCGGCAGCCACAAAAGTACCCTTTCCTGCTACCGAATGAAGCAGCCCTGCATGTTCCAGTTCGTCGTAGGCCCGCTTTGTTGTAATAACGCTGATACGCAATTCCCGGGCGAGTACGCGGATGGAAGGCAGCGCATCGCCCTCTTTGAGCGCTCCAGACAGGATTTGGCTTTTGATTTGCGCCATGATTTGCTCATAGATTGGCTTGTCGCTGGAATTGCTGATATAGAACTCCAATCAGGCTGCCTCCTTTCTTTGTGTGTTTATACTGTATATAAATATTATATACAGATATATACGGTTGTCAATAAAAAATGTTTTTCGTTGCTTTTCTTCATATTTTCTACTATAATAACCATTAAGCCCAAATACATGGGTAATGAGAAGCACTGGACTAAGCCCCTACATGGCTGAAACAGAGCAGAAGGAGGAGAAAATGAAAAAAGAACTGGAAAAGGTCTACGACCCGAAACAGGTTGAGGACAAGACCTATCGGTTTTGGGTGGAAAAACGCTATTTTCATGCAGAACCGAACCCTAAGAAAAAACCCTATACCATTGTGATCCCGCCACCCAACATTACCGGGCAGCTACATTTGGGTCATGCGCTGGACTGTACGCTGCAGGACAGCATTATCCGCTTTAAACGGATGCAGGGGTATGAGGCGCTGTGGCTGCCGGGCACCGATCACGCATCTATCGCGACCGAGGCAAAAATTGTAGAAGCAATGCGCAAAGAAGGTGTGACCAAGGACGATCTGGGCCGGGAGGGCTTTCTGGAGCGCGCCTGGGAATGGAAAAAGACCTATGGCGGAAAAATTGTTGAGCAGTTAAAGAAAATGGGTTCGTCCTGCGATTGGGAGCGGGAACGTTTTACGCTGGACGAGGGCTGCTCTGAGGCGGTAAAAGAAGTTTTTGTCCGCTTGTATGAAAAAGGATTAATTTATCGCGGCGAGCGCATCATCAACTGGTGCCCCCATTGCTTGACCTCTATCTCTGATGCGGAGGTAGAATATGAAGAACACGACGGCCATTTCTGGCACATTCGTTATCCCTTGTCTGATGGTAGCGGCTATCTGGAAATCGCCACCACCCGCCCGGAGACGCTGTTGGGCGATACGGCGCTGGCGGTTCACCCGGATGACGAGCGGTATCAAGCGCTGGTTGGTAAAACGGTAATCCTGCCGTTGGTGGGCCGTGAGATTCCCATTGTGGCAGACAGCTATGTAGAAATGGATTTTGGCACCGGTGTGGTTAAAATCACCCCTGCCCATGACCCCAATGACTTTGAGGTAGGGCTGCGGCATAATCTGCCGGTAATCAACGTGATGAACGACGATGCGACCATTAACGAAAACGGCGGAAAATACCGGGGAATGGATCGCTATGAATGTCGTAAGCAGATTGTAGCGGATCTGGAAGCGGAAGGCTTCTTAGTTAAAGTAGAGGATCACAAGCATAATGTGGGTTCCTGCTATCGGTGTTCTACCACAGTGGAACCGCGGGTGTCCAAGCAGTGGTTTGTGAAAATGGGACCGCTGGCCGGTCCCGCCATTGAAGCGGTACGCAGCGGGGAAACGAAATTTGTTCCGGACCGGTTCAGCAAAATTTACTATCACTGGATGGAAAATATCAAAGACTGGTGCATTTCCCGGCAGTTATGGTGGGGGCACCGGATACCAGCCTGGTATTGTCAGGACTGCGGCGAGGTGATTGTAGCCAAAGAAGAGCCCCATACCTGCCCAAAATGTGGCAGCAAAAACCTGCAGCAAGACCCAGATACGCTGGATACCTGGTTCTCCTCTGCTCTTTGGCCTTTCTCTACGCTGGGCTGGCCCAATCAGACCGAGGAATTGAAATACTTCTATCCTACTAGTACGTTGGTCACCGGATATGACATCATCTTCTTCTGGGTGGCGCGTATGATCTTCTCCGGCGTGGAGAATATGGGCAAATCTCCGTTTGAAACGGTGTTTATCCATGGCATCGTGCGTGATGCGCAGGGACGGAAAATGTCCAAGTCGTTGGGCAACGGCATCGACCCGTTGAAAGTAATCGATGAGTACGGTGCCGATGCGCTGCGCTTTACTTTAGCCACCGGCAACAGCCCGGGCAACGACATGCGTTTTGTGGAAGAAAAGGTGAAGGCCAGCCGGAATTTTGCAAATAAAATCTGGAATGCTACCCGTTTCATCCTCATGAATTTGTCCGATGAAATTGACAAACCGGAACTGCCGCAGCGACTGCAAACCGAAGATAAGTGGATTTTGAGTAAACTCAACACTCTGATCAAAGAGGTTACCGAGAATCTGGAGCGGTTTGAATTGGGTATTGCGGTGCAGAAACTGTACGATTTTATTTGGGATGTGCTGTGCGACTGGTATATCGAATTGACAAAATCTCGGATTCAGGCAGGCGGCGAATCAGCAAAAAGCGCCCAGCAGGTGCTGATTTATGTCATGAACCAGTGCTTAAAGCTTCTGCATCCGATTATGCCGTTTATCACCGAAGAAATTTGGCAGGCGATTCCCAACGACTGTGAAAGCATTATGGTTGCTCCTTGGCCGCAGTACCGGGAAGATCTGTGCTTCCAGCAGGAGGAAGAGGATTTTGAGAAGGTCATGAGTGCAATCAAGGCCATTCGAAACCGCCGTGCGGAAATGAATGTACCGCCATCCAAAAAAGCAAGAGTATTTGTCAAAACGCTTAATACCGGCGTGTTTGAGTCCGGCGCAATGTTCATCGAGAGATTGGCGTCGGCCTCTGAAGTAAAAGTATCCGGCGTTGCGCCGCAGCAAGGGGAGGATTTCTCCGATGCGGTGCAGGTGATTACAGACAGTGCCCGGATCTTTATTCCACTGGATGAGCTGGTTGATAAGGAAAAAGAGTTGGCTCGTTTGGAAAAGGAGCGCAAAGCCTGCGAAAAGGATATTGCCATGGTGGAACAAAAGCTGTCCAGCCAGGGCTTTATTGAAAAAGCGCCGCAGAACGTGGTTGAAGCAGAGCGGGCAAAACTGGAAAAGCACAAAGAACGGATGGAAAAGATTGTAGAAAGCATTGCCGCTTTCTCGAAATAGCAAACCGAGGACAGGCGGACCCTTTGAGGGATCCGCCTGTCTTTCCTTGGAGGTATGACAATGAATTATCAGGAAAGCGAAGCGTTTATCCACTCCTTTCACCGATTTACAAAAGAACCTGGATTGAACGGAATCCGAACGCTGCTGGCCCTTTTAGGCGAACCGCAGAAAAAGCTGCGTTTTATTCATATTGCCGGCACCAATGGAAAAGGTTCTACTACCGCCATGTGCGCCTCCATTTTACGGGAAGCGGGATATCGTACAGGGATGTTTGTTTCGCCTTATGTACTGACTTTCCGGGAGCGGATTCAGGTGGATGGGCAGATGATTCCGGAAGAAGAGATGGCAAAGCTGTGCGAGGAAATACAGCTTGCGGTAGAAAAGATGACTCAAAGCGGAATCGCTCCGGCAGAGTTTGAGGTGGTTACTGCGTTGGGAATGCTCTGGTTTGCCAAACAGAACTGCGATGTGGTCTGTCTGGAGGTTGGGCTGGGCGGCCGGTTGGATGCCACCAATGTGATTGACCAAAGCCTGGTATCTGTGATCTGTGCCATTGGATATGATCACACCCAGATTTTAGGGGATACATTGCAGAAAATTGCTTTTGAAAAATGCGGTATCTTAAAGCCCGGTGGGATCTGTGTATCCTATCCGCAGCAAGACCCAGAGGCACTGGCTGAGATTATGGCGCAATGCGCCCAAAAAGAAAATCGCTTAATCATACCAAATGCAAAATCAGTCGAAATTTGTACGGAAAGTATTTTAGGATCCCGGTTCTACTATCATGGTCTTACCTTTGAGCTTCCATTGGCGGGGCGGCATCAAATCTATAACTTTTTAACCGCTTTTTCGGCAATAGAAGCAGTAAAACTCCAAGGATTTGCAATATCGGATAAAAATATTACTGATGGTATTGCAAAAGTTGTCTTTCCAGCCCGAATGGAGCAAATTTCTGTTGAACCGTTGGTCATACTGGATGGAGCCCATAACCTGCAAGGATGTGAAGCACTTGCAAAGGCGATGCCCTTAACACCGAAGAAGAAAGTTGTGATCATGGGCATGCTGCGGGACAAAGACTGGCTTCATGCTGCGGCCCGGATTGCGCAGGAAGCGGAAATGTTTTTTGCCGTTTCGCCTGAAAATCCCCGGGCTTTACCCGCCGGAGAGCTGGCAGCAGCGGTAGAAGGAATAGCTGGCAAGGTGAAAGCTTTTTCAACAATAGAATCTGCAGTTGATGCGGCACTGCCTTTGCTCGAGGAGGATGCGGCATTGTTTTGCTGTGGATCCCTGTATTTGGCATCACAGGCACGACCGGTTTTGATGACGCAGTTTGCTGGAAAATAAAAAACAGACAAACTGCATCAATGTGACAAATTTTTTAAGAACAAGCCTTTATTCTGGTAAGTGAACCGGAATAAAGGCTTGTCCTTTTTATCTGGAAAAATGCAATGAGGTCCCAACCGGGCAGAAAATATAGAAGGATAAAGGAGGAACGGCAATGCCACTCAAGCTGTGTGCCGAGGGGAAAATGGTTACCGCTTGTCTGATCGGAGAAATCGACCATCATGGAGCGGGCAAGCTACGGGAAGAAATAGACACAATGCTGGAAAGGAACCATCCGGATACATTGATCCTGGATTTTCGGGAGGTGACCTTTATGGACAGTTCCGGTATCGGACTGGTTATGGGGCGTTATCGCCTGATTCGGGAATGGAATGGGTCGGTGGAAATCCACAACCCGGCTCCATCCATCAAAAAAGTAATGAGACTGGCGGGACTGGACAGAATTGCGTCGATTCATTCTTCGCCGCCTAAAAGCGGGACAAACAGCACAAAAACGGAGGCAAAGATATGAAAGTATTAAATGAAATGAAGTTGTCTTTTCCCAGTCGTTCGGCCAATGAAGCATTTGCCAGAACGGCGTTGTCTGCTTTTACAGCGGCGATGGACCCGACAATTGAGGAATTGGCAGATATCAAAACAGCGGTAAGCGAGGCTGTGACCAACGCAATCGTACACGGATATCGGGAAGAAATCGGCACGGTCTACATACATGCAAAAATTTTAGAAAAAAACAGAATCGTGATTCGTATCCGTGATACAGGCTGTGGGATTCAAGACGTAAAACAGGCGATGGAGCCTTTGTATACCACCTGCACAACCGGCGAGCGGTCCGGACTGGGGTTTGCCGTTATGGAGGCGTTTATGGATAAAGTGAAGGTTCGATCCCGTCCGGGGCACGGCACATCGGTTACGCTGGAAAAAACGATCCTGTCCAAAGGAGCCGAATAAAATGCCGATCACTGCCGATCGAGATGAGATCATCCAACAGAATATGGGGCTGGTCCATGCCTGTGCGCATAAATTTAAGGGACGGGGTATTGAGTATGAGGATCTGTTTCAGGCGGGATGCATGGGGCTGATCAAAGCAACAGATGCTTTTGACCGGGAACGGGGCGTTCGGTTTTCCACTTATGCGGTGCCAGTGATTCTAGGAGAAATGCGCCGTTTGTTTCGAGATGGAGGAACGATTAAAGTATCGCGGACACTCAAGGAACTATCGCTGAAAACGATGCGGACCAAAGAACGGCTTTCGGTAGAATTGGGCCGGGAGCCTACCATCAGTGAGCTGGCAGATTCGCTGGGGCTGGAAGTCTCGTCTGTTGTAGAAGCTCTTTCCGCAGCAGCACCAGCCCTGTCGTTAACCGGCAGCGATGAAGAGGGAGCTCCTCAAATTGACCTGCCGGTAGAATCGCCGGAAGAAGAATTGGCAGATAGTATTTCCCTGCGACAGGTATTAGCACTTTTGGAGGAAAAGGATCAGATGCTGATTCGGTTGCGTTATTTTAAAGGGAAGACGCAGGTGGAAACGGCAGCGGTTTTGGGTATGACGCAGGTGCAGGTATCACGCAGAGAAAAAAAGATTTTGTTGCACCTGCGGGAATTGCTGTTATAGCCATTCGTTTTGCAGAATTTCTGGTGAAAAGCGACGCCTTGACATTTTTCTCAGAGATTGTTATTCTAGTCGTAAACAGAGAAAAGGTGATGGACAATGGACGAACTTTTGGAAGAAATTCTAAGAGAATGCGCGCCGTTTACGGCTCAGGGAACCCTTGCGGACTATATTCCGGAACTGGCAAAAGCCGATCCACGCAGCTTGGGTATCTACATGGTATCCAGCGATGGAAGGATCAGCCGTGCAGGTGATTATCATCAATATTTTACGATTCAAAGTATTGTAAAGCCAATTTTGCTTTTGCAGGCGCTACTGGATAACGGTGTTGATTATGTTCGTTCCCGGGTAGGGGTAGAGGCGACAGGAAAGCCTTTTGATGCCATCAATTACACAGAGCAAACTCTGCTTAGTGAACATATTAATCCGATGGTGAACATGGGGGCGATCGCCATGTGTACCATGATCCGCGGCGGCAGCTATGCCGAAAAGTTTGAGCGCCTGCTGAATCTAACGCGTCTATTGGCAGGAAATGACGAAATTTGCCTGGCCGAAGATGTTTACCTGTCTGAAAAAAAGAGCGGCAATAAAAATCGGGCGCTGGCCTATTTGTTAAAAACTTACGGAATGATACAAGACGATGTGGAGGAAGTACTGGACTGCTATTTTCGGGCTTGTTCCATTCGTGTCGATTGCGCCGACCTTGCACACATCGGTTTTGTATTGGCAAATCATGGTCGGCAGCCAATGACCGGTGAACGAATTTTTCCGTCGGAATATGCCAGTTACGTCAATGCAATTTTGATGACCTGCGGGATGTATGATGGGTCAGGAGATTTTGCGGTAAAGGTTGGTGTACCAGCCAAAAGCGGCGTTGGAGGCGGAATTATGGCCGTGGTTCCAACCCGTATGGGCATAGGAATATTTTCACCGGCTCTGGATGAAAAGGGAAACAGTATTGCGGGAATCCGGGCGTTAGAAATTTTAAGCAAAAGATTATACCTCAGTATTTTTTAAGCTGTAATTAGATGAATAACATCAAAAGCAGGCGGAGATTTTACAAAATTCGCCTGTTTTTGATGTTATTGTGGTAATTGTGTGCTGAGCATATACAAGGCCCAAATGTGCAGAGGATAAAACAGATAAAATAGATATTTAAAGGAAAATTTCCCCTTTTTACCGTTGTAACACCATAAAATTGGCAGAGCGAAAACCATCATCCACTGATATTGAATACCAAAGAAAGCATCCCAGGCAGACATGCCTAAGGCATACCACGCGATAGAAGAAGATAAGCACAATCCGAGAGAGAAAACCAGGTACATAGCCGCCATTTTCTTTTTGGAAAGACGGAAATAGTAAAAAAGAGGACCCAATATAACAAAAAAGATGCCGCCTTCTACGGTCAGAGGAGTGGGAACGAAAATTTGCAGGATTTGGGCGGCTGCAGTTTGTCCGGCACGCGTTAGCATATCGCCGATAAAAAAGCCCGCCAGTTCAATACCAATGAAGTACATCCAAATCAGCTGGCCTTTTTGCCGGTCTTTTGCTATTTCTTCCATGCAAACAATAATTGCCGCACCCAGTAAAAGGGAGGCAAAAATATTGTTTGGGATTCCGCCGGATGGCGCATTGGGCAGCAAAGTTGTCAATGTCAGATTGCCGATGGACATAGCAATAGAAAATAAATACATTCGTAGCAGATAAGCTTTACGGCTGTGCGTATAAGTAAGTCCCTGCGCCATGCAAAAATAAAAAATCGGCGCGGAAAGACGGCCCAACCAGGTAAACCAAATGGGAATGACGCTGGTGAAATTCAGAAATTGGTAAATATGGTCTAGCAGCATCAAAATGAGGGCTGTTATTTTTAAGGCAAATGAGCTCATATTTTTCTCCTTAAAATCGGTCGACCCGATGTGTTGTTTTAGTCGGAAAATCAAATGACTAAAAAAGAGCCCGCTATCGCGGGCTCTTTCCCAAACGGCTATTTTGCTGCGTTCAGCGCCTCCAGAATTTTTTCTTTCGGAACAGCGCCAACAATACGGTTAACAGGTTCTCCATCTTTGAAAATATAAATAGTCGGAATGCTCATAACGCGGTATTGACGAGCCAACTCCTCTTCTTCATCGACATTTACCTTTCCAACCAGAACAGAGCCCTCCAGTTCGCCGGCCAATTCGTCGATGACCGGGCCGAGCATACGGCAGGGACCGCACCAAGTAGCCCAAAAGTCAACAAGGGCCAGTCCCTTTTTATTCAAAATTTCATTCTGAAAGCTTTCTTTGTTAAAATGAACAGTTGCCATTGAAAATCCTCCTTTGATAAAAAATCCTAAATTTATGTTTTTCATTATACAACAAAATATTACAAAAGGGAATAGTGGAAAGGAAGAAAAACTTTTGAAATGCTATTGACAAACGGGTGAAAAAAGGTATAATAATAAAGGTCACATTGCCCGATTGTGTAAAGGTAGCACGACAGACTCTGACTCTGTTTGTCTGGGTTCGAATCCTAGTCGGGCAGCCATAGAGAAAATATCCGGCCTTGGCTGGATATTTTCGTCTTCGGGGTGTAGCGCAGTTTGGTAGCGTGCTTGGTTCGGGACCAAGAGGCCGCGGGTTCAAGTCCCGCCACTCCGACCATGCGGAGTGTCCTTATAGGATTTGAGTATCCTGTAACAGACACTCCGCATTTTTATTTTTTTCAAAGTTCATACAGCGATTTGTGCCGGGGCGTAGCTTAATGCTACGCCTTTTCTCGTTTCTATCAGGGTGTCCCACTCGGGGGGGGGGGGCGGCGATCCGGCACCTCAAAGGCTCCGATGCAGTTATAGAAGATCACGACACGCTAAAGTAAAGATTCCACCAACAAAAAGCAGAATATGAAAAATCCCGCCTGTTAGTTTCCGAGGCGGGATTTTTCATATTGGTTCTTATAGATGTTTGCTTTTCAAAACCGATTGCTTTTTTAGAATTCCAATTGGAATTCCCGAAGTCTGAAAGGGGGGAGAGTGAAATCATATAACATCAGCGGCAGATACTTACCCACAGACAACACAGGTTTGCCCATCGCACCAAATCGTTTGGATAAGGAAAGCTAAAAAGAGGATTATTCATCGGAACGGTTTTAGGGTGAGATTATTCAACATGTGCAGCAATTTGTTTTTTGCTGTGGGAGCCAAACAAATTGGTTTCGACCAGGAGGATCGAAACCACCATGATACCGCCGCCTACCACCAATCGGATCGAAAAAGGATCGTATCCGGCGAGAACGGAAAATACGGCTCCAAACAGCGACTCTGAACTGAGGATCAGTGAAACACGGGTTGGCGGCAGACTTTTCTGCGCAACCATCTGAATTAGGTAGCATAACCCTGTATTGAACAATCCCAAAAAGACAACGGCGCCGAAAGAAAGCCAATTTTGCCCGATTACCGAAAAATCAGCCCCGCTGATGGGCAAAGTAATGGTTGACCAGATCGCCGTTGCCAGCAATTGAACAAAGGTAAAAAGAGAAGCATCCAGTCCGCCGGAAACCTTTGCCACAGTGCAGGTGTAAAAAGAGAAAAAAACAGCGCTCAAAAGGGTAAGACTGTCTCCCATTGTAAAATAAATGCCGCTACCCAACTGTAAGGAGAGAACGGCCACGCCCAAAAGGCACAAAAAGCAACCGATAAAAACCTTTCGTTCCGGCCGTATTTTCAGCATAATCCAGCTGATAAACGGAACCAGCATAACGGAACTGGCGGAGAGAAAAGCGCTGTTGGCTGGCGTCGTAAATTCCAGGCCAAGGGTTAAAATAAAAAAGGAAAAAAACAGTAAAGTCCCGCAAAGGGCTCCGCATAAAAGAAGTCGACGATTGATCTGGCGCAGTTTTTTATGTACCAGAGCTCCCAGACATAGAGCTCCGATCCAGAAACGGAAAAACATTTGCAGTCCGGTTTCGATTCCGCCGTCAATACATACTTGCATGAAAACTGCGCCGGATCCCCAAATTACCGATGCCAACAATAAAGCGCCGGTCATCGTTGTTCTGTTTTTTGTCATATCGAATTTCATAAAAACCATTCCCCGCCTGACGGCTGATTAAAATGGACGAATCGAATGAATCAGTACGATGGATAAAATCACGCTGAAACCGCCGCAAAGAAACATATAGACCCGGCGAGTTGCCTTTCCACCCATGTTCCCTGCAAGCATGCCAAACAAAACACAGGCAAAGACCAAGGCAATTAGGGTAAAAGACACACGGAACAAATCGGAACTGATCGAAGGGGAAAATCCGTCCAACCAGCGGGAAATGGGACCTGCGATTAAATATCCAAAGGGGACCAGCGCCAGGGGCAAAATCGAGACTCCTTGTCTTGGTGTGCCGCGCCGCATGATAATAACTGCCATTGCAAGAATCAGAACGATAATGACCCAGCATTCAACGGACATAAAAATCCCCTTTCTTTTTTATTTCAGCAATTCGTTTATCTGATCAGAGACAGAGGCCGTGTCGTCAGCCAGAACAAGAACCACCGTCGTACCTTTGGTAACCAGCACAGGGTTATTGATTTTTGTCATCTCGCCGGGAACATAATTTTCAAATGCCAGTTTTAAATCTTCCAGGCGGGTATCAATGGCCTTTTTGATATTTTCTACTGCGTCGGAAGACGATGCTTGGAATACGGCGATTTCTTCAGCGGTGGAAAAAGAACCACTGACATAAACTTTGGAATCTGAGAGATCTGCCGCGTCGATACGGTAATAGTCGCCAAGCATGTCGGCATCAATCGCATTGAGCGTATCTTGAAAAGTTTGGGTGTTATAAATCGCATCGGCAATTTCAGATGCAGATTTCTGCACTTCACTGCTGGAGCCGCCGCAGGCGGTCAGGGTCAACAAAAAGACAAACGCACATACAATAGACAATACTTTTGTTTTCATTTTTATTCCTCCATGATTGATTTGTTTATCATTTGGTTGCATCAAGCGGCAGGGAAAGAGGAACTTTCCTTTTCCGCCGCATCATCATTTGTGATGCTGTCCGAATTGGCTACGTGTTTTTTTAGATATTCAAACCAGACCTCATAATATTTAGGACCAAAATGCATGCCGTCCGTTGGGCTTGCCTCTTCCGGCAGGCAACCGTTTTCATCGGCAAAAGCTTCTGCCACGTTGAGATAATAATATTTCTTTTCCTGCGCCATGTTCAACAATGCAGCATTATATTCCTGAATTTTGCTGTTGGCAAATTGAGGATCGCTCTGCTCTTTGCTGGCAGTTACAGGAAGAATGGATTGCACATAGATATCTGCATTCGGATGCTGTTGACGAATCGTATCGAGAAAAATGCCATAATTTTCTACAAAGCTATCTTTGCCGATCCAAGCAATCCCATTGGCGCCCAGCATGACATATATTTTTTTGGCATCCGGATAACGGCTGATAGCTTGGGGCATGGTTTCCAGTTCTCCTGCATCATTGCGGATGACTTCCCTTGTCATAATGGTGTCGGTATTAATACCGGTAAACGCCACGACAGAAGCGTTTTTCATCAGCGCGTAGGACTGAATTCCAGCGGTAATCGAATCTCCCACGAACAGGGCATCATCAAAATAAGCAGAAGTGACTCTTTCGCTTTCCGGAACCGGCTGGGAATAGTCATATTCTGCCGCTTTGGACTCGCTCGAAGAGGAATCGGGAGCAGAAGACTCGCTTTGACTTTGTGGTTGTGAAGAGGAGAGTGGTTCTGCCATAGAGGATTTGCTTTCAGAAGATTCGGTCAAATTTTTGCTGTGATTTTGCCAAAGGGCCGCCAGCCCCAGCGAAAGACCGATGCAAAATATAATCGTGATAAAAGCGGTCGCCAAAGGATACCGTTTCTTTTTTGTATACTTCCGGCGCCGATTGATTTTTTGGTAAGCCATGATTTCCCTTCTCCTTTTTTCTTTTCCTATTTTACTACAAACCACATAGAAATGCACGCCTTTTTTCCTTTTGATAAAAATAGCTTTCTATTTTTACCGTTTTTTTCACAGTTCGACTTGACGAAGTGAGGCAGAACATATATAATTAATAATGCTTTGGCTGTAGCAAAAAAAAGAACCTTCTTTTTCCTTATTTTATATCATCGTTTGAAAAAAGAAAAAGACGCCGGAATTTTATTGTAGGCGAATTGGGATTTTTTATGCTCGGGGTTTTTGCTTTCATGCTGCAAAAAGGCTGAGGCAAGCTAAATAGAAAAAATAGCAATATTTTATGCTAGTGTAGCACAGCCGGTAGTGCAGCTGATTCGTAATCAGCAGGTCGCGTGTTCGAGTCACGTCACTAGCTCCAGCTCTCCGCAAGCGATACAATACTTGTGGAGAGTTTTTCGTTTTACAGCAAAACGCATCGCATACGATCTCTGTTGCTTCTTACTTTCCCCAAAAGCACACTTTGTGTATCTGCCCGGCTGCAAGATCCTCAGAACAGTTTTCCGTTGCTGCCACTTTTCTGCGGGGTACTCTTTGGGGAGGCATTTTTTGAAGCCAGAGAATATCAAGTTTGACGGTAACTTTCAAAACGAGTCTGAACGCAATTCGTGTTTAGACTCTTTTCTATATTCTGAACAGCTTTGCGAGATTTGTCAGATTCATTTGTTATCTAATAGCTGTTTGGATTTGTACTTTTCGCAAGGCCTTTTCTGGTCAGAAGACTTCCCAGTGGTTTTCTATTGGCCTTCCGCGGCATTGATGTGAAGGGTAAAGCGGTTTTTCTCGTAAGAGATGAGTCCTTCTTCTTGTAGCGCTGACAAGGCAACGCACATAGCTGCCCGGTCTACGCATAGATAATCAGCCAGTTGCTGACGATTATAGGAAATGGGAAAACAGAGACTTCCATGTTGAATGGACTCGGCCGATAGAAAGGAAAGCAGTTTTTCACGCGTGGACCGCTTGCTCATATGGGTGATTTTATGATTAAAGCGCAGCGCTTTTTTCGCCAATGAGGAAACAAGGTTTTGAATCAGCTTTCTATGATGGGAACAGGAAGAAGGACAAACAGAGAGAATGCGTTTCAGGTTCATCATAAGAATTTGACAGTCGCTGTCCGCTATAACGTTGACATTGAGAATACTGCCCGGTGAGGCAGCGAAAATTTCGCCGAAGGAATCTCCCGGCACTATCATATCCATAATGCTTCGGTGCCCCCAGAGATCTTCTTGGATTACCAGCACATTTCCACTTAGCACAAGTCCCATAGATTCGGTTTCGTCACCCGCCCGGAAAATGGCGCAGCCCTTTGGAAAAACCTCTTGACTAGCGCCTAAACAGTGCAGAATGGATTCTATTTCCTCCCTGGACATTCCGGAAAAAATAGCAGTACTTGGAAAAGAAGCCGGATATGGTTTCATCAAAAAACTCCTTGTCTCATGAATGGTTTTGAATAATTGGAGATGGAAAAAAGGAACTGCACAGGATACAAAAATTCTATTTGTTTGAATTCAAACAGATTATTTGCCGCAATTATGATAAGATAAGGCCACAATATCAGCTGTCGCTGCGGCGCAGCAAAATGATTATTGCAGGAGGAAAAATATGATTCGAAAAATTATCCAGATAGAGGAAGAAAAATGCAACGGTTGTGGGGCTTGCGCCGATGCTTGTCACGAAGGAGCAATTGGTATGGTAAACGGAAAGGCGAAGCTGCTGCGCGATGATTACTGCGATGGATTGGGAGATTGTCTTCCTGCCTGTCCTACCGGAGCCATTACCTTTGTAGAGCGGGAGGCTGCCGCGTATGATGAGGCTGCGGTCCTTCAAAATAAAAAGAGAGAACAAACACATCACGCAGGCTGCCCCGGGCACCAAATGCACCAGTTTAATCGGGATCAGGGGTTATCTGCTGAACCCATTTCGGCCGCTGGTGTTTCACAGCTGCGGCAATGGCCGTGCCAGATCAAGCTGGTTCCAGTCAACGCCCCTTATTTTGACGGTGCAAAACTTCTCATCGCTGCTGACTGCACAGCCTATGCTTATGCCCGGCTGCATGAGGATTTTATGAAAGGAAAGATCACTTTGATTGGCTGCCCTAAGCTGGATGCTGAGGATTACAGTGAAAAATTAACCCAGATCATTGCGAATAATGACATTCAAAGCGTGACGATTGTACGAATGGAGGTGCCTTGCTGCGGTGGGCTCGAATTTGCAGCCAAGAAAGCGCTGCAAAACAGCGGTAAGTTTATCCCTTGGCAGGTTATCACTGTATCTGTGGATGGAAAAATTCTTTCATAAACTTATCGTGGATTTGGCCTTTTGAGGGTAGATTTTGTTTATCAAAAAGCAAAGAGCTGTTTTTTATTGCTGATTCTCGATTTATTTGAATGATAACGCCGAAATTCCTTTTTTAAAATGAGGGGATTTTGGCGTGTTTTTTACTTTCTAATAATGCCGCTGCCTCACGGTAAAAGACACCCAACGCACCGATATAATTTTCTTTCCAGGGTTTATTGCGGCCACAGTAATGGATGATTGTGGTATGTTCACGCACCCAGTCCAGATTCAGCCAGGCTTTTGAACGGGGCCGCAAAGCAAACAGCTTTTCGGTCATGTTGTAAACAAAAGGGTCCAGCGGCAGAATGTTCCCCTCATACAGGCTGCTGATCACATCTTGATCCGGTAGTAAAAGCTTATCCCTATTCGTTTGGATATACTGAAAAACAGCGGTTTCATCCTGCTCCCGCCGCAGTCGTTCCAGGTTGAAAAGCATGACACCCGAATTAATGTAGAGACTCTCTTTTTCCATATTTAGTCTATTTCGGTTTATTGCCGAGAAAAAACGGCCCAGATGGGATGCTGCTGCAAAAAGGCACCCATCCAGCGGCGTTTGATATAAATGATCCAGCGGGCCGTTGATTACCAGATCAGGGTCGAGATAGAGCACCCGGCTTAAATGAGAAGGCAGGTACTTGGCCGCAAAAATACGATAGTACATTTCCTGCGGATAGCGGTCGGTAATAGGGGCGTCTTTTAGCAAAGAACGGTCCGCACGTATGGGCCGCAGCGTGCATTGGCTGTCTGTCAGCACCAAACGGATTTGTTCCAAATCTTTTTCGGTCAAAGAAGAATGAAGCAGATATAAGTCGATTTGCCGTTCAGAATTGGTATGAAGTAAAGAGGAAAGCATTACGGTTAGAGGAGGAATATATGCGGCGTTGAGAGTGACCAGAAGGTTGAGCGGCTCTTTTGCCTGAATGGTGTCTTCAGACTGGTTAAAGGGAAAGACGGGACGCTGATTTGTTGTTGGCATTTTATTTCCTCTTTTCTGCTGATGTCAAGGCAATCAATCTGCCGAAGACACAGCAGATTGATAAAAGTTTTTGTTTTGTACCATAAGACAGTTTTTATTTTAGCACATTTCACCCCACATAACAGCGTTTATGGCGGTTTTATCTGGAAAAGCTTTATCCAAAAAACGAGACAGAATAGAATTTTACTACGTGGTTTATCTTTTTATCATTCCCACAAAATAAGAAATCTTTTGTGATGGGAAAAAGGCAAGGATTTTTGGGAAAGCTCCCAAAACGACAAAGAATAAAAATACGGCAGCGGCGCATCGGCGCCACTGCCGCAGATTCAGATGTGGGGATAAACTCTTTTATTTTGCCAAAGATTGTGCGAACCGCTTGCCAAACTCCTTAGCTTTCTGCAGTTCCTCCTCTGACGGAACAAAGATAGTGCGGAAACCTTCTTCAAACACGTTGGATTTGAGCCCTTTGAGTCGAGCTATCAGATTGGGAACGGCCTCGCCGCTCCAGCCGTAAGAGCCAAATACCAGCGCCGGCCGCTTGCGGTTATTGATGGCATCCACATGGCTTAACAGGTTCCACACAGGAGCAACTGCATCGGCATTGATGGTGGGAGAGCCGATACCGAATGCGTCGGACCGATTTAAAAGTCCTTGCAGAAAATTCATGTCGTGGGCGTTGATGTCATAGATCTGACAATCTGCGTGAGGGATTTCTTCCAGAATGCCGGCGCGCAGCATATCAGCGACCCGTCCGGTATTGCCGTAGGCGGAGCAATAGAAAATCGGAATCAACGGTACTTCATTCTTCTGGGGGCGGCTCCATTCATCATAGCGGTCGATTGCCCATTCCAAACGGCAGCCGCGGGTCAAAACAGGGCCGTGGCTGTTGCAGACAGTCTCGACATCCAGTGCTTTGATTTTGGTCAGACCATTCTGCACATATGACGGGAACGGCCCAAAGATCGCATCGTAGTAGCCTTTGAAAGCTTCTTCATATTTTGCAGGATAGGCCATATTGGTATCAAAAGTATAGGGCTCACAGTAATGGGCGCCCAATACGTCACAGGAAAAAAGCACTTTTTCTTCCGGACACCAGGTAAGCATGGAATCGGGCCAATGTAAAAACGGAGCGGAGATGAATTGCAGCGTTTTTCCGCCTAAATCCACTTGATCGCCGTCTTTCGCCACAGTAATGGGTAAAGATGGCTGATTGGTAATGTTTTTCAGATATAAAGATCCGGCTTGACTGACCAGAATTTGTGCTTTGGGACATAATGCAGTCAACCGCGCCAACACGCCGGAATGGTCCGGCTCACAGTGATTCAGAATGATATAATGGATCTGAGCCGGATCGCATACCTGCCGAATATTATCCAGATACTGATCAAAGAAGGTCAGATGGCAGGTTTCAATCAACGCTGTTTTTTCAGCGCCTTTTACGATATAAGAATTGTAACTGGTACCATATTCGGTTTTCATCACCACGTCGAAAATGCGCATGGCGGGGTTGAGAATCCCAACTGCATGGATGTCTTTGGTGATACTGCTGGCAGACAATGGAAAAACCTCCTTCATGTTATCACCGGTAATTTGCCGGTCTAAACAAAAATGCCGCAGGCCCTGTCCGGCTGTCCGTACGGCAGCGGAACCGAAAGCCGGCGGCATCCGAGCCGAAAAGCTCTTTTGCTGCTATTCCTCTTCTTCAAACATATCTTTGCCTACGCCGCACAGCGGGCAAACAAAATCGTCCGGAACATCCTCCCATTTGGTGCCGGGTGCAACACCATTATCTGGTGCGCCCTGCTCCTCATCATAGATGTAACCACATACGCTGCAAACAAATTTTTTCATTGCTTTTAACTCCTTTTTTTAGTTTTAAGATAAGTGTTCCATATTTGAGGCCATATCATGCTTCACACGATCGGCTTCTTCTGCTTTTTTTGCATTGTTCCATCGATCCATGGTACCAACCAGATAACCAGTGATCCGTCGGATCCGTTCAAATGGAATCGGCTCAAAACGATAATGAAGGTCGACATAGTCTCCGTCCACAGTAATGTCGATGCTGGAAAGCTGCTTGTCTGGATATTTTTCTATGGCGCGGTCGATATAAGCTTTTCTTTCCTTATCAGAAAGTTCCCCGCCGCTCACATGTACGGGAATCATAAAATGCCTCCTTACATTCTTTACTTTTTCTTGCTTTTATTATATCATAAAAAAAATATTATACATGTTGCAAATGCAACTTTTTATAGGAGTTTTTATGAATTTTTCCAAGATTTCTCTGTTTGAAGGGATTCGAGAACAGGAATGCCAGTCCATGATGGACTGCTTTGGCGTTCAGCTGCATCAGTTTGGTGCGGGACAGACCATATTTGAATATGGCAGCGGAAATGATCAGGTGGGAATTTTGCAGAATGGGAAAGCTAGCCTGGTGCGAATGGATCAGGAGGGGAGCCGAACGGTGCTGGAGCATTTGGAGCCGGGCAGTGTATTCGGTGAAATGATGGCTTTTCCCTGCGTGGGGACGGACCGTATTTGGGTACAGTGTGATGGGGACTGCACTGCCGCATTTATCCGATACGACCAAATTACAAAACGATGTGAAAAGGCCTGCGAGCATCACAGCCGTTTGGTGGAGAATATGTTTGGATTGATGCGAAAAAAAGCCATGGCGCTCAGTGAACGAGTGGAGGTGCTCAGCCGCCGGACGATTCGAGAAAAGCTGTCCGCGTCTTTTTTGCTGCAGGCGCTGAAAGCCGGCAGCCGAATTTTTGATCTTCCTTTTTCCTACAGCGTTTTGGGGGATTATATTTGTGCTGACCGCAGCGCGATGATGAGGGAGCTGCGGAAAATGAAAGAAGACGGTCTGCTGAAGACGAAAGGACGGCAGATTATTCTGGGCGATGCCTTTTTGGAAGCGTCAGGAATAGTTGACAAACTCTGATGATTCCGCTACACTAATAGCGGTAAAGGTTTTCGACCTAATCGTCGGAACGAAAGAGGGAAGACGGGTGAAAATCCCGCGCAGTCCCGCTGCTGTAAATGGGGAATGAACTTTCAAAATCCCACTGGCCGTACCGGCTGGGAAGGGGAAAGTTTATTTGGATCCATGAGCCAGAATACCTGCCTTTGCTAGATATCACATTTCTGCGCGGAAACAGAGGATGTTTGATAAAAGAAAAAGCAGGTTCGAACCGATGACAGGCGAGGACAATACTTTTTCCCAAAGCAGTTCGCTGTATGCCAAAGCGCATACAGCTTTTTTTATGCCCGCATGCGGAAAAGAAAAAGGAGACAAATTTTTATGATGAAGCTGAAAGTATGGATTGTATTGATGGCACTGTGCCTGCTGTTGTCCGCTTGTGGGAATACGGTCGTTTCCTCTCAACAGGAAATCTCTGCTTCGGAAGACAGTGTATCTTCCGCTGCGGTGCAGCCAGGAGAACTGATAGAGACTTATGTGCCGGAATACGCCAAAGGATTTTCCATTGAGTATTACGAAGGCGGAGCGAAAATCATCGACACCCACATTGAAGCAACCGCCAGTACTGCCGCTGCGGCGCAGCGGATTCTTCTGCTGCCGGCTGGCGCAACAGAACCGCTGGATGCCCAATGGGACGGGAAGATTGAAGGGGAAGTGACATCGGTAGTCACACTGGCCAGCTCTCATGCAGGGCACTTCGCCAATCTGGATGCGGTAGACGTAGTCAAGGGCTGCTCCATTAAACCGGAGAGCTGCTATGTGAATTCTCTAAAAACCGCACTGGAAAATGGCTCTGCTGTTTATGTAGGCACCAGTTCCAGCCTGGATCAAGAGCTGATCGCTTCACTGGCACCGCAGGTAATTTTTGTCGGTGGTATGTCCAGCGATGTCGAGGTAGCACAGAAGCTGGAGGAGAGCGGTCTTCTTTGCGTTTATTTCGGAGATTTTGCAGAAGAGGATTATATGGGACGCGCTCAGTGGATTGAACTGATCGGCGCTTTTGTAAACAAGGATCAGCAGGCCCGGGATTTTATTCGGGAAAACAAAGCGCAGGTGGATGAAGTACTGGCGAAAGTACAGTCGGCCGAAGAACACCCGTCTGTTTTATGGTATACTCACAGCTCCAGCGCGCCTCATTTTAACGTGCGCACCGATGCGGATTATGTGAACTCGATCGTTTCCGCAGCCGGTGGGCGGCTTTTATTCCCGCAGTCGGCCCAGGACAACTCAATAAAGCTTTCCAATGAAGACTTTCTGCTTTTGATGAATGAAGCGGATAAAATCGTGATGGGGGTTTCGCTGAATTCCTATCGGGATGCCAAGGATATGACTTATTTTAACAAAGAGGGCCAGGTGGATTTTTCTAAGGCGCCTGCTTTTGCGAATCGGGATTGCTATGTAGTGGGCTACGATTGGGCGCAGGATACCGCCAATGCGGCGGAAATTATCCGGTCGATGGCTGCATGTTTGTACCCGGATCTGTTTGCCGATGAAAAGGCCGAGGACAAAGACAAAATCATCGCTTTTTGGGTTGAATAGAATATGAAAAGCGGAAATATCAGGAGAAAAACGAAAGTAACAGCAGCGATTTCGCTGCTGTTACTGGCAGTTTTGGCAATTTTTGCAATCGGAATCGGTTCGGTATATTTGCCGCCGGAAACGGTGCTGCAGGTTCTGTTTGGGCGGGTGGATTCATCTGATCCGTCTTATATTATCGTCTGGAATATGAGATTGTCCCGTGTGCTTGCGAGCATGTTCGGAGGGGCGGCGCTGTCCTTATCCGGGCTGCTTTTACAGATCTTGTTTCAAAATCCCATTGCAGACCCATACATTTTAGGAATATCGTCCGGAGCGAGGCTGGCGGTGGGAATGATGCTGCTGGGTGGTGTCATGGTCGGTTTTCATGTGACCAACCCCTGGATTCTGTTTTTGGGCGCATTGTCCGGCGCTTTGGCGGTAATGACGCTGATGCTGCTGTTTTCCGCCCGGGTGCGCAGCGTGACTACCCTGCTGATCGTGGGAATGATGGTAGGATATTTCTGTTCGGCCTTAGTCGGGCTTTTGGTAGCTTTTTCGGACGACAGCAGCATTGCAGACTTTACCCGCTGGACGATGGGAAGCTTCGGACTGATGACCTGGCCGAAAATTTATGTGCTGGTTCTGGTTTGCTCGGTGCTGTTTGCCTTGTCTTTTCTTCTGGGAAAAAATTTGAACGCATTGCGCATGGGCGAGGCTTATGCCGTGACGATGGGCGTGAACACCAAGGCGCTGAGGGTTGCGATTATTTTGATATCAGGCCTTTTGACTGCGGTAGTCACCGCTTTTGCAGGCCCGGTGTCCTTTATCGGGATGAGCGTACCGCATATCTGCCGGATGATTTTAAGGACAGACGATTCCCGGGCTTTGATCCCGTCTTGTATTTTATGCGGCGGTATTTTTGGCGTAGGGTGTGATTTAATCTCCCGGACGATCATTGCGCCCAACGAACTTGCAATTGGTACGGTAACGGCCTATGTAGGCGTGCCGATTGTACTGTATCTTTTAATGAAGAAAAACCGGCACGAATGATATCAGTCGGAAGGAGGCCCGTGATGGAACAGCTGGAACTGAAACAAGTGGATATCGGTTATGGCGGACAACCGCTGATTCGAAACATTGATCTTTCTTTTTTGCAGGGGAAAATGACCTGCATTTTGGGTTCCAACGGAGCGGGCAAAACGACGCTGTTGAAGACCATCGCCCGGATTATCAAGCCGATCGGCGGGGCAATCAGTCTGAGCGGAGAGAATGTTAGCCGGATGAATGGATCCCGGTACGCCAAAGAGGTATCCGCGGTGCTTACCGACCGGATCAGTTTGGACAACTGTACGGCGTGGGATGTGGTGGCCATGGGTCGCAACCCACACACGGGCTTTTTCGGTTCTCTTACGGCGGAGGACAGGCGGCGGGTGCGGGAAAGTTTGGAAGCCTGCGACGCCTGGATGCTGCGGGACCGGCTGTTTCATCGGCTGAGCGATGGACAGAAACAAAAGGTGCTAATCGCCCGCGGACTTTGTCAAAGCACGCCGGTGCTGCTGTTGGATGAGCCCACCAGCCATCTGGACATTTTTTATAAAATGGAGGTGCTGCAAACACTGCGCACCCAATGTGTCCGAGAGGGAAAGACGGTGATCTGCACGCTGCACGAGCCGGATCTTGCGGTTAAGTGCTGCGACCGGCTGGTTCTAGTCAAAGGCGACCGGATTTTGGCCTGCGGAGATACGGGGCAAATCGTGCAAAGCCGCGCGATGGAGGAACTCTATGGCTTTTCGGGCCGACAGTTTGATCCGGTGCTGGGATTGGCAGAATTCCCTGCCGCCGGAGGCAAGGATGTGTTTTTGGCCGGAGCAGAAGAGGATACCATCCATCTGTTCCGGGCGTTGAACCGGATGCAGAAGGGGTTTGCCGCAGGAGTTCTGCATCAAAATGACCTGCTGTTTGCACTGGGCCGGGCCATGGGAATTCCGATGGTAAGCCAGAAACCCTATTTGCCGGTAGAACCGGTGCAGGCAGATCGGGCTTTTTCCATGGCGATGGGTTATGATTTGATTGTAGCGGCGGATTTGCCCGATGGAGCTTTGCTGGAAGAGAATCGCTTATTGATCCAAAGGCTGATCCGTGCGGGAAAACCGGTTGTATCGACGAAAGAATATCAGGCTCGATTGGCAGAACAGTTGTAGGACGAAAAGAGGTGCGGGATGAAGAAACGTAAGACAGTATTGTTATTTGGTGGAACTGTCGAGGGAAGAAAACTTTATGATTTTTGCCGATTTCAAAGCATCCCGGTTTCTCTTTCAGTGGCCAGCGATTATGGCATGCAGGCGCTGGGAGAAAGTGTGGACGCATCCGTTCACGTGGGGCGGCTGGATGAGGAAGCTATGGAGCGATGGCTGCAAACCGGCGATTTTGCTCTGGTCATAGATGCGACGCATCCTTACGCGCGAGAAGTTACGGCCAATTTAAAGCGTGCCTGCATAGCGCAAAATGTCCCATATCTGCGGCTCTTGCGGGATCGGGGCGATCAGAGCGGCGCGCTGGAGTTTGCATCGGTTAAAGATGCGGCAGACTATCTGGAGAAAACGCAGGGAAACATTCTGCTGACGACCGGCAGTCGGGAAATCGAGGTATTTGCACCGCTGAACCGGGAGAAAAAGCGGGTATTTGCCCGTATTTTGCCGGCGGAAGAATCCATTGCAGCCTGTCGGCGGGCAGGAGTTTCAGGCAGGAATCTTTTGTGTATGCAGGGGCCTTTTTCCGCTGATTTTACCGACGCGACCCTGCGGGAATTCGGGTGCCGTTTTCTAGTGACCAAAAATTCCGGCGGCGCCGGCGGTTTTGCGGAAAAAATGGAAGCGGCTCGGCGTGCAGGCGCACAGGTCCTTGTGATTCGCCGACCGGAAGAAGACGGCCTTTCTTTGACACAGGTACAGGAGTATTTGGTGGAATGGACAGGAAAGAAAGTGGGGAAGGACGTATGAATCAGCAGAAAAATCCGCCTCGCGTGGCAGTGGTCGGCACTGGAAGCGGCTGCGGTAAAACAACGGTTGTCTGCGCGCTGCTGCAAGCGTTTTGCAATCGGGGGTTGAAGGCGGCTTCTTTCAAATGCGGCCCGGACTATATCGACCCGATGTTTCATCAAAAGGTGATTGGCACCCCTTCACGCAATCTGGATTTGTTTTTCTGTGGAGAAGATACGGTGCGCTATCTGTTCTGCCGAGCGGCAGCTGACGCGGAGATTTCGGTGATCGAAGGCGTTATGGGCATGTATGACGGCATTGGCCCGGATACGCAGGAGGCTTCTTCCAATCATTTGGCGATGGTAACCAAGACGCCGGAAATTCTGGTCGTCAACACGAGAGGGATGAGTCTTTCGGCGGCGGCCCTGCTGTCGGGATATGCTCAATTTGCACCCAATCAGCTTGCGGGTGTTATTTTCAACGGGTCCTCTGCCGGAATGTATCCGTCTTATGCGAAGATGGCACAGTCTTTGGGATTGCAGCCGCTGGGCTATTTTCCCGTGGTGCCGCAGGCATCGGTAGAAAGTCGGCATCTGGGACTGGTTACTGCCGGGGAAATTGAGAATTTAAAGGAAAAAATGATGCTTTTGGCCGAGACTGCTGAAAAAACGCTGGATTTGGACGGTATTTTGCAGCTGGCTCAATCAACCGTTACGTTGGAGTACAAAAAGCCCAGCCTTCCGCCACTGCAACAGGTATCCGTGCGCATTGGCGTGGCGCTGGACGAGGCTTTCTGTTTTTATTATGCGGATAATTTGAAACTGTTGGAAGAGATGGGCGCCAAGTTGGTTCCCTTTTCGCCGCTGCACGATAAATCCCTGCCGTCGGATCTGGACGGGCTGTATTTGGGTGGCGGGTACCCGGAATTATATGCGCGGTCGTTGGCAGAAAATGAGACGATGCGCCAATCGGTGCGGCAGGCGGTGACAAATGAAATGCCGACCATTGCAGAGTGCGGCGGCTTTTTGTATTTGCAGCAGTCGCTGGCAGATCGAACCGGCAACGATTTTCCCATGGCAGGTGCATTGCCAGGAAAAGGGCAGATGACCGATCGCTTGGTCCGGTTTGGCTATGTGGATCTTTTATCGCGCCGGGAGCAAATGATTTGTCCAGCGGGCGGACAAATCAGGGGCCATTCCTTTCATTATTCGGATACGACGAAGAACGGCGAAAGTTTTTTGGCCCGAAAACGAAAAGACGAGTATTTTTGCGTTCAGGCAGGGCCGCGGTTGTACGCGGGATATCCCCATTTGTATTTTTGGAGCAATCCGGACGCAGCATCCCGTTTTTTGGCGCAGTGCGCCACATATCAAAAGGAGCAAAAAGTATGAATTTGCGAAAAACAATCCGGTCGATTCAGCCATTGGACAAGACGGCTATGGAACAGGCTGCCCGCCGATGGGACAGCATTGCCAAACCGCTGCACAGTCTGGGCCTTTTAGAAGAGACGATCATCCGTGCCGCCGGTATGCAGCGAACGTCGCGCGTATCTTTTTCTCCCCGGGCATTGCTGGTTTTTTGTGCGGATAACGGTGTGGTTGCCCAAGGAGTAACGCAGACCGATCAAAGCGTGACTGCCATTGTGACTGAAAATTTCACCAAGGGAAAGACAAGCTCCTGTGTCATGGCTGAAAAAGCCGGAGTGGATTTGATACCGGTGGATATTGGTGTATCCAAGCCGATGGAGGTTCCCGGTCTTTTACAGGAAAAAATCCGGTTGGGAACCGATGATTTCACTCTGGGACCTGCTATGCGCCGGGAGGAGGCGGTCCGGGCGGTGGAAACCGGCATTCGCCTGGCGCGGCAGCTGGCAAATGAGGGATACCGTGCCATTGCCACTGGTGAAATGGGAATTGGCAACACCACTACCAGCGCGGCAGTGGTATCGGTGCTGTTGGGATGTGATCCGGCCGAAGTTACCGGCGTGGGCGCGGGCCTTTCCTCCGAGGGCCTTGTCCGGAAGGTAGAGACCATCCGGCGAGGTATTGCGGTAAACCGGCCAAACCCGGACGACGCGCTGGATGTACTGTCCAAGGTTGGCGGATTGGATTTAGCCGGGATTGCCGGTGCATTTTTGGGAGGCGCATCTGCCGGTATCCCGGTGGTGATTGACGGATTGATCTCCGCGGCGGCGGCGCTGATTGCCGTCCGGCTGTGTCCGGCTTGCGCCGAGTACCTGTTGGCCTCTCACGTATCGGCTGAACCTGCCGGGCAGATGCTGCTGGATGCATTGGGACAAAGGGCCATTCTTCACGCAGGGATGTGCTTGGGCGAGGGAACCGGTGCGGTGACCTTATTTCCGGTCTTGGATTTGGGATTAGCGGTATATGAAAAAATGAGTTCTTTTTCAGAGGTTGAATTGGAACCCTATACCGACTTTAAAAAGGAGGAAGCACAATGCTCGCGTTTGTAGCAGGTGGTGCCGCCAGTGGCAAATCAGCTTGGGCGGAGGCGCTGGCTGTGGCGTTAGGAGGAAAGAAATGTTATCTTGCCACTATGGAGCCCTTCGGAAAAGAAGCGCAGGAGCGCATTCAAAAACACCGGGCTCTCCGGCGGGAAAAAGGATTTCAGACGGTGGAAATCTATACTTCGCTGGCAGACAAAGCAGACTCCTTTTGCTGTGACACTGTGCTGTTGGAATGTATGACCAACTGGATGGCAAACGAAATGTATAGTCCGTCCGGCGCGGGAAAAAGGGCGCTTGACTCGGTCAAAAAGGGGTTGGACGCTTTACAGGCATCGGTTTCCAATCTGGTGGTCGTGTCTGGTGATTTGTTTTGCGATGGGTTGGACTATGGGCCATACACCGAGGAATATCTAAAAAACCTATCAGCGGTTAACCGGTACCTTGCGGCGCAGGCCGATCTTACAGCAGAGCTTTGCTGCGGCATACCGGTAATTCACCGGCAGAATGGACAGGGGAGGGCTTTGCTTGAAAAAATGGGTTAGTGGGTTTTGCGCCGCCTTTTCCATGTATTCGACGGTACCAATGCCACAGGTGCCTTGGCAGGCGGATACAATGCGATATCTGTTTTGCTTTTTTCCGTGGGTCGGGCTGCTGATCGGCGGACTCTGTCTGGGATGGGCGTGGTTATGCCGGGCCTGGCATGCAGGCGAGATGCTGTTTGCGGGGGGAATGACGTTACTGCCCCTGATTGTGTCCGGCGGTATTCATCTGGACGGTATGGTGGATACAGCTGACGCGCTGTACTCCCGGCGGGAGACAGAGAAAAAGCTGGAAATTTTAAAAGATCCGCACGTGGGAGCTTTTGGAGTGATCGTTTGCGGCGGTTATCTGCTGGCGAGCTTTGCTTTGTGGGGGCAATTGTATACCTCGCCTCGCCTGCTGGTGCCTTGCTGCGCTGGATTTTTCCTTTCCCGCTGCTGTTCGGCGATGGCGGTGGTGAGTTTTCCGGCGGCAAAAAATTCCGGATTGGCGCATTTATTTTCTGGATATGCGGACAAAAAAACGGTGCGAATTTGCTGTGGATGTTATCTGGCGTTTGCAGGCGGTTTGCTGATTTGGCGCTTTTGGTGGGCAGGCGTTGCGGTGCTGATCGGCATAAGCCTTATTTTTATTGTTTTTTGGCACCTGTGCAAAAAGCAGTTCGGCGGGATTACCGGCGATCTGGCGGGATTTTTTCTGCAGATGACGGAACTGGCAGTTTTGGCGGTCTGCACCTTTGGAGGAATGTTGGAATGGTAGAAAAGTTAATTGTAGGTGGGACCCGCAGCGGAAAAAAAGAACGATTGTCAGAACTGGGCTTTTTGGATTCGGAGATTTCTGACGGCGCGGCGTGCAGTTTGGACAAAGCCTTTTCCCTTCCTGCTTTGTACGGGCTGCATATGCTGGTGCGTCGATTGATGAAAAGCGAGGCTGATCCTGTGCAGGTTGTTCGAAAAGGATTGCAAGAAGGCGCAGTTAGGGTTGTAGTCTGCGATGAAATCGGCTGCGGCGTGATTCCGATGGATCGGTTTGAGCGGGACTGGCGGGAACAGGTGGGACGGATTTTGTGTGAGATCGCAAAATCCACCCCGTCGGTGGAGCGGGTGTTTTGCGGTGTAGCATCGGAGATCAAGAAAAAATGAAAATTTTGGTGTATTTGATTCGGCATGGAAAAACCGAGGGGAATTTGAAGAAGGCGTATATCGGCGTTACCGACCAGCCGCTTTGCCTTGAGGGACGCGCCGAGCTGGAAAGGCTGGCAGGGTGTTTTCCTGTACCGGATGAAGTGTGGCATAGTCCCCTATGCCGTTGCGCGCAAACGGCCGAGATTTTGTACCCGGGGATTTCAGCAAATGTTTGTGAAGATCTGCGGGAATGCGATTTTGGTGAATATGAAGGGAAAACCTACGATCAGCTAAAGAATGAAGCGGCTTATCAAAAATGGCTGGACAGCGGCGGGACAATCCCGTTTCCCGGCGGTGAGGATCCGATGGCGTTTCGCGTGCGCAGTAAGAGCGCATTTGCCGCCATTGCGCAAAAAGCGGCGGAACGGCATCCGGACGGGACTCTGGCAGTTGTCTGTCATGGCGGCACAATAATGGCAGTATTAGAAGCTTTTTCCATGCCGCACCGGGATTTTTACGATTGGCAGGCATCCAACGGCGGTGGTTACCGATTCTGGTATGATCCGACAGCGCGGCAGGCTTGGCAAATTGCCTCGCTGACAGACGGGAGGGAATGAGATGGAAATATTACTGGCGGTACTATGTGGTTACCTGTTGGATCTTTTGTTCGGGGATCCGCATTGGTTGCCGCACCCGGTTCAGCTAATGGGCTGGTGTATCAGCAAAGGAGAAAAACTGCTGCGCAGCGTGTTCCCCAAAACGCCCAAAGCAGAATTGTGGGCCGGATCGGTGCTGGCAGTCTGTATGTTTTTGCTGGGCTTTTTTGTGCCGCTTGGGATTTTATATGCCGCAGGTTTGATTCATCCGGCTGTTCGGTTTGGATTGGAAGTGCTTTTTTGCTACCAGATTCCGGCAACCAAAAGCTTGCGGACAGAGAGTATGCGAGTGTATTTTCCGCTGAAAAAGGGCGATTTGCCACAGGCGCGGCACTACCTTTCCTGGATTGTGGGGCGTGACACGCAGAATTTGGATGGGGAGCATGTGGCAAAAGCAGCGGTAGAAACCGTGGCGGAAAACACTTCGGACGGGATCGTGGCTCCGCTTTTTTATTTAGCCATCGGCGGTGCGCCGATGGGGTTTTTGTATAAAGCAATCAATACCATGGATTCCATGATCGGCTACAAAAACGAAACCTATCTCTATTTTGGCAGGGCTGCGGCAAAGCTGGATGATGTGGTGAATTTTATACCCGCCATTCTGTCGGCCTGGCTGATGATCGGCGCTTCTTATTTGCTGGGGTTGGATGGGAAAAATGCCCGGCGCATCTATAAAAGGGATCGCAAAAATCATACCAGTCCCAACAGTGCCCGAACAGAATCGGTTTGCGCCGGGGCGCTGGGGGTGCAGCTGGCAGGAGATGCGTTTTATTTTGGCCAACTGGTTCATAAGCCGACCATAGGCGATCCGGGCCGTCCGGTAACAGCAGAGGATATCCCGTTATCCTGCCGTCTGATGACGCTGACCTCGGTATTGAGTTTATGCCTGTTTTTGGCGGTGCGTTTGATTGGGGTGCTTTTATGGTAAAAAAAGAACATGGCGGTGATATTTATACCGAGCGGGGTCTTCCGGACGGGGTGGAGCTGGTTGATTTTTCGGCAAATCTCAATCCGCTGGGAATGCCCCAGGCGGTAAAAGATGCCTTGTGCCAGGATCTGGACGCATATCAAAGCTATCCGGATCCCCAGTGCCGGACACTGCGCCGGGCGATTGGAGAGGAATACGGCGTTCCGGAAAGCTGGGTTGTATGCGGAAACGGTGCGGCGGATATTATCTGGCGGATGGTGCTGAGCCAAAAGCCGAGGCGCGCTGTTTTGCCCGCGCCAACTTTTTCAGAATATGCCGAGGCGCTGGAATGTGTGGGCTGTGAGATTTCGTATTTTGATTTGCCGAAGGAAAAAAGATTTGTACCGGATGATCGCTTTTTAGAGGCGATTCAGCCGGGAGTGGATATCTGTTTTTTCTGCAATCCCAACAACCCCACCGGCGTGGCGATGGAATCTGATTGGATTTTCCAGTTGATGAAACGCTGTCAAAAATCCGGAACCTTATTGGTGCTGGATGAATGTTTTACTGATTTTTTGGAAGAAGAACAGTGCTATACCGCTTTGCCCTTTTTACGGGATTTCCCTGGAACAATCATCCTCAAAGCTTTTACAAAAATGTATGCGATGGCGGGAATTCGGCTGGGATATGCACTGTGCGCGGATGAAAACCGCATCCGGCAGATCAGCGGGACGGGCCAGGCCTGGAGCGTATCCACCCCTGCGTCCCGCTGCGGCGTTGCAGCGCTGTCTCAGCGGGACTTTGTGGAAAAGACCAAACGGGTTGTGGCCGAAGAACGGATATTTTTGCAGGAAGAGCTTGCTGCTCTGGGATTATTGGTGTATGACGGAAAAGCCAATTATCTGTTTTTTCGGGCGCCGCTGGCGGATTTGCCCCAGCGTTTGGAACGGCTGGGGATTCTCATCCGCTCCTGTGGCAATTACCGGGGGCTGGACGACAGTTATTGCCGTATTGCAGTCAAAAGCCGGAAAGACAATATTAGGCTGCTGGATGGCATTCGACAGATTTTTCAGACGAAAAAAGAGGGGAGCGAATCAAAATGGCAAAGGCAATTATGATTCAAGGCACAACGTCCAATGCCGGGAAAAGTTTAATCGCGGCAGGATTATGCCGGATTTTTCGTCAGGATGGCTATCGGGTCGCGCCGTTTAAATCTCAGAATATGGCGTTGAATTCCTACATTACCCGGGATGGATTGGAAATGGGGCGCGCTCAGGTAATGCAAGCGGAGGCTGCCGGACTGGAACCGGTAGTGGATATGAATCCAATCCTGCTCAAGCCCACCAGCGATCAAGGCTCTCAGGTGATCGTTAACGGCGAAGTGCGCGGCGTTATGCGGGCGGCGGACTATTACCAATATAAACCGCAGCTGATTCCCGATATTATGGCCGCTTATGGCCGGCTGGACAAAGAAAACGATATCATCGTCATAGAGGGGGCCGGCAGCCCGGCAGAAATTAACCTTCGGGAGAACGATATTGTCAACATGGGCATGGCGAAAATGGCCCGATCACCAGTGCTGTTGGTGGGAGACATTGACCGGGGAGGCGTGTTCGCCGCACTGGCTGGCACCATGCTGCTGCTGGAGGAAGAAGAAAAAAGGATGATTAAGGGGGCAATCATCAACAAGTTTCGCGGTGATGTCAAGATTTTGGAGCCGGGGCTTAAAATGCTGGAGGATATTATCCATATCCCAACTTTGGGGGTAGTGCCGTATCTGCATTTGGACGTGGACGACGAGGATAGCTTGAGCGAGCGTTTCTCCCGCCGGGATAAGGCTGCGGACATAGACATTGCGGTGATCCGCCTGCCGCGCATTTCCAACTTTACAGATTTTAACCCGCTGGAATATATCGATCAGGTTTCGGTGCGCTATGTCGCCGCGCCGGGACAGCTGGGCAAACCGGATTTGATCATCCTGCCCGGAACCAAGAATACCATGGACGATTTGTTGTGGATGCGCCAGAATGGTTTGGAGGCAGCGGTGCAAAAGCACGCAGCGGCGGGAAAACCGATACTGGGAGTCTGCGGCGGCTTTCAAATGCTGGGCAGGGCAATTCGCGATCCGTTGGGAGTAGAACATGGCGGAGAAATTTCGGGCATGGGCCTTTTACCGCTGGAAACCGAATTTGCCGGAGAAAAAACCCGCGTCCGCGCCCAGGGGGTATTGGATACAGTAGGCGGCGTATTGTCGGAATTGTCAGGCCAGCCTTTTGATGGGTATGAAATCCACATGGGCCGGACGGGGACGAATCGGAATCTGGTGCATCAGGAAAACGTGTACGGAACCTATCTGCACGGACTGTTTGACCGGCCGGAAACTACGCGGGCGCTGGTAAGAGCGCTGATGCGGCAAAAGGGGTTGGATCCCGCATCGGTACAGGCGCTGGACATGGAGACGTATAAACAGCGCCAGTATGACCTTTTGGCCGATGGAATGCGCCAGTCACTGAATATGGACGAAATTTACAAAATCGTAGAAGAAGGGCTTTGATTATGGAGCAAAAGCTGGGAATGGTCCATCTGTATCATGGCGGCGGTAAAGGGAAGACCACTGCCGCAATCGGATTGGCACTGCGTGCAGCCGGGCGGGGGTATCCGGTATTGGTAGTGCAGTTTTTAAAACGGGGAGATAGCGGCGAGATCAAAGCGCTGGAACGATTGGGCATCCCAACACTGGCTTATCCACAGCTTTCCGGGTTTTCCTTTCGTATGAGCGAGGAAGAAAAAGCAAAATGTCTGGCGGCGCATACGGAGAATCTGCGGCGGGCGGGCACGTTCTGCGGCCAAAGCCCGCAGGGGCTGCTGGTGTTGGACGAGGCGGTGGGGGCCTGTCAGAAAGGCCTTTTGGATGAGAAGCTGTTGCTGGATTTCTTACACGCCCGTCCTGTCGGCTGGGAGGTTGTACTCACTGGACGCAATCCATCAGCGAATCTTTTGAAAGTGGCAGATTATGTAACGGAGATGAAAAAACAAAAACATCCTTTCGACCGGGGCGTAATGGCTCGGGACGGCATAGAGAGATAGGAGGAGATTCTATGAAAATTGAGCGAATTCGGCCGGAGGAGATTGAGCGGCGCAGTTTTGAGATTATTACCGATTTGTTGGGGGAGCAGCAGCCTCCGGATGAAACAGCTCACATTGTAAAGCGGGTTATCCATACAACGGCAGATCTGGAATATGCCGAAACTCTTTACTTCAGTGAAAATGCGGCGCAAATTCTTTCGCAGGCGCTTGCCGAAGGCGCCCATATTGTTACGGATACGCAAATGGCTCTTTCCGGCATCAACAAAAAAACGCTGGCGGCATTTGGCGGGCAAGTTCACTGCTTTATGGCGGACGAAGATGTTGCCCGCCAGGCACGGGAAAGAGGGGTTACCCGGGCTTGTGTGTCAATGGAAAAAGCTGCAACTCTTTCTGTGCCGCTGATTTTTGCCATCGGCAATGCGCCGACAGCATTGCTTCGCTTGGATGAATTGGTTCGGGAAGGAACTGTAAGGCCTCGGTTGATCATCGGCGTACCGGTGGGATTTGTGAATGTGGTGCAATCCAAAGAACGGATTATGAATGCGGGTGTTCCCTGTATTGTGGCAAAAGGCCGCAAGGGAGGAAGCAATGTGGCGGCCGCGATTGTCAATGCAGGATTATATCGCGTGACCAGGGCAGAATAAAAACATGAGGCCGGTCGGCCTCATGTTTTTATTTTGAGATGGGAATCTCGCTACTTCGCCAGTTCCCTGTTTTGCTGATTTTTGAAAAGAAGAGGTCAGAACTGTCTTGCTTTTGCGTAAAACGGGTAACGATAAATTATTGGGATTTCGTTCATGATAAGTTCACAAAAGAAACCTATAATTTTTGTGTATTTCATCAAAATCAGGAGCGGAATGGGGAGAATTCGGTAAAAATCAAAGGAGGAGCGTATGAAAGTTGTCTTAAAATATTTAAAACCTTTTGCTTTCATACTGTTGTTGTGCGTGATACTGTTGTTTGGACAGGCGCTTAGCGATCTGAGTCTGCCAAATCTGATGAGCGATATCGTCAACGTGGGACTGCAGAAAAATGGAGTTGATGAACCGGTTCCGGAAAAAATCAGCGAACAGGGAATGGCTCTGGTCTGCCTGCTCATGAGGGAAGAGGACCGGGAAATATTCCAAAGCGGTTATGAGAAAAAAGACGGCATTTATGTCCTGTCGTCAGATCGCGTGGAACAAAAAACGCAGGAAGTTTATGAGCAAAGCGCGTTGACGCTTATGAATCTTCTAAAATCTTCCGCATCTCAAAGCGGTCAGACCCAAAGTGAAAGCGATGCGGATTTATCCGGAATCGGCGGCGAAATGTTATATCAAATGCTGCCTTTTTTACAGAGTATACCACAGCAGATGGTGGATGAGGCATACCTTGCGGCTTTGCAGGCGGATGATTCGGTCAAAGAGCAGATTGGCCCGGCGTTTACGGCGCTGCTTTATCAAGATGCAGGTATAGACTTGCACCAGAAACAGCAAAACTATATTATATTGACCGGCGGAAAAATGCTTTTGGTGGCCTTGGCCGGTGTGCTGGCAGCCATTGGCGTGGGCTTTTTTTCCGCCAGAATCGGCGCGGCGGTGTCCCGTGATTTGCGGCATGATGTTTTTCAAAAGGTAGAAAGTTTTTCCAGTGGAGAATTTGACAAATTTTCCACCGCTTCTTTGATTACCCGCACGACCAACGACGTACAACAGGTGCAGATGCTCATTACCATGGGGATTCGGATCCTGTGTTACGCACCGATCATGGGTATCGGAGGTATTGTAATGGCGGTGGGTAAAAGTGTTTCGCTCAGTTGGATCATCGCTTTGGCTGTTGTGGTGCTGATTGGGCTGATTATGATTATTTTTTCTATCGCAATGCCTAAATTTCAATCTCTTCAGAGGCTGATTGACCGGCTGAATTTGGTCAGCCGTGAGAATCTGTCCGGCTTAATGGTGATTCGGGCTTTTGGAAATGAAACGTATGAAGAAGGACGCTTTGAACAGGCAAACCGCGATCTGCGGAACACTACTCGCTTTGTTCAGCGAACCATGTCTTTTACGATGCCTGCGATGAGCTTGATTATGAATCTGGTTACATTGGTTATCATCTGGGTAGGCGGCCATGCGATTGCGGCTTCGACCATGCAGATTGGAGATATGATGGCCTTTATGCAGTATGGCATGCAAATTATCATGTCTTTTTTGATGATTGCCATGATGTTTATTATGGTACCGCGCGCAGCGGTTTCCGCCAACCGTGTGGCCGAGGTGCTGAACACCCAGCCGAGTATTCTGGACCCGGAGAAAGAAGCGCGGATAAAAATTTCGGACGGTACGGTAGAATTTCAGAATGTGTCTTTCCGCTATCAAAATGCGGAAAGTGATGTATTGTCCGATTTGAGTTTTATAGCAAAGGCAGGAGAAACCACCGCCTTTATTGGATCTACCGGTTCTGGAAAGTCAACACTGCTTAACCTGATTCCCCGTTTTTATGATGTAACGGCGGGAAGCGTTACCATCGGAGGGGTTGATGTACGGCAGCTGCCTCAGAAACAGCTGCGCAGTCTGATTGGCTATGTACCGCAAAAAAGCGTACTTTTTTCCGGTGATATCGCTTCCAATATCCGATATGGGAAAGAGGATGCTTCAGACGAAGAAATTTGGAACGCGATCCAGACGGCCCAAGCAAAAGCGTTTGTTCAATCTGCAGATGGGCAGTTGTCCGCACCGATTGCTCAGGGCGGCGGAAATGTCAGCGGCGGCCAAAAGCAGCGGCTGGCCATTGCGAGGGCACTGGCCCGAAAACCACTTGTTTATTTATTTGACGACAGTTTTTCTGCCTTGGACTTTAAAACCGATGTGGCTTTACGCGGTGCTTTGCAAAAAAAGCTGGATAAAAATGCGGCTGTGTTGGTTGTTGCGCAGAGAGTCAGTACCATTATGGGGGCAGAACAAATTATTGTTTTGAATCACGGGAGAATTGTAGGCAAAGGAACCCATGAACAATTGATAAAAAATTGCCCGGAATATCTGGAGATTGCTCAATCCCAGCTTTCAAAGGAGGAATTGCAGTGAGCCAACCAAAACATGCCGCTCCCAGCGGGCCGATGCGCGGCCATGGACCGGGCGGCAGGATGATGACGGGAGAAAAAGCGAAAAATTTTAAGGGCAGTACCCGAAAACTGCTTTCTTATTTGAAGCCTTTTCATTGGGCAATTATTATGGTGCTGTTATGCGCCGCGATTTCTACGGTATTTACCATTGTGGGGCCAAAGGTGCTGGCCAAAGCTACTGATGAGCTGGCCAAAGGGATTATGGCCGTTATTACCGGCGGAGACGGCGTGATAGATTTTGGCTATATTGGTGTAGTTTTATTGACTTTGTTAGGCCTTTATCTGCTGAGCGCTTTGTTTTCCTATGTTCAGGGATTTACTATGGCTGGCATTTCTGCCAAAGTATCTTATAATCTACGTCAACAGATCATACAAAAAATCAACCGGCTGCCGTTGGGTTACTTTCATAAGGTCAGCCAGGGAGAGATTCTCTCCCGCATTACCAATGACGTGGATACCTTAAGCCAGAGTTTAAATCAAAGTGTTACGCAGCTGATTACCTCTGTTACTTCTATGATCGGTGTGCTGATTATGATGCTGAGTATCAGCTGGCAGCTGACGCTGGTTGCTTTGTGTATCCTGCCGCTGTCTTTGCTGTTGGTAATGGGGGTTGTAAAAAAGTCCCAAGGGTATTTCAGAGGCCAGCAAAAGTATCTTGGCGCAGTCAATGGTCATGTTGAAGAAATGTATGGCGGACATTTGGTGGTCAAGGCGTTTAACGGGGAGGAAAAATCCGTAAAAGCATTTGACGAGCAGAACAAAAAATTATACAATGCTGGATGGAAAGCGCAGTTTTTATCCGGATTGATGCAGCCGATTATGGGCTTTGTAGGAAATTTGGGTTATGTAGCCATCTGTATCCTCGGCGCATCTATGGCTGCAGGCGGAACTATGACCATTGGTGGGATTCAGGCATTTATTCAGTATGTGCGCAGTTTTACCCAGCCAATTACCCAAATGGCTAATATTTCCAATCAGTTGCAGATGACTGTTGCAGCGGCAGAGCGAGTGTTTGAATTTTTGGAAGAAAAGGAAGAGGCGGTAATCAAGCCCAGACTTTCTCTGGCACACCGCAGTGAGGAGCCGTCTGCGGAAAAAATCCGCTTGAAAGGCGACGTGCAATTTTCTCATGTGCGTTTTGGGTATGACCCGGACGAAGTAATTATCAAAGACTTTTCTGCTGACGTAAAAGCTGGTCAGAAAGTGGCGATTGTTGGACCTACTGGCGCCGGTAAGACTACGTTGGTCAAGCTTTTGATGCGCTTTCATGATATTGATGCCGGTGATATTTTTGTCGATGGACATAATGTAAAAGAATTCACCAAAGAAGATTTGCGCCAAGAATTTGGTATGGTGCTACAGGACACGTGGCTGTTTAACGGGACTATTATGGAAAACATCCGTTACGGGCGGCTGGATGCTACTGACGAAGAAGTGATTGCAGCGGCTAAGGCGGCGCAGGTGGATCATTTTATCCGCACTCTGCCTGGTGGCTACCAGATGCAGCTGAATGAAGAGGCGACCAACGTTTCTCAAGGGCAGAAGCAGTTGTTAACCATCGCTCGTGCCATTTTGTCTGACGCACGGATCATGATTTTGGACGAGGCTACCAGCTCGGTGGATACCCGTACGGAAATTTTGATTCAAAAGGCGATGGATAACCTGATGATTGGGCGAACCAGCTTTGTCATCGCGCACCGGTTGTCCACTATCAAAAATGCCGACCTGATTCTCTGTTTGAAGGATGGCGATATTGTGGAGCAGGGAACCCATGAAGAACTGATGGACAAAAATGGATTTTACGCCAATTTATATAACAGCCAATTTGAAAAAATTTCTGCTTAATGGATCACAGTTAAGGTTAGGGGAAGGTGATGAAACATGAAAATTGGGCTGGACGTCGGCTCTACCACGCTAAAATGCGTTGTGCTGGATGAAAAAGAAAAGATTGTTTATCAGGAGTATGAACGGCATTTCTCCCGTATTACAGAAAAGGCGTCTGAGATGCTTCGCCGCATTGCGGGACGATTTCCGCAGGAGCCCCACATGCAGATTGCCGTTTCCGGTTCAGCAGGTATGGGTTTGGCGGAAAGTTTGGGCCTTCCGTTTGTTCAGGAAGTCTACGCGACTCGTATAGCAGTTAACCGGTTGCTGCCGGGTACGGATGTGGTGATCGAGCTGGGCGGTGAGGACGCGAAGATCCTCTTTTTGCAAGGGGGGCTGGAGGTTCGGATGAACGGTTCCTGTGCCGGCGGCACAGGCGCGTTTATCGACCAAATGGCCACCCTTTTGAATATTACGCCGGATCAGATGAATGAACTGGCAAAGGATTATGAAAAGATATATACCATTGCGTCCCGGTGCGGAGTGTTTGCAAAATCGGATATTCAGCCGCTTTTGAATCAGGGCGCCCGTAAAAATGATGTGTCCGCCAGCATTTTTGCAGCGGTGGTGAATCAGACCATTGCCGGTCTGGCGCAGGGGCGTGTAATAGAAGGCAGAGTTGTTTATCTGGGGGGGCCGTTAACCTTCCTTTCAGAATTGCGTGTAGCTTTTGACCGAATTTTGGAGCTAAAAGGCATTTGCCCGGAAAACTCTCTCTATTATGTGGCGATGGGCGCTGCCATGACACCTGGGTCCCAGCAGTTCGACCTGGCTCAGGCGGCCCAAAAAATAATCGGTTATACTGCGAAAGAGAATTACAAAAGTTGCGAGCCGTTGTTTCGCAGTCAGGAAGAGTATAACGCTTTTTGTGCCCGGCATGCCAAGGATATGGTTCCACAGGCCGATAACCCTTCTGTTGAAGAAGTTTACATTGGAATTGATGCCGGTTCCACCACAGTCAAAGCGGTGGTTATTGATCAGGATGAAAATATTGTCTGTTCCCGGTATTTGCCGAATTCCGGCAATCCTGTGCCGCTAATCCGGGAATTTTTGGAAGACTTTTACTGGGATCATCCCAAGGCAAAAGTGTTAAGTTCTGCATCCACTGGTTATGGGGAAGAGATTGTCAAAAATGCGTTTGGCGTTGATTTTGGGCTGGTGGAGACCATTGCCCACTACACGGCAGCGGAAAAATTCCGGCCGGATGTGGATTTTATCATTGATATCGGCGGACAGGACATCAAATGCTTCAAAATCCGCAATCATGTGATTGACAACATTTTCTTAAATGAGGCCTGTTCTTCCGGCTGCGGCTCTTTTTTACAGACTTTTGCAGGCGCGCTGGGAGATTCTATTGCTGACTTTGCCAAGAGGGGTATTTTTGCTGACCGGCCGGTGGATCTTGGTTCCCGCTGTACCGTGTTTATGAACTCCTCGGTCAAGCAGGCGCAAAAGGATGGCGCCAGCGTAGAAAATATTTCAGCAGGCCTATCCATCAGCGTGGTGAAAAATGCGCTGTATAAAGTGATCCGCGCCGCCTCGGCAGACGACCTAGGAGAGCATATCGTGGTACAAGGTGGTACCTTTTTGAATGATGCGGTGCTCCGAGCATTTGAGCAGGAGATTGGCCGGGATGTAGTCCGGCCCAATATCTCCGGACTGATGGGTGCATATGGCGCGGCGCTATTTGCCAAAAAACACGCCAAAGCCCAAAGCGGACTTTTGACAGCCGGGCAGCTGGAAAACTTTACGCATAAGGTACAGGCAGTGGCCTGTCGAGGCTGTTCCAACAACTGCCGGCTGACCATCAACACCTTTAACGACGGACGGCGTTTTATTGGCGGCAATCGGTGTGAAAAACCGTTAGCCAATTATACCCAGTCAGAGCGCTACAACCTGTACGATTATAAACGGGAGCTTTTAGAAGAGTATGTTCCGAAACAGGGCTTTCGAGGGAAAATCGGCATTCCCATGGGGTTGAATATGTTCGAATTGCTGCCATTTTGGCACACGTTTTTTACTCAACTGGGCTTTGAGGTGGTCACCTCGCCGGCATCTAACCGTAAGTTGTATCTGAAAGGGCAGGCAACCATTCCATCGGACACGGTTTGTTTCCCGGCAAAGCTGATGCACGGGCACATCCAATCGTTGCTGGACGCGGGGGTCGAAACGATTTTCTACCCATGCATGTCTTACAACCTGGACGAAGGGATGGGCGACAATCACTATAATTGTCCGGTGGTGGCTTATTATCCGGAGGTAATCGGCGCCAATGTTGCACAGATGCAGCGGGTGCGCTATATCAACGATTATGTGGGCCTGCATCGGCGGAAGGATTTCCCGGCCCATATACATAAAATTTTGTGCAAATATTTTATCGATATTGGATTAAAAGATGTGAAAGCAGCGGCCAATGCCGCTTATGCGGAATACAAAGCATATTTGACGAAAGTCCGGGCCAAAGGTGAGGAGTACTTGGCACTTGCCAAAGAGAAGGATCTGCCGGTAATCCTGTTGGCGGGCCGCCCGTACCATTTGGATCCGGAAATCAATCACGGGATCGATACATTGATCTGCGATTTGGGTGCGGTCGTGATTTCAGAAGACGCAGTCAGCCATCTGACAGAGAAATTCCCCACCAAAGTGCTGAACCAGTGGACTTATCACGCCCGCCTTTATGCGGCGGCAAAGCTGGTAGGGGAATGGAACGATGCCAGAATCAATTTGGTACAGCTGGTGTCATTCGGCTGTGGTGTGGATGCAATCACCACCGATGAGGTGCGGCGGATTTTGGAAGAGAAAAATCGGATTTATACCCAGATTAAAATTGATGAAATTACGAACCTGGGCGCGGTAAAAATCCGGCTGCGCAGCCTGTTTGCTGCTCTGGGTCTGGGAAAGGAGGCGGCGCAATGAACCGACAAACAGATCGGGTAGAATTCACGCGGGAAATGAAAAAAGATTATACCATTTTGGTGCCGAACATGCTGCCGGTCCATTTTGGATTTTTACTAAAGGTGTTTGAGGAATACGGCTACAATCTAAAAATTTTACAGAATGACGGTCAAGCAGTGGTGGACGCAGGTTTGAAGTATGTACATAATGATACTTGCTATCCGGCTTTGTTGGTCATTGGTCAATTTATGGACGCACTGCATAGCGGGGTGTATGATCTGAACAAAACTGCGTTGCTGATTACGCAAACCGGGGGTGGCTGCCGCGCCTCCAATTATATCCACCTTTTGCGTAAGGCGCTGAAGAAGGCAGGGTTAGACTATATTCCGGTGATTTCTTTAAATCTATCGGGGCTGGAGAAAAACAGCGGTTTTCAGCTGACGCTGCCCCTTTTGCGAAAAGCGCTGGCTGTACTGGCTTATGGTGATTTGCTGGTGCTTTTACACAATCAGACGATGCCCTACGAGACGGAACCGGGCAGCAGCCAAAGGTTAATGGATCGTTGGATTGACCGACTTTCTCGCCAAATGTCGGCGGGAAAAGGATTGAGCTTAAAAGAGGTTAAGGCGAATCTAAACGAGATTGCCGACGATTATGCTGCACTTTCCATTACAAAGCGCAGCATTACAAAAGTGGGTGTGGTCGGCGAAATTTATGTAAAATATTCCCCATTGGGCAATAACAACCTGGAGGCGTTTCTGCATGAACAGGACTGTGAAGTGATGGTGCCGGGAGTCATCGGATTTATGCTGTTCAAGGTTGACAATCGGTTGGAGGATATTAAGCTATACGGTGGCAGCCGAGCAAAATATGCAGTGATTGATCTTTTGATGCAGTATTTAACCCGTATCGAAAGCGCGGTGATCGACGCGGCAAAACGACATTCTCGATTCGTAGCTCCATCGGCTTACCAACAGGTGAAAAAAATGGTAGAGCCAGTGATCGGATATGGCTGTAAAATGGGAGAAGGATGGCTTTTGACCGCTGAGATGATTGAATTGGTGGAAAGTGGATATGAAAATATCGTTTGTGCTCAGCCCTTTGGTTGCTTGCCCAATCATATCGTGGGGAAGGGAATGATCCGGAAAATCAAAAATCTGTATCCGCAGGCCAATATTGTCCCCATTGACTACGATCCCGGCGCAACTCGCGTCAATCAGGAAAACCGTATCAAATTGATGCTGGCTGTGGCACGGGAAGAAGCGCCGCTGGTGCTGGAAAAGCCAATGGAGGCAGCCATATCAGAATCATGATAGCAAATAAGAAAACCCGCAAAGGAAAGGTTTCCCTTTGCGGGTTTTTGTTGAAATTCAGCGTTATTTACGATATGATGAAGAAAAGAGAAGAGGAGGATGGTGCATGTTTTGCAGTCGTTGTGGTCAGCCATTAGAGGAAAGCGACCTTTTTTGCTCTAAGTGCGGCCAGAAAATAGAGGAATTCGCCCAGGAGAAAGTACAGGACAAGCCCCAACAGGAAGAAAGCTTGCCGAAAAAAATTAGCTCTGCCGATCCGGATGCGTCGTCGACCAATGAATCAGCTTCGCCGGCATACCCGTACTATCATGCGATTGACCCGTCAGCCGTTCCGCCCAAAAAGAAAAACCGGTGGGTAATCCCGGTAGTGATTGCTGTGGCAGTATTGGTGCTGGCAATTTTTATTGTTGGCGGAATTCTGCTTTATACGGTGATTACAACTTTGACACTAGAAGAAACTACTAGTATGTCGGCGGTTTCGCAGAGTCCAGCGGTTGTCAATGGAAAAGAATTGAGCGATTATCTTGGACTTACGGTGGAAGACTTGAAAAACGGCAGCGGTGTGCTGCTGACAGAATACGATGGTACCTATACCAATCTGGACGGATCGGTTATGGTAACATTGAATGAAAGTACTGGCCTGATTGATATGCTGGTAGCCAGCGACCGGGATGTAGGTTTTACCGTTTGCGGCGTATCAGTGGGGATGGACCGAGAACAGGCAAAAAGCACCGCACAGGCGTATGTTTCGGATTTAGAAGAATATGAAGATATGATCGCCGGTCAAAACGGTGAAGAATATTTTGCCGCTTATTATGATGAAAATGGCATCATCAATTATATAATGTACTTTACGTATTCAGAAGACAATTCCAGCGGCACCAATGCCAGCGTGGGAACCGGAATTTGGTATATCGGGGAGCCGCTGCAAGAAGTATGGGACTTTTTTGGAACAGAATACGATGTCCAAAATCAGCAAGGAAAGACATTTTTCTTTTATCCGGCGCAAGGACTTTCTTTTGCAACGGATGACATGGAATACACGGATCAGAGCAAGGTTTCCTATGTGAAGATGAGCGATGGCGCATGGTTTTCAGATGAAATTTATATTGGCATGAGTTACGAGGAAATTCTTTTATTTGTGGATCTGAGCGAAATTTATCAGGACGAAACCACGGGAGAATATCTGGCAGATTACTCTATGATTCTGGCGGGGCAGGATTGTTATGGCACATTTTGTTTTGACGGCGCCGACCCGACAGCGAGCTCTGTCAAAGCTGATATGGTTTTGGAAAGCCTGGAATAAGACCGGAGTTTTCGAAATACAAAGTAATCCCTCTTTCTTGCGGCAATAATATAAAAAAATAACAGCGGCAGACAAAAACTGCCGCTGTTATTTTTTACACTTCTTTACCTGAATTAAAAAAGGAAAATTCGCACAGAAAAGTCCGTTTTTTGGGACACTGATTTTGATAGGATAAAGCCAGAACAAAAGAAAGGTGGGCTTTATCATGGAGTATACGATGAAATGGGTCAACGGACATATCGAGGTTTTTGACGCAAGAGGCCGGTTTGTATTTTCGGCGGATACCGAGCAGGAAGCCCGTCATGATCTGAGAGAGATTGCTTGATTCGATACCAGCAGGACTATCTGTTTTTTTCCGGCATCGTTTGTGGTACAATGAAAAAAACGAAGTATCAGATAGGAGGAATATGATGCTATTTATAGAATACCCTAAATGCACAACATGTCAAAAAGCTGCCAAATGGCTGACCGAAAACGGATTTTCTTTTGATCGTCGCCATATCAAAGATCATAACCCGACCAAAGAGGAAATTAGAACATGGCATAAGAAGAGCGGATTACCGCTCAAACGGTTTTTTAATACCAGCGGCCTTTTATATAAAGAATTAGGGCTAAAAGACAAGCTGCCCGTTATGAGTGAAGAAGAACAATATACGCTTTTAGCCAGTGACGGTATGCTGGTCAAACGACCAATCCTGTTGGATGGAGAGAAAATTTTGATTGGATTTCGGGAAAAGGAATGGGAGGAGTTGAAAAAATAAATGAAAACCCCTTTACAAAAAATCCCCGGCGTCGGCAAGAATATGGCTGCGCATTTGGAGTCTTTGGGGATCTGTTGTGTAGAGGATCTGCGAGAAAAAGATCCGCAGGAATTGTATGACCGGGACTGTATGCAGCATGGCTATCAGGATCGTTGTGTGCTGTATGTTTACCGCTGCGCTGTGTATTTTGCACAAACGCCGGAGCCAGATCCGGAAAAGTGCAAATGGTGGAATTGGAAGGATGGGGCGGTTGAAAAACAAAGCTGAGCATACATCCCGCCGGATGCCCCTTTTTTGCCGGGTAGTGACTTTTTTATGGATGGGACTGATTTTTGCTTTTTCGGCGCAGGATGCATCTGGTTCCTCTCAGCTGAGCGGGCAAACGGCTTTTCATGCTGCTTTTTGGTTTTGGCCGGGCTTTTCTGGGCTCTCTGCTGAATCACAGGCCGTTTGGGTGGAAAGCGTTCAGTTTTTGGTGAGAAAGGCAGCGCATTTTTTCGTTTATACCGTTTTGGGCATACTGCTGTACTGGGATTTTATCCCTTCCTGCGGAAGTGTCCGAAAAAAAGTGGGATGGGTTTGGGCAGCAGGTACTGCCTATGCAGTCAGCGATGAAATTCACCAACTGTTTGTGCCGGGACGGAGCGGTCAGGTGCGAGATGTATTGCTGGACAGCGTTGGTGTGGCGGCAGGGATTTTATTGTCATGGGCAATGGAAATCCTATACAAAAAGGCGACCGCTTATGCGGCCGTCAAACGGTCCGAAAAGAGGAAAAGTCAACGTTGAACAGCGCCAATCGGGGGAAGATTGGCTGGAATGGCCCCCTCTGGGAGCCAAAAAGACAAGGCGGAAGGAACCAGGTGGATGGAAAGTTCTTTTTTCTTGCGAATTTCTCCATCCAGACAAACGACCAGCGGATGTTTCCCACGGATGGTGAGAGATTGGCCCTTTTGATATAGAATCTTGGCGGCCAGTTGAGGATTGTTCAGATGCAGGCCCTTTTGATAAATGTTGATAAAGCGCGACATTTGGAACCGGGACATTTTTCGTACGCCGCAAAATTCCATGATACCATCAGTGGCACAGGCATCCGGCACAGGATAATATCCGCCGCCGTAGCAATAACCGTTGGCGACAACGGCTAAAATCAGCTTTTCTGTCAGCGGTTCTTCTCCAGAATGTGAGATGGTCATCGTACTGCTGATAGGCCCTAAGATGCAAAACAGTAAAGATAATGTGTAAGCCAACGGCCCGGAAACAAATGGAATTCGTTTGAATTTGGACATATGATGTGCCACACGCGCATCAAACCCGATGTTGCACAGGTTAACGGCATATTCACCGGAGCAGTCCAACAGGTCCACCGGATGAGGGTGCCCTTTTGCCAAACGCTCCAGATCGGTAAAGGCGTCGCTACTGCCAAAGTTTTTTACATAGTCATTTCCTGATCCGCAGGGAATGACCGAAACGGTGCAATCTGTTCTTCCGGCAGCCCCGTTTACGACTTCGTGGAGGGTCCCATCACCGCCGCAAGCGACAAAACAGATTGGGACGTTGTCTTTTCGAGCTGGATAAGACCGGACAAATTGGAGAGCGTCCTGCGGGCCGACAGTACGGTAAATCTCGAAATCTATATTTTGAGTAGAAAAATAACTGCGGATTCTGGCACACAAGCTTTCGGAATGCACTCCTTTGCCTGCTGTGGGATTGACAATAAAAATAAAATAGGGCATGGCAAACATCCTTTTTGGTAAAACTGTGATCCGCCAGAGAGGCTGTTGGATCATTTTTTCTTATTGTATCATAAAGCGAAACGGAAAAAAACATTTTTATGGAAAGGGACGGTATTTTGGCTGGTTGGAACCCATGGCACGGATGTCACCAGATTAGTGAGGGCTGCCGCCATTGTTATGTATTTCGAATGGACGGCCGATATGGACGGCTGCCAGATACCGTACGTAAAAACCGGGAATTTGATCTGCCAATTCAAAAAAATCGAAATGGGGCTTATAAAATTCCATCTGGAGAAGTTGTATATACCTGCTTTACTTCTGATTTTTTTCTGGAGGATGCGGACCCTTGGCGAGCGGATGCCTGGCAGATGATTGCCCGACGACAGGATCTTCATTTTTTTATGATTACCAAACGAATTCATCGATTTGAACAATGCGTTCCGTCAGACTGGGGCACAGGGTATCCGAACGTCACGGTCTGCTGTACGGTTGAAAATCAAGATCGGGCTGATTTTCGTCTGCCGATTTACCGTAATATGCCGATTCGGCATAAACAACTGGTCTGTTCCCCGCTTTTAGGGCCAATTAATCTGTCCGCTTATCTGGGAGAATGGGTGGATCAGCTTACAGTAGGAGGCGAATCCGGGAGCGAGGCACGAGTATGCAGCTATGAATGGGTGTTAGATCTGCGCCGGCAATGTATGCTGCGGGGGATCCCCTTTCGTTTTATGCAGACGGGCGCATACTTTGAAAAGGATGGCAGAGTTTATCATATTCCGCGCAGATTTCAGCACAGTCAGGCAAAAAGAGCAAAACTGGATTATTTGTAAAGGAAGTTGAATATGGAATATGTCCCTGCCAAGACGATTCTTTCCGGTTACCGGGAGCAGACAGAATGGTTTGGATGTCATTATAATATGAACCTGTATCGCGGTTGCTGCCATGGATGTATTTACTGTGACAGCCGCAGTGAATGTTATGGAATTGAGGATTTTGACCGGGTACGCGCGAAAAAAGGAGCGATGGAGACGCTCGAGCGGGAACTGCGAGCCAAGCGGCGAATCGGAATCATTCACACCGGATCGATGAGCGACCCGTATAATCCCTTTGAATCAACGGAATGCTTGACCCGGCATGCTTTGGAAAAAATTGCGCGGTATGGGTTTGGAGTGGTTATCGCTACCAAATCGGACTTGGTTGTTCGGGATATTCCGCTTCTTCAACGTATTCGCGCTCAAAGTCCTGTGGCGGTGAACATTACGATTACTGCGGCCAAGGACGTGCTCAGCAGACAGATTGAACCGTTTGCGCCACTGTCGTCCCAGCGTTTTGCTGCGCTGAAAGCATTGTCTGATGCTGGAATTCCCGCTGGAGTATTGCTGATGCCAGTTTTGCCTTGGATAACGGATGATCCTGAAAATATTCGTGCAATTATTCAAAAGGCAGCGCAGGCGGGGGCAAAGTATCTGTTTAATGGAGGAAAAAAGATGTTTGGGCTTACCATGCGGGATCGGCAGCGGGAATATTTTTATGCCCGGTTGGAGGAACAATTTCCCGGTCTATCCGCTAGATATCGAAAAACATACGGATATGACTATGGATGCAATTCTCCGCTGGTAGGCCCTTTGTGGGAGGAATACGTCCAGACTTGCAGAAAATGTGGGGTGGAATACCGAATGGCAAACATTATTTCTATCATTCGAAATGGGTATGAGGAGCCTCAGCTTTCCTTTTTCTAAATACTATTTGTAATCTTTTGTAAAAATATATCGAAAAGAGGCGGAAAAATGGAGATTAGACGAGCTAAAACAAACCAATGGCAGGAAACAGCAGCAATAGCACGGATGCTTTGGCCTTCCCACGAAAAGGAGGAATTGGAACAGGAATTTCGCGTATTGCTTCAAAACCCGGATGCTGCCGTTTTTTTGGTATATCAAGGAGATGTATTGGCAGGTTTCGCCCAATGTGGCCTGCGCTGGGATTATGTCGAAGGATCTTCCAGTTCGCCGGTGGGTTATCTGGAGGGAATTTTTGTATTGCCCTCTTATCGTGGACAGGGCTTGGCAAAGGCGTTGCTGGCAGAATGTGAGAAGTGGAGCAGACAAAAAGGGTGCAGCGAGATGGGGTCTGATTGTGCGCTGGAAAACCGTGAAAGCTGGCATTTTCATCTACACAGCGGATTTTTAGAGGCGGGGCGCATCATTTGCTTCATCAAAGATTTGGAGCGTTAGCCATGATAGCGAAACAGGTACATCATCCGCTGGCGCCGGTTTATGATAAGGACTGCCGGGTGCTTTTTCTGGGAACCATGCCATCTCCGCAATCCCGAGCAGATGGCTTTTATTACGCACATCCCCGAAATCGTTTTTGGCCGGTTTTGGCGGGGATTTTTGGAGAGCCGATTCCAGAAGGAACAGAGGCAAGGCGGGATTTCTGTCTGCGCCACCATATTGCTTTGTGGGATGTGCTGGCATCTTGCGTAATATCCGGTGCTGCGGACGGCAGCATCCGAGAACCGAAAGCGAATTCAATCGAAACTTTTTTACAGTTTGCGTCTATTAAGGCCATTTTTACAACTGGACGAAAAGCATACGACCTTTACAATCGTTTCTGTCTGCCGAATACTGGAAAAAAAGCATTTTTATTGCCGTCTACCAGCCCTGCGAATTGTGCGTGCTCGCTGGCAGATTTGAAAAAAGCTTACCGTGTGATATTGCCTTATTGTCAGGAGGGAGAAGATGAACCGACAAGAAATGATACAGCAGGTGAAAAAACAACTGGCGATTGACTTGAATTGCGTCGTAACAGATTTTGACCAGCCCGGGATTTGTTTTTGCCCGGCTTTGGATCTGCCTGGCCGAAGGCCGTTTCCGCAAAAAAATCCAGTTTTTGATATGGTCACTTTTGGTATGGGTACCATTGTCAGTGCATCAGAACGGCTGCTGCCTCGTTTGAGGCAGCAGCTAGGTGGATTGGATCGGGATTCGCTATGGTCTCAACCATTTTTGTGCAGTTTGGGACATTATTTTCTACCAGATCCGGAGCGGCTGCGTCATCTTCCGGTTCCCGTCGGGGTCCGGCTGGAGTGGAGCGCCAGGGAACAGATAAAAAATCTGTATCGGATACCGGGTTTTTCCAACGCGCTGGGATATGATCCCAATGGCCCCCGCCCAGATGTTTTGGCTGTTTCGGCCTGGTCGGGGGAACGTCTGGTCGGAATGGCGGGAGCCAGCGATGACTGTGAAATGCTCTGGCAGGTGGGAGTAGATGTTTTGCCCGATTGGCGGGAGAGAGGGTTGGCGGCAGCTTTGGTCTCTCAGTTGTCTTCTGCCGTACTGCAAAGAGGAAAAATTCCCTATTATGGAACCTCCAGCAGCAACTTGGCTTCTCAGCGTACGGCCTACCGTGTTGGTTATTTTCCAGCTTGGGTATGCAGTTATGAAGTATCGCTGACCATCCAATAAACGGCCCTAAGGGTCAAAGAGATAAGAAAAAGTTTTTTAAAAGAGCGGATGATTCCGCTCTTTTTTTACAAAACAGAACAAAATTTTAAATTGAGAAAGACGAGTTTTTTATTACTCTATAGATTGACAGCGGGTTGTCCGTACAGTATAATACAGATTATTGCAAAGCTAATAATTGTTAAGCTAACAATTGCCGGGAGGATGGATTATTTTGCAGATTCCGTTTCATGTGATGGTTGTAAAAGCGCTTTCCGCACAGCGGGGGGCTGCCTATCCTTACTTGACGCAGGAGGGACTTTCACCTGGCCAGCCTAAAATTTTATCCTATCTAATCCAGCATAACCAATGCAGGCAGAAAGACTTGGCAACCTATTATAATATTGAGCCGGCCACCGTTTCACGGCTTTTGGCCAATATGGAGGAAAAGGGGTTGGTTCAAAGAGAAAGCCGGCAGGGAGACAAACGATCGGCAACTGTGGCAATTACAAAAAAGGGAGAACAGGTTTTTGCCCGCATGCAGGTTCATTTTGCCAAGATTGAGAAACAGGAACTGGATGGTTTTTCCAAAGAAGAAGAAGCTTTGCTGCGAAGCCTTTTACAACGGATGTATCGGAATTTGACAGGTGAGGAACTAGAGTAAAACTGAATCAAGGGAGAAGGAAAAATGAATCAAAAAACGAGAGATCAGGCACAGTATGAGAAAATGACACAAACGCCGGTTTCGAAACTGATTATTTCGCTGGCGATTCCTACGACGATCAGCATGCTGGTAACGTCGATCTACAATATGGCGGATACTTTTTTTGTGTCCCAATTGGGTACCAGTGCCACTGGCGCAGTGGGAATTGTATTTTCTCTGATGGCAATTATTCAAGCAGTGGGATTTACCTTGGGTATGGGTGCCGGCAGCACCATTTCCCGCCTGCTGGGGCAGCAAAAGCAAAAGGACGCCAACATCATTGGTTCCACGGCTTTTTTCAGCGCACTGGCCTTTGGACTGCTGCTGACAATTTTGGGATTGAGTTTTGTGGATGGACTAATGGATCTTTTAGGAGCTACGTCAACGATCTTGCCTTACGCCAGAGGCTATGCACAGTACATTCTGTTCGGTGCGCCAATTATGTGTGCTTCTTTTGTGTTGAATAATATCCTGCGTTCAGAAGGAAAAGCAACACTATCTATGATTGGACTGACGTTGGGCGGTGTGCTCAATATTGCGCTGGATCCACTGCTTATTTTTGCGTTGAATATGGGTATATCTGGAGCTGCAATTGCTACGCTGATCAGCCAGTGTGTCAGTTTTTCGATCCTTCTGTTTTGCTTTTTAAGCGGTAAAAGTATTACAAAACTGTCAATTCGGAATATTTCGCGCAAGGCGGGTCCTTATGTACAGATTATCAAGATCGGTTTTCCATCTTTGTGCCGCCAGGGACTGGCCAGTGTGGCCAATGTAGCCCTGAATGTGAATGCTGCGGTATATGGTGATGCAGCCGTTGCAGCCATGTCCATTGTAGGGCGGGTATTTATGTTTATTCAGTCGGTGATGCTGGGCATTGGACAGGGATTTCAGCCAGTGGCGGGATATAATTACGGCGCCGCCAAGTACGATCGTGTCAGAAAATCTTATTGGTTTACCGTTAAGGCAGGGTTCCTTCTTATGACCTCCCTGTGCATTGTCGGATTTATTTTTGCACCGCAGATTGTTTCGTTGTTCCGCAAGGATGATCTGGAAGTTATAACCATCGGAGCGTTGGCTTTTCGGGCTCAGTGCGTGGCTCTGCCGCTGATGTCGTTGTCCATCCCCACCAATATGCTGATGCAGTCTACTGGAAAATCGTTAGAAGCAACCATTCTGGCCTGTGCACGTCAAGGTATTTTCTATTTGCCGATCATCCTGATTTTACCGAAAAAGGTAGGATTACTGGGCGTACAGCTGGCACAACCGTTGTCGGATGCCCTGACGTTGGTGATCAGTTCTATCTTTCTGGTGCTCTTTTTACGAAAACTCAAGGTGGAAGAAGCGACACAACAAAAGACAGAGTGATCGAAAGAACAGGCTGTGGGATTCAAATCCCACAGCCTGTTCTTTTTCCTATTTCCTTTTTGCGCTTCTCACAGAAAGAATAGCATAAAACACAGAATAGACGAATTTTTTTAGCCATCAAGCAAAGGCTTATTCTCCTTTGCTGTATTCTGTATAATATTCTTTGGGTTCCATCAGCGTGATATCTTGAACATATTCTACCTTAGCATCGGTGACCCGCTGTTGAAACATGGAGCTAAACAACTCCAAGGCATAGGATTCTTTCGTTTCTTCCACGGTGGGAATCTTACTGGGCAGGCGCATGATAATATGATAGCCAAACTGACTTTCCACCAAGTCGCTGATTTCATATTCTTCCAATGCTGCGGTACCATCATAAAATTCATCCACCATTTCCCCGGGACCAAAGGTGTATCCTTCGTCAGGCTCACCGGAATCTTCATTGTATTCGGCCATCAACTGGTCGAAGAGAGCCTGCGGGTCATTGCTGGCGCGCAGTTGGGCAAGCAAATCCTCCGCTTGCGCTTTTTTCTGCGCGATTTCGTCTTCAGAGAGGGCCGAACCGGCGTCATCCACTGTTTTCAGAAGGATATGCTTAGCAGAGTAGCTGCCGTTTTCTGCGCCGTAATGCTGGTCAATATATTCCTGAACAGCGGCATCGGTCACCTCTAGCGGGCCGCCGGCGGCATAGAGCTTGTCCTGCAGGTCGCTGTAAAGGTATTGGGTTTTGTAGAGATATAAAATAGTTTCTTTTGTTACGCCAGAATTGGCAAGGCTTTTTTCAAATTCCTCTTCACTGCCAAAATTTTCAATATTATTTGCAATCATTTCATCCAAATAAGACTGCACCTCTTTTTCATCCTGCAGGTTGTATTCCTGATCCAAATCGGTGACAATTTGATATTGGATCAGCGTATCCAAAGTAGTGGTTTTGATATATTCGGAAACCGTTACGTCATCGTAAAGTACCTGATCCCATTGAATACCATCGGTAAAATAAGCAGCAGTATCTTCGCAGACAATGGACAGCCAATAGTAATACAATTCGGCAGAAATGGCAGATCCGTTAATGGTCATCACAGTGGTTTCCGGATCGGTGCCAGTGATTTTTTTAACCAATGCTTCATTTTTGTCTGAGCCGCATCCAGCCAGCGATACGATCATCAGCACAACGGCAAGAAGCAAACTGAAAACAGATTTACAATTTTTCATGAACAGACTCCTATTAAGACCATGGCTAAAAGCCAAGGCGTTTTCTGCCCTTGCGGCGGACAGCGGCCGAAATCATACGTTTTACTTTACCACAAAGAAAGAAAAAAGGACACCCTCAAAAAATGAATGATCGGTAAATTTTTGCCCAGCTATGCAAAAGGCGGATAATAGTCACCGTAAATCTTTTACCCAGCTGTAAACCTGAGCAATATCTGCCGGGGTAGTGCGGCAGCATCCGCCGATCAGCCGTGCACCAGCCTGATACCAGGCTTGGGCGGCAAGGGCAAATCCGCCTTCTTCAGAAGTTCCCCGCCATGTCTTGGTAACCGGGTCATATATTTCTCCGGAATTTGGATAGACGGCGATTGGTTTGTGCGAAGCGGTGCGCACCGCCCGGATCAAAGAAGGCAGAAGGCGAGGAGGCGTGCAATTGATGCCAATGGCCGCTACCTGCGGGAAAACGTCCATCGCAGCGGCGCAGACGGCAATAGAAGTGCCGTCACAAATCGTGGCTTCACTGTTACAGCTGAAACTGATCCAGCATAAGGCACCTTCAAACTCTCCCACCGCCTTTGCCATTGCTTGTGCTTCGAATAGGCATGGTACGGTTTCACAGGCGAGGATATCTGCTCCTGCTTCCAACAAAAGCTGCATACGCCGCCGATGGAAATCCATCAATTCCTGTTCCGAGATGTCATAATCTCCACGATATTCGCTGCCATCGGCCAAATAAGCGCCGTAAGGCCCTACTGCCGCTACAATGAGAGGATATGGACGTCCCTTTCGGTTATCGGGATCCTGCCAGAACCGGTCTCGCGCCTTTACGGCAATGGCTACCGAATCCGTGATGAATTTTTCCGCTTGAGCTAGGGAATAGCCCTTTTTCAGAAAGCCGTCTATGGTAGCCTGATAACTGGCAGTCATGGCGCAGTCAGCTCCCGCCTGAAAGTATTCGTAATGGACCTGTTCGATGACATCAGGCTGTTCTGCCAGCACTTTTGCAGACCAAAGGGCATCGTTGAGATCCAGCCCTTTGCTTTCCAGTTCAGTGGCCATGGCGCCATCAAGAATAAGCACTTTGTGATCCTGTAAAAATTGTTCGATCCGATTCATGAAAAAACTTCCTTTATGATAATTTTTGATAGGTCAAAACAGCAATTTGTTTGGATATGTCAGATTCCAATGTGAAACGGTTTCCGGGATAACGATGGACAGGATAGCTCCCGGCGAGAGACAAAAAGTCCTCAACTTCTCCAATGACCGGAATACCGTAGTCACCAAAGCGATAGTGCATGGGAATGATGACAGCAGCTGAAAGCTGATCTGCGACCTGACGGGCCTGGGCCGCATCAATGGTGTAAAATCCTCCTACTGGCACCATTAAAACGTCGCAGGAGCCGATTTGCCCGATTTGTTCTTTGGTTAGAAGATGCCCCAAATCGCCGCAATGAACCAGTGTTTTGCCAAAAACATGGATGACATGGATCAGATTTTCTCCCCGCTTACTCCCTTGGCTGTCATCATGCCAAGTGTGAACAGAGCGAATCTGAAACGGCGAACGGGCAGCAGTGTTGTGTAGTGTAACAGCAGGTAGCCACGCATGGTCGTGATGTCCATGGCTGCAAAGAACTTCATTGGCGCTCAGTTGCAACGGAGCGTATCCGTTCAAACTGTTGTCGTAGGGATCCAGTGCCAGCGTGTATCCGTCGGCGGATACGGAAAAGCAGGAATGGCCATGCCAAACAATTGTTATTTTGGAATCCATAAAAATCCTCCTTTTATTCAAATCGCATGATGCAAAGCGGAAAATAGAACGGTAAGAGGGCGAGGATAAAAGAAAAGTCAAAAGGAAGGAAATATAATTTTATTATAGTATAAAGGCGGTGAAAAAGGAATAGAAATTCTGCGGTCCGTCGGCAAAAGATGTTTTGGGGTTAAAAGTGAAAAAGAGAACCGGACTTTCTGAAAAAGACTGGTAAAGCGCATGTAAAAAGAAAAGCTTTTTCCCTTTACGTGCCGGGAAAAATGTGGTATTCTGTGGTCAAATACAGGATGGTGGGGCGGAGGAGTGCGTATGCGCAGGATACCAGAGGTTTTTGGACGTAAAAATCTTCTTTTAATGGGTGTGCAAGGATTTTATTGGTGCGCTTACTGTACCTATTTTGGCTTTTTGGTTTTGTATATGCAAAATCACGGATACAGCAACGTGCAGTGCGCACAAGCACAGGTGTTAATTGCGGTGGCAACGTTGATCACACAGCCGCTAATCGGCTACTTAACCGACAGTTTTATTACCTGTAAAAAATTTCTGCTTGTCACAACAGCGCTTGCTGTTCCGGTGGCATTTTTGCTTCAGGCATCGGTAAGCAGCCCGATTTTATGCTATGGAGCGATTGTACTGCAGTCGATTCTGTTTTATCCCGCAGCTTCGCTGATCGATTCCTGGACAATGGCCCTGCGGGAAAAAGATTCTCAGGTACAATATCCTTTGACACGCAGCGCCGGGTCAGTTCTGTATGCTTTAACGGCGTTGGCTTTTGGAAATGTGATTGCGGCCTTGGGTGATGGGATCATCGCACCGAGCTTTTTGTTGTTTTCTGTGCTGTTGTTTTTATGTACCTGTTTTTTGGAGGAGACACCATGTCGCAATAAGCAGCAAAAAAATGTGAACCAGGAGGCTACACGGAGGATTTCCGGAATGGAGGCTGCCAAAACCCTTCTCCAAAATAAAACTTACGTCTTTTTTGTGCTCAGCTGCCTGCTGTATCATATTGCCAATAAGTCTACCGGCTGCTTTATCAGCAATTATGTCACGAATATCGGGGGAGACAGCGGCGGGCTGGGACTGTTGATGTTCTTTTCTGCCATGTTGGAATTTCCATCCATGATGGTGATGGGGAAAATCATACGCCGTTATCCGCTGGGTGGGCTGCATTTGTTTGCGCTTTCTGGTGTTGTGATAAAAAATTTCTTTTTCCTGATTGCCTCTTCCATGCCGCTTCTTGTAATCGGAAGGCTGGCGGAAGGGATGAGTTATGGTGCTTATGTCTATATCTTTGTGGAATATATCTGCCGCAATACCCCGAAGCAGCTGAATGTAACAGCGATTTCTTTGGGAACGGCCATGACCTCTGCGTTGGGGGGAATCATCGGCAATTATGCGGCAGGTCTGATCCTGGATTTGTGGGGATTGGCGCCGTTATCCCTGGCGGCAATGGCAGTGGCAGTGGCTGCAGTGTTGGTATTTTTGCCAGTCGCATTTGCCAAACCCCCAAAAGAGGTTTGTGCCGCCAATTAGGAGCTCCTCCCCAAAAGGGAGAAAAGAAATCCATGACGCTTTTATAAGGCAACAAAACCGGATTTGAGTGAAATATCGCCGTCTTGATGCGACAGAGCCAGCCTCGATTTTGCAAAAAAAGACACCTGTTTGGTAACAGAGGCCAAACAGGTGTCTTTTCATTTAATGATTTGACGGTTCGTTATTTTTCTCCATAAAAGTTCGCCAGCTGCCATGCGCCAACGCCACCACCGGATTTTCCGGCGTTCCCAGATCGTCTGGGACATAATGGTACACATATGCTTCTTCGATATCGCCGGTTTCCAGATTTTCCACCGGAGAAAGGATACGGGCATATTCGTTGCGGGGATCTTCCGGGCCATAATAACCCTCGATATCATCCATGATATCAATGACAGCCGCAAAATCCTTTAACTCAACCAATTCTCCATATACCCAGCCATCTCCCGCCTTAATAGCTGGATATCCCCGGTTGCTCATATGCCATACCAAGCCGCGGGTCCGGGCAGGGACCAAAGACACTTCTTGACCGACCAGCGCTTTTTCATAATTATAGAAGCCTTTCATCAATGTTCCATACACAAACATTTTCTGAGGAGCTGACGGTTCTCTCATCAGTGAATTTCGCCTCCTATGGCATGAATATCCTTCTGATTTTTTACAATCGCTTCTACTGCGGCTTCCAGTGCTTCGGTGATATCCGCCAATGCCATGGATGCAACATTCGGCTTTGTGACAACCTGGTCAGTAATAAAAGGCACATGGATAAATCCGCCGCGCACGTTCGGAAATTCTTTGTGAATATAGTAAAGCACACCGTACATTACATGATTACAGACAAAAGTTCCTGCCGAATTGGACAAAGTGGATGGGAGCCCTTTGTTTTTAATCGCTTCTACCATGGCCTTCACCGGTAGATTCGAGAAATAGGCGGCTTCACCATCGGTAAAGATAGGGGTATCCACCGGCTGATTGCCCTCGTTATCCTTAATGCGAGCATCATCTACGTTGATGGCAACCCGCTCCGGTGTCACGCCAAAGCGCCCTCCGGCCTGACCAATGCTCAAAACTACGTCTGGCTGTTCCGCTTTCATCATCTCATGGATCTTCTCCACCGATTTCCGAAATACAGTGGGAATTTCCAATTTGATGATCTTAGCACCTGCAATTTCATCTTTCATCAGCTTGACCGCTTCTAATGCCGGATTTACCGGTTCTCCTCCGAAAGGGTCAAAACCTGTAATCAAAATTTTCATAGCTTCTCCTTTCACAGCAAGGATGATAACACCGCACGGCCCGCAAAAGTACCGTGCGGTATTGTTATCTCTGCAAGCAGTGCCGCGCCCGTTTCTTTCACACGGCTGTTTCTACTGTTATTGATATGATAGCAGAACGTTAAAATGCTAAGAAGTACATCAGGAAAATATGGATGATCAGCATGACCACAGCCATAGGAGCCTGTGCCTTGATGACAGCGTATTTGCTCTTGGTTTCCAACAATGCCGCGGGCATAATATTAAAGTTTGCAGCCATTGGAGTTAACAAGGTACCGCAATAGCCGGCGGTTAAACCCATTGCGCCGACCACGACAGGATTTGCCCCCTGCATAATCAGGAATGGGATACCAATGCCGACTGTAATGACCGAGAAAGCGGCAAAACCATTGCCCATGATAATGGTAAACAGCGCCATTCCAACACAGTATACGGCAACGGCAATAAAACGATTGCCATCTGGGATAATGCTTGCCACACCTTTGGAAATAACATCGCCGACACCGCAAGCCGTAAACAGAACACCCAACGCAGCTAGCAGCTGCGGCAAAAAGGCAACGGAACCCATGTTGTCCAGCAGACGGCTGCCTTCAGTAACAATGCTCTTAGCAGGCGCTTTCGTAATGGCAAATACTGCAATCGCGCCAAAAATAGCTGAAACACCGATTGCATTATTGCCGGATACCAGTCCCAGCATAGCTGCGATAACAGACACCAGCGCCAACATCAACGCCGGAATAAAAATTTTGTAGCCGATGCGGTCTGCATTCGCCCTTGTTTCTTCTTTGGTAGGAATGTCATTCTTGGTCTGAACCACACCGCCAATCGCGGTAATGACCGCACTGGCAACAATCAAAACACCGACAATCCATGAAGGAATATATTTGCCGATAATAAAACAAACGCCCATAATGGTCCAGAAAATGCCGGTAGTAACATGTTTGGCAGTGGCCGTATCCCGGAAAGCTTTCACACCAGTAGCAATAAAAACCAACCCGATAATAGAAAAGAAAATCTCAGCTAAAATAGGATTATAGAGATTGCTGATTTCAGTTGGAACTAAATTAATACCCATATAAATATGCCTCCTCACAAATTTCCGCTTCTATTTTGCGGCTGGAGATTTCTTTGCATATCTGGCAACCAAGCGGCGGTCCACAAAGAAATTCATTACAATGCCTACTACCATACTGACAATCGCGATCGGCCAGGACGCCATTGCAATTTGCAGTGCGTCTACTTCATAGCCCTGCGCGACTAATGTAGATACGATCAGCAATGTGCCGGAAGCACCCATAAAGCAGTTTTGACCATAGAAGTTGCCGTAGTTTTCGGTAGCTGCTGCAGCTCCTTTGATCTCATCTTCGCCCTTTTCATCGATTTCACCGAACTTAACATAAGCGGCTCCCTCTGCCATCGGCAGAATAATCGGACGGATAAATTGTACGTGACCACCCAAACGCAGAGAAAAAGCAGCAGAAAGGGTACGGATTACCAACCATACAGAGAGCAATCCACCGGTGGTGAGTTTGCTGAGCTTTTTAATAAAATCCACCGCTTTGTCTTTCAGTCCGTACCGCTCGCAGATACCGATGATGCCTACGGTCAGTCCAAACAAGGTAGCGGTTCGCTGGGATACAAACGACGAACCTAACGTTTCAAAAATTTCTATGAAGGTCATTGTGCCGTTCATCATCGCAACCAATCCGGTAATAATGCCCGCCGCGACAACGGTTGCGATTGTGTCCCATTTAAGTATAAAGCCTAACACAACAAATAGAACACCTACTAACTTAAATAGCTCCATACAGTTTCCTCCTTTTATGTACGCAAATCTCAAAGCACTTTGCGTTAAACTGTGAATTTATAATATCAGAGATTATACTAAAATTCAATATATTTGTTAATATTTTTTATTAAATTCATTCATAAATATTAAAAAATATTTTACAACTTATCTGATAAGAAATTACGTTTTCATTTGGCTTGCGTCTGGCAAGTATGACGGCTATAATAGTGCTTAGAACAGGAGGTGATGTCTATGCAGCTTATTTTTCCCGTTTTGCCGGATAATCTTCCGGAAAAAGATATAAACAATGCTTTTTCTCCTGAAGTTGATGACGTGCGCGGTATGCAGTTTTCCGGCCAAAATCTACAAAAGGTGGATTTGCGAGGCTGTGACGTAGATCAGTGCAGGTTTTCCAACTGTCGGTTTATCCAATGCCGGATGGAAAACTTTCGATTTGGTGATGTGGTGTTTGAATCCTGCGATCTTTCCAATTTGCAACTGCCTAACTGTTCTTTTCACAGGGTGGCTTTCCGGAATTGTAAATTATCCGGTGCTGTTTTTTCCAGTTCCATGTTTCGTGACACAGCCTTTCAGCATGTGGTGGCTCCTTATACCAACTTTCTTGGAAGCAACTGGAAAAATTGCTTATGGCGATCCTGTGATTTTACTGAAGCTTTTTTTGCCGAATCGATTTTCGCCTCTTTGGTGTTGGAGGAAAGCCGTCTGATCCGGGCGGATTTTTCCCGGTCCAAGCTGGGTTGTGTGGATTATCGTTCTTGTGATATTCGCGGGATTCACTGGGAGCTTTCACAGTTGAAGGGTTCTACTGTTTCTTATGAACAGGCGGTGGAACTTGTGGAAGCGGCCGGGATTATGGTCCAATAAAAATGCCCTGTGTTATGCGGGAATGCCTATGACGGTATTGCATACATCCCGGAAAACAGCGGATTTTTTCCGGTTTTTGTTGCAATGTGCTCCCAAAAACGATGAGCCAAATCGGTATTTGCGGAGGACTGCAGATGAATTTTATAGAATCTGGTGCCCAGCATGATAAAGTCATTCTTTTTTTACATGGCGGCGGACTGGCTCCTTGGAATTATGTGGAAGAAGCCGTGCTCCTCCAAGAAAAGTATCATATTTTGCTTCCGGTGTTAGACGGACATAATGGTAGCGGCTGTGCATTTACAACAATCGAAGATGCCGCCTGCCGTATCATTGCTTTTATTGACGAACATTTTGACGGAAAAGTTTTTCTGATAGGAGGATTATCCCTTGGCGGGCAGATTCTTATAGAAATGCTGTCGCAGCGGAAAAATATATGCCAGTATGCCATCATAGAAAGTGCATTGGTTTTGCCGATGAGGGCAACCGCACGGCTGATAAAGCCGACATATGAGCTTTGTTACTCCCTGATAAAAAAGCGATGGTTTGCGCGCCTGCAATTTGCTTCGCTGCATATTCAACCGGCCCTTTTTGAAGCCTATTTTAGAGATAGTTCTGCAATTTCAAAAAGCAATATGACGGCATTTCTTATGGCAAACGCAGACTATAAAGCAAAACCCAGCCTTGCAGATTGCAACGCAAAATTACTGGTATTGGTGGGAGAAAAAGAGCGAAAAATCGTAAAAAGGTCTGCGAAAATGATCTGTCAGGCTGTTCAGGGATCCTCCTTGGAAATTTTGCCTGGACTTTACCATGGTGATCTCAGTATCAATCCCCCTGCTTTATATGTTGAGAAAGTGTGTAACCTGATTGGAGAGGGCTAAATTTTAGTTTGCCGGACCGCTTCAAAAATTTTTAGAACAAAAGGGCCCACGGTTGTACTTTTCCGATGTTAAGTATCATGCGCCCTACGTCATTTTGTTCTTTCAAAAGGGCCGCCTTCCCTTGGGATACCCGCGCGGCTATCCTTCGCGGCTTGCCGGCGGCAACCGTTTTTTGCAGGTTGTCGCTATCGGAAAGTTTATTAGGTAAATACGAAAAGATCCTCCATAGATCATAGCGATCATAAGGAGGATCTTTTATCTTATCAATATCGGCCATTCGCGCGGAGTATTTTTTAAAAGCGATTTATTAATATCCCAATGGCTCCCCGACGATAATCACCTTTATGCGTCCAGGCGTCCGCTGCATGCCCATCCGGACATAATCACAGCAGATTCTCCCTTCCGAATGGCAATGCATGCATTCTCCCGTTTGGGCACAGGGTGCTGAAAGACCCAGGCGCACCACATTGGCCGGCGCCGCGATTTTTTCGATTCGCCGGCAGGCAGCCTCCATATCTGCGACAATTTTATTGTATCCGGCCACAACAATCACCTGTTTTGGGCCAAACAGCATGGCGGCTACCCGATTGCCATTACCGTCTACATTGTATAGCTCTCCTTCTTCTGTCAACGCGTTGGTGCTGGTCAAATAAGTATCGGCAAAAAAAGCCTCCCGCATCACTTGATAAGTATCCGCATCCTTGGCATACCGGTCCAGATGATGGTATTTTCCGCTGTTCAGATGGTCGATAATTCCCGCTTCAAAAAGCGTCATGGAGCCGCCAGCCGCCACTTTTTCTCCAGGCTGGCACAGCTGGTCTACAAGAGACACCGCTTCTGTGCAGGTGGGAACAAAATATGCTTCCATTCGATTTTTTTCAGGTTCCCAATGGTTTTTTCAATCCGTTTGTCCATGATCTTCCGTAAGTTCTGGTCCATAACTTTCCCTCCTAAAAAGATTCCAGCGGGCAAGTTGGGTTTATTTTGCTTGCCTTCGGCTGCTTGGTGGTTCAACGGCATTTGAAAATACGTTCTAAACTCAGATGCCGTAAAGATATTCAGGCTCTATTTTACCAGGCTTTCCTATGGATTAGAAAAAAGAGCCTGTACCTACTGTTAAGTCCGCATGAAAAGGAACAGAAAAGGTATCGAAATAGAGATTTTCTTTTGGAATCCACTCTTCTTGAAATTTTTTGAGAAGAAATGAACCACTTCGTGTTTCAATCCGTTTGAGGCGGATTGACGGATTGGCAGTGAGAAAAATATTCAGGTCATAAAGATCACGCCACTGAGGATGCTGGCTATAAACGCCCTCTACAATACGTAGCGGTAAATTTTTTACCGTTCGGCTGCCGGACAATTTACCACAGGAACAGTCGAAAATTTCGTAAGAAAATGCGGCCTTTGTTTTGAGAGAAGGAACGACCTGAGCGGCAAAGCGTTCGTAATCCAAATTGCCGCCCGGCTCGGCCAAACGCTTTGGTGTGCGCTGGAAAGACTGAAGAAAAAAGTCGTCCATATGAACGATTGCCGCAGGAAAAACGGCTGCCAGTTGTTTCGCGAGATGGCTTTTTCCGGTGCCGCTGCCGCCGTCTATGGAGACAACCCCGCAGCCCTTTTGCCGCATGATTTGATCGATAGCGGCAAAAATGGGCCAGTAATCCCAACAGCTTTTGTGCAGGACACGATAAGCGGGGTGGTATGCGTTTCGGTAAGTGTCACTGTGGCTGACGGCAGGATAGCCCTTTGCCCGGTAATGGGACAAAAAAGCCTCCCAATCGGATTGCTGAAAAGGAAGTTCTCTCTGCCGAATCATTTCGCCCAACAATGCAAGGTCTGCTTCAAAAACTGCTTTGCTCGAAACAGGCTGCTGAGAGGAGTAAGTAAAAAGACTTCCAAGCGTTTCTAAAGAAAGCTTGGAAGTGTCCAGCGCGGACAGATATAATCTGCAATAATTGGGTCCAACCGGTTCCAATAGCGGTCCTGCGATTGGACGACAGGTTTCGTATTCGTTTTGCAGGCGCAGTAGTGTCTGTGCTGGATCTGTCAGGAAATGGCCGCAGCCAAAATGACATTGATAGAGCAGTTTAACGCAGTCTTGCAGCTGCATCAACGGATATTTCTCAAAATGGTTGAGCAAAAGCTGTCTCATCGTAAAAGTCCTTTCCAATGGCGTTATTCCTCAATGTCGATAACCGATACGGGACATTGAGAGCGGGCATTTTGGGCGCTTTCCTGCAATGCCGCAGGTATAGGCGTTTGGCTGACATCCGCCTTCCCATCGTCGGCCATAAAAAATACATCCGGGCAGATAGTGGCACAAAGAGTGCAGCCGATACAGCCGCTGCGGTTAATAGAAGCTTTCATAATGCAATCCTCCTTTGCTTTTTTCTTAGTATGGGAGGTTTTGCAAAGAATATCAAAAATTTTTTTTGCTATGGAAAAGCATAACCAAACCGGCCATTTGCTTCCAGTATTGATCGAAATATAGTGAAATCCAAAAGTGGAAGCATAAAATGGCAATGGACAAAAAGATTTATTCTAGTTTACCACAGGAGAAGAAAAACCACAATCTGCCCAAAGTCTATATTTGAAAAATTTGAGATTGTCGCAAAATAAGAAAGGGGAAAACAATATTTTCTGAAAGATTTCTTGCAAAATCCCCTGCAATCAACTATATTAAAAACAGAAAAGGGGAAAGGACGATCACATTGAAAAAAATTTTGCTGTTAACGACCGGCGGAACCATTGCCTCCGCGCCAGGCGAAGATGGTTTGGAGCCATCTTTGAAAAGCGGTGGGCTGGCGCATATGATTGAAGGGATTACTTCTAATTATGAGGTAGACTTTAAAGATATTCTGAATCTGGACAGTTCAAACATCCAGCCGGAAGAGTGGCAGTTTATTGCCGAGCAGATCAGCCAGATGCACGAAGGCTACGACGGCATTGTTGTTACCCACGGAACCGATACCATGGCATATACGGCGTCGGTCCTCTCTTTTATGCTGCACAATATCCCGATTCCGGTGGTATTAACCGGTTCCCAACTGCCAATCCTGCACCCGCTGACCGATGGGGTAGAAAATCTGCGCTGTGCTTTTGCCATGGCAGCCAGCGGTGCGCCGGGGGTATTTGTGGCTTTCAATCGAAAGGTAATATTGGGCACCAGAGCGGTGAAAGTGCGAACCACCGGATTTGATGCGTTTGAAAGCGTTAATGGTCCTTATGCGGCTACGGTTGATTCTACCGGACTGTGTCTTCATAAAGATGTTATTCCGCCTTTGACCGGACCGTTTCGGCCAGAACAGCGCTTATGCGGTGATGTGGTTTTGGTCAAGCTTACACCGGGACTGAACCCGGAAATATTTGACATGCTTTTGCACATGAATTATAAAGGAATCGTAGTAGAAGCTTTCGGCGCCGGCGGGCTGCATTTTATCCGACGGGATTTGGTTTCCCAGCTTCAAAATCTGGTGGAGCATGGTATTGCAGTAGTGGTGTGCAGTCAATGTTTGTATGAGAGAAGCGATTTTTCCATTTATCAGACCGGTCGTCTGGCGCTGGAAAAGGGCGTGATCCAAGGGTATGATATGACTAGCGAAGCGGCGGTTACCAAGCTGATGTGGGCGTTGGGAAGAGCCGGCGATTTGGACGAGGTCCGGATGATTTTTTCTCAGAATATTGCAGGGGAAATTTCGTTGCCGCAATAAATTTTTGTGATCTTCAACGGGCGTTTTTCCAATAGCGAGCAAACAGAGATGGATACCTGGAAAAGCATCAACATTTCTGTTGGAAGACGGCAGAAAGAGATTAAAAAAGGAAAGGGATAAAATCCCTTTCCTTTTTTAATCTCTTTCCCAAGTTTCTTCCGGGCTAGGTTTTGGACCAAACGGAGGATGTGGGGAGCCTGCTGCCAGCGGATCGTCTGTAATGGTAGGCAGCGGCGCATCTTTCAACTCATTTTTGTGTTCAGGCTGCTTATTCATACTGGCCCCTCCCAAATCAAAGTGGAACATATCAAAAATGTCCCTGTTTTTAGTATGGGCGGCGAATTACGGAAAATGCACATCAGGCAATGTAAAGAAGCACCAGCAGATAGTGGAACAAGCTTCCACCGAGTACAAACAGGTGAAACAGTTCATGAAAGCCTATCTTGACAGAAAGATTGGGTTTTTTCAGGCCATAAACCACGCCGCCGATGGTATAACAAACACCGCCCAATACGAGCAGCCACAAAGCGCCGGTACTCATATGGGAAAAGATTGATACATCTGCCAGGATGGCCCAGCCCATCAGCAAATATAAAGAAGTGGTCAGCCAGCGGGGCGCATGGAACCAGCATAATTTCATTACAATGCCTGCGGCAGCAATAATCCACATAACAGCAGTAAAAGCGGCGCCTTTTGGTGGTTCCAGATAAGTCAACAGAATGGGTGTATAAGTTCCAGCGATTAAAATGTAGATCATGGAATGATCCAATTTTCGCAGATGGTAAATAACCTTTGGCGCCCGATTGCTGAAATGATAGATGGCGCTGGCACTATACAAAGCCGTGATGGAACAACCGAAGGCCAAAAGAGAAAAAAGAGTGCGTTTGTCGGTTTCTCCGCCGGCGAAAGCTTTCAGAAACAATAGTATGGCACCAACGCCAAATAGGATGGCTCCACAAAAGTGCGTATAGCTGCTGATGGGTTCTCTTGCTTTTTTCATAAAGTAAGGCATAAAATCACCTCTTAAATGCATTATATGGTTTTGGAAACTATATTATATAAATATAATAACACTATATTGCGGAGTTTGCAATAGCGGATTGTTTTTTTATTTTCTATCAGATATAATAAAAGCATAATTCCTGTATGATACAGACGACAATCCGGTTTTGGCCATTTGAAAAAGTGAGAAATGTGGATTGGCTGAACGGAAAAATAATGACACAGCCGAAAATAAATGTATGAAAAACTTTTTATAGGGTTGTTAGACAAGGTTTTTGCCTGCCGAACAGAGAGGAGTTTCTAATGGAGGAATTAATGCAAATTCTGCAAAAGCCCCTTCAACAAAAGGAAGTAGAAGTAGCTGATCTGCCGGATTTAGACCTTTACATGGATCAAATCACGACTCTATTCGCGGATAAAACGCAGGAGCCGGAAGGCCTTTTGACGAAGACGATGATTAATAATTACAGTAAAGATGGGTTGATTAAACCAATTAAAGGCAAGAAGTATTCCAAAGAACATATTTTACAGATGCTTTTGATTTACAGGCTGAAGCAGACGTTATCCATCCAGCAGATCAAAGGTGTCATGCAAAGTTTGGGCATACAGGCGGAAGAAAAACAGCATTCCGAACAAATCTGGAAAGATCTTTACGTTGGTTATTTAAATAGCCGGAAGACCAATGGCCAGATTCTTTCCGATATGTTGGAGGATCTTTTGAAAAGAATCCCGGATGATTCTCCGGAAAGCATGGCGCAGCTGCTTTTACAGCTTTCCTGGATTTCCTATATGACGAAGCGTATGTGTGACGTGTTGGTAGAAAAAGCGTTTCCTTTGAGCGAAAAAGAGAAAAAGAAGGAAAAGTAACCTCTTTTTTTGAAAAGATATCCACCGGAGCAATAAAACATCGGCTTTTTTCTCGCTTTTTCTTTTATTTTTGCCCGGACCATGTTATAATAAACACATGCCGCAGACAAAAAGAAAAGTTTTTCAGTGTTTTGGAGAACGAAGCGGCAGATGCCGGGCATTACTGCCGATGCTGTAATGGGAAATTTGCTATGTATTTACCGCTTGCAGCGGTAGAGAAAAGTTGGATGAAGGCATGTTGGGCGGTATTGCTTTTGTTGGGACGGCGAGAAATGTTCAGGTACTGGGCAATTCAGATGGAGGTATGGTATGAGTAATCCAGTGATTTTCAAAACGTCGGCTTTCGGCGGATTCCAAAAAACAGCTGTTTTAAGCTATATCGACCAGATGAATGCCGACAGTCAAAAATTGAAAGCGGAATTGGACGAAAAGATTGCCGCATTGGAAGCGCAGGTTTCGGAATTAAAAGGCCAACTCCCTTCGGAGGAAGAAAAAGCTGCAGCGTTGCAGCGAGAAGAATCCCAACAGAAAAAATCACGGGAAATGACTGAACTGATTGAACGTCTGAATCAAGAGATAGATCGGCAGCAAAAGTTGTTGGCGGATAAAGATGAAGAAATCAAACGAATGAATGAACGGGCACGCAAGCTACAGTTTCAGGCAGAAAGCCATTCTTTTAAAGCCCAAAAATACGACGAAATCGCAATGAAAGTTGGCTCGCTGGTCATTGATGCCAAGCAACAGGCGGATCGTATTGTGGAGCGGGCAAAGGAAGAGGCGCGAGCTGTAACCCGGGAGAAAGAGGAACGGCTGGAAAAAATGAACGCAGATTTTCTGCAGTTTAAGCAGAATGTGGAGCAGATGCGCGGCGAACTGCGGGATACCTTGGAGTTTTTAGATCGAAGGCTGGAAAAGTTAGGGATAAATCCGGAGCAGGGCGTATCAAAAGAATCTTGTGAAGAAAAGCATACGTTTGCCCCATTTCATCTGGATCAGAATTTTCGATAAGTATCAAGGATAATTTGCAAGATAGGAAAGGTGTTCACAATGGAAGCAATCAAATTGAATGTCAATCAGTTAGGCGAATGGGCTCCGAAGCTGCATGCGGGAGACAGGGTTTTGCTGTCAGGTACTGTGTATACTTCCCGTGACGCGGCCCATAAACGTTATTTTGGATTATTGGATGAAGGAAAGCCCCTTCCTTTTGATATCAAGGGTGCAGCAATTTATTATGCTGGCCCTACCGGAACGCCGCCTCATCTTGCAATTGGAGCCTGTGGACCAACTACGGCGGGGCGGATGGATCCATATGCACCGCGTTTGTTGGACATGGGATTAAAGTGCATGATTGGAAAAGGACAGCGGAGCGAAGCGGTTTGTGAGGCGATTGTCCGCAACCAGGCAGTTTATTTCTGTGCTTTGGGCGGCGCTGGGGCTCTGGCTGCAAAATGCATTAAAAAATGTGACGTTATCGCTTTTGAGGATTTAGGATGTGAATCAGTCAAACGCTTGGAATTTGAAGATTTCCCGTTGATTGTAGGTATTGACTGCAGTGGTGGAAATTTATTTCAGAACAACAAATAATCGTTTTATTCTGTGTGATTCACACATAAACTTATAGTTTTGAAAAAGAAAAAGGAGTATGCCTTCCGTAGCTTCCAATAAGACAGTATGAGGACATTACTGACATAGGGTAGCTGCCGTACAGGAGTGCGACAAGAAAAATTGGCGATACTTGGTTTTCACAACCAGGTATCGCCTTTTTCTATCTTTAACAGA
>Ga0129308_1000257_pt1 | contig 91900 bp, 99 predicted proteins | sample L827metagenome_FD_94440 | JGI IMG/M metagenome (GOLD analysis project Ga0129308, IMG submission 94440) | Ring-tailed lemur group fecal microbial communities from Wisconsin, USA - L827 metagenome | ecosystem: Host-associated > Mammals > Digestive system > Large intestine > Fecal | place: USA...
TCATCAATTCAAGATATTCCTAAATAATATTCTGTTTTTTCTAAGTAAAACCGAACTTGTTTTTAAGTTCGTCTTTTTTTGTGCTTTTTACTACGATTGGGTTCAATTATTTTTCACACTTTCACCTGTTATCATTTATATTTCATCTTCAATATTTTATTTATTTCTATAAAATATATAAAGTCCATATAAAACAATACACTCAAATAAACACGATAACATAATAACCATAAAAATATAACTCACTATCGTTAATATACTATTATGTGTATTAAAAGCCGTAACTCCTAAAAAAACAACTAAACTCACAAGACCTAAAAATCTTAAATATCTAAAAAATTTATAAAATCTTTCAGCTAAAATATTATTCATACTATTTACCTATACAAAAACGTTTAAAGAGTTCATCTAATAAATCTTCTTTTGCCCTTTCTCCTAAGATTTCCTTCAAATTTTCCCATGCATCATATAAATCCGTCACAATTAAGTCCGTTGGAATTTTATTTTCCATTGCTTCAATAGCACTTGCTAATGACTGATTTGCTTTTTCTAATAATTGTATTTGTCTTGCATTAGCTAAAATATCTTCTTGTCCTGATGTTATCTTTCCTAATTCAAACATATTCTTTATTTCTTGAATCAATAATTCTATATCATTATTTTTAGCACTGACAGAAATACCCTTTAAATCATGAATCAATCCTTGATCCTTCTTATTATAAACAATGATACGATTTGTATCTTTTGATAATTCTAATAGTTCTTTATCTTCTTTTGTCAACGGTGATGAACCATCAATCACTAATAAAACCAAATCAGCTTTATGAATTAATTCTTTAGATTTACGAACGCCAATATTTTCAACAAAATCGTCTGTTTCTCTTATACCTGCTGTATCTATCATATTTAAAACAATATGATCTAAGCGAATAGTTCCTTCGACAATATCTCTTGTTGTTCCAGCTATATCTGTTACAATTGCTTTATCTTCATTCAGTAAAGCATTAAGTAAACTAGATTTTCCAACATTAGGTTTACCAATAATCACTGTTGAAATTCCATCTTTTAACAGATGAATATTTTTAGATGATTCTAAAATATGCGTCATTTTCTTTTGTAAAGATTGACTCTTTGGCAAGAGCAAATCTGCTGTTAATTCCTCAACATCATCATATTCAGGATAATCTATATTGACTTCTATTTGGGTAATAATTTGAATTAAATCTTCTCTTAAATCTTCTATAAAATGACTAATATTTCCTTGTATTCCTTTCAATGCAAGTGAAGAAGCATAATCATTTTTGGCAGTAATTAAATCACTAATAGCTTCCGCCTGTGACAAATCTATACGTCCATTTAAAAAAGCACGTTTTGAGAATTCACCATGTTCTGCCATTCTTGCTCCTTTTTTTAAACAAAGATTCAAGACTTTTTGAGTAATAAAAACACCTCCATGACAATTAATTTCCACCATCTCTTCGCCAGTAAAAGTTTTTTTTCCTCGATATATATTAACTAAAACTTCATCTATTTTCTCATCCTGATCTTTGATATAACCATATGTAATCGTATGACTTTCTTTATTTAAAATATGTCCTGTAAAGAATTCTTGAACAAAAGCAATACAATCTTTTCCACTTAATCTAATAATAGAGATTGCAGCTTCTAATCGACTTGTTGCAATAGCAACAATAATATCATCATTCATGATTTCACCAACCTTTGACTATATCATTTATTTTTTTCTTTTAACATTTGATCAAAATTTTCTTTAATTTTCATAAGAACATTATAAGTAATATTAATTTCTTCTTGATCAATTCCCTTTAAAACATCTTTATCAAAGATTTTAAGTTCTTCAATGACTTTTGGAAAAAGATTTTTTAATTCATCTGTTGCATAAATCCTATTTTGTCTCTTATCATTTTGATCTTGTATTTTACTGATAAACTTCTTTTCTTCTAATGATTTCACAACACGTGTCGTCACCGCTTTGTCTACATCTACAATTGTTGTCAATTCTTCTTGAGTCATACCATCATAATTTTTTAAAATCATAAAAAAAGAAATTTCTGAAGCCGTTAAATTAAATTTTTTTAAACTGCTTCCCAAATACATATGACATTTCCTAGAAATAAGTAAAATCATACTCACAATACTCTTCATCATCCTTATCACCAACAAAATCATAACAAGAAAGAAAAGGTTTTTCAAGCATTCTAAAAACTTTACTCAATGAAATAAAAAAGATTATGACTTTATTGGTCCTATCTGGTAGCTCAATAAAGAAATAATCTCATCGTTGTAAGAAGAGAATTCCTTCTTAGCAACATCATATAACTAATATAATTTATAAATAAATGGAAAGGATACTTCATTACATTAGTATACAATATCATTTTAATATTAATTAGTTGATATGTCAACTAATTTTATATAAATATTGAAATTAAAAACAACAATTTCTATTTTTTCTCAATATATGAAGTATATTTTAAAATTTCATCTGCCTGTTAAACATAGATATTCAATATAATATTTGAGATGACTTTTATGTCTAAAAGTGATATACTTTTCTATAAGAAAGGAAGATGTTTATACAATATGGTTAAAAAAAGCTGGTATTTTGTATTTGTACTTAGTCTATTGTTAATATTTATACAGTTAAGTAAATTGATGAATATAAAATTTATTGATGATTCTATTGATATAGCATTAGGATTAATCACCGGATTAGGATTACTCATTGCTTCGTATATTAAAATCAAAAGTAATAAAGAAAAATAAATCTATTACAAACTCTAACATTATTTCAAATATATTCTTTTAAAACTTAATATAAAAACTTAGGTTTTAATGGTATTATAAATTTTTTTATTCTTCAAAATCATCTTTCTCTATTTTTATTAAATCTGTATATTGATTATAATGCTAAAGAATATGCTTTCTAAGCCATACAATCACTTTTCTTTTTTTATTAATGTTATCTTGAACAATTCCATTATAATCGTAATGGTGCTTTTTTTATATAACTTCTTTTCATCTACTGCATAGCGAGGCGTTTTTTGTTTTGTACATTTCATATATTCAACCAATGAAAAAACTCCTGTTTACAGGAGTTTTATTCTACATATGAAATTGTAATAAATCTGTTTTTTCCTTCGCCTTTACTTTCAGTTTTTAAATGATTCATTCCTGAAATTACTTGATGAATAACCTTTCTTTCATCAGCTGGTAATGGATCAAGTTTTACATCAACTTTCGTTCTTAAAACCTGTTTTGATAATCTTTTCGCCATAGAAGCCATTTTTTTATAACGTGCTTCTTTGTACCCATTAATATCCACTGCAATTTCAATTTTTTTCTTAAATTCGTTTTGTACAGCATTTTTTGCAATAAATGTTAAAGCTCTTAAAATAACACCATTCTTACCAATCAAAATAGAGTTATTATCAGTATTAATATTACAATAAATACGTCCATCTTGAATATATGATACCGTCTCCACTGTAAATTTCATATCTGTCAAAATTCTTCTAATATAATTTTCTAAATATTCTTGAATCATTGTTTGTGTATAACATTCAATAACAACTTTTTTAGAAAACAAACCTTTTTTCATTTCAACAATTTCATAAGTCAATTGATCAGGTGTCACACCTAAATCCTGACAAGCATGTTGGACAACATCTTCTTCAGTCTTTCCTTCATATTTTTTCATATTTTATCCGTCCTTATTTATCTCTTTTTTTCTCAATATGATAAATTTGAATATAAACAGTTCTAGCAATTGTAATTAAACTTGTTGTAATCCAATATAATGACATAGCAGTTGGCATAGATAATGCAAACCAAACAATCATAACAGTCATCACAATATTCATTGTCTTCATTTGTTGTTGTTGCTTTGAAATTTTATAACGAGGATTTCTTTTTAACATAATGTTATTAATTTCAATTGCAAGATATTGTGTAATACCAACTAAAGCAACAATAATAATATATTGCCAAGCTCCACCTGTAATTTGTGACATAGGTGTTTTTCCTAAATTTAATCCAAATAAACTTGAAGTATATAAAAATTCAATTCTTTGTACAGCTTGCCACATTGCCAACATAATTGGTAATGTCAAAAAAGTTGCAAATGAACCAAACATACTTACATCGTGTTTTTTATACAATGCTTGCATTTCAGCACTTTGTCTCATTTGAGAAGCTTGATCTTTACGACCTGCATATTTTCTTTGAATTTTTTCTAATTCAGGCTGTAATAATTGCATCTTCTGTGATGAAATTGTAGATTTTATCATAATTGGTAAAATTAACAAGTTGATAAAAATTGTCATAATAACAACTCCCCATGCAACATTACCAAGTATATTTGAAACAAATATAATTCCCTTGGCAATTGGAATTGTTAAAATAAAATCAAAGAATCCTGCTTTTAAACTCCATGGTGTACTTTCATTGATTGCACGTTCAGCAATTAATTGTCCATTCTTATCGAGGTTTTGAGCACATCCTGTTAAAACCACAACGAAGGCAATAAGTGCAAATACTTTTAAAAATTTCTTCGTACGTTGATCTAAATACATTTTTATTTTTCCATCCTTTTATTTATTTTGTTATAGAGATATTTTAAATCATTTTTATTATCTTCATATGAAGACAATAAATACTTTTTTCTCACTATAACAATAAAATCCATTTTTTGATTTTTATCAAAAATCTCTTGAATCATCATTCTGACTTGTCTTTTTATTTTATTTCGAACAACAGCATGACCTAATTTTTTACTCACTGAGATTCCCACTCTTAAATGTTGCTTATTATCTTTATAATAAACAACATATTTTGCATTTGCAATAGACTTTCTATCTTTTATAATTGACTGGAAATCTTCATTTTTTTTAATTCGATACTCTTTTTTCATATTTTTTTAGAAAAAAAACCACATTAAAGTGGAATTTTTATTAGGCTGATAAAACTTTTCTTCCTCTTTTTCGGCGACGAGCAAGTACTTTTCTTCCGCCTACTGTTGCCATTCTTGCTCTAAAACCATGAGTTTTTGATCTTTTTCTTTTATTTGGTTGATATGTTCTTTTCATTTATTACACCTCCAAAATCTCTATATTTTTTTATACACACTAACATATGCCCCATTATTATATGAGTTTTAAGTTTATAAGTCAATGAAAATCTCTTATTTTCTCTTTATTTTTATGAAGAAATACAGGCATATTTTTCAATTTTAAACATATATATAAATATAATAAGAATTTCTATTCACAACTTATTCACAATGTGAACAGAGTTATTCACAATTGTGAATAACCTCTTCAAAATCTGAATATATAATAATTATAAATGTGATTAACTTTAGAATATTATGTGAATTATTGTTAAATAAAAAAGTTACTCACATTTATTCACAGTGTCTAAAAAATAATTCACATTCACAATTCAATAAATTTGTGTATAATTAAAAAAATGCTTATATATCAACACTTTTTATTGTGTATAACTATGTGAATAAGTTGTGAATTATTTTTTTGTTCTTCATTTTATTCACAATTTCCTCTATAATGGTTATTGAGAGAAGGTGAACATGTGAATAATCTCAATATCGACTGGCATAAAACATTAAATATCTTTAAAAATAGACTTGATGAATTTGAATTAGACAAAATTGCTTTTGATTCTTTTTTTGCAACTCTGCAAGTTGTAGATATTGTTGATGGTGATGTAACTGTCACAATTGATACACAATGGAGCTTAGAAGAAGTGCTTCCTTATTTAAATGCATTAGAAGAAATATATAATACCATTTCTAATGGACACTATCATTTACATTTAATTACTGAAGAAGAATATAATAAATCTCTTTATCAAAAAAATGATTTATTAAATTTTGATGATAACTTAAATCAAGATTTAACTTTTGAAAATTTTGTGGTTGGGAACAGTAATCGTATCGCTCAAAATGCATCTTTAGCTGTCGCTATGAAACCAGGTATATCTTATAGTCCTTTATTTATTCATAGTAATTCGGGTTTAGGAAAAACACATTTACTTAATGCAATTGGTAATTATGCAAAAAAAAGAGATCCAATGACAAAAGTCTTATTTACAACAAGTGAAAATTTTGTCAATGAGTATATTCAATCATTGGCCAAACATAAAATTGATGAATTTAATTATAAATATAGACATATAGATATTCTTTTAATAGATGATATTCAATTTATGGCAACAAAAGAATCATCAAGTGAAATTTTCTTTAATATTTTTAATAGTTTAATTAGCAATAAAAAACAAATTGTTATAACCTCAGATAAACCTCCTCGTGATTTAAGAGGTATGGAAAGTCGTTTAGTGAGTCGTTTCTCATCTGGATTAACAGTAAGTATTGATACACCAGAATTTGAAACATCAAAAGCTATTTTAAGAAAAAAATTAGAAATTGAAAATGTTGATTATCCAATTACTGAGGAAGTTTTGGACTTTATTGCAAGTCATTTCAATACTGATGTCAGGGAACTTGAAGGAAGTCTCAAAAGATTACTTTTCTATAAACTTATCTGTGGTAAAAAATATGATTGTATAGACCTCAATTTTGCTTTAGAAGCTTTTAGTGATAGTTATAATCAACCTATTCAAAAAAAAGAACTAACTGTTTCAAACATCAAAAAATGTGTCGCAGATTATTATAATTTGACAGTCTCACAAATTAATTCTAAATCACGTACTTCAAATATTATTGTCGCAAGACATATTGCTATGTACTTAGTTCGAGACTTAATTAAAGATATTTCCTATATTCAAATTGGTCATGAATTTGGTGGAAGAGACCACTCAACTGTAATGAAGGCTTGTGATAAAGTACAAAAAAAATTAAATAAAGATATGAACTATCGACAAGCTATTGATGATATCAAAAAGAAACTTGTATAAAAGTTACGCACAATTGTCCACAACTTATTCACAATAAATTTAAAAAAAAATAATGATTTTATCTTAATTTTTTTAAGTTATGCACATTATTCACAATATTATTATTATTATGTTATTTAAAATATATAAATATAAAGGAGAAGAAAAATGAATTTTAAAATTAAAAGATTAGTTTTATTAAATGCTCTATCAAAAGTATCAAGAGCTGTTTCTATGAAAAGTCCTTTACCTGTTTTAACTGGAATTAAATTTGATCTAAAAGAAGATCAATTAATTTTAACAGGTAGTGATAGTGATATCACAATTCAAACAAATATTCATGAAGATATTGAAATTATAGAAAAAGGATCAGTTGTTTTATCTTCACGTTACATTCTTGAAATTATTAAGAAGATTGATTCTGAATACGTACATATTTTTATTGTTGATGGAACACTTACAAGAATTGAAGGGGCAAATTCTCGTTTTGATTTAAATGGAACATCTTATATTGACTACCCAAGAATTGATTTAAGCAAAAATGGTGTTAATTTACAAATGAAGTCAACTGATTTAAAAGAAGCTATTGAACAAACTTCATTTGCGACAAGCGAAAAAGAAACGAGACCAGTTTTAACTGGAGTTAATTTTAAGGCGAGAGATAAAGTCTTAGAATGTATTGCTACTGATAGCTATCGCCTTGCTAAACGTATTTTGACAATTGATTCTGATGTCACTTTTAATATCATTATTCCAAAGAAAAGTCTCATTGAAATTAGTCGTATTATTGAAAAAGATGAACTCATTGATTTATATGTTTCTGATCGTAAAGTCTTATTCATTTTTGATTCTGTTCTTATTCAAACAAGATTGATTGATGGCTCTTATCCAGATACAAGTCGTTTAATTCCTCAAAGCTTTGATTATTCAATGTCTGTGGATAGTGTAAGTTTATTAAATTCAATTGATAGAGCATCTCTTTTATCAAATGAACAATCTAATATTATTAAACTATCTATGAATCAAGATACAGTTATGTTATCATCTTTTTCACAAGAAATAGGATCAGTTGAAGAAAATTTATCAAGAGCTTTCTATAAAGGAAATCCTCTCCATATTTCTTTTAGTGCAAGATATTTAACAGATGCTATTAAAAGTATTAATGGTGAAAAAGTAAGAGTATTATTTACTGGCGAAATGAAGCCTTTTATTATCAAAGATTTTGAAAAAGAAGATATTATTCAATTAGTTCTACCTGTAAGAACTTATTAAATCTTTTATATACTATAATAATACAAACAGGTATCTCTATCCAACAGGATTTTGATACCTTTTTTTAGTTAAAATGAAATAATTTTATAAAAATTTCAGTTTCTTGACTTTATTTATTTTTTTAATCATAACCATTTCACAAATGCTACATTGTTTTCAAGTTCCTTAAATTTATGTTTTTTATAAAAATTATATGCTGGCACATTTTTTTCAGTTAATAGGAATATGACTTTAATATTGTGCTTTACAAGATATTCTTCAATAGCATCAATAAATTTTCCTCCTATACCTTGATGTTGTGGTTTAACACATAATTCATCAATATAATATTCTGTTGCAGAATACCAATGTTTTATATGTCCCATTGCGAGTGCTACTAATTTATCATCGTCAAAATATGCCAATGTTAAGGAATTTTTATTTCCAATTAAATCAATAATGTAGTTGTCCAGTTGTTCATCATGACTCCAGTCATCATTCCAAGGTTCTTTTGTAAATACGTCTTTAAAGAAGTTTTTTATTTCTTTTTTATTTGATACATTCCATTTTATTAATTCCATATTTTCACCTATAGATTTTCTAATCAGATTTGTCTTACTCATAAAATTTTTATTTATCAATGTTTTCATATTATATCATTTGAATATGAATTTTTCTATCATTTCTATTTGACAAACAAAAAAGCAAAAAAAGACTCTTTTATTCTATTTCTTACATTTGTTTACATAATTTTATATTATCTATCATTTTTCATAAAAATGTAAAACTAAATAAAAGGTTCATTTTTTGTTGAAAATACTTATATATGATTATTTCTCTCAATTTTTTAATTTGAGACACTTTTTTATAAAGATGATATTTATGTCTTTTTTAAGAAATATTGAATATACGCCATAAAAACTATTATTTTTGATAAATTTGTGCTATAATAGGTGCAGTTTGATAAGATAGGGAGATGATTTGTTATGAGGAAAATCGTCATTAATACTGAATATATTACTCTAGGTAAATTTTTGAAATATGTGAATGCTGTAGATTCTGGAGCAGTCGCAAAGATGGTTATATTAGATGGTCAAGTGATTGTGAATGGGAAAACTGAAATAAGAAGAGGTAAGAAATTATATCAAGGTGATTGTATCTCTTTTGATGGAGTTGATTACGTTATTCAATATGAAGATTGATAAGATTGAGTTAAAGAATTTTAGAAATTATCATGATTGCTCTGTTGAATTTGATCCTTTTATTAATATTTTGATTGGTCAAAATGCTCAAGGAAAAACAAATCTTTTAGAAGCTATTTATATATTATCTTTATCGAAAAGCTTTAAAACGAATGTGATTGAGGAATTGATATATTTTCAAGAAGATTTTGCAAAGATACATGGTTGTATTGAAACAAATCAGAAAAAGATGAATTTGGATATTGTGTTTTCTCATTTAGGTAAAAAAGCAATGATCAATCATAAAGAGATAAGAAAGACAAGTGATTATGTTGGTTATTTAAATGTTGTTTTGTTTATTCCGGAAGATTTAATGTTAATTAAAGGAAGTCCACGTTTAAGAAGAAAACTCATGGATATGGAAATTTCTAAGATATCTCCTATTTATATGTATAACTTAAATAAATATAATAATTTATTAAAAGAAAGGAATAAATATTTAAAGTTATTACATGACCAACATCAAAAAGCAGATGATTATTTGGAAGTTTTATCTGAACAGATGGCGAAAATTCAGATAGATTTGATAAAAAAAAGAATTGAGTTTGTTGATTTATTGAATGAGATTTCTTCGACTATGTATGATTATATTGCATTACATAAAGAAAAATTGAGATTGCAATATAAATCAACATATAAAGAAATAAGTTATGAAAGTATTTTAGGTAAGTATCAAAAGAATTATCAAAGAGATATTCTCTATGGTCAAACAAATGATGGTATACATAAAGATGATATGTTGATGTTTTTGAATGATAATGATGCAACTTTGTATGCATCTCAAGGACAACAAAGATCCATTGTTTTAGCAATTAAAATTGCTTTATTAGAATTAATTAAAAAAGAAATTGGAGAATATCCAATTTTACTTCTTGATGATGTATTAAGTGAATTAGATGATGTGAGAAAAACAAAACTTTTAAATTTAATTCAAGGAAAAGTTCAAACATTTTTAACATCAACATCAATAGATGGTATTCATCATCAAGTCATAGAAAGTGCTAAAAAAATTGTGATAAAAAATGGAACAGTGAAAGGAGAAGGCAATGGAAGAAAGTAAAGTCACACATAGTTATGATGAATCTGATATTCAGGTACTCGAAGGATTAGAAGCTGTAAGGAAACGTCCAGGTATGTATATTGGAACAACATCATCGAGGGGTTTACATCATCTTGTATGGGAAATTGTAGATAACTCAATTGATGAAGCTTTGGCTGGATATTGTACTGAAATCAAAGTGATTCTTAAAGAGGGTGACATTGTTCAAGTTGTTGATAATGGACGTGGTATGCCTACTGGAACACATGCAAAAACTGGAAAAAGTACAGTAGAAACAATTTTTACAATTTTACATGCAGGTGGAAAATTTGGTGGTGGAGGCTACAAGGTTTCAGGTGGACTTCATGGTGTTGGTGCCAGTGTTGTCAATGCTTTAAGTGAATGGTTAGAAGTTCATGTTCATAGAGATGGTCATATATATTATCAGCGTTTTGAAAATGGAGGAACTCCTGTAGAAGATTTAAAGGTTATAGGTGATTGTAATGATACTGGAACAATTGTGACTTTTAAAGCTGATCCAACAATTTTTGAGGAAACAACAGTTTATGATTATGATACATTAAATCAGAGAATTAGAGAATTAGCGTTTTTAAATAAAGGACTTAAGCTTGTTCTTGAAGATCATCGTCTTGAACCTTATAAGAAAAAAGAATATCACTATGAAGGTGGTATTAAAGAATACGTTGCCTATCTTAATAGAACTAAGACAGCGATTCATGAGGAAATTATTTATGTTGAAGATGAAATTGATGATATTAGAGTAGAAGTTGGTATGCAATATAATGATGGATATCAACCTAATATTTATTCTTTTTGCAATAATATTAATACTCATGAAGGTGGAACTCATGAAGAAGGTTTCCGTCTTGCTTTAACAAGAGTGATTAATAATTATGCAAAAAATAACAATTTCTTAAAGAAAGATGAAGAATCTTTAAGTGGTGATGATTGTCGTGAAGGTTTAACAGCCATTATTTCTGTGAAACATCCTGATCCTCAATATGAAGGGCAAACAAAAACAAAGTTAGGAAATGCTGAAGTTCGTAGAATTGCCAGCAATATTATTTCAACAGCATTAGATAAATTTTTATTAGAAAATCCTGATACTGCAAATATTATTATGAATAAGGCTATTGTTGCTTCTCGTGCCAGATTGGCAGCTAAACGTGCAAGAGAAATGACAAGAAGAAAAACAGCTTTAGATAGTGTCGCTTTACCAGGAAAATTAGCTGATTGTTCATCTAAAGATCCAAGTGAATGTGAGGTTTTTATTGTCGAAGGGGATTCTGCCGGAGGTAGTGCTAAAAATGGTAGAGATAGAAGAACACAAGCTATCCTACCATTACGTGGTAAAATCTTAAATGTTGAAAAATCACGATTAGATAGAATTTTGGGAAATGCAGAAATTCGTTCAATGATTACTGCTTTTGGTACAGGTATTGGAGAAGAATTTGATATTAGTAAATTAAGATATCATAAAATAGTCATTATGACCGATGCTGATGTTGATGGAGGTCATATTCGTATTTTGATGTTAACATTCTTATACCGTTTCTTAAAACCATTAATTGAGGAAGGATTTGTATATGCGGCTCAACCACCTCTTTATTTATTGAAACATGGGAAAGATGAATATTATTTATATAGTGATTATGAATTAACAAAATTAAGAGATGATTTAGGACCAAATGCGAAATATACGATTCAACGTTATAAAGGGTTGGGAGAAATGGATGCAGAGCAGTTATGGGAAACAACAATGAATCCTGAAAAACGTGTATTATGGCAAATTGATTTAGATGATGCGATGCAAGCAGATGCTATGTTTGATACATTGATGGGTGAAAAAGTTGAACCAAGACGTGAATTTATACAAGAACATGCCCAAGAAGCTGAATTAGATTTATAGGAGGTATAATTAATGGAAGAACGTGGAATTAAAAAAAGACCGTTAACTGAAGAAATGAGAAAATCTTTCATTAGTTATGCGATGTCAGTTATTGTACAAAGAGCTTTGCCAGATGTCAGAGATGGCTTAAAACCAGTTCAAAGAAGAATTGTACATGGAATGAATGAATTGGGATGTTATAGTGATAAGCCATATAAGAAATCTGCTCGTATTGTTGGAGAAGTCATGGGGAAATATCATCCTCATGGTGACTCTTCTATATATGAAGCTCTGGTACGTATGGCACAGGACTTTAATTATCGTTATATGTTAGTTGATGGACATGGGAATTTTGGTTCTATTGATGGTGATGGTGCGGCTGCTCAACGTTACACTGAAGCGAGAATGTCTAAAATTTCTATGGAATTAGTCAGAGATATTAATAAGAATACAGTTAATTTTATTCCTAATTATGATGGTGAAGAAACAGAACCTGAAGTCTTGCCTTCTCGTTTTCCAAATTTACTTGTAAATGGAACAACGGGAATTGCAGTTGGTATGGCAACGAATATTCCACCACATAATTTAGGGGAAGTCATCGATGCTATTTTAGCTGTTTCTAAAAATCCCGATATTTCTATTATGGAATTAATGGATCACTATATTCAAGGTCCAGATTTCCCAACTGGAGGATATATTTTAGGAAAATCAGCTATTAAGAAGGCTTATGAAACTGGAAATGGCTTAATTGTTATGCGTGCAAAAACTGATATTATTGATATACATGGTGGTAAGAAAGCTATTGTTGTTAATGAAATTCCATATATGGTCAATAAAGCTCGATTAATTGAAAAGATGGCTGAACATGTGAAGGAAAAACGAATTGAAGGTATTACAGAAATTCGTGATGAATCTAATAGAGAAGGTATTAGAATTGTTATTGAGATGAGAAAAGATGTTCAACCAGAAGTTATTTTAAATCAATTGTTCAAATTAACTTCTTTACAAACAACTTTTGGTGTGAATTCAATTGCATTAGTGAATAATGAACCACAAACATTGAATTTAAAACAAATGATAACATATTATCTTCAACATCAAGAAGAAGTCATTAGAAGAAGAACGGCTTATGATTTAAAGAAAGCTGAAGATAGAGCACATATCTTGGAAGGATTAAAAAGAGCATTAGATCAAATAGATGCTATTATCAATTTAATTCGTACATCAAGGACAACAGAAATTATTCAACAAAGATTGATGGATGAATTTAATATGTCTGATCGTCAGGCAAAAGCTATTCGTGAAATGCAATTACAAAGATTAGCTGGTTTGGAAAGAGAAAAGATTGAAAACGAATTAAATGATTTATTAACATTTATTGCTGATTTAAAGGATATCTTAGAAAATGAACAAAGAGTTTTAGAAATTATTGAAACTGAATTATTACAAATTAAAGATAAATTTGCAGATAAAAGAAGAACAGAAATTATTCAAGGAACATTTGATTTAGAAGATGAAGATTTGATTCCAGTTGAAGATGTTATTATTTCTCTTACAACAAATGGTTATGTCAAACGTATGCCTGTAGATACTTATAAGACACAAAATAGAGGTGGTAGAGGTATTAAAGGTATGAGTACAAATGAAGATGATATTGTTGATTCTTTAATTTATATGAGTACACATGATGATTTGTTATTCTTTACAAATTTTGGTAAAGTCTATCGTTTAAAAGGATATAATATACCTGAATTTGGTAGAACTGCTAAGGGATTACCAGTTGTCAATTTATTAAATCTTGATAAAGATGAGTGTGTGAAATCAATGATTTCTATTGATAAGAATAAGATTGATGAAGAAAAAGATTTATTCTTGTTTTTTGTCACATTGAATGGTTTAGTCAAAAAAACACCTTTAGAAGAGTTTAAGAATATTAGACAATCAGGAAAAATTGCAATTAATTTAAGAGAAGATGATCAATTGGTTTCAGTCAAATTAACATCTCATGAAGATCAAATCTTAATTGCTGCTTCTAATGGTAAATTGATAAGATTCAAAGGTAACGATGTTCGTCCAATGGGAAGAACAGCTGCTGGTGTGAAAGGAATTAATGTTGATGGTAGTCATGTTGTTGGAATGACTACAGATTACGAAGGTCAATTTATTATGGCTATTAGTGAAAATGGTTATGGTAAAATGTCACCTTTAAATGAATATCGTGAATCACATCGTGGTGGTAAAGGTGTTAAGACAATTAATACAACTGCTAAAACTGGTCAACTTGTCGCCTTGCGTGCAGTCAATGGAAATGAAGATTTGTTGATTATAACAAGCGAAGGTATTGTAATTAGACTTCCTATGGAACAAGTGAAAATGGCAGGAAGAAATACTCAAGGTGTACGTTTAATTAAAGTTGCTGAAGGATCAACAGTTTCTAGCGTTGAAGTTGTAGAAAAGGCTGAAGGTACAGAAGAATAGAAAATTTAATGATTATATATACATATTTTATCAAATATATATTGACCAGATGAAAATCTGGTCTTTTTAATGAGCTTATTTTTTATATGAATTTAAAATAAATGTCATATGATGAAAATAATTTTATTTATTTTGTTAAAATATGTTTTCTTTAGAACATAGTTTGACAAATATCTTCTTTTTTCTTACAATAGAGACAGTAGATGATAAACATATAAGGAGAAAATATGAATCAGAAAAGAAAAATAAGAAAAGGGAGAATTGCTCTTGTTATAGCATTGATAGTCATTTTAGTGATAGGTATATTTGCGGGAGTTAAGCTTTTCTCACAGGATCAGTCAAAGAAAAAAGAAGAAAGTGAAAATAAAGTGATAGAAGAACCAAAAAAGGAGTATATAGGAACGGTTGTTTTAGATGCAGGACATGATATTTTGCATGGGGGATGTACAAAGGATGGTGTTACTGAACAAGACATTACTTTGAAATATGCTAAAGAAATTGGAAGAATTTTAGAAGAAAATCATGTCAAAGTTGTTTATACACGAGAAGATGAAAATGCTTTAGATAGTGATCGTTTTACTTGTTTAAGGAAAAGAGCTGAATTAGGGGAAAGTTATAATGCGGATTATTTTATTTCAATTCATGTTAATTCATTGGATGGTATGAAGAATGCGAGTGGTTTTGAGATATATACAGTTAAAAAATATAAAGATAGTGTAGACTTAGCTGAAATTGTTGCAAAACATATTGAAAAGTTAAATTTTTCACCAAATAAAGGAATATTGGATGGTAGTGATTTAAGAGTTCTTAGATTAAGTACAACGATGCCTATTTTAATTGAATTAGGTTATATTACAGGAAATGATTTTTCCTATTTAACCGATGAGAAAAAAACAACAGAATTATCACAAGTTATAGCAGATGGTATCATAGAAAAAATAAATAAAGGAAAATTAGAACCTGATCTTGTTTTAGAAAAACAACCTGATTTATAAAAATTAAATTTAAAGTAGGTGAAACAAATGGAAAAAGAAAAAAAGATTCATTTAGGAAGTACAATAAAGAATTTCATTGTTATTATTGTGATTGCAGGTGTGTTCTTTTTAGTAGGAAAGATGTGGCCAAGTGGAAATGAGCCTACTCAAATAACAAGTGATTTATTATCACAACAAATTCAAAGTATTAGTGAACTTGCAACTGTAGAATATAGTTATACAAATATGGGAAAATTTGAAAATCAAGCAACTTTTTATGGGTGGAATGTTCCTTTTACAACGAAGAGTTTTATTATTTCTTACGATGGAAAAATTAAAGCTGGTATTGATATGAGTCAAGTTGAAGTTAATATAAAAGGTAAGAAAATTATTGTTAATGTTCCTAAAGCTAAAATACTTTCTCATGAAATAGATGAAAAGAGTATTGAAGTCTTTGATGAAACACATAATATATTTAATCCTATTAGTATTACAGATTATAATCAGTTTGCATTAGATCAAAAAGAATCTATGGAAAAAAAGGTTTTAGAAAAAGGGTTGATCGAAGAAGCACAAAATAAAGCTGAATCGACAATAAAAACATTTATTCAATCATCAAATGATTCATTAGATGATTATGAATTTGAATTTAATATTGTTGAATAAAAGGGCTGTAATGAAATAAAATAATGATACAGTTCATCCAAAAAATAAGACAATACTGTCAGTGATAGTATTGTCTTTTATGATGGTTGTTTTAAGACTTTATTTTGTTATAATTTCATTTTAATAATAAATTTTCATTTATCTATTTAAAAAATGAGATATTTATAGTATAATGTTGACAATTTGGGGAAATTTTAAGGAGGATTGTTATGAAATCAAATCAAAATGGAAAAAAGCTTGCTTTTAAGATGATTATTGCACTAATATGTGGATTGATTGTTGGTTTTGGATGTATTTTATTAAGAGAAAATCTCATTGCAAATGGTCAGAGCGAAACATGGAATACAATTAATAATATTTTTTTCCAAGATATTACTGCTGAAGGTGCAACTCATGCCATTGGTATTTTCTATATTGTTGGTCAATTATTTGTCAATGCTTTACAATTAATTATTGTACCTATGGTTTTTGTTTCTATTTGTTTAGCTATATGTGTGATTACAGATACAAAAAAATTAGGAAGAATTTCTTCTAAAACAATTTTGACATTCTTAATTACAACTATTTGTGCATTAATATTTGCAGGAATTATTGGTTCTATTATTTATCATACAGGAGCATTTGATGCTGTCAATGCGACAGATATTGCAATTAAAGAAGGAGCAACAGGTTCTAATCCTTTAAATATTATTTTATCAATAGTACCTAATAATTTAGTAGGAGCATTTACAAATAATGGGGGAGTTCTTGCAATTGTTTTTTTAGCTGTTTCTGTTGGATTAGCAATGAATCAATTAAAAGATCATACAAAGACTTTAAAAAAATTATTTGTGGAATTAAGTGATATTATCTCTGTTTGCTTATCTTTCATTATTAATAAATTCGCACCCTATGCAATCTTTTGTTTACTCACAAGAACTTTTGCAGCTTATGGTATTAATTATTTAATGCCTGCACTTGCTTATGTTGTAACTGTTATCATAGCATTACTTGTTTATTTGATTTTTGCTTATCCTATTTATTTGATTTTCATGGCAAGAGTGAATCCAAAACCTTTTATGAAGAAAATTGCTAAAGTTGCTTTATTTGGATTTTCTACTTCATCAAGTGCTGCAACATTACCATTAAATAAAAAGACTACTGTTGAAGAATTAGGTGTTAGTGATGAAATAGCATCATTTACATTACCATTAGGAATGACAATCAATATGGATGGAACAGCAATTATGCAAGTCATTGCAGCTATATTTATTGCAGCAAGTTCTGGATATCAAGTAACATTTACATCTATGGCTATTATAGCTGTATTAGCTTTAATTGCATCAGTTGGAACTCCAGCAGCACCTGGAGCAGGAGCAGTTATTCTTTTTACAATTCTCACGGGAATGGGTTATACAAATGATGCGGCATTACTTGCTTATTCATTAATTTTATCAATTAATAGACCTATTGAAATGCTTGTTACTTCATTAAATGTTGTTGGTGATTCAATGACATCTGTTGTTGTTGCAAAGAATGAAAATATGTTTGATGAAAAAGTCTATCATGATTAATGAAATCTGATTGTGGATAAAATAAAATTGAGATTAACTTTTATTGGTAAAAATTTTTCTATAAATAAAAAGAAAAGATTTATGAAATAACATTTATGTTATTTTGTGAGTCTTTTTATTTTTCATAAATATCTAAAAAATATGTGTTTAAGGACTATTTTTAGTTGAACTTTTATACGGTTGTGTTATAATCTGTTGTGTTAAATCGATGAGAGGACTAAGTAAATAAGTTATTTTAATAAGAGAGCTGATGGAAGGTGAAAATCAGTAAAATAATTTATTGAAATCTATCCTTGAGAGAAGCTAATCCCTTCCGGTTGATCCGTTATCTCATAGAAAGATATCTTAAAGATATGAATTAGGGTGGCACCACGATAGTTTCGTCCCTTGGAAAGGTGCTTTTATTTTTGATGAAAAGGAGAAAAATATGATTGATATTGCAAAATTGAGAGAAAATCCTGAGGCTGTCAAAGAGAATATGAGAAAGAAATTTCAAAATGATCGTTTGCATTTGGTAGATGAAGCCTTTGATTTAGACAAAATGTATCGTGAAACATTAACAAAAGCAAGTGAACTTCGTGCTATGCGAAATAAATTGTCTAAAGAAATTGGACAATTTATGCGTGAAGGAAAAAAAGAGCTTGCTGAGGCAAATAAGAAAAAAGTTAGTGAAATGGCTGAAACTTTAAAAAATTTAGAAGCTAGAGAAATAGAATTAGCCCCTCAGTTAAAAGAGATTATGATGAAAATTCCTAACTTTATTGATGAAAGTGTTCCTTTAGGTAAAGATGATAGTGAAAATGTAGAAATTCAAAAGTATGGAGAACCAGTTGTTCCTCAATATGAAATTCCATATCATGCTGATATTATTACAAAATTGGGTGGTTTAGATAAAGATGCAAGTGGAAGAACAAGTGGAAATGGATTTTATTATTTAATGGGAGATATTGCAAGATTATCTAGTGCTATGTTATCTTATGCTAGAGATTTTATGATTGATAAAGGATTTACATATTGTATTCCACCATTTATGATTAGAAGTGATGTTGTGACTGGTGTTATGTCATTTGAAGAAATGGATGCCATGATGTATAAAATTGAAGGTGAAGATTTATATCTTATTGGAACAAGTGAACATAGTATGATTGGTAAATTTAAAGATCAAATTATTAAAGAAGAAGATTTACCTATCACAATGACATCTTATTCACCATGTTTTAGAAAAGAAGTTGGAGCGCATGGTATTGAAGAACGTGGTATTTATCGTGTTCATCAATTTGAAAAACAAGAAATGGTTGTTTTATGTAAGCCAGAAGATGCAATGGAATGGTATGATAAGATGTGGTCTTATACTGTAGAACTTTTTAGAAGTTTAGATATTCCAGTAAGAACATTAGAATGTTGTAGTGGTGATTTAGCTGATTTAAAAGAAAAATCTTGTGACGTTGAAGCTTGGTCTCCAAGACAAAAGAAATATTTTGAAGTTGGTTCTTGTTCTACTTTAGGTGATGCTCAGGCAAGACGTTTAGGTATTCGTACAAAGGGTGAAAATGGAACTTATTATGTAGCAACTCTTAATAATACTGTTTTAGCAAGTACACGTGCTTTAATAGCATTTATTGAGAATAATTATAATGAGGATGGTTCAATTTCTATTCCTGAAGTTTTACGTCCTTATATGGGTGGAAAAGATAAAATTTGTTAAGAAAATCTTTCGAATTATTTTCACAGGATATACACAATGATTTGTTAGAATGTGAAAGTAAGATAAATATGGAAGGGGACACTTTATGAAAAATATCCTAGAATATTTAGAATTATCTGCTCAAAAGTATATGACAAAGACTGCTTTTACTGATGAGATGAAAGAATTGAATTACTGTCAGTGTGTGGAATATTCTAAGAAAGTGGGAACTCAATTATTAGAATTAAAAGCAAAAAGACAGCCTATTGCTGTTTTAATGGATAAAAATGTAGAAAGTTTGACATGTTTCTTTGGTGTTGTTTATAGTGGTAATTTCTATGTTGTTATTGATTCTTTTATGCCTAAAGATCGTATTGAAAAAATCTTTAAAACATTATGTCCAATTGCATTAATTTCTGATTACGCACATCAAGATTTAGCAAGGAGTCTTCATCAACAAGTTTACTTCTATGAAGATTTAATGAAAATAGAAATTGATGAAGAAGCATTACAGGCTGTTAGAAATCAGATGATTGATACTGATCCATTATATGCTTTATTTACATCAGGATCAACAGGAGTACCAAAAGGGGCAGTTGTTTCTCATCGTAATGTTATCAATTATGCATCTTGGTATAAAGAAACATTTGATATTAATGAAAAGACACAATTTGGAAGTCAAACACCTTTCTATTTTAGTATGTCTGTTTCTGATGTTTATAGTACAATTCTTGCAGGAGCAACTTTACATATTATTCCAAAGAAATTATTTTCATTCCCAATTAAATTAATTGAATATATGAATGAAAAGAAAGTGAATACAATTTATTGGGTACCTTCTGCATTATGCATTGTCGCTAATTTAAAAGTTTTAAATTATGCTGATTTAGAATATGTTGATAAAGTCTTGTTTGCTGGTGAAGTGATGCCTACAAAACAATTAAATTATTGGATTGATAAATTACCTCATGCGATGTTTGCAAATCTTTTTGGTCCAACTGAAACAACTGATATATGTACTTATTATATTGTTGATAGAAAATTTAATGATGATGAAGTTTTACCTATAGGTAAAGCTTGTCAAAATTGTGATGTTTTCTTATTAGATGAAAATGATCAAGAAGTTTTAGATAATCGTGAAGGAGAATTATGTGCAAGAGGTTCTTTTTTGGCACTTGGTTATTATAATAATGAAGAAAAGACAAAAGAGGCTTTTGTTCAAAATCCTTTGAATAAGTCATATCCTGAAATGATTTATAGAACTGGAGATTTAGTGAAATATAATGAATATGGAGAATTGATTTATATTACACGTAAAGATTTTCAAATTAAGCATATGGGATATCGTATTGAATTGGGTGAAATTGAAGCTGCTGTGAATTCTTTGGCTAAAATTCAGAATTGTGCTGTGATTTTTGATGAAGAAAGTGATAAAATTGTTTTGATTTATACAGGTAAAATTGTTGATAAGGAAATTATGGAAGGAATTTCTCATAAAATTCCACATTATATGTATCCAAATGTTATTGTCAAAATGAAAGTGATGCCTTATAATCAGAATGGAAAAATTGATAGAAAATGGCTGAAAGGTCATTATAAAGAAATAGGAGGAAAATAGATGGAAGAATTATTGGATATTTTAAATGGTTTAAAACCTGGTGTTGATTTTGAAAATGAAAAAAATTTAATTGAAGATCGTATTTTGGATTCACTAGATGTTATGAACTTAACTGTTGAGTTGAATGATGAATTTGATATTGAAATTACACCTCTAGATATTTTACCTGAAAACTTTAAATCTGTAGAAGCTATGTATGCCTTAATTACACGTTTACAAGATGAAGGATAGTTAATGGGTTATACAACATATGTTTATTTAACACTTTTTTTAGGAATAACATTTTTATTATATACAGTATTTCCTAAAAAGTATAAGTGGACTGTTTTATTAGGAGCAAGTTATCTTTATTATGTAGCTGCAAGTCGTTTATGGTTAATTGTATTTATTTTAATGACATCAATTACTGTTTATATAGGAGCTATATGGATAGATAATATTAATGAGCTCTTTCAATGTGTAAAGAAAGTTTTAGATAGAGAACAAAAAAAAGCATTTAAAGAAAAGTTGTTATGGCAAAAGAAAATGGTTGTTGGATTAATGTTATTGATTAATCTTGGAACATTGGCATTTTTGAAGTATTACAACTTTTTTGCTGAGGTATTGAATATTGCGATTTTTGATCATTTTTATGCTTCAATACCAGCATTAAAACTTTTTTTACCTCTAGGTATTTCTTTCTATACTTTACAGGCAATAAGTTATGTTATAGATGTTTATAGAGGTAAATATAAAGCTGATCGATGTTTTGGAAGGGTTGCTTTATTCTTAGCTTTTTTTCCAACAATTGTCGAAGGACCTATCGCAAGATATGATCAAGTTGCTCAACAACTTTATGAGGGACATTCTTATAATTATGTAAATTTGACTCAAGGTGCTCAACTCATATTATGGGGAATGTTTAAAAAACTTGTGATTGCTGATCGTGCAAATATGTTAGTGAATCATGTTTTTGATGATTATTTGAATTATTCAGGTTTAAGTGTTGTTATTGCAATTGTATTTTATACAATTCAATTGTATACAGAATTTTCAGGATGTATGGATATTGTGCGAGGAAGTGCACAAATCTTTAGTATCAATTTACCTGAAAACTTTAAACAGCCATTCTTTTCAAAAAGTATTAATGAGTTTTGGCAAAGGTGGCATATGACATTAGGATCTTGGTTAAGAGATTATGTTTTTTACAGTGTATCTCTTTCATCATTTTTTAAAAAATTTAATCGTTATGCTAGAGAGCATTTTAATGAATATTTTGCAAAATTACTACCTGCAACAACTGCATTATTTTTTGTTTGGATTTGTAATGGTTTGTGGCATGGAGCAAGTATCAAATATGTCATGTATGGTATGTATTATTATATTATTATGGTTATTGGTATGTTTATGGAACCTGTCTTTAATAAGATTATGAACTCCTTGCATATAAAAAAAGAAGCCAAATGTTTTAAGCTTTTCCAAATATTAAGAACAGTTTTAATTGTTAACATTGGAATGTTAATATTTAGAGCAGATACTTTATCATCTGCATGGCATATGTTCTTCTCTTGCTTTCACAATTTCCAATTTGATTGGAGTATTGTAGGAAATTTGGGAATTGATATTCAAGATGTTTATGCAATTATATTAGGAACAATTGTTGTTTTCGTTGTTGGTATTATTAAGGAAAAAGGTATTCATATTAGAGAGACGGTTGCAAATTGGAATATTGTATTCCGTTGGACATTTTATATTATCAGTTTATTTATTGTTATTATTTTTGGTGCATATGGGCGTGGCTATGATATTGCTAGTCTTATTTATGCACAGTTCTAGGAGGATTTTTGATGAAAAAGCAAATGAAAGTTAAAGGATGGATATTAGATTTATCTAAGATTATTGTTTTTTTAACGATTTGTGTTGTTATTTTAAGATGCTTGTCTCCAATTTTTGTTCCAAAGAATAATAACAAAGATAGTGGTATAAAGAATGAGAATGCAAGAGGTTTTTATGCTGAAGATCCACATACAGTAGATGTTCTTTTTGTAGGAAATAGTGATTTATATAGTGCCATGAATCCTTTACAATTATGGAAGGAACATGGATACACATCTTATGTATGTGCAGAACCACAACAAAATGTTTTTGGTGCATATTATATGTTGAAAGAAGTTTTAACGTGTCAGAAACCGCAATTGGTTGTTCTGGAGGTTGATGAATTATTTTCTACAAAAGAAGCTTCTGATGTAGATGAAGCAATTAATAATGCATTAAAATATACATTTCCATTATTTGAATATCATAGTCGTTGGAAAGATTTAAAGATTGAAGATTTTAATGATGATGGTCAATTTTATAACACAAGAATGAAGTCAAAAGGCTATTTGTATCATAGTAATGTTGAACCAAATAATGAAGGTTTTACTTATATGGAAAAGAATAGAAAAAAGAGTATTACATATTCTAATAAAACTTATCTTAAAAAATTTATTGAATTAGCTCATGAAAATGATGCCGAGGTTTTATTAGTATGGTACCCTTCTTCTACAACTGGTTCAAATGGTCGTTCTGAAACTCTTGAAAGTTTAGCAAAAGAACTTAATGTTCCTTATATTGATTTTAATGTTAATCAATATGATACTGGATTTGATTGGTCAACTGATACAAGAGATGGTGGTAATCACTTAAATTATAGTGGGGCTACAAAAATGACAAAGTTTATAGGAGAATATTTAAAAGAAAATTATCAATTGATTGATCATAGAGAAAATCCTGAATATGATCAATGGAATACAGATTATGAAGTTTTTATGAAAGAGAATAAATTAGCATATTGATTTGTTTTTAAAATATGTTATAATAGACCTTGCCATTACAATAGGCGGCTTCGAACCATGTCAGGACCGGAAGGTAGCAGCATTAAGAATGTCCGTTTATGTGTAGTGGCTTTTTTGTTAAGGAGGGACTATATGATGAGTGATGAAGAATATATGAAATTAGCTTATGATGAGGCTTTAAAGGCTAGAAAAATTGATGAAGTTCCTATCGGTGCTATTATTGTCAAAGAAGGACAAATTATTGCAAAATCTTATAATCAAAAAGAGACTCAAAAAGATGTAACTGCCCATGCAGAAATGATTGCTATTCAGCTTGCATGTCAAAAATTAGGAACATGGCACTTAGATAATTGTGTTCTTTATTCAACATTAGAACCATGTATGATGTGTAGTGGTGCTATTATTCAGAGTCGTATTTCTAAGGTTGTTTATGGTGCTAGGGGACAAAGATGGCATGGACTTTCGGAATATTTAAAATATCATCAATTTAATCATTATCCTAAAGTAATCGCAGGAATCTTAGAGAAAGAATGCTGTGCATTGATTACTGATTATTTCAAATCAAAACGTAAACATTCATAAAACATTCATATAAACTTATTATAATATTATATAAGGAGATGATATTATGGATAATTATATGACTCAACGTATATCATATAGAAACTTTCTTGTTAATATTTTTAAATGGCTATTTATTGGTTTAGGTATAACAACTCTTACTTCTGTCATTTTCTTTTTATCTAGATTGAGTCAATTCCTAGGTTTTATTAGTATTGCTGTCATGATTATTGCATCAATCATAGAAATAATAATGGTGATTATTTTGTCAAAAAAGATTCATGATTTATCAATAGCTTCAGCAAAAAGGTATTTCTATGTTTATTCTATCATCAATGGTATAACAATGTCATTATTGTTAGGATGTATTGATCCTTATATTGCTGTTCTAGCTTTTGCTTTAACTGTTGCATATTTTGGTTTATTATATGCGATTGCATCTCATACGGTTTATGATTTCACAAGTATTGGACATATGTGTTTGATTGTATTACCAATGATGATTGTTGCTTATATTATTTTATTCATTATACAAGTTCCTGTGTTATATTATGGAATCATATTTATTGACTTAGCTTTATTTACTGGAATAACATTATATGATATGAAGAAGATAAAAGATTTTTATGATTATTCTACAAATGAGGAATTAGAAGGTGCTGAATTATATTGTGCATTAGAATTGTATTTAGATTTTATAAATATATTTATTGATATATTGATGTTATTAGATGATTTAAGTTAAGATATCTTGATGATATCTTTTTCTTTTGGAGTAACATAAATTATGATATAATTGTCAAAGGAGTTGATATTATGGCTTATAAAACATTATACAGAGTTTATCGTCCACAAAGATTTGAAGATGTTGCAGGACAAGAACATATTATTACAACATTAAGACATGCTGTTGAAGAAAATAAAATAGCCCATGCCTATTTATTTTGTGGTCCTCGTGGTACAGGAAAAACAACTATAGCTAAACTTTTAGCAAAAGCAATAAATTGTACATCTGAACATAAACCATGTGACAAGTGTGAAAATTGTCAAGAGATAACATTAGGAAGTCATCCTGATGTTATTGAAATAGATGCAGCAAGTAATAATGGTGTTGATGAGGTTAGAAATCTTATTGAAAAAGTCAAATATGCTCCAACGAAAGGAAAATATAAGGTTTACATTATAGATGAGGTTCATATGATGTCAACTGGTGCTTTTAATGCATTATTAAAAACATTAGAGGAGCCTCCTGCTCACGTTGTTTTCATTTTAGCAACAACTGAACCACATAAAATCTTACCAACTATTATTTCAAGATGTCAAAGATTTGATTTTACAAAGTTAAGTTTACAAGATATCATAAATCGTATGAAAACAGTTATCAGTGAAGAACACTACACCTGTGATGACGAAGCTTTAGAAATGATTGCTAAGCTTGCCGATGGAGGAATGCGTGATGCACTTTCTATTTTAGAACAATGTCTTGCATATAATGATCAACATTTAACTGTCCAAGATGTCAATCATATTTATGGTATTGTCTCTTTAGAAAATAAAATTCAGTTTATTAAAATTCTTTTAACAAAAGATATGAAAAAGTCATTAGGTCTTTTAGAAGAAATGAAAATGAATGGAACAGATATTAAACGCTTAACATTAGATCTTGTCGATATTTTAAAGGATATTATTATATACAGAAATACAAATGATGCTTCTCTTTTGTTTGTTTTGTCACAATTTTATTTGGATATGATTGTTCCATATATCTCTTGTGATGAGGCTTTTGATTTTATAGATATATTAATGGATGCAACAGAAAAATATGCCAAAGTGATTAATCCTTCTATTTATTTTGAATTGGCTATTTTAAAAATGTGTAATCAAGTGAAAGAAGAAAAAATTATTCAAATTGAAAAAGTTCCAATTCAACAAATTAATTTACAGCCTATAGTTCAAAAAGAAATTATTACTGATAAATCAGTAGAAGAACCTGTTAAAGAAATAATTTATGAAAATGCTGTTGATTCTGTGGAACATGAGGAAATTCCGACATTTGAATTTGAAGGTCATGAAGAAGTAGAATCTTTAGTAGATGATGAAGTGAGAGTAGATCCTTTAGATATTATGAATATACTTGTTCAGGCTAAACGTGATATATTAGAAAGTGTGCAAGAAAGATGGCCAATTATTAAGCGTTATCTTGCCAATTTGAATACAGCAAAAAGTGCTTCTATGCTATGTGATGGAACAGCAGTTGCTGCCTGTCCTGGAGGATTAATCATTGCATTTGAATATCAACCAGCAGTAAATGCAGTGAATTATTATAAGAACTATAAACAATTAAGTTCTTTTTTGAATGAAGTTTTAGGACAAGAATTTCGTTTTATTGCTATTCAACAGGATGAATGGTTAAGGACAAGAAGTCATTTTATAGAATTAAAGAAAAAAGGGCAATTACCAGAGCCGCATGAATTAACATTGCACCATATTGATTCTCAGAATATAGATGATATTGACTTAACAGAAGCTCAGGCATATGCGATAAAACTATTTGGAGATATTGTTGAATTTAAGGAGGATGAATGATGAATTTTTCAAATCTAGTACAACAAGCACAGCAAATGCAAAGAAAAGTAAATAAGGTTAAAAAAGATTTTGATGAAAAAGAGTTTGATTTTTCTTCACAAAATAACTTAATTATGGGGAAAATAAAGGGAAATCTTGAGATTATTTCTTTACATATTGATAGTTCTATGATGAATCAAGAAAACAAAGAAGATGTTGAAGATTTATTGATGATTACAATTAATCAAATGATTCAAAAAGTGAGTCAAGAAAGGGAAGATACATTAAATAAAGTAACAAATGGTGTTGATGTATCGGCATTCTTATAATGGAGTATCCAGCAAGCTTTGAAGAACTTGTTGAATGTTTTAAAATGCTACCTGGAATAGGAACAAAAGGGGCAGAGCGTATGGTATATCATATTCTTTCTATGGATAATCAACAAGTTCAAAGATTTTCTCAAGCATTTATTAATTTGAAAAAAAATATCAAGTATTGTCAAAAATGTGGACATATTTGTGAAGATGACTTATGTGATATATGTAAAGATGAAACACGTGATCATAAAACAATATGTGTTGTTGAATCTCCTAAAGATGTCTTTGCTATGGAAAAAATGAAAGAATATCGAGGTGTTTATCATGTTTTACATGGAACGATGTCTATTATGGATGGAAAAACAATTGATGATTTAAATATTGAATCATTATTTAAAAGATTAGATGATAGTGTCAAAGAAGTTATTATTGCAACGAATCCTACTCGTGAAGGAGAAACAACGGCTCTTTTTTTAGCAAAACTTCTTGCTAAGCAAAATATACCAGCTTCAAGAATTGCAAATGGATTACCTATTGGAAGTAATATAGATTATGCAGATGAATTAACTTTATTAAAATCTTTAGAAGGAAGAAAGAAAATATAAAACATCTCATATAATGAATGAGGTGTTTTTTTTATGAGAACAATTAAGATTATTTTCACGAGATTGCTTTTTGCAATAATAACTTTATTTATTATAAATAGTTTAGAACCATATACCCATTTTACACTTTCTCTTAATCTATTTAATGTGTTTATGATTTCTTGCTTTGATATTTTTGGCTTTATATTATGTGTTATTTTAAAATTTATTCTCTAAATATAACTTGAAATAATTCTTTATATCTTTGTCAAATTTATATATAATAGAGAAAGGAATGAGGTGTTTTTATGACAGGTGTTTTTATTACTTTTGAAGGTGGAGAAGGAAGTGGAAAAACAACAATTGCTGCTCGTGTTAAAGATATACTAGAGCAAGAGGGATACCATGTTACTTTAACAAGAGAACCTGGCGGAGTTGAAATTGCTGAAAAAATAAGGGATATTATCCACAATGTTGATTATATTAATATGGATCGAAAAACAGAAGCTCTTTTATATGCTGCAAGTCGTCGTCAACATCTTGTAGAAAAGGTTATACCAGCACTTGAACGTGGTGATATTGTTATTTGTGATCGATTTGTTGATAGTTCAATAGTTTACCAAGGTATTGCTAGAGGTATAGGAATTAATGAAGTTTATGAAATGAATCTTTTTGCTACTGAAAGTATATTGCCTAAGAGAACAATATTTTTTGATATTCAACCTGAAGTAGGACTTCAAAGAGTTTATAACAATAAAGATAGAGAAATTAATCGTTTAGATTTGGAAAATATGACTTTTCATCAAAAAGTTTATGAAGGATATTTAGAAATTTGTCATAAGTTTCCAAATCGTATTGTAAAAATTGATGCAAGTTTGGATATTCATAATGTTCTCAAACAAGTATTAGAAAAAATAAGAGAGGTATTATGAATTTAAAAGAAACATTTCGAGAGCAACAACCTATTTTTTACCAAATATTAGAAAAAAGCTTTGAAAACAAAAAAATTCCTCATGCTTTTTTACTGGTTGGTAAAAATAGTAGTGTTGCAGCACATTTTATTGCAAAAAGTCTTATTTGTAGTCATGCTATACTTGCTTGTAATCAATGTAATGAATGTAAACGTATTGATGAGCATAACTATGGTGATTTTATATATGTTAATGGCAAGAGTGAATCAATAAAAAAGGGGCATATTGAATATATACAAGATCAATTTTCCAAATCGTCTTTAGAAGGAAAAGCAAAAATATATATGCTAGAAAGCATTGAAAATTCTACTACTGAAGCTATGAATAGTCTTCTAAAAATATTGGAAGAACCTATAGCTGGTGTTTATGCAATTTTTACTTGTCAAAATACTAATCGTGTTTTACCAACAATACAGTCACGATGTCAAGTTATTCAGTTATTACCAAATTCCAAACTGTTATTAAAGAAACAACTTCTTAGTGATGATATTCTTCAAGATGATATTAATATATTGTCAGAATTATATGATTCATATGAAGAATGTCAATCATTAATAGAATCAGAAAAATTTGATAAATTAAAAAATGAGGTTTATCATTTTATTGATGATCTTTATTTTCATAAAGATAATCTTATTGTTAATGTTGAAACTCATTTGATGAAGGATTTTAAAGATAAAGAGACTATTCAATTATTTTTAAATATGTTAGTTTTAGGTTTAAAAGATTTGTTTCACGTGAAACATTCTATGGAACTCACTTATCCATCATATCGTACATTATTTGAAAAAGTTAATGATACTACAGAAAGCATTATAGAAAAAATAGATATTATTTTAAATACTGAATATTTATTAAGTACTAATGCAAATTTAATGTTATTGATGGATAGTATGATGTATAAATTACAATGAAAGGAAGAAAAAAATGGAAGAAAGATTGGCGCTTGTACGTTTCACAAATGCTGGTAAATCATATTATTTTTCAACTGATATAGATTTGCATAAAAATGATAAGGTTGTTGTTGAAACAGTGCGAGGACTTGAATTGGGGCAACTTATATCAGAATTGAAAGATTTGTCTGAATTTAATCTGGATACTGAACTTAAGAAAATTAAGAGACGAGCTAATAGAGCAGATTTAGATTTATATGAATTTAACAAGGCAAAAGCAGAAAAGTCATTAGAAATATGTAAAGAAATTGTAAGTCATTATGATTTAGATATGCATCTTGTAAATTGTGAATATACATTAGACGCTTCAAAAGTTATTTTTATGTATACTTCTGAAAGTCGAGTTGATTTTAGGAAATTGCTTAAAGAATTAGCAAGTGTATTTAAATGTAGAATAGAATTACGTCAAATAGGACCAAGAGATAAATCTAAAATTGTAGGAGGTTTGGGATCTTGTGGATTACCATTATGCTGTTCTTCGTTTTTAGGTGAATTTGATGGTGTTTCAATCAATATGGCAAAAAATCAAATGTTAGCAATTAATATTGATAAAATATCAGGAGCTTGTGGTCGATTGCTTTGTTGCTTAAAGTATGAAGATGATACATATACGTTAGAAAAAAAACGTTTTCCAAAGATTGGATCAAAGATTAAGTATGAAGATAAGATTGTAAAGGTTGTTGGACTCAATGTTATTAGTGATTTAGTTAAAATTGATTATAATGGTAATATTTCTTTTGTATCATTAAATGAAATTGAAATATTACCACAAAAGGAACAGAAAAATGATAGAGGAAGTCACTAATTATTTATTAGCTCATAAAAACATGAAGATTATTCAAAGAAAAGATATGTTTAATTTTTCTTTGGATACTGTTTTGTTAGCTCATTTTTGTACTCTTAATAAAGATATAAATGAAATCATTGATTTTGGTACAAATAATGCTGCCATACCATTATTATTATCAACACGTACTCAGAAAAAAATTATTGGTATTGAAATTCAGAAAGAAGCTGTAGAACTTGCAAACAAAAATGTAGAGATTAATCATTTAGAAAAGCAAATAGAAATCATTCATTCAGATATAAAAGATTATGTGAAAAGTCACAAAAAGGTTAAACTTGTTGTATGTAATCCACCCTTTTTTAAGGTTGATGAGAAAAGTCATGTGAATGAAAATGAATATTTACAAATTGCAAGACATGAAATGAAAATTAATCTTGAAGAAATCATTCAATCTGCCTCGCTCATCTTAGACAATAAGGGAAGATTTGCTATGGTTCATCGGCCTGATCGTATGATTGAAATTATTAGTTGTATGCAAAAGTATGATATAGAACCTAAACGCATAAGATTTGTTTATCCAAAAATAGGGAAAGAATCACATATTTTTCTCATTGAAGGTATGTATAAGGGAAATCATGGATTAAAAATAGAGTCTCCATTATATGCACATGAGAGTGATGGGAGTTATACAAAAGAAGTAAGAAAAATGTTTGGAGAGAATATAGATGTATAGACAAAAAAGTTTTGAGAATGAGAAACCAACATTATATTTAGTAGCTACACCAATAGGAAATTTGAATGAAATAACATATAGGGCTATTGAAATATTGAAATCTGTTGATTATATTGCAGCAGAGGATACAAGAAATACAATAAAATTACTCAACCATTTTGAAATAAAAACAAAATTAATTTCACATCATGAACATAATTTAATGATATCTATTCCAAAAATTATTGATTATTTAAAAAATGGTTATAATATTGCCTTGGTAAGTGATGCTGGTTATCCAGCAATTAGTGATCCAGGTTATGAATTAGTACAAGAAGTCATTAAACAAGAATTTAATGTTGTCCCTGTATCTGGTGCAAATGCTTGTTTAAATGCATTAGTTGTATCTGGAATTACTCCACAACCGTTTTTGTTTTATGGCTTTTTGGATCATCAAGATAAGAAAAAGAAAAAAGAACTTAATAGTTTAAAAAATTATAAAGAAACAATTGTTTTTTATGAAGCTCCCCATAGAATTAAGAAAACTTTACAATTTATGTTAGAAATATTTGGAAATAGAAATATAGCCTTAGCTCGTGAATTAACCAAAAAGCATGAAGAAATCAATAGAGGAACTATTCAAGACATTATAAATGTTATTGATGATATGAAAGGTGAAATGGTTATCATTGTAGAGGGAGCAAAAGAAGTATATGATGAAGTTGTTTTTGAACAATCAATTGAAGAACATGTTAATGAATATATTGGAAAGGGTTTTTCAACAAAGGATGCTATCAAAGAGGTAGCAAGAATAAGAAATACATCCAAAAATATTGTTTATAGTGAATATCATAAAAAATGAATATAGAAAAATATTCATTTTTTATTTCAGATAAAGTATAATAAGACTAAGAAAAAGGAGGAGACATATGATTTATACAATAACATTTAATCCATCTATTGACTATATAGTTAATGTGGATCATTTTAAATTGGGAGAAGTAAACAGAACAGCAGATGAGCATTTGTTGCCAGGAGGTAAAGGAATTAATGTTTCAATTGTTTTAAAAAATTTAGGTATCGAAAGTAAAGCATTAGGTTTTATAGCTGGGTTTACAGGTTATGAAATACAGAAGAGATGTCATGAAGAATTTCATATAGATACGGATTTTATTGATGTAGAAAATGGCTATTCACGTATTAATTTTAAAATGAAAAGTGATGAAGAAAGTGAAGTTAATGGGAATGGTCCAGTTATTGATAAGAAACATCTAGATAAGTTATATCAGAAATTAGATTTATTAAAGAAAGATGATATTTTAATTTTATCTGGAAGTATTCCAAAATGTATGAGTAACAATATTTATAATGAAATCATGGAAAAATTGGATAATAAGGATATACAAATTATTGTAGATGCAACAGGTGATTTATTGATGAAAGTGTTAAAAAATAAACCATTCTTAATCAAACCAAACAACCATGAACTTGCAGAAATGTTTCACGTGAAACTTTTTGGAACAGAGGATATAGTAAAATATGCAAAGAAATTACATGAAATGGGTGCAAAAAATGTTTTAATATCTATGGCTGGAGATGGGGCTTTGCTTGTTTGTGAAAATGGAAAGGTCTATTTTAGTGAAGCTCCAAAAGGAAAAGTAAAAAATTCTGTGGGAGCAGGAGACTCAATGGTAGCAGGTTTTGTAGCAGGATATGTCCAAAGTCATGATTATGCTCATGCATTTAAAATGGGAGTTTGTACAGGAAGTGCAAGTGCATTTTCAGACAATTTAGCAACACAATCAGAGGTAGAAGACTTGCTTCAAACAATTCAAGAGCAAGAATATAAATGTTAAAAAATTGATAAAAGAAGATTGCATTATTTTAAATTGATATATAAAAATAAGCAAGTCATCATTGATAGACTCATAAAAGTTAATATAAAAATATAACAGATAAAAAAATTTAAAAAAATATAATAATAAGATATCCAATAGAATGAGTTCATACATATATAACAGTAAAAACTTATTTCTTTTGATATAAATTATCTGTGTATTTATAGGATTAAGTCTTATCATAGTTTTTAAAAAACTTCAAAAATTTTGAAGTTTTTTAATTTTCTCCCCAAAAAATAAAAAAAGTTTCGTAATAATATAGTGAAAGGAAGGATATATAATGGAAAAATTATTAAAAATTATTATAGCAAGTTTTATTTCACTTGGAGGAGTTGGAGTCGTATCACAAATAAATCAAGCAGAAGAAAAAAAAGAAAATATTAATATTACAGTAACACCTAATCAAACACAAACAACTTCACAGACAGAAAATAAAGAATTTGAAAATGCAAGAGAGACAGCATTAAATAAAATTCAAGGAACAATTCGTTTTGAATATGTAGATGAAGACTATATTTTTATTATTGAAAAAGATAATAAAGTTTATGAAGTTGAAGTTGATAAAATATATGGAAATATTGATGATATAGATATTTTATCATATGATTATGCAATAACATTAGATAAGGCTAAATCTATTGCATTGTCTGAAATTAATGGTACAATCAAGAAAATAGAGATTCATCATGATGAGTATAAATTTGAAATTGAAAAGGACAATGTAATATATAAAATTGAAATAAATTATAGTGGAAATATTAAGAAAATTGATTCACAAAATAAACAGTCTATAATGAGTTTAGATGAAGCAAAAAAGATTGCATTAAAAAAAGTTAATGGTACAATAAAATATGTAGAAGAAGATGACGATGAATATAATATTTATATTGAAAAAGATCAGTCTGTTTATGAATTAGAAATAGATAAATATACTGGACAAATAAAAGATATTGATCAAGAAAGACTTACATCACAAAATGTTATAAATTTTGATGAAGCAAAAAAGATTGCATTAAAAAATATTGATGGAGTAATAAAAGATTTTGAATATGATCATGATGATTGTATTTATGAAATGAAAATTGTAAAAAATGGTATTGAGTATGAAATAGAGATGGATGCAGTCACAGGTCATGTTATATCAATAGAGAAGGATGATTAATTGTGGAAGAAGATATCTTAAAGATAAAAGAGGATGAATATTTAAGGAATAGGTTTATTGAAAGATATAAACCTTTTATTGCAAAATATACATCTTCGTTATGCCATAGATATCTACAATATGGAGAAAGTGAAGAACTTTCTATTGCATTATTAGCATTTAATGAAAGCATAGATAGATTTAATGGAGAAGGAATATTTTTTGAGTATTCTAAAACAGTTATGAAAAGTCGATTATATGACTATTTTTCTTCCAAAACTTATAAGGAATCTCACCAATATTTATCATTGGATGATGATAACAGTATTTATTATTTAAATAGAAATTCTGAAAATGTATTCCAAGAAGAATTAAGACAGGATTATTTAAAAGAAGAAATTGAAGTTTTAAAAGTAATTTTAAAAACTTATCGAATAGATATATTAGATCTTTATCAATATCGACCTAAACATTTGCTGAGTAGGAAACATATTCATCTATTGATTAAAGAAATACTGCTTCATGAAGATATTGTTTCACAAATCATTGACCAAGGTAGACTACCAGTTAAAAAAATATTAAGTTTATATAAGACAACAGAAAAAAAGATAGAGCCTTACAGAAAATATATACTAGCCATTATTATTATTTGTTCGGGTCAATTTGAATTATTAAAAGAATATATGCCTCGTGAGGTGATAATAAAATGAGAAAAGGTGTTATTATAGAATTAAGAAATCAATATACTTATATTTTAATGAAAAATGGAAGAGTCAAAAGAATAAAAAGAGAATATTATCATGAAGTTGGACAAGAAATTCAGTTTTCTTTAATTAATCTAAAAGTGGTCGTTCCAATTATTGTCATGACATGCTGTATCATGATGATAGCTGTTTTAAATCCTTTTCAAAAGATATCACACGTTCAAGCCTTAAGTTATTTATCATTAAGTGTTAATCCTGGATTAGTTCTAAAAGTTAATAATGAGGATGAAATTATAGCAGTTTCGTATACAAATCAAGAAGGAGAACAAGCAACAAATGAAATTAACTTTGTTAATAAGTCTTTAGATGAGTCTGTTCTCTTGTTTATAGACTATTGTTTTGAAAATGGATATTTCCAAAATAATAATCAGATTGATATTAATGTTATTAGTGATGATAAAGAAAGAATAGAAAAAATTGAGAGGCAAGTCCAAACACTAATTGAAAACTATTTAAAAGAACATCAAGTGACAGTTACAATTAAAATGGATGAAGTTACATCAAATCAACAAGAAAATGCAAAGATTTTAGGAATTCCTGATAGTAAAATGAAACTTATTGATCTTGTTTTATATTATTATCCAAATTATAGCAAAGAATCTTTAGCAAAAGAAAGTGTAGATGATTTGATAGACTATTTAGAGGATATAGGATATGATGAAGATATGTTAGATCATATGGAAGATGAAATTGAAAAACAGGAAAAGGAAAATGAAAAAGGTCATTCACATGAAAAAAAGATAAGTGATGAAGATGCAAAGAAAATAGCGCAAAAAGAAGTCAAGGGAAAGATTGAAGATATTGAATATGAGAATGATGAAAATCTATATGAAGTGGAAATAGAAAAAGAAGATGAAGAGTATAAGATAAAGATTGATGCTCATAGTGGAAAGGTTATTAGTATAGAAAAAGATTAAAGCATGGAAATCCATGCTTTTCAATTGAATAAAATAAAGGTAATAAGGCATACTAAAAAAGGTGATACAATGAAGGAAAATAGAAAGATTGTTTTAATTGGTACAGGTATGGTTGGTATGAGTATGGCTTATTCTTTAATGAATACTGGTGGAATAGACGAATTGGTACTTATCGATATTGATCAAGAAAAAGCGAAAGGCGAAGTCATGGATCTAAATCATGGATTACCTTATAGTATGAATAAAATGAAGATTAAAGCAGGTAAATATCAAGATTGTATGGATAGTGATATTGTTGTTATTTGTGCAGGTGCTAATCAAAAAGAGGGACAAACAAGATTAGAATTAACAAAAATAAATACGAAGATTATTAAAAATATTGCTTTGCAAGTGAAACATAGTGGATTTCATGGTATTGTGATTATAGCAAGTAATCCAGTAGATGTTTTAAGTTATGTAGTTTATAAAGTCATGGGTATTGATAAAAGTAAGATTATAGGTACAGGAACTTTATTAGATACAGCAAGAATGCGCTATTTACTTAGTGAATATTTAGGAGTTTCTAGTGACGATATAGAAGCATATATTTTAGGAGAACATGGGGATTCATCTTTTATATCTTGGATGAATACTTATGTAGGGTGTAAGACATTAATTGAATATATTGATGAAAAACAATTAGATATGGATGACTTGAATGATATATATGATGAAGTTAAAAATGCTGCTTATGAAATTATTGAAAGAAAAAATGCAACCTATTATGGAATCGGAGTTTCATTAAATAAACTTATTCAATCCATATATCATAATGATAATAAAATCTTGTGTGTAAGTGCTTATTTAGATGGAGAATATAATCATAATGATATTTTTATGGGTGTTCCATGTGTCATTCATAGAGAAGGTATCAAAGAAATTATAGAAATACCTTTAAATGGCATAGATCAGAAAAAATTTGATGAAAGTTATGAAATCTTAAGAAAAACGAAAAGGGAAGTAAAAAAGGATTTGGAATCATAACCAAATCCTTTTAATATAGCCTTCTATAGTTATAAACATATCTTTCCCAGTAACCAGCCAGTGTTGCTGTTTTCACACATTGATCAGGATATTGTCCACGAGTTCCAGAACCATATCCAGCAGCGTGAACGAAACTTCCACCACCAATATAAATGCCGATATGTTCAACACCACTACCATAATTAAATGTAATAACATCGCCAGCTTGTAATTCCGAACGTGAAACGGCTTTTCCAGAACCAGAATATCCAGCAGCAGTTTTTCTTCCAACATTGACACCTGCTTGGAGATGTGCCCAAGCAACAAGACCGGAACAATCAAAATAATTTGCATTAGGATTATTTAAACTTGTAGGATCACCGTAACCACCACCAGGAGCGCCCCACCAGTAACGAGAACCTAATCTCGTTAATGCTTTTTGAGCAATTGCATTTCCAACTTCTGAAGAACCAGCAACATAAGAACCGCCTCCACCACTTGGAGCTTGAGAAATTAATGACTCTAATGCAGCATCAATTTTCTTTTGTTGAGCAGAAATCTGTTGAGATTCTTTTTGATTTTCTGCAATTTTATTTTCTTGATCTATCTTTAATTCAAGTAATTGATCTTGCAAAGCAATTTGAGATTGTCTTTGATTTTCTAAAGCAGTTTGAGCATTTTCTAATGTTTTCTTTTGAGAAGCAAGTGCATCTTTTTGTTTTGTTAGCTCTTGAATAAGTTCTTTTTCATAAGCAGTAATATCATTAAGACTATTTAATCTTGAAAAGAATGTTGTAAAATCCTCGGCTCCAAACAATACATCAATCATCCAATGAGAATTATATGTTGTTTGCATAACATATAAACGTTCTCTCATCAACTGCTCTTTTTCAGTAATATCTTTTTCTACTCTCTTAATAGATGAAAGTAAATATGTAATTTCTTTTTGTTTAGCAGTAATTTCATTATCTAAAGTTTTTATTTTTTCTGTGATCTCAGAAATATCATTTTTTGTTTCAGAAAGTTCTTTCTTCGTATTATGAATTTCTTCCTTTAAATTTTTATTCTTTTCACTCAAATATTCATTAAATTCTTCACATGTCTTCTTATTTGCATTTGTTAAAGAAGATGAAGAACAGAGTTTAATATATTTATCTTCATTTTTTGAAAAATCAATAGCTTTTGTTTGTTGAGAAAAAACAATCATTGATAAAAAGGAACATACCACTAATAAACCTAATATGGTTTTTTTCACTTCTTTCACCTCCAGACCAATTATAACATATAAATTCATATATAAACCACCAATATTTGTTAAAAGATAAAATATTTATCTAGTTCATGATTTTTATATAAATCAATGATATCAAGAATTTTAGACCAATTCTTTTTAATGATTCTTCAGTTGAACCACCAATATGTGGAGTATAAACAACACAATCAAGCTGTAGTAAAGGATGATAATAAGGAACGGGTTCATTTTCAAGAACATCTAAACCTGCTCCAGCAATTTTTCCTGATTTTAAAATTTCATAAAGATCATCTTCATCAATAATTGCTCCACGTGAAGTATTAATAAGATAAGCAGTAGGTCTCATAAGAGAAAGTTGCTTTTTGTTAATGATATGATAAGTTATCTTTTGATAATGCCATTCCTATAGAAATATAATCAGCTCGTTGAAATACCTCTTCCATTGTTTCACAATATTCAATGTCCAAGTCGATTGCTTTTTGTTTCGTTAATGAACGAGAATATCCTATCATTTTTATATGAAAACCGTGTTTTAAAATATAAGCTGTTTTCATAGCAATATCACCGATACCAATCATACCAAATGCTTTTCCTGATATTTCATGTCCAAGATATTCCACAGGTGCAATATTTTTATAATGGTTTTACAGCAAGTATGTTTGTCTAGAAAGTTGTAACATCATTATAACCTGTTCCATGTATAATAATAAGTTTTAAAGACAAGCATTGTTCAATAAATGTAGCATCAATTTTTAGATTTCTACTAATAATAATTTCACATTCAAGAAGACGATCAAATGAAGAAATCATTTCATATTTTTTGTGTAAGATTTGATAAGCTTCCTGATGAATCGGTTCACATAAAAATATTTTCACATTGATTACCTCAAAATCATTATAAAATGTTAAAAAACTATGTCAAATGTAAAGGCATCTTTTGTAAAGAATCATATAGTATCGTGAGGGAGGTGAACCAATGGTTAGAGAAGGTATTGATGTATCTCAGTATCAGGGAATTATTGATTGGGAAAAAGTGAAAAATCACATAGATTTTGCAATTTTACGTTGTGGTTATGGTCAAGATATTCCGGGTCAAGATGATCCAACATTTAAAAGAAATGCTGATGAATGTACAAGACTTGGAATTCCTTTTGGAGTTTATCTTTATTCATATGCTCAAAATGAAAGAGATGCTTTATCAGAAGCAAGACATGTTATGAGATTAGTTGCTGATTATCAAATGGCTTATCCAGTTTATTTGGATTTAGAAGATCCAAGAGTAGGACGTTTGACAAACGATCAAATTGAAAGAAACTGTCGTGTATGGGCAGATGAATTGGCAAGAAATAATTATTTTCCAGGTTTTTATGCATCATATTATTGGTGGACAACAAAATTGACAAGTGGATTCTTTACACGTTATACAAAGTGGGTAGCAAGATATGCCGATGTCTTAGGGGCAGAAGGATTTGATATGTGGCAATATACTGATAAAGGATTTGTAGAAGGAATCAATGCACCTGTAGATCGCAATTATGCATATCGTGATTTTCCAACAGAAATTAAAGCTGGAGGATTTAATAACTTTGAACAGACATTACCAGAACCACCATCACAAAATTATGAGGTAGGAGATCATGTGACATTTGATCATGTCTTTATTTCATCTGAAAGCAGTATTCCTTTGATTCCATATATGAATCATGGGACCATTACACGAATAGTTCCAGCTGCAAGAAATCCATATCTAATTGGTGATGGTTTAGGCTGGGTTAATAATGAAACAATTACAGGAAAAGTGGAATATTTGTCACACCCTACGTTTCAAGGAGATTCTTTTGTAGATGCGTTAACACAAATAGGTGTAGATGCTTCGTTTGCATCAAGAAAAGAAATAGCAAGAAAGAATGGAATAGAAGATTACACAGGAAGTGCTAAACAAAATTTAGAACTCTTAAGATTACTTAAAGAGGGAAGATTGAAACGATAAAGCATGTCTTTATCGTTTCTTTTTTGATGAGTTGAAAAGAATACAAGAAAACAGTACAATAGAAATATAACAGATATGAGAGGAAGATGATTATGATGAATTCAGTTTTATCAATGTTATTAAGATATGTTAATGGACAATATAAAAAAGATACGCACTACGATATTGCTTTAAGTTTATTAACACATTATAGTGAAATTAGTCGAATGACAATCAATGATCTAGCAGATATTTGTTATGTATCTCCAGCATCTATTTCTCGTTTTATAAAAATGTTGGGATTTCAATCTTTCCATGAATTTAAAGATGCTTGTAAAAATACCCTTGCGATAGAAAATACAGACTACTCAAGAGAAGTTTCTAAAGCCACAAAAGAAGATATTGAGCCTATTTTTGAAAGATATACAGATCATGTTATTGAAAACATAAGATATACATATAATCAAATCAGTTATGATCAATTAGATAGGATTAGTCATATGATTTATGAAAGTGAAGATGTTTTGATGTTAGGATTAGAGTTTTCAACTCTTTTGGCACAACATTTTCAAAATAGATTTGCATTAATGAATAAATATATTAAGATTGGTTTGTCTTATGAAGAACAACTTGAATTAGTTAAATCATTAAAAGAAAAGAGTTTGGTATTTATTCTAACAATAGAAGGAGGATATTTTTATCGAAATGATGAAATTATTCGTTTGTTGCTGCAAAAAAATACAAAGATTGTTGCGTTGACAATGAATACTCAAAGTAAGTTGATGAAAGAGGTAGATGAAATTATCATATGTAGTAAAGAAAATAGTGATACGGAAGGAAGGGTTTCTTTATTATATGTTTTGGAATTGTTGATTATGTATTATTGTATTAATTTTTCACATCGATAGATATTTTTTCAAGAGTTGAAAAACAGGTTGATAATTTGAAAATCAGCCTGTTTTTTTGACGACTTTTTTTGAGGTATTGTTTGTTATAATGTGTTCAGACAAAGGCCAATGTCATGATAAAAGAGGAGAATAATAAAAATGGATAAATTTGTAGCAGTTGTAGAAAAAACACTTGTTCCTATTGCTAATAAACTTTCAAACAATAAATATTTAAAGGCTATTAGTTCAGGAAGTATGTCATTATTAGGAGTTATTATGGTTGGTGCCATATTTTCAATTTTTGTCAATATCTCTTGGGAGCCATATAATCAATTTATGAGTAAATATGGTTTAGATACTATTGTTAATTTTGTCCCTGCAGTCACAACGAACTTATTGGCTATTTATATGGCTTTTGCAGTTGGGTTTAGAGGTGCTGCATGTTTTGAAAATGAAAGTTATGCAATGAGTTCTGGATTATTGTCATTAGTAGGATTTATGCTGTTGACACCACTTGATTCAACAAGTTTAGAAGGAATAAGCTTCTATAATGTCAGTTATTTAGGAACACAAGGAATCTTTGTAGCGATATTATCAGGATTAATTGTTTCTAGATTATTAGCATTTATTGTTCAAAAAGATATCAGAATCAAAATGCCAGCTGGAGTACCTCCTATGGTAAGTGAATCTTTTTCTTCATTGATTGCAGGATCAATCATTGTGATTGTCTTTATTATCTTAAAAATGCTTTTTACAATGACACCTTATGGGACTGCAAATGATTGTATTTATTCTTTAATTCAAACACCATTACAATCATTAACAGGAAACTTACCTGCATTTATTATTTGTTTGTTAATTGCTCAGTTATTATGGTTCTTTGGAGTTCATGGTTCAATGACAGTATTACCAATTTTATTCCCAATCTGGATTGCCTATATTGGTGAAAATACAGCTGCATTGGCTTCAGGACAAGCTATTCCTAATGTTTTGAATATTGGAATGTGGGATCTTGCGAACTTAGGTGGTTCAGGAGCTACAATTGGTTTGGTTATTTTGATGTTCTTTACTGCAAAGAGTGAGCAATATAAACAATTTGGAAAATTAACATTGCCTTGTGGTATCTTTAGTGTTAATGAACCTGTTATTTTTGGGTTACCAATGATTTTGAATCCAATTATGGTGATTCCGTTTGTATTGTGTCCAATTATTCTCGTATTAATAGGATATGTATTAGTACAATGTGGACTTATTGTTGCACCAATTGGTATCTTAGGTTTAGGATCAATGCCTCCATTTATTTCTGGTGTTATGCAAGGAAGTATCTCTTGGGGAATTTATCAACTGGTAGCTGTTGTGATTTCTGTTGGTATTTATTATCCATTCTTTAAGATTATTGATAAACAAGCTTGTGAGAAAGAACAAGGTGAGTAAAATGGAAAATCAGTTTTTATGGGGTGCTTCTACGAGTGGATTTCAAGTAGAAGGAGGTTTTACAGAGGGTGGAAAAGGATTATCTACAACTGATATCAGAAAAGTTCCAGAAGGAATTGCAGATACGAAGGTTGCTAGTGATCACTATCATCATTATGAAGAAGATATTTTACTAATGAAGAAATTAGGACTTAAAGCATACAGATTCTCATTTTGTTGGGCAAGAATTATGCCAGATGGTCATCATTCAAATGAACAAGGGCTTCAATTCTATGATCATATTATTGATTTATGTATTGAAAATCACATTGAACCAATTCCAACCTTGTATCATTTTGAAATGCCTCAAGCCTTAGTTGATGAGTTTGGCGGATGGAAATCTAGACAATGTATTGATGCCTTTGTTGAATATGCGAAAACTTGTTTCCAAAGATGGCAAGGGAAGGTGAAATATTGGGTTACAATTAATGAACAGTTGATTGCTATGGCAGCAAGTGATTTAAATGGAAATCATGAAAATGATAAAGTGATTCAGACTCAAAATATGTATCAGATGTCATATCATGCTTCACTAGCAGAGAAGAAAGCGTTCAAATTACTTAAAGAAATAGATTCTGATGCCAAGATAGGTGTTGTGAATGCTGTTCAAAATGTTTATCCTCAAACATCTGCACCACAAGATATTTTAGCGGCCATGGATGCCGAAGAACTCATGATGTATATGTTGTTAGATATGTCAGTATATGGAGATTATTCTCCTCGAGTAAAAAGTCTACTTAAAGAAATGAATTGTTTTCCTGCACAAGAACAAGAAGACAAAGATATTTTAAAAAGAAGTCAACCTGATTTTATTGGTATTAATTATTATTCAAGTATTTGTGTGAAAAATAATGAAAAAAGAGAGATTTGTTATCAATTGCCTCCATTCTTTAGAAGTCAGCAATTTGAAGTTGTTGAAAATAAAATGATTGAAAAAACAGAATGGATGACAAATGGAATTGATCCATTAGGTATACGTAGTATTATTTATAAGATTTATAATCGATATCATTTGCCTATTATTATTACTGAAAATGGTATGGCATATAGTGATCTTTTAGAAGATGGAAAAATTCATGATCAATATCGTATAGATTATTTGTCACAACATATTCAAGAAGTCTTAATTGCTCGTAAAGAAGGTTATCCTGTTTTTGGATATTGTCCTTGGTCATTTATTGATGTTGTCAGTTCACATCAAGGATTTGCGAAAAGATATGGTTTGGTTTATATAGATAGAACGGATAGTGATGTTAAGAAATGTCAACGTTATCCTAAAGATTCTTATTATTGGTATCAAAAAGTGATAGAAACAAATGGTGAAGATTTATGATAGATTTTAAAAAACAACCTTTTTGCTTAAATGATAAACAAATCAAAAAAGTCTATGATATTTTTAATCAAATGACAAGAGAAGAGAAGATAGGGCAAGTTTTTTGCCCTATTGGAAATCCCTGCCAAGATGAAGAATTAAAAGCATTTATACAAAAATATAAACCGGGGGCTATGATGTATCGACCACTGACATCAACGCAAATTCATCATATTCATCAAGTTTTACAAAATGAAACAAAGATTCCATTAATGTTAGCAGCCAATCTTGAAAGTGGTGGCAATGGTATTTGTCTTGATGGCACTTATTTTTCTAGGCAGATGGGTGTTGCAGCAACAAATGATAAACAACAAGCATACAATTTGGGTATGATTGCAGGAAGAGAAGCCAATGCAGTTGGATGTAATTGGTCATTTGCTCCAATTGTCGATATTGACTATAACTTCTTAAATCCCATTACAAATATCAGAACTTACGGATCAAATATAGAAACTGTTATCACCTTTGCGAAAGAACAAATAAAAGCACTCAGATCCAATCACATTATTCCATGTATTAAACATTTTCCAGGTGATGGAGTTGATATGCGAGATCAGCATCTTTTGAGTAGTGTTAATGATATGACAGTTGAACAATGGAACCAATCTTATGGAAGGATTTATTCAACTTTTATCAATGAAGGTATAGAAACAATGATGGTAGGACATATATTATTGCCAAATTATGTGAAATCACTTCATCCACAGATAAAAGACGAAGATATTTTACCAGCAAGTCTATCTAAAGAAGTATTAACTGATTTATTAAGAAATCAATTAGGGTTTAATGGTATGGTTGTGACTGATGCGACGCCAATGATTGGATATAATGTTGCTTTTCCTAGAAGTCAAGCCATTCCATTAACGATAGAAAATGGTTGTGATATGATTCTCTTCAATAAAAATATTGATGAAGATTATCAGTTTATGAAAAATGGTTTAGAAACTGGATTATTATCACAACAACGTTTAGATGAAGCTGTTTTAAGAATTTTAGCAACCAAAATAAAAGCAGGACTCTTTGAAGAAAGAAAACCACTTTATCAACACAATATTATTGGATGCCAAGAACACCAGCAACTTGCATATCAATGTGCATCCAAAGCGATTACGCTTGTGAAAAACAAAGAAAGCGTCTTACCTATAACTCCCAACCAATATCAACGTATTCGCTTATATCATATGAAAGATAGAGGAAATGGTGGTTTCAAAGAGGAAGGAAGTCAAAAAAGTTTTAAAGATTTACTTGTTCAAGAAGGATTTGAAGTACAAGAATTTGATAATCAGAATCTTGATTTTTATGAGGTCTTTGAAGGTGGCATTGAATATATAAAAAAACAATGTGATCTTGTTATTTATTTAGCAGAATTCGATACAGCCAGCAATCAAACAACAAGAAGGATTGAATGGATCAAAATGATGGCAGCAGATGCACCATGGTTTATGCAAGATATCCCAACAATCTTTATCTCTGTTGCTAATCCATATCATTTATTTGACGTACCAATGGTGAAAACATATATCAATTGTTATAGTCATAATGATGTGACTTTACAAGCTCTTATCAATAAGCTTGTAGGAAAAGAAGAATTTGTAGGTGTAAGTCCAGTAGATGCCTACTGTGGAAGGTGGGATACAAGAAGATGAAAATAGAAGGCATTATTTTTGATTTAGATGGTGTGATTGTTTCAACTGATCGTTATCATTATTTAGCATGGAAAGCATTAGCAGATGAATTGAATATTTCGTTTAATGAAATTGATAATGAAAGATTAAGAGGTGTTTCAAGAATGGAAAGTTTAGATATCATTCTAGAAAAAAGCAATCATCAATATACTAATGAACAAAAAAATGAACTTGCAGATAAGAAAAATACATTATATCAGCAATACCTTAAACAAATGACTCCAAAAGACTTATCTGCAGAAGTGAAAGAAACTTTAGAAGCACTCAGAAAAAGAAACATCAAACTTGCCATTGGTTCATCAAGCAAGAATACCATGCTGATTCTCAAACAAATCGGTTTAGAGAATTTCTTTGATGGGATTGCGGATGGAACAATGATAGAGTATTCTAAACCACATCCAGAAGTCTTTATGAAAGCTGCTCAAAAGTTAGGATTGAATGAAAAACAATGTCTCGTTGTTGAGGATGCCCAAGCTGGATGTATTTCTGCCAAAAGTGCATCAATGAGAGTTGCAGCGATTTCTAGTGCATATAACAGTGCATTTGCTGATTATCATCTTAATTGTTTTAAAAATTTATTAGACATTGTTGAATAGATTTGTTGAAAGGAAATATATGAAAATATATTTCCTTTTTTTTAGCACAATTCAATATGTTTTAACGATAAAATACATAAAATATATAAATGTTTATACAATATATAAATTGTTTTAAAACTAAAATATATAGTGCATTATGAATAGAATGATAGACTATTTTTTATAAAAAAAGAATATTGTATTTATGTTTGTACAAGAGTATAATTGATATTTGTTTAGGGAGGATATGAGGATTTTATGGTTTATGCAAAGACAAAGGAAAAGAAAGAATGGAAGAAACATGTTACTTCAATGATTTGTGTGTTGATAGCTTCTTTGATTATGTCTGTCAATATTAAATCATTTGTTCGTGCAGGAAATTTAATTCCAGGAGGATTTACAGGGTTATCATTACTTTTACAAAGAATTGCAAATGTTTATATTGGAGTGAATTTACCTTATTCATTTATTAATATTACTTTAAATGCTATACCTGCATTTATAGGCTTTAAAATGATAGGAAAGAAGTTTACTGCTTATTCTGTTATTATGATTGTTCTTAATTCATTTTTAGTAGATTTAGTACCAGTAACACCTATCACATATGATCCGTTATTGGTATCAGTATTTGGTGGTATTTTAAATGGAGTTGCTATTTCAATAGCATTATATGGAAAGGCTTCAAGTGGTGGAACGGATTTTATTGCAGTTTATTTATCAAATAAATTTCATCAATCATCATGGAATATTGTTTTTGGACTTAATGTCGTGATTTTGACAAGTGCTGGAATGTTATTTGGATTTGAAGAAGCAATGTATTCAATTATTTTTCAATTTGTTTCTACACAAATCATTGAAAGATTTCATCAAAGAGATCAAAAGGTCACATTATTTATTGTGACAAAAAAAGAAAGATTATTAGAAGAAAACTTATTAGAATATACACATCATGGTGTCACAAAGTTTTTTGGTGAGGGATGTTATCTAAAAGAAGACAAGACAATGCTTTATACGGTTGTAGGTGCTGATGAAGTGAAAGATGTTGTTGATTTTGTAAGAAAACTTGATCCAGAAGTCTTTGTTAATGCGATTAGATCACAAGGTGTGACAGGTCGATTTTATCAAGAGCCAATTGAATAATATAATCATGAAACATGAGATCTATGAGATTTCATGTTTTTATCTACTAAGAATTTAGATGCGTCAGACAAAAAAAACGATCCGAAGATCGTTAATATTATATGGTGACCTTTCATGGCATATAAATCTATACTTTGATATATTTTCACCTACTTTTTGGTGGAAATTTGGTAGATTTTACTGAACTATAAGTTTAGGTTTATTTTATAAATATTTTTGTTATCAATCAAATAAATTTGATCTATCCCATCGCTATATATCCAATCTATTGTGTTTTCTAATGACTTTTCTTTTTTGTTAATTGAATTAATGACCTTATTCTCTTTGATATTAATAAAATAAATGATGTTTTCTGTATGAACAACAACAATATCATTTTTTAATAAAGCAAAATCACTTACTTTTTCTTGATCAAATAAACATACTTCTTTTTCATTCTTTAAATCATATAAATACAAATAGCGATTATCATTATTTTCATATATAATAGAATCATTAATAACAATAAAATTCCCGAAGTTTTCTTGGAACTTTAATGCTTCAAGACTTTCATCTTTTAAAATACAAAGTTGATAATTTGAATCTTTTTTAACCTTTAAATATACAGAATCATTCTTGATATCATTTTTTGATAAGAAAAAATCAGATTTTAATTCAATAAAATCATTCGGATTTTCTAAATTAAATAAGTTATTATTTAATTTATAATAATACTGATTATTGTATTGTATAAATTTTGGATAGGCATAAGGATCGTCTATAGAATAAGTTTTTATTATTTTTTCTTTGTTATTTTCAAATGTACATAATTCAATATAAAATTTTTCATTATTTTCAATAAGATTGAAATAATATACATTATCTTTATATTCTATGAAATCAACAATTCTTTTATTGGTTGTTATTGTATATTTATTATCCTGTTGACCATCTTGATTGAATATAACTATTGATTTTGTTGTAAAAAGAAATGGATTATTAAATGTATCTAGTTCATTCAAAATGATTTGATTATGAGTAACTCTTAATATTTCATATTCAGTATCTGAAATTTGAGATAGGTTTGTTAAATCAAAACTTTGTATATCGTATTGTATGTTTTTTTTATAGCTACATCCTAATATACTAGATAACAATATAAAAAGAGTTATTATTTTTTTCATTGTCATTCTCCTCGTATAAATTTTCAGTATGTTAGTGACTAATATTATTTAATTAAATTTTATAAAATTAAAACAAGTAGAAAAAGTGTTATCAGTTAAACATTCATTTAATTTTACCATGAAATCTTATGCTATAATTTGAATAAGAGTGCTCTTTTATAACTAATAACACTTTATAAAGAATTTATGCAGAATAAATTAAATATCTTTTTCCCCATTTTGTAAGTGCTAGATAAAAATTAGATAATTCATCAGTATGATTTCCATATACACTTCCATTCCCATAATCTTTATAGTATGGGTCATTATAACTAATTTTAGCACCTGGATCATATGTTGGATCAAAAATTGTGTGTCCAACTACATAATGACCTAAGTTTGTTCCATTATACATCTGCAATGAACCAGTTTTAGCATGAAATATTACAGGAGCTTCTTTTGCAATAGATGATTTCACCTTCTTTTGTAAGTCACTTTGGCTAGATACTGTAGTATAAGCATACTTATATTTAGATTGTTTTGAATTCAAAACATCTCTCATTTTATATACATATGTACCTTCCGAACTTGTTGTACCAGCACTTGAAGCCAAACTGCTCTGAGAATATTTTGTACCTGTGATATGTTTTAAAGTCATCTGAAGAGATGCAGGACCACAATAATAATCAGTTTCTTGTTTATATGTTGGTACTGTTGGATAGCAAGATTCACCCCATCCTCTTGTTTCTATAATGTTGTTTTCATCAAATGTGGCAATAATTTCATCGTTTTCTTTTCTTTTGGCTTTCACCACCACTTTGGACTTCCAAATAATTTTCTGAATCATCTGCTGGAAATTCATCATTTGCAGATACAGAAGTCATATTCATTGCCATCATAGATAATGGAAGAGCCACTAAAAAAATTTTTTTAATACCTTTTTTAATAATTACATTCTCCTTTCCTCCTTCATATTTACAAACAAATAATAATGTGCTTTTCGTTTTTACGAATTATATCTAATTATGAGGCTTTAAAAGAATTTAAATGAAAGCCTTTATCTTATAACTTTAATATATCAAATTTAATATATATGTCAATAAATGCAGCTATGAAGAATAAATTTTAATACTTTTTTGTTAAATGAAGTAAAATTGGCAACAGTCTATTTCTTTTCTTTTGTTTTTCCCTTTTTGAGAGCATAAAAATTCTACATTTATTTTTCACTTTTCAATGTTCTTTCATGTCATAATAACTGTAGATTTATTCTGCTTAAGTAATGGTGAGCAGTTAAACCTATTATATCCTGAGCAATGAGATTTTTGTTTCTAAGTGCTTCTTTTATCTTCTCATATAATGTATTGTTGAGAACTATTAAGAGAACATGCAAATGAGTCTAACTATAATTTTTCTATTTAAAATATCGTTGCTGATAAAGATTATAATAAGAGACATCTTTATATGAATTCTTTTTAAGGAAGACTAAAAAAACAGATGTTTATCTGTTTAAGAATTGATGTTTCTTTTGTTGGTGATATTCTTTCAAGAAGTCCTGAAATATCTCAACATGCCATTGCTCATCTTGAATAATACGTTTTAAAACATCTTGTATAACAGGTTCATCGATACATTCAATTTGATAGTGATAGGCAGTTATTGTATTTTGTTCTTGAATAATCGCATTTTCTAACATTGTGTGAATTTGACGAGGATAGACATTATATCCTGGAGACCAATACTCTAAAAAGTCGTTTTGACAATCCCATAAACGAGGATCAACTCCTAAGCGACAACATATCTTTGCAAAAATGTCAAGATGATGCATTTCGACTTTACAGATTTCTAACATAGCATGAGAAAGCTCAGGCCAAACTGTTTCTAAAATCACGTGATTATAAAAATAAAGAGAGACGGCGTTCATTTCGGAATGTAATCCACCTAGATTAGAAAGCATAATTTGTCCATATGTGGCATTGACATCAAGTTCTTCAATAGATGGATAAGGCATATCAAGGGCATATTTCATATAAAAAAACCTCCATACTCATAGATATGAAGGTTCATACTTATTTATTCAATAATTTTTCAAAACCAATACGTAAAGCTCCACTCGCTAATGTGATTTCACCACAAGCATAAAAGTCATTCTTTGTAAGAAAACGTTGCATAGATAAATTATCATGGTGAGTATCGATGCGAATACTCTGAATATTTTGAGATTGGCATATTTCTACAGCATAATCAAGTAATCTTTTTGCAAGTCCTTGTCCTTTAACGTTTTGATCTACAACAATTCTATGTATCACAGCATATGGCTGATCTTGTGTCAGCCATTGCCCTTGAATGATATGATATGCCGGATCATCTTCAATTGCAAAATACATTGTTCCTATAATCTGTTGATTATCTAGGACATAACTACACTGTTTCATAATATCAGCACGAATATTTTCTCTTTGTGGATAACCATCTTGCCATTGATCGATTCCTGTCTGTCTAAAATAATCTTGAGCTTGATGTACAAGATTCATAATACAGTCTATATCCTTAACTTCTGATTTTCTAATATTCATAATCTTCCTCCAATAAACCAAATAAAAACAAATCATGATATTGTCCATCTTTATAAAGATGATGTTTCAAATATCCTTCTTGAACAAATCCATTATCCTCTAAAACATGTATAGATGCAATATTTTCTGCATAAACTTCAGCACAGATTTTCGTGATAGAATAATTTTCAAAAAGATACGGAATTAAAGTTTGCAAGACTTTCTTCATAATTCCTTGACCCCAATATAGAGGGGATATCCAATACCCAATCTCACAGTTTTTAATATATATATCATGATGAAAAGATATATTTATGCATCCAATGCATGTATTATCAACAACAATACCAAAATCTAAAGCATGATTTTGAAGTGAATGTTGTATGAATGAAACAGCATGATTAAGAGTGTAAGGATAAGGAAATGAATTTCTCAAATAACGTCCAATTTCAGGATGATTTGCATGATAAGCAAATTCAACAGGATCAATTTCGTTTAATGGTTTCAGTTCAATTTTCATATATCTCCTTTAAGGAAGAGGCTTATCACTGGCTAGGTAGAGATCATACCATTGTTGACGTGTTAATTCAACATCACATGCAGCTACACTTTCTTTCAAATGGATTGGTGATGTTGTTCCTAAAATAGGTTGCATACAAGCAGGATGACGTAATAACCATGCAATCGCAATAGCACTCTTTGTTACATGATATTCATTCGCTAGCTCTTGCATGACATTATTTAATTTTTGATAATGGGGATTATCTAAAAAAGTTCCTTCTGACCATGAAGCTTGTACGACACTCCAAGGTTGAATTGTGATATCTTTTAAACGACAATAATCTAAAATTCCACCATCTTTATCCTGGGCCCATGCTTCTTTCATGTTCATATTTAAGCCCGCATCAATCATTACAGAATGAACAATAGATAATTGCAACTGATTAATAATAAGAGGGTGTTTTATATGTTTTTGTAATAATTCAATCTGTAGAGGAGTGTGATTGGAAACACCAAAATATTTGACCTTTCCCGTTTCGTATAATTCATCAAAAGCTTCAGCAACTTCCTGAGGATCACACAATGCATCAGGTCTATGTAATAATAAGATATCCACATAGTCTGTATGTAATCTTGCTAGGGATGCATTGACACTTTTAACAATATGTTCTTTAGAAAAATCATATCTTTTTCCAGGAACAATAGCACATTTTGTTTGGATAATCATCTTATTTCTTAAATCAGGATTTTTTTCTAAAACTTTCCCAAAAATTTCTTCAGACTTTCCACCACCATAAATATCAGCATGATCAAAAAAATTGATTCCTAAATCTAATGCTGTTTTGACTAATTCTTCAACTTCATCAACACTTTTATTTGCAATTCTCATACAACCCAAAGCCAAACGAGATGCTTTCAAATCCGTATGTAATAAATGAAAATATTTCATGGTTTATTCCTCCTTATATAGATATTTTACTAAATTGTATGAAAAAGTAAAAGAATAAAATACATGTAAACTCATTTTCTTCAAGAGAATGCTCCTGTTGGGATACATGTGAGAGTCACTGTTTTTTATGAGCAGCTATTACAGTGCCATCAAAATAGTTTTTGGCGATTGCAGTTGCAGAAGCGGAATTCCCTGATTTTGAACTGGTGTGAGAATAAATTTTCCAGTAACTGTTATGAGCTGTAGCACTAGACCATTGCACTTGTACATGTTGATGTAATGTAATTGCATGTAAAAGTACCGATGACAGTTACAGCCTCTTTTATTTACTTTTATACATAAAAATCATTTTCTCAGTTTGAGCAATGATTTGTCATTCTATTTCTTATGTTTTGTCCTCTTCTTGTAAATCGTGTGAATTTTATGTCCTGCTTGATCACTCCAAATACTCCTTTGTTTCTTTAATTCCCTTCCACAATCAGTTGACAGATTTTTATCCACTTCTCCATCTTATGTGTTATGCAGTACATATAATTATCATAGTTCCCATATCCTACATCTGCCAGTCTTTGAACAGCTGTTTTTTTCTCCTATAATACCTAGCTAGCATTCATATTCCTCAAGTTTCTTAAAATATTCCAAAAACAGATCATACCATCTTTGAATATTGCTTTTTCTTATGCTTTTCCATAAACAAAATCAATATCATTATTAGCCATGCATTCTATGAGATACTGTGCAATATACCCGATTTCCTACGCACTGTAAATATAATGATATGAAAAGTCATATCCTCTTTCCATATTTAGTGATACAATAGGTTCTGTTATTTTTGTAAATAGCTTTCTTCTTACATTTAATATCCTCGTCTTATAGACAAATGTGTATTTATTGGCATTGGTTTCAATTTTTGTGCCATCAATATACTGAACAGACCTAGCAATATGCATGAGATTTCCAATATTTTCGCATATATCAAAAAATATGATCAATATCTTCAATAAGATAATCTTTCAAAGAACATAAAGCTGGGTGTTTCTTCTTTTGTGATATACATGAATCTTATATCATGTCTGCATAAGGATTCCATGCTTCTCAAGTCACCAAATCCACTCTTTCCAGCACTTTTAGGAAAGAGACAACCTCATCTCGGAATCAATTTTTATTCCCAAATCTAGCGGCAAAGATAACTGAAATGCACTATAATTATCAATGTAATGAGATTGTGTTGTGGTTATCGTAATCTCATTATACCAAAAAAGACAATGCTTATCAGTCATATACTGACAGTATTGTCTTTTTTGATGAACTGAATTGTTATTTTATTTCGCTACAACTCTTTTTTATCATATCATACACAATACTTGCAAATATACGAGGTCCCTTTTCAAGAACCTTTTCATCAAAATCAAAAGCAGTATTATGTGGTGATGATTTAATAGGTGTTAAAAATTTCATATAAGTGGCTCTTCCGCCATGAGCCTGAACTCTTTCCATCATATAAGAAAAATCGTCACTACCTCCCAAAGGACTCAAATTATGTTTAGGTAATTTTAAATCAGGCATATGTTGTTGACAAATGTAACGAATGCGAGACATTAAATCATCATCACATTTTAAGGCATAAGCTTTTCCCATTTCTTCAATTTCTACGACTGTATCATGCATTAAAGCTGAAGCTTTGATAATATCTCTTGCATAAATTTCCATATATCTATTTAATTCACTTGTTACGCCACGCACTTCTATTTCTAATTTGGCTGTTTCTGGAATGACATTGCGACCAGTTCCAGCATGAACAGTTCCCACATTGACACGTGTTTGTCCATCACTATGGCGAGGAATGGAGTGAAGATTCATAATACAATTAGCTGCTGAAAGTAAAGCGTTTTTACCAAATTGTGGAGATTCTGCTGCATGAGTTGAAACTCCATGATATGTTACATCAAGTTTTGTTGTAGCAAACGATTCATTCATTCCTAAATATAAGTCATAGTCTTCATGTGCTTGAGGCATAATATGAGCTGCCAATAAATAATCTATATCATCTAAAAAACCACTTTCAGCAATGCACCTAGCACCCCTCACACCTTCTTCAGCAGGCTGAAAAATAAGTTTTACTGTCCCATGGAGATATTCACGAATATCCATTAATATTTTGGCAGTTGTTAAACCAATAGCAGTGTGACCATCATGTCCACAAGCATGCATAGCACCTAAATGACAAGAAGAAAAATGTTTTTGAAAAGGAAGGTGATCGGAAGATGTGTCTTCAATTAAACCTAAGGCATCAATATCGAATCTTAGTCCAATTGTAGGACCATCACCATTCTTCAACACACCAGCCACGGCTGTCATCCCGCCCTTGACACGTTCAAAATAAAGTGGATTGGCTCCTTCTCTTTTGGCACGATGATCGTTAAGATGGAGAACTGTTTCAGGAGGCAAACCCATGCGTTCATCTTTATTCATAATATCTTCACCAACAAGCACCTCATATCCTAAAGTTTCAAGTTGTGTTGCAATAAAACAAGCTGTTCTTGTTTCTAACCAGCCTCTTTCAGCATATTTGTGTAAATCACGTCTGACTTGGACTGTTTCAGGATAATATATTTTTGCACTATCTTTTATTCTTTGATACATACTTTCACGTCCTTTTCTTTATTTTATCAATTTCAGAAGCAAACATCAATTCATTATAAAAGATAAAAAAGAATGACAAAGTTTGACAAAAGGTAAGAGAAGGTTTAAAATGCTCATAGTGTGAGGTAATACAGATGGATTATGAAAAGTGTGCAAAAGAATTAATTCAATATATTATTGTTTGTGAACATAATGACCGTATATTACGTAACAATGTTTCAGATCTTGCGAAAGGAGAAATTGCTGTTTTGTCTTATTTGATGGATGAAAATGATGGTGCGTGTGCCCATGATATTAGTCAACGTTTTCATATCAATACATCACGAGTTGCAGCAGTGCTAAATAGTTTATGCAAAAAAGAATATATACGAAGATTCACTGATGAAAATGATAAAAGAAAGATTCATGTTTATTTGACAAAGGAAGGGACAGCCTATGTTCAAGAAAAAAGAGATGAAGTTGAAAAGTATATGGCAGATATGTTAAAAGAATTAGGCGAAAATGATGCGAAAGAATTGGTTAGATTGATGAAAAAAATTTCTTTTCTATCTCAAAGGATGGATGAAAGATGATAGGGCATAGTATTTGAAAAAAATGTCACATTGAGTTAATATTTGTAGAGTATTTTGTTTTTGATAAGAAAACAATGATGTGTTTTGTTGAAAGGAAGATATGATGAGTTATTATTTAGGTATTGATGTTGGATCCACTACAGTGAAAGCTTATTTAACAGATGAAAGAGATCAATGTTTATATTCACGTTATGTACGACATAATTCAGATGTCAGAAATACAATTTTAATATTACTGCAAGAAATTGAAAAAGAATATCCTGATATAGAGATTTATCCAGTTATTACAGGCTCTGGAGGTCTTTCTATTTCAGAATCTTTACATGTAAAATTTGTACAGGAAGTAATTGCTTGTACGAAAACGATTGAAACATATATTCCCCAAACTGACGTTGCAATAGAATTGGGAGGAGAAGATGCAAAGATCACATATTTTGAGGGTTCATTAGAACAACGAATGAATGGAACTTGTGCTGGAGGGACAGGAGCCTTTATTGACCAAATGGCGACATTGTTGCAGACAGATGCAGCAGGGTTAAATGAACTTGCAAAGAATTATAATCGTATATATCCTATTGCTTCTCGTTGTGGAGTATTTGCGAAAACAGATGTTCAGCCATTGATTAATGAAGGAGCACAAAAGGAAGATATTGCAGCTTCTATTTTTCAAGCTGTTGTCAATCAGACAATTAGTGGTTTGGCATGTGGAAAACCGATTAAGGGTAAGGTTGCTTTCTTAGGTGGACCACTCTATTTCCTAGATCAATTACGTCAACGTTTTATTGAGACATTAAAATTACAAGATGATGAAATTATCTTTCCAGATAATTCTCAATTGTTTGTGGCAATGGGAGCTTGTCTCAATGCTAAGGATGTCGAAGAAGCCATTGCTTTACATCAGTTCATTCAAAGCTTAAAGGATTTAAAGGAACAAGGTCATGAAGCTTCTCATACATTAGAACCATTATTTCATAATGAAGATGAATTACTTGGATTTAGATTAAGACATCTGCAAGCAAAAACAAAGAAAAAAAATATAAAAAAATATAAAGGTGATATTTATTTGGGTATTGATGTAGGTTCAACAACATCAAAAGTGATTCTTATTGATCGTGAGGGGTCTATTCTTTATTCATTCTATAATTCAAATGAAGGAAATCCTTTAGATTTGATGATGAGAATTATGAAGGAAATTTATCATATCATTCCACAAGAATGTCAAATTAAAAAAGCTGGTGTTACTGGATATGGGGAAGCTTTAATTAAAGCTGCTTTAAAAGTTGATATAGGTGAAGTAGAAACCATTGCTCATTATACTGCTGCCAAGCATTTTCAACCAGATGTTGATTTTATTTTAGATATTGGTGGACAAGATATGAAGGCTATCACAATTAAAGATCATGTGATTCAAGATATTACTTTAAACGAAGCATGTTCCTCTGGATGTGGCTCTTTCCTAGAAACATTTGCGCATTCATTAAATTATGATATTGATGAATTTGCAAAGACAGCTTTGCTTGCTAAAAATCCATTAGATTTGGGAAGTCGTTGTACAGTCTTTATGAACTCAAAAGTCAAACAAGCTCAAAAAGAAGGTGCTACATTGGCGGATATTTCAGCTGGACTTTCTTACTCAGTTATTAAAAATGCTTTGTATAAAGTCATTAAATTAAGAAACAAGGATCAAATTGGCAAAAATGTTGTTGTGCAAGGAGGGACTTTCTATAATGAAGCTGTTTTACGTGCTTTTGAAAAAGAAACAGGCATAGAAGTGATTCGTCCAGATATTGCAGGTTTGATGGGAGCCTATGGAATGGCAAAAATTGCTATGGAAAGAGATGATGGCCAAGGGACAACTCTCTTAACATTAGAAGAAATCGAAAAATTAACTTATCAAAATACAATGAAAAATTGTGGAAAATGTACAAACAATTGTATGCTGACAATTACAACATTTAATGATGGCCGTGAATATATCAGTGGGAACAGATGTGAACGAGGGGCAAATTTACCATTAAAATCCAAATCACTTCCAAACTTATTTGATTATAAATATCGTCGTGTGTTCAAATATCGCTCACTTCCTCAAGAAGAAGCAATCAGAGGAACAGTTGGAATTCCAAGGGCTTTGAATATGTATGAAAACTATCCTTTCTGGCATACATTACTAACAGAATTGAAGTTTAGAGTGATTTTATCGGCACGTTCAACAAAGGCAATTTATGAAAAAGGAATTGAGTCTATCCCAAGTGAAAGTGCATGTTATCCAGCAAAGATTACACATGGTCATATTGAAAACTTGATTGAAAAGGGTGTTAAGTTTATTTTCTATCCTTCTGTTGTTTATGAAAGGGTGGAGAATGAAGATGCTGGAAATCATTACAATTGTCCAGTTGTTGGTTCTTATCCAGAAGTTATTAAAAATAATGTTGATAATCTAGAAAAACAAGATATCAAGTTTAAAAACCCATTTGTGTCATTAAATAATCCTAAAACATTATTTAATGTATTAAAAGAAGAATTGAAAGAATTTCAGATAAATGATAATGAATTACATCAAGCGATAGAGAAAGCTTATGAAGAATTAAAGCATTGTCAACAGGATATTCGTGAAGAAGGACAAAAAGCTTTACAATATATGAGAGATAATCATTTGCAAGGTATTGTTTTAGCAGGACGTCCTTATCATATCGATCCAGAAATTAATCATGGGATTGCAGATTTAATAACAAGTGAAGGATTTGTGGTATTGAGTGAAGATAGTGTTTGTTATTTAGATCAAGAACATTTAAAGTTAAGAGTGGTTGATCAATGGACATATCATTCACGTTTATATAAGGCAGCATCTTATGTTTCGTCACAAGATGATTTGCAATTAATTCAATTGACTTCATTTGGGTGTGGTTTAGATGCTGTTACAGCAGATCAAGTCGCTGAAATTCTAAAAGCGAGAAATAAGATTTATACATTAATCAAGATAGATGAGGGAAGTAACTTAGGTGCGATACGTATTCGTATTCGTTCTTTAAAGGCGACAGTGGAAAAGAAGGAAGAAATCATTGATTTAACAAAACGTTATGAACCAACAAAAGTACCTTTTACGAAAGAAATGAAAGAACAGCGCTATACAATCTTATGTCCTCAAATGTCTCCAATACATTTTCAATTTGTAGAACGTGCAATGAATGTAGAAGGATATAATTTTGTAGTGTTACCATCGGTTGATAAGAATGCTGTTGAACAAGGTTTAAAATATGTTAATAATGATGCATGTTATCCAAGTATTCTTGTGACTGGACAGATGATGAACGCTTTAAACAGTGGCCAATATGATTTAAATAAAGTTGCTCTCATCATTTCTCAAACAGGTGGTGGATGTCGTGCAACAAATTATATTGCTTTCATTAGAAAGGCTTTAAAAGATGCAGGTATGGAACAAATTCCTGTTATTTCAGCCAATTTATCAGGATTAGAAAGTAACCCAGGTTTTAAAATTACATATTCTCTTGCTAAAAAAGTTGTGATTGGAGCAATGTACGGTGATTTATTTATGCGTGTACTTTATCGTGTACGTCCTTATGAAAAAACCAAAGGTTCAGCGAACGCATTATATAAATCATGGGTTGAAAAATGTCAAAAAAATGTCGAAAATGGTAGTATGAGAGAATTTAAGAAAAATGTTTATCAAATTGTCAAAGAATTTGATGAATTAGAATTATTAGATATTCAAAAACCAAGAGTTGGTTTAGTAGGTGAAATTCTTGTGAAGTTCCATCCGACAGCCAATAATCAAATCGTTGATATTATTGAAGCAGAAGGCGGAGAAGCTGTGATGCCTGATTTAATTGATTTTTTCCAATATTGTTTCTATAATACACGTTTTGAATATGAGCATTTTGATGCGAAGAAATCTTCTGTAAGATTATGTGATTTTGCGATCAAAGCTGTTGATTTTTTAAGAAAAGATATGATAAAGGCACTAAAACAATCAAAAAGGTTTGATGCGCCTCATCCAATTGATCAAATTGCTCGAAAAGCCAGTCAAGTTGTTTCTATTGGAAACCAAACAGGTGAGGGATGGTTCCTAACGGGTGAAATGATTGAGTTAATCGAGGAGGGAGCTCCAAATATTGTTTGTATGCAACCATTTGCTTGTTTACCTAATCATGTAACAGGAAAAGGTGTTATTAAGGCTTTACGTAAGAAATATCCTGAAAGTAATATTGTAGCAGTAGATTATGATCCAGGAGCAAGTGAAGTCAATCAATTAAATAGAATTAAGTTGATGTTATCAACTGCATTTAAGAATATGAAGTAATTCATATTCTTTTACTTTGGGTGCCGGTCATGTCATATATCTAGTTGGTGAAAGTCTAACCACTGGTATTTACCGCCAAGTGTAGTGAACCACAAGCCGTTAACAGTGATGTTATGGGTGAAGGAAGTGGTGCAACTTTCAAATCAAAAAACATTATTAGAAAAATACTCATTAGAAGATATCAATATTGAATTATCCAAAACTGATTTATACTATCAAAATAAAAAAATTATTTTATTTTTTAGTAGTTTTATAAAATCAATAGAATATAATTATGAAAAAACATATATTTTTTGACATTTTCTTGACATGAATAAGGGTGTCTTTTATAATTTAGCTAAATTGAAGAGATTGCATAAAGGTGGTCAAAGATGAAAAAGTATGTTTTTAATTTATTAAAAATAGGAATTTTGACAATAATGTGCTTTGAATATTAGGTTATTTATGTGAATATTATACTGATACTATCGATAATAAGTATTTAAAAAGAAGTGAAGAAGAAAATTTTATTGTACCTTCTACCCAAGGAAATGGTATGGGATTGGACTATATTTATCAAATTCCTCATATAGATGGACAAAAGATTGTTTTATATGGTGCTTCTACATCTATTGTTGGATTAAATGAAGAGTATTTATCCCAAAAATATCAATTATTAAAAGCATGTAGTGGTTCAGCGACAATACAATCATATCAAGTGATGAAAAATTACATGGAAGAAGAAAACTATCAAGTGAATCAAGATGATATTATTAAGATTGATATCTCACCAGTGCTTTTTAAAAAGAATACCTTAAAAAATGAAGTTATCGTTTCAGCATTAGAATATGCTTCTTTGTATACTGTTGATGATCAATTGAATGTCCATCGTCAGCCTTTCTATTATATTAGTCGATTTTTTGGATTAAATTGTAGAAAAATACAAAAAGCTTATGAATACATCAGTGAATATTGTCAAAATGGAAACTATGATCAACTTTTTACAAGTACAACAAATCAATGGGATCATTATGATAAGTTACTTTCTTTTGATATGGGGACGAAAAAGCAAATTGAAAGTTTTATTTTATCATATGATAATAATCCTGTTGTTGTAGATATTTTGTATATGCATTCCTCATTAGTCAATTCAAATGCAGGTCAATTATATAATGATTATGTGGATCAAGAACTGATTCCATTTTTGCAGGCTCATGATGTCAGTTATATTGATAGTCGTTATGTTGTAGATGATCAGTATTATATTGATAATACGCATTTGAGTTATGCAGGATGTCAATTATATTCGCAATATGTGAATCAGATTTTAAGGGAGTAATGGGGAGAAATTTATGAATAGTGAGAAGATTATAAAGGAACTTAATCAATTTCTAACACTGGATCTTAAACAACAATCTTATATGGATATTTTGAAATATCATAAGAAATATTTAAAAATAAAAGAACAGGTCAGTAATGGAAAGAAGTGCTTAAAGGTTGCGGTTATTGGCTCTAAAAGTATTCAGTTGTTTGTTAAAGTGTTAGAACTGATGGCCTTTCAAAAGGGATATGTTTTAGATATTTATGAAGGAGAATATGATGGAATCACATCAGAAGTTTTTGATGAGCATTCACAATTATATGCTTTTGCGCCTCAATATGTTTTGTTGTTAACACATTATAGTGATATTCGTACATATCCTTCATTATTGTCAACTCAAGATGAGATCAAGAATTGGGTTCAACAACAAATGAATTATTATCACACTTTATGGCATAATTTAAATCGTTTGCATTGTGTGATATTACAATCATATTTTGTGACGCCAATTGTGAGACAGTTGGATCAATTAGAAGCAAGTGTACCTTATTCTCAAGAAAATGCTTTACGATTATTGAATCAAAAAATGATGGAAGAAAAAGAAAGCTATGTTCATATGATTGATTTAGATTATATAGCATCCTATATTGGCAAGAGAAATTGGTTTGATGAAAGAAATTATTATTTAAATAAAGCGGGTTTTTCATATGATTATTTACCACTTGTTGTTTCTTATTATCTGAGTCGTCTTTTTTCTTTAGAAGGTATTGTGAAGAAATGTGTTGTTTTAGATTTAGATAATACGTTATGGGGTGGTGTAATTGGTGATGATGGTTATGAAGGAATCAATCTCAACCCTAATGATGCTATTGGAGAGGCTTTTTTGGCTTTTCAAGATTATTTGTTATCATTAAAAGAACGTGGTGTTATTTTGGCAGTTTGTTCTAAAAATGAGGAAGATATTGCTAAGGAAGGTTTTACCAAAAATGAATTTATGCGTTTGAGTTTAGATGATATTTCTTGTTTTATGGCCAATTGGAATGATAAAGCTTCTAATATTAAAAAAATTGCTGAATTTTTAAATATTGGGATTGATTCTTTGGTATTTGTTGATGATAATCCTGCTGAAAGAGAAATTGTGAAAACATTTTTACCTGAAGTGACAGTGATTGATTTACCAGACGATCCGGCCCTTTATGTTCGTAGCTTAAATGAAGCCATGTGTTTTGATTGGCATGCTTTAACACCGGAAGATGTAACACGTGCAAAAACTTATCAAGAAAATTTAAAACGTTTGGAATTAGAACAATCATTCGTTGATTATGCTAGCTATCTTCAATCCTTAGAGATGAGAGGATATGTAGGTGAGGTTAATGATCATGAGGTTGATAGATTTATTCAGTTATCGAATAAATCAAATCAATTTAATTTAAGAACAGTGAGATTAAGTGAAGCTGATGTTGAATGCATGCGAAATGATCCTCACTATAAATTGTTGTATGTCACTTTATCAGATTGTTTTTCTCAATATGGAATTATCTCTTGTATCATTTTGCATAAACAAGATGAGATATGCTTTATTGAAAACTGGCTGATGAGTTGTCGTGTATTGAAACGTGGTGTAGAAAATTTTGCTTTTTATGAGGTATTGAATATTGCTAAAGCATGGGGATGTAAGACTTTAGTAGGTGAATATATCGCAACGAAGAAAAATAAGATGGTGAAGGATTTTTATAGCCAACTGGGATTTGAAAAGATTGATGATAATCGTTATCAAATTGATGTTAATACTAATCAAGATGTAAAAATATATATTAAAAAGGGAGAGTAAGAAAAATGAATGTAACAGAACAATTAACAGAGATTTTTAGAGATTTATTTGATGATGAAGAAATCGTTTTAACGCGTGAAATGACAGCTGATGATATTGAGGATTGGGATTCTTTAACACATATTCAATTAATGAGCATTTGTGAAAAAGAGTTTCATTTAAAGTTTTCTACTGTTGAAATGATGCATTTGAAAAATGTTGGTGACTTAATTGATATGATTGAAAAGAAAATGTAATGAGCATAACATCAATTGAACTTATTATTGCTTTATTGTTAGCACCAATGATATTAAGGAATCAACAATATAAAAAATATGTCTTTTTCATAATGAATATGATTTTATATTTTTTAGCATGTGGAACATACCAAAGCTTTTTAGGTTCTTTATTATGGATTGTTGTTCCTTATATATATTGTCATTTTTTCAAAAAGAAAACACCATTATTTCTATGTATGACTATTCTCTTTTTATATTTGAATAGATATGATTGGATTTTTCAATCTCTTCATATTCCATACATGATTCCATTTATGATTTTTGGTTTATCTTATATTGTATTTAGACAGATTGATTATGTTTTAGGATATGAGTTTTATCATGACGATGAAAAGCATTTTATTGATTATATTAACTATATTTTGTCTTTCTATACAATTATTTGTGGACCAATTCAATCCTATCAATATTTTTATGAAGACTTTTATGTCAAAAAAGAAGATTTTACGCAACGTCAAATTTTAGATTGTTTCAATCGTATTGCAAATGGATTTATTAAAATTTCGTTGATTTCTTATTATTTACATAAATTTGCGGATGAAGCATTTGCCTCTTTTTCATCACAATTTCAACTTTTACCATTTATTATTTTTATGGTTTGTAATGTTTGGTTTATCTATTTTAATTTTTCAGGATATTGCGATGTTGTGAATGGGGCTGCAAAGTTAGCTGGATTTGATTTGCCAGAAAACTTTCATCAACCTTTTTTAGCAAGAGATATTAGTGATTTTTGGAATAGACAACATATTACTTTAACAAAGTGGATTACCAATTATATTTTTACACCCATTGTTAAAAAAATGATGGAACGTTTTTCTATTGATTTAAGCCAGTATATAGGTTTTTTCGTTGCTTTTCTTATTGCTGGATTATGGCATGGGACAACGATGAATTATTTGATTTATGGAATTCTTCAAGCTATTGGCGTTTGTTTAACCAAACTATATACGACATATATGACAAAAAAATTAGGTGGTAAAAAGGCTTTCCGTTTATATCGTCAACAAAAGCATGTGAAAGTGATTGAAATTATTGTAACGCAAATTTATATTTATATTTCATTTATTTTTATTGGTTATGATATTATTGGATTGTTGTGAGGTGAAACATTATGAAATTTCATCATATTGGGATTGCTTGTGACAATATTGAAGAAGCACAAGAATATGTTAAAGCATTGTTTGATGTCAAAGAAGTTCAAGAAAAGATATATGATCCTTTGCAGGAAGCTTATTTATGTATGATGACAACCACTGATCATTTGCGGATTGAATTGATTCAAGGAAAACCTGTTTTAAGACTTGTGAAAAGGGGACAATATCTTTATCATACTTGTTATGAAGTGAGTGATTTAGATGCAATGATTGAAAAATTATGTCAAATGGGAAGTATCGTTGTTTCTGAAGCTAAAGAGGCTGTTTTATTTGACAATAGAAGAGTTGCATTTTTGTCAAGTCAATTGGGATTGATTGAATTATTAGAGGTAAAAGTATGACAAAATATTTAAATGATTATATGTATGTTTTTTATATCGTGATAAAATTCATTATTGCGATTATAGCTTTATATTGGCTAGGAAGTACAGTTGTTTTATATCAGGGTTTTTAAAAAAGAGAGAGGAGAGAGGAAAATGAAAAAGTTTTTAGGGGTTATTTTAGCAGTGTTGTTATTAGTAGGATGTGGAGGAAGTGGAAGTGAGACAGCGACAATTTCGTCCGATGATTTTGTTTACAGTAATGGAAATGGAAAATTGGCTTTAAATCAAGAAATGGATCCAGATGCATTAGGAGAATATACTTATTCTGAAACTGAAAGTTGTGGTTATGACGGGTTGGATAAGATTTATACTTATTCTGATTGTGAAGTTTATACATATCCTCAAAATGGAAAAGATTATGTTCTTTATATTGATTTATTAGATTCTGCAAAAACATCTAAAAATATTCAAATTGGAAGCACACTGGATGATATTAAGAGTGCTTATGGGGAAAATTATACTGAAGAAGGAGAATATATTGTTTATCAATTAGATAATCAAAAATTAAAATTCTTGATGATTGATGAAAAGGTTGTTTTTATTGAATATTCTTATGAGGGATAATCGTTTATGGTCAAAAGACGTAAAAGATTAAAAATCTGGGCAAAATATTTTATTGCTTCATGTATCTGTATTGTTTTGATTTTGATATATGTTTTCTTTGTAAGAGTATCAGCTGTTCATGAAGTTATCAGTGAATTAGGACAAGATATTGAAGTTCAAGCATCTGATTTCTTAAGAAATTATTCTGGCGAAGATGCGATAATGAAAACAGATTTGACGCAAATAGATATTACACAAGTTGGAGAATATCCTATTGAAATTGAATATAAGAATAAGATTTATCAATCAACATTAGTGATTAAAGATACAGTTGCACCTACTGCCACACTGAATGAAAATTTAATATGTTATATCGGAAATCCAATTCAAGCCGTTGATTGTGTTGAGGATATTGTTGATTTTTCTAAAGTCGATGTCACTTTTGATAAGGATTATGCATTTGATCAAGAAAAAGAATATAAAGTGACAATTGTTTTAACAGATGAATATGAGAATAAAACATCATATACGACAACTATTACTGTCAAAAAAGATGTTGAAGCACCCGTTGTTGAATCAGCATCAATTTTATATGTGAAACAAAATACAGATAATGTCAATTATATTGATAACCTTGTTGTTTCGGATAATGTTTCTGCAACAGAAAATATTCAAGTTGATATTGATGATTCACAAGTCGATTTATCAAAAAATGGAAAATATCAAGTTTCTCTTTGCTTTAAAGATGAAGTGGGCAATGAGACAAAATTAAATCGTGATGTTGTGGTTTATACATTAAGTGTTGGAAATATTACGATAGGACAACAGGATGACACTTTAGATGCTTTACTGGAAAAGTTAATGAGTCAAATTATTACAGATGATATGAGTGATAAGCAAAAAGTGGAAGCTTTTTATCAATGGTCATTAAAAAATTTAAAATATAAAAATAATGGTGAAAAAAAATATAAGAATGATATTAATGGAAATTTGCCCATTTATGCGAGAGAAATTTTAACAAAAAGAACAGGACATTGTTTTCATTATGCTGCTTTAGAAGTATATATGATGAATCGTTTGAATATACCTGTTATTTTGGTTGAAGGTGGAGGACATAATGTTCATGGAGAATTTGAATTGCATTATTGGACAATGGTGCAAATCAATGGGACATGGTATCATTACGATCCACTCTTTGAACAATTATATAAATATACAAGACAATTTTGTTTGGTTTCATCATCAAAAATATACAATTCTTCTCATACTTGGAATAAGAGTTTATATCCATGGTAAAATGAATGATAAAAAGGATTGTAACGAAATAAAAGTATGAATACAACTCATCAAAAAAAACAATGTTATCAGTATTATGCTGATATGCATTGTTTTTTTGATATAATTAGATTATGAAGAATTCGACTTTTACACAATCTAATTACACTACAAAGTGTCATTCATCTCAGCTGGTTTTACCTTCAGATTTTTCATTAATCTTGAAAGAAGACAATTGTAAAACTAAATTCTCCCCCTTGATTTATTTGGGTTGAATTTAATTTTACAATTGAGGAAAATGATATTTCGGGGATGATAAGCACAATTTATTTCGCTAATTATGTGAAATTATGGTATAATGTGAATAAGGAGGAAAAGTTTATGAAGAAAATATTAAAAGCATGTCTATGTTTGTTAATGGTTGTAGGTATTGTTGGATGTAGTGGGGGTAATTCTACAGATAAACAAGAAGCTGTTGTCAAAGAATTCTTTGAATCATTTAAGGCTGGAGATATCAATAAAGCACTAGCTCTATGTGCAAAAGATAGTAAAGGTTTTGAAGACTTTGAAGATATTGAGTCTATGATGGAAGAATATGAAGATGAAACTATTTATGGTACAAAATTTGTAGAAGAAGCAAAAGAATTTGCAGAAGAAGTTTATAAAACTGTTATTGTTTCTTATGAAATTAAGGAGACTAAAAAAGTAAGTGATAATTACATTGTAACTGTTAATGCAACGCTTAAAGATTTTAATGAAGTTGATTTTGATAGTGATGAGCTTAATGATTTAATGGAAAAATACTTAGATGAAAATGAAGATGAACTTTATCAAATAGCAATGAACGAAGGGCAAGATGCTTTGATGGTTCACATGTTTGATGCTTTAAGTAAAGATATGTTTGATATTATGAAAGCTGAGCTTGCGAAAGCACCTGAAATGAAAGAAAAAATGGAATTTACTGTTGTTAAAGAAGGAGATAACTGGGTTATTTCTGAATTAAATGAATATACTGCTGATTAAGAATGGACATGAACTGAGAGTATTATTGAAAAACACGAAAAAAGAATCTTAATTTAATAAAAAACATAGAAAATTGGCGTTTACGACAAAATCTCTATGTTTTTTTGTTTTAATACTTTTGACTTCATACCAAAGTATGAAAAATAAAAACATTCTGTTTGAACTGAATCCTAAAATTTGAACTCATCAATTAGAGGTTTTTATCGAATATATAGGCTAAAATTAATTGATAAGTATTTTTAACTGCCTCAATATGTGTTCTTTCCATACCATGTGATGCTGCAACACCAGGACCAATTAAAGCTCCTTTAATGTTTTGTCCACCACGTAAAGCAGCAGAGACATCACTGCTATAAAAAGGATAAATATCAACAGCATATTGTAAATGGGAATCTTTCGCAAGCTGAATTAATTTTGAAGTCATTTTATAATCATATGGACCACTTGAATCCTTGGCACAAATACTGACATCATATTCACTACAAGATAGATCCATACCAATACATCCCATATCAACTGCAATCAATTCGCTAATATTCTGCTGAACATAGCTACTTCCATGTCCGACTTCTTCATATGTAGAGATAATAAAGATAAGATTATGTTGTGGTTTGATATTCTGCTGAGAAAGATTTTTAAGGACACCAAATAAGATAGCCACACTTATTTTATCATCTAAAAAACGTGATTTAATAAAACCAGATTCTGTAATTGTTGTCTTTGTATCAATAGTGATATAGTCGCCATTTTGAATACCAAGTTTTTTCACATCTTCTTTATTTTTCACTTTTTCATCAATACGGACATGCATTGTATCACACGATCTTTCTAAAGTTTTGGCATCTTTAAAGACATGAGATGCTGGTGAATTAGACAAAATAGTTCCTGTGTATTGAGACCCATCTCGCGTAAGAATACGACAATATTCTCCATCTAATGTTGGAATGATAGGACCTCCAATATTTGTGAAAGCTAAACTCCCATCATCCTTAATACTTCTCACCATTAATCCTAAAGTGTCTACATGTCCACAAAATCCAATCGTATAATCATCTTGTCCAGTAACATAAATTTCAAGATTGCCTTTATTTGTATAACTTGTCTGATAACCAAGACAATGCGCTTCATGTTCACAATAGGCTATGACTTCTTGTGTGTATCCTGATGGACTGTCAATAGCCATAATATCTGTTAATATTTGTAAAATATAATCTGTCATATCATAATCTCCTATAAAAAAGTATAAAGTTCTTTTAAATCTTTGATTTCATATGTGATAGGAAAATTTTTATCATTTATTTGATGACAAGGATTAAACCAACAAGTCTCAATACCTGCTAAGATTCCACCTTGCATATCACTGCTTAAAGAATCACCGATCATTAAAGTTTTATCTTTTTGAAAATTGTTTATATGTGCAAAACAGTAATCAAAAAATTCTTTTTTAGGTTTTTGATAACCAATTTCTTCTGATATAAAGACGTTTTTAAAAAAACAATCAAGCCCACTCGCTTTTAAACGACTATGTTGTGTTTGAGCAACACCATTTGTCACAATATATAAATCATATTTTTGTGATAATGTTTGAATAATGTGAAAAGCATCAGGCAATAATTGATGTCCTTTGCCTAATTCTAATTGATAAACATCTTCAAAAGCAACGCCATCTTCTTGAATATGAAATTCATGAAAAAGTTTAACAAAACGTGTATAAACAAGAGTTTCTTTATCAATCAAGCCATGTTCAAAATCTTGCCATAATTGAGCATTGATATCTAAATATCTTTTCTTGATTTGATCAGTTAATTCAATATGATATTTTTCAAATGTATGATGTAAAGCAAGCTGTTCATCAGCTTGAAAATCAAATAGTGTTCCATCAGCATCAAAGAGTAAAATTTTATAAGCCATTTCATTCCTCCAGTCTCATTTATTATAAACAGAAGTTGGTCTTTTTTTCAAGAGAAAGCATAAGATAGAATGGTGATAAAATTGGAAATTAAACCAACGACAACAACAAGTCATATTTTAATGACAATTATTAATGATAAGCCAGATGCTTATGCTTGTGTTATGGGAAATGACATCTTTGGAACTGTTTGTTTTTATAAGTATTTAGATGGTTCCATCATGATTTATGAGATCAAAGGATTACCAGTAGAGGAAAATAGTGGCGTATTTGGTTTTCATATTCACGAAGGCGAAACTTGTTCAAATGATACTGCAACACCTTATGAAAAAACTAAAAATCATTTTAATCCAACAAATAGCTTACATCCTTTTCATCTTGGTGATTTACCTCCTTTATTTGCAAGAAAAGGAATGGCTTGGGGTATTGTTTATATGGATAAATTTAAACCTCAAGATATCGTAGGAAGAACAATTGTTATTCATGCTCATGCTGATGATTTTCATACACAGCCATCTGGAAATTCAGGAACAAAAATAGCTTGTGGGGAAATTCAACGTTTTCAAAAATAAATGTATAAATTGTTGTCATATGTGCATGATAAAAGTATGGAGGTATGAATATGAAGAAAATAATGATGGCAATGATGTGCATCGCAATTTTAGCAGGATGTTCAAATGATAAAGATATGGCTAACAACAATGATAAAAATAATATTGTTGATGATAGCAAAAATGCAATGAATGATGTGAAGGATACAACAAAAAGTTGGTATGGAAATTTTGAAGATGCTTTAAAAGATAAGAAAATGACATATTCTTCAAAAACATCTTTAGATGCATCTTCTATTGGTGGAGCTGAAGGTTATCGTTATGTAACAGAAAATGGAAATATTGATATTTACAGATATGAAGATGGTGATGATTTTAATAAAATTATGAAGGATAAAAAGATTAACTTGAATGGTAAAGATTATAATGTAGAAGTAAATGATCATTATGTTATGGTTTCTGATGGAGTATCTGATGATATTTTAAATGTCTTTAGAGGATTATCATTTATGGAGTAGAAATACTCCATTATTTTTTTGTTTTCATGTATAATAGAATTGGTGATGAGAATGAAGAAAATACAAGAAGTGATTGTAGTAGAAGGTAAAACAGATACAGCGATTATCAAGAAACTCTTTGATGTAGAGACAATTGAAACTCATGGATTAGCATTGAGTCAAGAAACACTTGATTTTATTGAACAAACAGCCAAATTAAGAGGAATTATTGTTTTGACTGATCCAGATTATCCAGGAATGAAAATTAGACATATGATTATGGAAAGAATACCTGAGGCGAAACATGCTTTTGTGGCTAAGGAAGATGCAATAGGAAAAAAGAAGCTAGGAATTGCGGAAGCCAGGGAAGAAGCGATTATTGAAGCATTAAAAAATGTAGTGACTTTTTCTGAAGACAAAGAATCTCTTTCTTGGAATGAATTTATTTCTTTAGATATTATAGGAAATAAAGAGAGAAGATTACGTATCTATGAAACATTTCATTTGGGTTATGGAAATGCAAAAACATTGTTTAAAAGATTAAATATGGCAGGTATTACTAAAGAAGATATTATGAAAGAATGTGGAGAATCATATGAATGATGTTAAATTGGGTAAAACGATTTCATATGCTTTAAGACATCATCCTGAAGAATTTGGTTTAGAGTTAGATGATGAAGGATGGGTTAGTATACGTATTTTACTTAAATCTTTAGAGACACAATGGGGTGTCTTAAAAGAAGAGGATTTGATAAGAATAATGGCTCATTCTGATAAGAAAAGATATGAAATCAAGAATGGTCAAATAAGAGCTCTTTATGGACATTCTTTAAAAACAAAAATAAAGAAAAAAATCGTTCAACCTCCTGTCTATTTATATCATGGGACAGCCAGACGCTTTTTATCTTCAATTCTTGAAAAGGGATTATTGCCAATGAATAGACAATATGTCCATTTATCACAGGATAAAGTGACAGCTATGTTAGTTGGTTCAAGACATGATTCACGACCAGTTATATTGAAAATATATGCTCAAAAAGCATATGAAGAAGGTATTTTGTTTTATGAAGGCCATGACAAGATTTGGTTATCAGAAATCATTCCACCACAATATATTGATGTTGAAAATAAGGAATAGACGCTTAATCTATTCCTTATTTTTGGGTTTGTTCTAACGTGTATTGTTTCAATTCATCATAAATGAGATAATATCTTGCTAAAGTTAAAACTTCTTCATTCATTTTCACAGTAATCCTTTCATTATTCAGGTGTATCTTCATGTATAGTCAATTATTTTGTCCCCATGAATCTTCCAATAGACTGGAGATTATGCGATAGTTTAATTATGTATAAAATACCAAATAATCATTACATTGCCAATACAGTACCTAAATCAAAAATAACCATTTTTTGAATAAATAAAAATATTTCTTCATGATAGATGTGCCACAGTTCATACACTTATTTAATGTGGTATATATATTGGGAAGTTCATGAAATGTCATTTTGACATCATTTCATAGATTCTATATAATGAGAATAGGTGAGACTATGAAAGATATTGCAAAGAAGTCAAATACAATGTATTTATTAGAAAAATATCGTTTAAAAGCATCTAAGAAGTTTGGACAAAATTTCTTAATTGATTTAAATACGATCCAAAAAATTGTAGAAACAACCCATATCGATCAACAAACCTGTGTGATTGAAATAGGACCAGGTATAGGCGCTTTAACAGAACAATTATCTTATCATGCAAAAAAAGTGATTTGTTTTGAGATTGATACAAGATTACAAGATGTTTTAAAAGAATCGTTGGAAGAATTTGATAATGTAGAAGTGATATTTCAAGATTTTCTAACAGTTGATTTAAAAGCAGTTGTTGATGAATTAAAAAAAGAATATGATAAAGTGTGTATTGTAGCGAATCTGCCTTATTATATTACAACAGATATTTTAGAACATATCTTAACATCAGGTGCTCCTTTAACAAGCATTCATGCAATGGTTCAAAAAGAAGTCGCTGTTAAATTAACAGATCCTTCATATAAAAGTCCATTAACATTTATGATTGAAAGTCTAGGAACAATTTCCTTAGATATGGGTGTTTCACGACATGTATTTGATCCTGCTCCAAGAGTTGATAGTGCTATTATTTCAATTCATATTGAAAAAGATTATCATGATCAATTTATGCCTTTATTGAAACAGGCATTTACTCAAAAAAGAAAAACAATTTACAATAATTTAAAGGTTTTGTTTTTAGATAAGACAAAGGATATTTTAAAAGAATGTCATATTGATGAGAAAAAAAGACCGGAGGAATTAACGATAGATGATTATATAGCCCTTACAAAATATATGTAGAACCATATAATAATATGGTGATATAATGAATATAGGAGATTATGTTGTTAGAAAAAAATACAATCGTGATATATTATTTGAAATTTTTGATATTCGAGATGGGATTTATTACTTAAGAGGTGTAGAATTAAGATTAATAGCTGATAGTGAATTAGATGATTTGGAATTAAGTGAAATACAACCAAGGACAGAAGATGATTTTTCAATTGTCAGACAGCCCATGATTAGAGGAAAAGTATTGCATCTTGATGGTGATCAGAAATATTTGAATATGTGTGAGAAAAAATATAAAGAATTAAAGATTAGAGCTGATTGTTATTATATGAAAGAAAGTGAAATGAAGGAAAGAGTGGTTGACCTTTTAGAAAAGCATAAACCACATATTCTTGTGATTACAGGGCATGATGCTTTGAGAAAAGATCATGATAAAAGTGAGCTTGATAATTATCAGCATTCTCAAGATTATGCTGAGGCTATCAGAAGGGCAAGACTTTATGAAGATGATAAGGACGCTTTAATTATTATTGCAGGAGCATGTCAATCGTATTATGAATTGTTGTTGGCATCTGGTGCCAATTTTGCATCAAGCCCCAAGCGTATCAACATACATGCTTTAGATCCAGTATTTGTTGCAAGTTTAGTGGCTAATGAAAGTGTAAGAAATTATTGTGATATTGAAGATATTATCAATCACACATCACATAAACAAAGTGGTATAGGAGGCATAGATACTAAAGGAGTTGCTAGAAAAATATATCCAACGAAAGGGTGAAATTATGAAAGTCAGAGCTTATGCAAAAGTCAATTTAGCATTAGACGTTGTGAAAAAAAGAGATGATGGATATCATGAGTTAGAAATGATTATGGCGCCAATTACTTTACATGATTTGATTTACATCAATCGTATTGAAAAGGGAATTGAAATTAAGACAAATTCTTTTAAGATTCCAACTGATGAACGAAATATTATGTATAAAGTTGCGAAAATTTTAATTGAACGCTATCATATTCCTTATGGGGTCAAGATACAAGTTTATAAACATATTCCAACTCAAGCAGGTTTGGCAGGAGGTAGTGCAGATGGAGCTGCAGTTTTAAGAGCAATGAACCAAATGTTTAACTTGAATCTTTCATTAGAACAATTAGCAGAAATAGGAAAAGAAGTCGGAGCTGATATTCCTTTTTGTATTTATGAACAAATGGCCTTAGTGAAAGGTATTGGGGAAAAGCTGGAGTTTATTAAGAGTGACTGGTTTTGCCATTTATTGTTGGTGAAACCAAAAAAAGGTGTTTCAACAAAAAAATCATTTAGTATGTTGAATTTAAAGACAGCTCAACATCCTGATATTTTAAAAATGAAACAGGGAATTGAATTAAGTCATGATCATATGATTGTAGAAAGTTTAGGAAATACATTAGAAGCACCATCTATGAAAATGGTCAAAGATATTGAAATCATTAAACAGGAAATGCTTGATTTAGGTTTTGATGGTGCATTAATGTCAGGAAGTGGATCTTGTGTTTTTGGAATGACACAAGATGAAAATATCTTGAAAAAAGGTTATCAATATTTTAAAAATAAATATCCTTTTGTCAGAACCACAAAAATATTACGCAAAGAGGAAGAAAAATATTGAAAATGAGGTAAGTATTTCTTGTTTCCTCTTTTTTTTTGAACTAATTTTTGTTAGAATAGGGGCGTTAAGGAGAGTGTGAGATGAAAGTATATGCTATCGTATTAGCGGCTGGTAAAGGGACGCGAATGAAGTCTGAAAAGCCAAAGGTTGTACATGAAGTTTTATACAAGCCAATGATTAATCATGTGATTGATGAATTAAAGGCTCTAGGTGTTGATGAAACAATTGTTGTTGTAGGGCATGAAGCAAAACAAGTTGAAGCAATTGTGGATGATGTGACTTTTGTTTATCAAAAAGAACAATTAGGCACAGGTCATGCTGTTTTACAAGCAAAAGATGTATTAGCCGATAAAGATGGAATGACACTTGTATTATGTGGAGATGCTCCATTGGTTCGTCAGGAAACTTTAAAAGGTATTATTGACTATCATCAAGAACATGGAAACATGGCGACAGTGATGAGTGCGGATTGTGAGACATCTACACATTATGGTCGTATTGTAAAAGTTGATGGTCAAGTCAAAGGTATTGTGGAATTTAAGGATTTGTTGGATTCTCAAAGGGATATTACAGAAATGAATACTGGTGAATATTGCTTTGATAATCGAGCATTATTTGATGCTTTGACAAAGATTACAAATGAAAATGCACAAAATGAATATTATTTAACTGATGTCATTGGAATTATGGATCAGGCAGGATTAAAGGTTGATGCTTATAAGATTGATGATTTTAATGAAGTTGGTGGAATTAATGATCGTGTAGCATTGGCTGAAGCAACGCAAATCTTAAGAGATCGTATTAATCATGAACACTTATTAAATGGTGTGAATATTATTGATCCAAGCAATACCTATATTGGAAGAGATGTCAAGATTGGTGTTGATACAACCATTGAACCAGGGTGTATTTTAAAAGGTCAAACAGTGATTGGAAATCATTGTCATATTGGACCTTATTGTGAATTAACAAATGTTGAAGTGAAAGACAATGTTGAAATTAAATTTTCTGTTTTAAGTGATTCAATCATTGAAAGTGGTGTTGATATTGGGCCTTATGCAAGATTAAGAACAAATTGTCATATTATGGAAAATGCACATTTAGGTAACTTTGTAGAAATGAAGAAAGCTATATTTGGTAAAGGAAGTAAAGCTTCTCACTTAACTTATGTTGGTGATGCAGAGGTTGGAGAAAATGTTAATTTAGGATGTGGAACAATTACTTCAAACTATGATGGCAAGAACAAGTCATTGACAAAGATTGGTGACAATGCCTTTATTGGATGTAACTCTAATTTAGTTGCACCTGTAACAATCAAAAAGAATGCTTATGTTGCAGCAGGATCAACAATTACAAAAGATGTAGAAGAAGATGCTATGGCGATTGCCAGAGCAAGACAAGTAAATAAAGAGGGCTATAGTAAAGTATTAGAAGAAGCTCGCATGAAAGAATACGAAAGAAGAAATAAGGAGAAAAAGAAGTAAATATGAAAAACAATATTACTATCTTTGCTTTATCATCTAATCAGGATTTAGCAAAATCTATTGCAAAAACTTTAGGAACTGAAGTAGGAAAAAGTAAAGTTCATCATTTTGCAGATGGTGAAATTTTAGTGGAAATCGAAGAATCAGTCAGAGGAAAAGATGTCTTCATTATTCAATCAACATCTAACCCAGTTACTGAAAACTTAATGGAAATCTTAGTGTTAACTGATGCTTTAAAAAGAGCCTCTGCTAAAGAAATTACAGCAGTTATTCCATACTTTGGATATGCAAGACAAGATAGAAAAGCCAAACCAAGACAACCTATTACTTCTCGTCTAGTTGCAGATTTATTAACAACAGCAGGAGTTGATAGAGTTGTAACTGTAGATTTGCATGCTAGACAAATTCAAGGCTTCTTTGATATTCCTGTTGATGAAATGGAAGCTTTGCCATTGCTTTGTAGATATATTGAAAGCAAGAATATTGAGGATTTATGTGTTGTATCACCAGATCATGGAGGGGCAACTCGTGCTAGAAAAATGTCTGAAGCATTAGATTGTCCAATTGCGATTATTGATAAGAGAAGACCAAAACCAAATGTTGCTGAAGTGATGGGAATTATTGGTGATGTTACTGGTAAAAACTGTGTCATTATTGATGATATGATTGATACTGCCGGAACAATCGTTGCAGGAGCATCTGTTTTAAAGGAAAAAGGTGCAAAGGATGTTTATATTGCATGTACACATGGTGTCTTATCAGGACCTGCTGTTCAAAGATTAGAAGATTGTGTTGCGAAGGAAGTTATTATTACTGATACAATTGCTATTCCTGAAGAAAAGAAATTTGACAAGTTAGTTCAAATTAGTGTTGCTGAATTACTTGCACATACTATTGAAAGTATTGAAAACAACTTACCAGTAAGTGATGTTTTCACTCAATATGAGTTTAAATCATTAAAAGTATAAACTGTTGATTAACCTCAACAGTTTTTTTATGTCTTCATGTATAAAAAACAACAAAAATGTCATAATACGTACATAGATCATTTATTTCTACAAAAAAAACTTCCTTTCATAAAATAGTGCAAATATGGAAAAGATGTGATAATAATTTGTTAAATTAACAAATAAATATGGGCTTTATTCATGAAAAATGTCGATAAATAGTAATAAAAAAGCTTTGTTTTAAAATGAATTCATTTAGAAATTTGACAAAGTTAAAAAAATCTGATATTATGCGCTAGGGTGAAAGAAATGTACTTCAATACACATAGTCATTTAAATAGTGAACAATTATATCCAAATAGAGATGAATATATCCAACATGCTTATGAAAAGGGTGTAAAATATATTGTTGTGGCAGGATATGATTTAGAGTCTTCTAGGCGAGCTGTAGAGATTGCTCATGAAAATGAGAATATCTATGCGACTGTTGGTATCAGTCCTAATGATTGTTTAGAAACGACAGATGATGATTTGAATGAAATTGAAGTCCTATTACAAGACCCATATGTTGTTGCCTTAGGCGAGATTGGGCTGGATTATTACTGGGATGATGTTCCTCGTGATAAGCAAAAAGATGTTTTTGTCAAACAGATAGACATCGCGAAAAGACATGATAAACCAATTGTTATTCATGCAAGAGACGCCTATGAAGATACGTATAAGATCTTAAAGCAAGCAGCATACCGTGGCATTATGCATTGTTATAGTGGATCAGTTGAAATGGCAAAGAGATTTGTGAAAATCGGGTTTGCAATCTCTTTGGCTGGACCAGTGACATTTAAGAATGCAAGAGTACCAAAGAGTGTTGCGGAAAATATTGGTATTGATCATTTAATGATTGAAACAGACTGTCCTTATTTAACACCTCACCCATTTAGAGGAAAGTTGAATGAGCCAGCAAATGTTGTGTATATTGCCCAGGAAATAGCAAAGCTAAAGAACATGGAGATAGAAGACGTTGCTAGAATCACAACATTTAATGCCAAAAGAATGTTTGGGATTAAATAAGGAGGATTAAAATGATGTTAAAGAAAGCTAAAGAAATCGTTGCCTCGGCGAATAGCCGAACAAAAGGAATTTTAGCAGTAGCTTGTGTTTATGTCGTTGTTATGTTAGCAACTGTATCTACAGGAGCTGTGAATCAAATTGTAAACTTTATTCCAACAGTTGATATCAAATTACAAGATGGTATAGAAGAAGAAAAAGATTATTTAGTCAAACAAGATACTGTTGAGAATGTTTTAAATGAATTGAATGTTGAACTTGGTCAAAATGATACTTTGAATAAAGAAAAAGATTACGTAGTTCAACAAGATGACCTTATTGAAATTACAAGGGTTGAAACAAAGACGATTGTTCAAGAAGAAGATGTCCCTTATTCAACTGTGACAAAGGGTTCGGGAGGTTGGACAAAAACAGTCGTACAAGAAGGAAAAGATGGTAAGGTTAAAAAGACATATTTGGTGACTTATGCAAACGGTAAAGAAACAGGAAGAAAAGTCATTAAAGAAGAAATTGTTGTGGAACCAGTTGATAAAGTTATTCAATATGGTGGTGTAAGTGAAGGAACAACGTTTACAGGACGTTTAACAACTTATGGTGGAGATTGTAGAGGATGCGGTGGAAGTTCTTCTTCTGGTGTAAAGCTATCACCAACAACAGGTGTCAATAATTCTCATTCACCATATTTAACATATAAAGGAAAGAAATATTATTGCTTGGCGGCTGATCGTTCTATTCCTTTTGGAACGATTATTAAGATTACGAACCATAATTTAAATACCGAAAGTACAATATATGGCATTGTTGTGGATCGTGGTGGAGCTATTAAAGGAAATAAGGTTGATATATTTAAGGGAAGTGAAGCTTCTGGTGTTTCTTACTTTAGTGGTGGAACTTCTTATCATACACAATTTGAAGTTGTTTCTTTAGGAAACGGAAGAGCAAATTTTTGGAGATAGTCAAACTATCTCTTTTTTATGCTTGAGGATAAAAAATATTTATCTATTTATGCTATAATGATAAAAAGTTTTAAAAGGTAAGGAAGTGTATATATGGACGAAGATTTTGCATTTCAAGTTCTAGCCATTGTTTCAGAAATACCAAAAGGTAAAGTAGCAAGTTATAAGCAAATTGCAGTTTTAGCGGGACGTGATAGAAATGCACGTTTAGTTGGAAAAATATTATCACACGCTTCGTGGTATGGTGATTATCCATGCCATCGAGTTGTCAATAGTGCAGGACGTTTAGTTCCCGGATGGTTTCAACAAAAAGATTTGTTATTAAATGAAGGTGTCAAGTTTAAACAAAATGGCTGTGTAGATATGAAAACATATCAATGGAAAATAAACAGCAAGTCATACTAACTTGCTGCTTATGAAAGTGCACAGTATCCAGTTTTTTCAATGATGTCTTGTCCTTGTTCAGATAATAAATAGTCCTTAAGCTTTTGTTCGTTTTCTTTGTGGTTGGATTTAAGTGTGACATAATAGAGATAAGTGGATGCTGGATAAGTTTGATTTTTAATATTTTCATTAGTTGGATAAACACCATCAATAGAAAGAATCTTGACATGTTCCTCTTGATTTAATCCTTCTAAAAAATATTTAAATGTATAACCAATAGCTCCTTTTTCATTATGATATTCAGCAATTCCACCCATTGCAGAAATCACTTCATAAGTCAGAGGTTCTTTTAAAGAAGTCTCTCCCATAAAATATGTTATCATGACTTGACTTTCTGATCTTTCAGGCCTTTGAAAAGCGACAATTTTTTGATTGTTTCCACCAACTTCATTCCAATTGGACAAAGTCCCATGATAAATTTCTTCACTGTTATTGAAAAGATATCTGTCATAAGTGGCATGATTGTGAAATAATCCAACAGATCCGCATTTTGGACAAACAAGAGTCAAATAACTGATATGACTTATATCATCAAGATAACGATTATTATCATATTTGTCATCAGGAATATTGAGTTTTAGGGTTATAAATGATATCATAACATTGGTTAGGGAGAAAATAGCGGCTGTGGTGGTTTGACTATTTTCTCTTTTCCTTTCTATAAAAGTTTTTAATACAATATAATAATAAAATAATCAGATTAAAATAAAAATCAGCCTTTTAAATTAAATTGAATTAACTTGGGCTGATTTTTAATATAAAGTACGAAATAACAATATTTCATAGATGTCCCTTCCTTATGATTAAGGATATCATAAAGTTATGAAATAGTTATGAAAAAAGAAATGGTTTAATGGACAATTTCTTGATCTTAAAATATTGTTTTTTGATAAGATGTTCGATAAAGATAAAAGGCCACAATCGTCGCAATGAATTCCGATATTGGAAATGTAATCCAAATACCTGTTAATCCCATGAATGGCATAAGAATAAGTGAAAGAGGAATGATAAGAAGGAATTGTCTTAACAGCGAAATCAACAAAGATTGCTTACCCATTCCTAAAGATTCAAATACTCCAGACATTAAGATACCTCCAGTTGATAAAACAAAACTAAGAGATAAAATTCTTAAACCACTAACACCTATTTTCAACATATCAGAGTGGGCGTTAAACATAGATAAAATAAACTCTGGGAATAAGAAAAATAATAATGAACCAGCTAATAGAATAGAACCAATTGTTAAAGCTGCAACTTTAAGTGTTTCATTCATTCTTTCTTGTTCATGAGCTCCATAGTTATAGCTCATAATTGGGCGCATACCTTGAACAACACCATTTGATGGCATATAAACAAAGGATTGAAGTTTAAAATAAACCCCAAAGAAAGCAACAGCAGTTTGAGATATACTAGCCAATATGCTATTTAAAACAGACACTAAAACAGATGGCAAACACATCATGACACTTGATGGAATGGCAATAGAATAAAGGTTTTTAAAAGTTTGTCCATCAATACGAAAATGACGGAATGATAAATGAAGAGGTGTATGACAACGATAAAACAGGTAAATAGAAATTAAACATGCACTCATTTGTCCAATAATTGTTGCAATTGCTGCTCCAGCAACACCCAAGGCAGGAAAGCCAAAGTATCCAAAAATCATCACGGGATCTAAAATAATATTTACAACAGCACCTACAATCTGCATGACCATAGGAATGAACATGTTTCCACAAGCCTGAAACATCTTTTCAATAGCAAGATGAACAAAAGAACCAAAGGTAAATGTGATGACAATCGTTCCATATTGCCAACCATAGTTTAAAACATTATTCTGTGAGGTAAATAAACGTAAGAATGGATGAATCAAAAATAAACCAATAATCACAAAAATGAACGAATGTAAAAGAGACATCACAATACCTTGACTTGCTATATAGGATGCTTCTTTATCGCGATGTGCTCCCAAGTCTCTTGCAATCAAAGCATTCATCGCAATCCCAATTCCACAAGAGATAGCTAATGATAAGTTTTGCAATGGATAAATAAGGGAGACAGCTGTTAAGGCTTCCTCACCAAGTTGTGCAACAAAGATACTATCAATAATGTTATAAAGGGACTGAATAAGCATCGAGATCATAGGCGGAAAAGCCATAGACATTAAAAGCGGAAAGATAGGTTTATAGCCCATTGGATTTGTCTTGTTCATATAATTCTCCTTTCACATAAAAAAGCTATAGATTGTCTATTTATGAATCAGAAATAGAGAAATCTATAGCTTCTTATTTTTAAGCACATTTATTTTATACATATTATAATATTTTGTCAATATGATTGTGTTTCGACAAGAATACAAGCTTTTATTGGAGTGATACCAACATTGCACATATATTTTAAAAGTTCATCATCATATGTATGAGGCTGCATCCATGCATAACGAATGCCAAGACCAACCATTTCATCCACATAATCATAGGCATAATCCTTTTTGATAACAAAAACAACGACATCAATAGGATGTGGGATGGATTCTAATGAAGGATAAAGCTTATCTTCATCAATATGATCATAAAGAGGGGAGACTCCACTGACATCATATTCTAAATCCTTTAATCTTTTAAAAATCTGATAACCAAACTTCTCTTTGTTTGGGGATACCCCAATCACTGCAAAATGACAAAACTTATCTAAAATATCTTTTGGATTCATCAAGATCACCTCAGTCAAATTATAGCATATATCAAATAAAATTGATAATATTATCTTTTTGTGCTAAGATTGAAGAACAATAAAAGGAGTGTGAGAATTATGTATGATGTGATTGTTGTTGGAGGAGGTCATGCTGGCATTGAAGCAAGTTTAGCACCTGCGAGAATGGGCAAGAAAACTTTACTTGTAACATCTCATTTTGAAAATGTTGGATCTTTACCTTGTAATACATCTATTGGTGGACCAGCAAAGGGTATTATTGTCAGAGAGATTGATGCTTTGGGTGGTCAAATGGGTAAGACAGCAGATGCGACGTACTTACAATTAAAAATGTTAAATACTGCGAAAGGACCAGGAGTTCAATCATTACGTGCTCAAGCTGATAAGAAAGCTTATCCTCGTTATATGCAAGAAACTTTAAAACAACAAAATGATTTAGATATTGTTGAAGGTATGGTAGAAGATCTCATTATTGAAGATCAAACGGTTAAAGGTGTTATTTTGGATACTGGTGAGAAATATGAAGGACGAACTGTTATTTTGACAACTGGAACTTATTTAAAGGCCGAAGTCTTAGTGGGAGATCAAAAGACTCCAAGTGGTCCTGATAAGGAAAGACAATCTTTATTTCTATCAGATAAATTAAAAGATTTAGGTTTTCATATCCAGAGATTGAAAACCGGAACACCTCCAAGAGTTGAAATCAATAGTGTCGATTATTCAAAGACACAATTGCAGCCAGGAACCGATGAACCATTAGCTTTTAGTTATGAAACAACTACATATGTGCCAATAGATCAACAAACTCCTTGTTATTTAACTTATACAAATGAAAGAACACATCAAATTATTCGAGATAATCTCCATAGATGTAGTCTATATTCAGGTATTGTTAAAGGAATAGGACCAAGATACTGTCCATCTATTGAAGATAAGGTTGTGAAGTTTTCGGACAAATCTCAACATCAAATCTTCTTAGAACCTGAATCGAAAGAAATGAATACAATCTATGTTCAAGGTTTTTCAACATCTATGCCACATGATGTTCAAGAACAAATGATAAGAACAATTCCAGGATTAGAAAATTGTGTCATTTTAAAATATGCATATGCTATTGAATATGATGCTATTGATCCTTTACAATTATGGCCATCTTTAGAAACAAAAGTGATTCACAACCTATTTACTGCTGGACAAATTAATGGGACAAGTGGTTATGAAGAAGCAGCTGCACAAGGACTCATTGCAGGAATCAATGCAGCCAAAAAATTAAATGGAGAAAAACCTCTCATCTTAAAAAGAAATGAAGCTTATATTGGTGTTATGATTGATGATTTGGTCACAAAGGGAACTGAAGAACCTTATCGAATGCTAACGTCAAGAGCTGAATATCGTTTGTTATTACGTCATGATAATGCTGATGAACGCTTAAAACAGTATGGCTATGAGGTGGGATTGGTGAGTGAAAAAGCTTATCAAGACTATCTTCATAAAATGAAGCATATTCATGATGAAATTGAGAGATTAGAGACTATTCGCTTTACTCCTAAACATGAAATCAATGATATGTTAGAAGCATTAGGATCTACACGTTTAAATGAAGGTATTAGCGCCAAGGCATTATTACAAAGACCAGAGATGGATTATACAAAAATGAAATCTTATATTGGTGAAGCATCATTAACAGCAGAAGAAGAAAAAAGAGTAACAATTTTGATTAAATATAAGGGATATATTGATAAAGCTTTAAGACAAGTTGAGAAAATGAAAAAAATGGAAGAAAAACAAATTCCTGTTGATATTGATTATGAAAATGTCTTAAATCTTGCTTTGGAAGCTAAACAAAAGTTATCAAAAGTAAGACCATTGACGATTGCTCAAGCATCAAGAATATCAGGTATTAATCCTGCTGATATATCTGTTTTATTAATTTATTTAAAACAACATGATTAAGAGGTTATTATGAACATTGAACAATTTATACAAGCATTAACACAAAAAGGCATTATTTTAACGGATAAACAACAACAACAATTTCAAATTTATTATCAAACATTAGTGGAATGGAATGAGAAAATGAATCTTACAGCAATCACTCAACAGGAAGATGTTTATCTCAAACATTTCTATGATTCCCTTACAATTTCATTTGATTATGAATTAAGAAATCAAAGCTTATGTGATATAGGTGCTGGGGCAGGATTTCCTTCTATTCCATTAAAGATTGTTTATCCTGATTTAAAGATTACAATTGTTGATTCACTCACAAAACGTATTACTTTTTTAAAGCATCTTATTGAAGTCTTAGACTTACAGGATGTTCAAGCTATTAGTGCGAGAGCGGAAGATTATGCTTTAAAACATCGTGAAAGTTTTGATATTGTGACAGCGAGAGCAGTTGCTAGACTTCATATTTTAGATGAGCTTTGCATGCCTCTTGTTAAGGTAGATGGTTATTTCATCACCCTTAAAGGTTTAAAGGCCAAAGAAGAGTTGACAGAAGCGAAGAAAGGTATTGAGATCTTAGGTGGTCAGATTGAAAAAAAAGTTGATTTTACATTAACTGATGAAAATGATCATCGTTGTAATATCTATATTCATAAAGTTAAAGCAACACCTTCAAAATATCCTAGGTCATTTGCTCAAATCAAAAAGAAACCATTATAATTAACTAAATTCCTTTTCAATAGATAAAGGAATTTTTTAAAAAAGAAATGTTAAGTATTTTTATGTTGAGGAATAATCATATCTAACATTGTATTGATTAATTTAATTGCTTTATAATAGCTTTGTTTATTTAATAAACGCAATCTATCAATGATATGTCTTTCTGATTTGCTTGGCAAAGGGTTATCTAAATGAGGAACCAATTCAAAAAACTCATCAACTGAAAAATCAAGAATACGTGCAGACTCAATAAAGGTTTCAATAGACATAGAACATTTATTATTTAAATATTTATTGACAGTAGTTGTTGTCACATTTAACATTGTAGCGAACTCTTTTTGAGAGATACTTTTTTCATCTCGTTTTTGTTTAAGAAATGTGCCTATGTCTTTCATGATTTCACCTTCATTTCACGACATTATTATAAATGATAAAATTTAATAAATATTGAAAGTAGAAAAATATGCTATGGAATCGCAAAATAGGATATTTATTTAGGATTTAGTATAACAACAATTTATGATTTTCATATACTGAAAAATGTAACTATATTTTTAGACTGAATTTTCTGTACGATATAGTATGAATGCTGTTGAGGTCGTAGGCATGTTGTTTGTGCCAGGAGACTTTCTTTTTTGAATTGTTTGCTTATAATGATAGATGAAAGGAAGGATCTTTATGAAAAATGAAATGATGATTGGACGTTTGAAAGGACGCGTACGTATTCTTTGTGAAAGCTTTATTTCTTTAGGTTTTATGTTTTTCTTTTATAAAATAATTATGGATATTTTTAAAATTTGGGATTATTTTATAGTCAATCCCCAAGCCTATGTACAATGTGAAATCTTTATGGCTATGGCTTTTATATTGGCTTTTATTCTTGGATTTTCAACATATGGAAATAAGCAAGTGATGAAAATTACGCAGGATTACTTCTACTATTGTAGCAATATAGGCATATTTTCTAACTATCGTCAAGTTTGTAGAATACTTTTAAGAAAAGACATGAATTATGAAGTGAAAGTGAAAATAAGTGATATCGATTATATCTCACTAGCCTACAGTAATATTGCATTTAGATTATATTATCAAGGACATTCCATTATATTCAATATTGTTTTAAAAGATGGGGTGATGATAAAAATACAACCTGATAATCTTTATTTTGAAAAAGAGAATTGTTTAGAAGGTATAGAATATCTTGAGAAAAATGGTGTTATGATAAGGGACCCATATCGTTTAAAAGATGCTTTAAAAGATAAAAATTTAAGATTTGCAGAATATATTGATAGGATGAATGATCATGAACATTAATATTATCATTGATATTAAAGATCAACGAATCAAGAATTATATTCAAGCATCAATTGAAGATAAAATATCTACTTATCATCTGATTGATTATCATAACATACAACAGCCTATTCTTATTTTTAAAGAAATAAATGATGTAGAAGAATTAAAATCATATAAAAAGAAACATTTTTCAGAGCACAGTGTTATTTTTATTGTCAAAAATTCTGAATTGACATTCGAAGCTTTAGAGCAATATCCTCTTTGTTTTATACGTAAAGACTCAATTGAAGAAGACATGCAGAAAGCCATTCAGCTTATCTTCAATGTGTATCATCAAATTGAAAAAGTGATAACTTTTAAAATGGGATATTCTTATATTCAGTTAAAAAGTTCACAGATTATGTATATAGAATCTTTAGGTCATTATCTTATTGTGCATACTCAATCTGGAACATATCAAGTGAGACAAAAACTCAGCAGCATTCAAAAAGAACTTTCACAATCATTCCAACAGATTCATAAAAGTTTTATTGTCAATCAGGATTATGTTCTGCAAAAAAGCGCTAGAGAAATAATTTTAAAAGATCAAACAATTTTACCTATAGGAAGAAGTTATAGAGGAACGAAATAAATATTCGTTTCTTTTTTATACATTTACATAGAAGATATCTTATATATTATACTTAAGGCGACATGCATCATGTTTCTATAAAATATTATCCAGATTAAATCATTAAAATATGCTGGCATGATTGCCATAGAGTTACATGAAAAGATATCTGAAGCTTAAAGCAAAGAGATCGATACTGAATAGAGTTTTATGAGAATTCATATAGAAAGAAATGGCAAAGGTTGAATCAATTATCGATATCATGAAACATTTTTATTATGCTTGAGATGAAGTGATGAATATTTTTTATGTTTCAATGAATGATGAAGGAAGATATGATGTGTTAGTAAGGAGATTGATGCCATTAAAATAAAGAGAAGTATATCTTATGATGAATTCTTTGTTACAGTGCTTTTGTTTTTTGATAAATAATGCTATAATATGGTACGGATTGAAAGAGGAGTGAGGATTGTGAAGGAACCAGTTTATAAGTTTATTGATATCAATGAAATTATTGCGAATGAGAGGCAACCAAGAACTCATTTTGAAAAGGAAAAGATTCAAGAATTAGCTGTTTCCATACAACAGAATGGTTTATTACAACCGATTGTTGTAAGACCATATGAGGGAAAATATCAAATTGTCGTAGGAGAAAGAAGATATCGTGCTTGTAAATTGGCAGGTTTAGAAGAAGTTCCATGTATGGTGCAAGAATACAATGAAGATGAAACAGCAACAGCAGCAATCGTGGAAAATATTCAGAGAGAGAATCTATCGCCGATTGAAGAAGCACTAGCATATCAGCAACTTCTAGATACACAAGATTTGACACAAGAACAATTGGCACAAAAAGTTGGAAAAAAACAATCAACAATTGCCAATAAATTACGCTTATTACAATTACCTATGACAGTTCAAGAAGCAGTTAGAAGAAGGGATATAACTGAAAGACATGCTAGAGCTTTGTTAAAACTTAATACAACAGCAAAACAAAACAACATGTTAAGAGAGATTATGGCAAAAGGTTTAAATGTTGAACAAACAGAACAAAAGATTAAAAATAAAATAGAACAAAAAAAACCAAAGCCAAAAACAAAAAGCATTTCTCAAAATCTGAAAATAGCAATGAATACATTAGAACAAGCGATGAAAATGGTAGAACAAGCAGGTGTAAATATTGATAGTGATATTCATGAAACTGAAGATGAAGTGATTTATACGATTAGAATGAAGAAATAATTTTATTTCTTCTTTTTCTTTTGAACTCTATTGATATAATAATGTTAAAGAATAAAGTTATTATGAGTAGAGTTAAAATAGAAATGGAGCGATGAATAGATAATGAAAAAAGGGTATATATTTGATATGGATGGAACATTACTGGATTCATTGGAAGCATGGGTAGATGTAGGGAATTCTTATCTAAGAAGCATTGGGATTAAAGAAGATCCTGAACTTGATAGTATTATGAAGGACATGTCTTTAAATGAAGGAGGTCTTTATATGAAGGAACGTTATCATCTATCTCAATCTGTTGAAGAAATTATAAAAGGGGCATGTCATATTGTAGAAAATAAATATATTTATGAAATTCAATTAAATGTGGGAGTGCAGAGTTTTTTGGAAAAATGTTATGAACAAGGATATGTCATGTGCGTATTAACAGCAAGTTCTTCCAAATTAGCCAAAAAAGCTTTAAAAAGATTGGGGATTCTTGATTATTTTCAAGATGTTTATTCTTGTCAAACAATAGGATATTCTAAGAAAGATCAACGTGTTTATTTGGAAACAATGAAGAAGTTAGGAGTTCATCAATCAGAATGCGTTGTTGTTGAAGATGCTTTATATGCGATTGAAACAGCAGTCAAAGCAGGATTTCACGTAAAGGCTATACAAAACAAAGAAAACCAAAAAGATTGGTCTAAAATATGTCAAATTGCAGATGAATCTTATGAATCATTTGATGAAATGCAGGTGAAAATTGAGAGTTAAAAAAGAGATAACAACAAATCATTTATCTCAAGAAGACATGGTAAGTGATAATGAAATGACACCACCAAATCAGTCAGAGTATCAACATGATATGCTTGAAATGAATAGAAAAGAATTGTCAAGTTTCAAGCAATCATCAAATCAGATGAAGATATTATCAATCATTCTGATAGGGAGTGGAAGTTTGCTTGCTTCAAGCTGTATCATATATTTATGGTTGAATCATGGTGGAAAGATACATTTTTTTCAAAATTAAGATAAGATCATTATTTATTTTTTGTTATGTATTTTATTGACAGAACTTGGAGCAGGAAATGTTTGCTTTGTCATACAACAAACAAATCATTTCAATCCAATGACTGAAAGAGAAACTGAAAAAGAAAGTGTTGATATTAATCAAGGCAGTGTAGTCACTTCAACAATGATTGACTTGGATAAGTATCAAGATAATGTTTTGATTCAAAAGGGAGGAAGTTATACTTTAACTGATGGTGGAAGTATTGAATATGATGCTTGTTTATATAGTACAAGTGATTTAATTATTGAAGGTAAAGGAACATTAATTGTCAATGGGCAACAGGCCGATGGAGAAGGTATCGCGACAGAGGATGCCAATATCACTATTCAATCAGGTTTACTTCAAATTATTGCTCAAGATGATGGCTTAAATGCTGGTGGAGATCAAGGTGGAACTGTGATTGCGTTAGGAACAGATATGACTGAAAAACCTCAAGCAACATCAATTCAAAAATCAATATCATTAACTCTTGATGGAACCATTCAACAAGGTATTAATATGACACTTGTTTGTGATTATCAAGAAATTATCAGTTTTCAATCTACAAAATCATTTCGTACTGTTATTATAAGTATACCTGACTTAACAGAAAATTATCAATTGTATAAGCAAATATCACATAGTGAACAATTAGTGAATGGTATTTATCAGGGCGGACAATACTCAGGTGGAATACTTGTTGAATAAGAAATAAAGACCTTTCCAGTTCATATTCAATAATGGATAATTAAAAATAAGAGATTTCAAAAACTACAGTATTTATCGGTAGAATAAGAAATCTCTTTATTTATGCAATATTTTGTGAAAGAGTCATATTTGAGATGAATAACTATTATGCTGTGAAGACTGGAAGATAACAAGGATTATACGAAACATGAGAAAAGTGTCAAGCACAAGTGATTAAATATCCTCATGCCAAATTTCTCTTGTTTTTCCTTTATTGTATGAATTGTGCAATTTCATCCGCTGATTGTCCTACATATGCTTTATATTTATTGACTTCACTTTCATAATCAAAACTATCTTTTTGATTAAGATCACTCATCATAACATCAGTTGAATATGTTAATGTTTTCATCTCGGCATCATCATATGCTTGAATAAGTTCCTTATAAATATATCCTTCCTGATTAATATAAGTATCAACAGTTTGATAGAATGTTGTTTCTTCATCTTCATTTGTTAATGAATAGGCAATATGAACAATGATGTCACCTTCTTTATCTTCTCTTGAGCTGTCTATAATTTTAACACCTTCTTGTTGAGAAACTGGTCTCATAAAATCATTTTGGGCTGAATCATAAAACATTTTTTGCATCTCTGTATCTTGATTTAAGATATTCTCCTGTAGCACATCTTCTTCATTAAATAAACCAAAATACTTTTCATCTTTAACAATTGTTACATTATAAAAATCTTCATATTTTGTGAAAGAAATATAGCTATGTTTTCCATCTTCATTAAACAATTCACTATTTTCTTGAAATGAAATTTGATTTGTTGATATATTTGTCTGTTTGGCTACATGTTTATAATAATGTACATTCTCATTAAAATACTCTGATGCCTTTTCATAAGTTGCAATAGCATCTAAATCTTTAAACAGTTCTTCTGACTTTGTTGGTTGTGAATCAGATGATGAAGAACAACCTCCACATAACAATATACATCCCATTAATACAAATAACTTTTTTAGTCTTTTCATTTTCATTTTTCTCCTTTTGCTTCTTTCTTTTATCATACATTATTTATTTCTTTTTTTAAAGGAATTTCATTTTTTTCCTTAATTTAAACAGTTTTCACATGCTATAATCTCAAGTTTTACAGTTCAAAAAAACAGGTCTAAATCCTTATAAATCAAGAGTTTTAACCTGTTTTATTGCTTATTTTAGTTTTGTACTTTTTCTTGATTTTGCCACTCTTAAAAATTTTTTAATCAATTGATTTTAGGCAGACCCCAAAGTTGCCCCCTAAATTATTTACATCTTAAAGTATACTTGTAATTTCTTCCTGTTATAGTTCTTCAAATTTAAAACCCTTAATCTGATTTTCTTCAACAACTTTTTTAAATTCTTCTGTAACATAACAAGTCGTTTTTACAAATTCAGGTAACTTAAAGATGACAGCATTTTTCAATTTGCTTTTTATAAAAGAATACTTTGTTACTCTCATTACTCTACCAGATGATGGGAAACGCTTTATCTCTGATTTATCATAATCAAGACAATCTATTATATCAGTAACATTTATTACATAAAATAAACTCTCTTGATTTTTAATTTTGAATATTTGAGTATGTCCTTTTAAATATGGA
>Ga0129308_1000258_pt1 | contig 91848 bp, 80 predicted proteins | sample L827metagenome_FD_94440 | JGI IMG/M metagenome (GOLD analysis project Ga0129308, IMG submission 94440) | Ring-tailed lemur group fecal microbial communities from Wisconsin, USA - L827 metagenome | ecosystem: Host-associated > Mammals > Digestive system > Large intestine > Fecal | place: USA...
CCATGTGTTGCCAGAGAAATCTCTCCCGGCCTGGGATTTTTCCCGCCTCCGGCCAGGGCCGCTGCCGTAGCGCTATGATGGGGACTCCGAAAGGGACGTATCTTTAACAGGGGCTTTTCTTTCGAAAGCAGACCGCAGATGCTGTAGATTTTTGAGATTTCAATGCTTTCCTCCAGAGAAAGGGGAGGAAGAATCGTTGCCAGGCGTTTGGCTGCCATTGTCTTTCCGGTCCCGGCCGGACCGATATAAAGAATGTTGTGTTTTCCGGCCACCGCTGCCTCACTGGCCCGACGTACCGTGGGAAGCCCCAGAAGCTCTTCAAAATCCATATCAAACTCCGGCTCCGTTTCTGTTTGAAATAAGGTCTCATCAAACTGTTTCCCACAGATAGACTCCGGATGCTCCAAAAGTTCTGCCAGTTCCTGCAGCGAATGGACTCCGACTATCTCCACTCCTCGAACAGACGTTCCCTCCAGGACATTCTCTGACGGAAGAAAAAAACGGGTAATCCCCTGCCTCGACGCTTCATAAACCCGGGACAATATTCCGTTTACCGGCTTTATCCTTCCATCCAGACCCAATTCTCCGATAAAAGCACAGCGTTCCAGTCTGTCAGCATCAATCTCGCCCAGACAGCATAAAACGCATACCGCAATAGCGAGATCATAGGCGGTTCCTTCCTTTCGGATTCCGGCAGGTGAAAGATTGATCGTAACTTTCCGTGGCGGCAGGCGAAAGCCGGAATTTTTAAGAGCTGTACGGACTCGTTCCTGAGCCTCCTTAACCTCTTCGGCTAGGTAGCCTACCATAATAAAGCCGGGAAGGCCGTCGCTTAGATCGGCTTCTACGGAAACAGGGAAAGATTCTACGCCGTGAAGGCCGAATGTGGTAATTTTGTTGAACATAAGGGGTCCTCCTTTTTGCTTGTTGTGGCGGCGGTTTTTGAAGGGGGTATGGGAGAAAGTGTGTATTAAATTCCAAGAGGGACGGAAGCAGGAGGGACGGAAGCAGGGGCGGCGGGGGCTGTTTTAGTTTTTCGCTATGTGGAAGCGGGGGAAATGTTATTCCGGGGACCGCTTCCGCTTAGTGTGACGCGCAGCGGTGCTAGGGTGCTAAAATACAGCACCCAAGTACCGGCGGGTCCCAATGTTCCCTTCACAACATTTCCCCCGCTTCCTGCCGCACTTTTCTATACGCCCCCGCCGCCCCTGCTTCCTGAGGATTGGAGGCTGATAGGATTGATATTTTTCATGTATTCCAGAATCATCATCTCCGCGTGCCGCCGGATTTTATAAAATGCAGAGAATCGTTCCGTAATACTTTCGCGTATCTATATTTTTTTGATTTTATTAAAATTTTTTGCTGTAAATGGAATGAATCAAACGATTTTTCCAGAATACCCGAATGATATAAGAATCATTAAGAAACATGCCTTTCAATAAAAAAGCATTCCCTAAAGTTTCAGATAAAAGAAAAAAATGTCACTTCATAATTATCAAACTATTTGTCTCGAATACAATTCCCTGCCGGCTATGTATCGGAAACAATTTCCATCCAAAAAACTCTTCACCTTAACCAAGTCCCTTAGCCACTTACGCCCCTTAAAGCCATCCAAAACGCAGCGGCAGCCGTGGGAGGGTATGGGATAGGCGATATCCCTTGGAGCAGATATGAGAAGTTCCCATCGTCCGGCCATACCACAGGGATGGGCAAAATTCACCGCTTCCAGCGTGAATTTTGAGGCTGCTGAGCTGGGAACTCATCCGGAGTTCCCAGCGAATCGGCCTGAACCCATTTCTGCGGTATGGCCGGATGATGCCGGAACTTCCATTTCTGCGGAACGGGATATCGCCTATCCCATACCCTCCCACGGCGCTTCACGCCCCCTAAACTCCTTCACACACAGCGTTCCGCACAGCGCTCCACCCATCTCACCACATCCTCGCAAACCTCCCCGCGGTTCACCTCATTCAATATCTCATGCCGTGCACCCGGATAAAGCTTCATCTCCACATCCCGCATCCCCAGCTTCTTAAACTCCTGATACACTCTGCGTACCCCTTTCCCGTTCTCCCCCACCGGGTCCATTTCTCCGGAAATCAAATAAACCGGCAGTGTTTTCGGAATCCTCTCAAACTGCTTCTGCTTCTTTAAATCCCACATGACACGGAAAAAGTCCTCATACGCTCCGTTAGAAAATAGAAACTGGCAATAGGGATCTGCCTCATATTTCCGGTTCTCCTCTTCCACCCGAGAAAGCCACTGATGCCCTGTCAATCCCTTTTCAAACCGTTTATTATAGCTTCCCAGAACCAGGTGATGGAGGCGTTCGTTCCTGAAACTCCGTCCCTGCTTTTTCACAGCCTGTTCTACAATCCGAAGAGCCGCCTTTAAAATAAGGGACGGCTGGCTTCCGGTTCCCATAAGTATGACTCCGTCCAGCTCATCGCCGTAAAGAGTCAGAAATCTTCGGGCAAAAAATGAGCCCATGCTGTGTCCCATTAAAATGTGAGGCAGCGCCGGATATTGACGCCGGCTGTAATCCGAAATTCTCTTTAAATCTTCCAGCACATAATACGCCCCGTTTTCTTCTGAAAACACTCCCAGGGTTCCCTCTCTCGCTGTCAGCCCGTGGCCCAGATGATCATGACCAATTACAGCGATGCCCGCGCGGTTCATGGCCCCGGCAAACCGGTCATAACGGCCGATATGCTCAATCATACCATGGGAAATCTGAATCACTGCCCGCACAGCTCCGTCCGGAACCCATTGAATTCCATGAATTCTGCTCTTCCCGTCACTGGATGGAATATAAAAGTCAAATCTGCTGTTCATATCACGGTATCTCCTGTTTTTTCTATTTTTGCGTTCTGTATTTCTATCAAATTCTCAGCCCATTCTCTTTTCATTATACAGAAATCGTAAATAGAAGTAAACGTCCAAATTTCCCCTTCCCGGAGCAAGTTTATCCCGTTTTTTCTGTTTTCCGACTTCTTTTCAAAGGAATGACAGAACTGGTATTTTCTCGATCCGATCGGATATGATAGGAGCAAAGATTCTTACAGTGACTTTCAGATACAGACAGAAGATCTGTAAAGAGTATTATAATGGGACAGCCTATGATTTTCAATATATTTTCATGAATTTCCAGATAATTTTTGATAAATTATCATAAAAATTCTATTAAAATTTTTGGATGACAAAAAGCGCTGCGGTACAGCTCCGGCAGCGCTTTTTATCACACTGAGAGGGAACAGCGGTTAAACCGCTGCTCCTCTTTCAGATACTCTATTCACTTTATCGATTAGTCGTTTCCGTACAGAGTGATCAGCTTGTTCAAGTAGGTGTATCTCTCCTTAGCAGCAGCCTCGTTCTTAGCGAACAGGTCATTTGCTCTCTCCGGATTCTTCAGAGCCAGAGATGCGTAACGAACCTCGCCCTTTAAGAATGCCTGGTAGTCACCGGTCGGAGCCTTGCTGTCCAGGGTGAACTTCTTCTCAGCAGCCGGATTGAAACGGAAGTTGTGCCAGTAACCGCACTCTACTGCCAGTTTCTCCTCTGTCTGAGCTTTGTCCATACCTTTCTTGATACCGTGGTTGATACACGGAGCGTAAGCGATAATCAGGGACGGACCCGGATATGCCTCTGCCTCTGCAATTGCCTTCACAGTCTGAGCATAGTCAGCACCCATGGAGATCTGTGCTACGTATACATAGCCATAGCTCATTGCAATAGAAGCTAAGTCTTTCTTCTTCACATCTTTACCGCCTGCTGCGAACTGTGCCACTGCACCGGTCGGTGTGGACTTGGAAGACTGTCCGCCTGTATTGGAGTAAACCTCAGTATCGTAAACCATGATGTTGATATCCTTGCCGGAAGCAAGTACATGGTCAACACCGCCGAATCCGATATCGTAAGCCCATCCGTCACCACCGAATACCCACTGGGATTTCTTAGCCAGGAAGTCTTTATTATTTACGATCTCTTTGCATACCGGGCAGTCAATGCCTTCTAATGCAGCAACCAGCTTATCAGTAGCTGCGCCGTTTAATGCACCGATACCGAAGGTATCCAGCCACTCTTTGCAGGCAGCCTTGATTTCCTCTGTAGCCTCAGCTGCAGCAGCAACTTCTTCTACTTTCTTCTTTAAGCCGTCACGGATTGCATTCTGAGCCAGAAGCATACCATAACCGAACTCTGCGTTGTCCTCGAACAGGGAGTTGTCCCAAGCCGGTCCCTTACCCTCTTTGTTTACAGTGTAAGGTGTGGACGGTGAGGAGTTGCCCCAGATAGAGGAGCAGCCTGTTGCGTTGGCAATATACATTCTATCACCGAATAACTGGGTGATTAATTTTGCATAAGGAGTCTCACCGCAGCCTGCGCATGCGCCGGAGAACTCAAGTAACGGCTGTTTGAACTGGCTTCCTTTTACGGTTGTCTCTTTGAACTTGTCAATGACATCCTGTTTAATCGGAAGTGTCTGGCCGTAGTCATAACCCTTCTGTGCGTCCAGATTCTTCGCAAGGCTTACCATGGTTAATGCCTTCTCACCCTTCTTGCCCGGGCAGACATTTGCACAGGAACCGCAGCCTGTACAGTCAAGTGCGGAAATGGTCATAGCGAACTTGTACTGCGGCATACCGGTCATCGGAAGTACCTTTGTTCCTTCCGGTGCTGCAGCTGCCTCTTCCTCTGTCATAGCGATCGGACGGATAACAGCGTGCGGACAAACATAGGAACAGAAGTTACACTGGATACAGTTATCCGGATTCCAAACCGGAACATTTACTGCGATACCACGTTTCTCATATGCAGCAGAACCGGACGGTGTTGTACCGTCTACATACTCTGTAAAGGCAGATACCGGCAGGTTATTACCTTCCTGAGCGTTTACAGCAGCCTGAACGGTGTTGACAAACTTCACAACATCGGCTCTTCCCTCTGTTGCATGAGTCATCTCAAGTCCCTCATCCTCTGCGTTCTTCCAGCTCTCCGGAATCTGAATCTCTACTACGTTCTGAGCGCCTGCATCGATAGCAGCCCAGTTCTTCTTAACAACATCTTCACCCTTCCGGCCGTAGGTTGCCTTTGCAGCAGCCTTCATCAGTTCGATGGCTCTCTCCTCCGGAATGATGGCAGCCAGCTTGAAGAATGCGGACTGAAGAATCGTATTGATACGTGTCGGGCCCATACCGGTCTCAATACCCAGCTTCACACCGTCGATGGTGTAGAACTTGATCTTGTGATCCGCCATGAATTTCTTTACCTGGCCCGGTAAGTGCTGCTCTAATTCTTCCATGTTCCACGGACAGTTCAGAAGGAAGGTACCGCCGTCTACTAATTCCTGAACCATGTTGTACTTACGGATGTAAGCCGGATTATGGCAGGCAACAAAGTTAGCCTGACGGATTAAGTAAGTGGACTTAATCGGTGTATGTCCGAAACGAAGGTGGGACATAGTAACACCGCCGGATTTCTTAGAGTCATAATCAAAGTATGCCTGTGCATACATGTCTGTATTGTCACCAATGATCTTGATGGAGTTCTTGTTGGCACCTACTGTACCATCTGCACCAAGACCCCAGAACTTACAGTTTACAGTTCCTTCCGGAGTGGTTACAAGCGGAGCGCCCAGTTCCAGAGACAGGTTGGTAACGTCATCCACAATACCGATGGTGAACTGTTTCTTCTCTGTATTGTCATATACAGCAACGATCTGTGCCGGTGTGGTATCCTTGGAACCTAAACCGTAACGTCCGGTAAAAATTGGAGTCTGATCGAATTTTGTTCCCTTTAATGCAGCAACAACATCCAGATACAGCGGCTCGCCTAAGGAACCCGGCTCTTTTGTTCTGTCTAATACGGAAATCTGTTTTACGGTCTCCGGAATTGCCTCTACTAATGCGCTGGCAACGAATGGTCTGTAAAGACGAACCTTTACAACACCTACTTTTCTGCCCTGTGCGGTTAAGTAGTCGATGGTCTCTTCGATGGTATCATTTACGGAACCCATAGCGATGATAACATGCTCAGCATCCGGTGCACCATAGTAGTTGAACAGCTTGTAATCTGTACCAATCTTAGCATTTACCTTGTCCATATACTCCTGTACGATGGCCGGCAGAGCATCATAATACGGATTGCATGCCTCTCTTACCTGGAAGAAGATATCCGGGTTCTGTGCAGAACCTCTCTGGCACGGATGATTCGGGTTCAAAGCATTCTTACGGAATGCGTCAATGGCATCCATATCAGCCATCTCTTTCAGATCCTCGTAATCCCAAGTCTCGATCTTCTGGATCTCATGGGAAGTACGGAAACCGTCAAAGAAGTTGATAAACGGAACTTTGCCCTTGATTGCTGCTAAATGAGCAACCGGTGTTAAGTCCATAACCTCCTGAACACTGGATTCGCAAAGCATTGCGCATCCGGTCTGACGACATGCATAGATATCGGAATGATCACCGAAGATAGATAATGCATGGCTTGCAAGAGCACGTGCAGATACGTTGAATACGCCCGGAAGCTGCTCACCTGCAATTTTATACAGGTTCGGAATCATAAGAAGCAGACCCTGAGAAGCGGTGTAAGTGGTAGTTAAAGCACCTGCTGCAAGGGAACCGTGAACGGCACCTGCTGCACCGGCCTCAGACTGCATCTCCGTAATCTGAACTGTGTGGCCAAACATATTGGTTCTTCCGTCGGTTGCCCACTCGTCTGTGGCTTCTGCCATAGGAGAAGATGGGGTAATCGGATAGATAGCAGCTACGTCAGTAAATGCATAAGATGCATGTGCCGCAGCATGGTTTCCATCCATGGTTTTCATCTTTCTTGCCATAGTGAATTTTCCTCCTACTCGATAGTGAATGTATAAGTAACTTATCCTTTTTGGAAATTTACCTGATAATATTATAACAACTTTTCGTTAAATTGCAAACAAATTCGCTCGGATCCGGCGTATTATTTTAAAAACAATAAAAGGGACCCCGAAAGGTCCCTTTTAAACCGATATTTAGTTGGCAGACGGGCCGGAAGGACCGCCCTCTCCCGGATTCGCCGGAATGGGGCCCTGAGGACTCTGCGGACTCTGTACTGAATCCGAGCTGCCCTGACCCGGGCTTACGCTTCCCGGAGCCGGCGGAATCACAGTTTCTCCGGAAGCTGGTGTGTTCTCGCTCTCCATCGGAGGAACTACTGTACTATTATCTCCTCCCGGACCGCCCGGGCCTTCCGCTCCTTCGCTTACGCCCTCAGATGGCTGAACAGCCTCTGTGGACTCGTTTTCACCGGCAGATGCGGCCTCGCCCTCTGTTGTCAATACAACACCCGAGGTATTTCTTTTAATCTGGGCTGCTTTTCCGCGGTAACTGCTGTTGTGGAAAAACTCACGGCTTACTTCCGTTCCATCCTTATAGGTTACCAGATAGGTGCTCCAGGTGCTTCCCGGAGTTGCCTGTTTTACCACCTTTTCCTCATCCGGATGAAGGGTCTGATCCTCTTCATAAACAGGAGCCGGCGGATCTAAGTCTCCTGTCTTCTTGGACTCCATGCGGATCTTGGTTCCTTCTTCCAGAATCGGAATTCCGTAGATGGAAATGGTCAGCTCCTGATTTGCAAAGCTGGTCCGGATGGCAATCGGGTAATTCGATGTATTTACAAACTTAAAATCCGGTCCGCCGTAGCTGACTGCCGCATCTTCACCCGGTGTAACATAGGAGGGTTCATAGCTGTGGGCCTTTCGTTCGGTAGACTTAAGTCCCGCAAAAATAACTGCATTATATAAGGTAGAAGATACCTGGCATACACCGCCGCCCGGCTCCTGAACCACCTCACCGTTTAAATACGCAGTTGCCGGTTTGTAGCCCTTGGCTTCCGTACGGGCCCCCGTCGTATCATTAAAGGAGAACGCCTGTCCCGGATTTACAATGGTTCCGTTTAATGCCGCGCAGGCCAAACGGATGTTTTCGTTTCGATTGCTGTTGGACGTTGTTTTGGTCGTATACGTACCAATGGTCTTATATTTCTCCCTCAGCTGATCCGCTGTGGTATCCGGAGTTACCTCCTGAACCTGAGCGGCAATTACTGCACTGTATTCCTTGCGGGAGACGGCATCTACCATATCCTGAGCCAGCTTTTCCTGATCAATCACCAGGCCGTTGCTGCCTTCTGTAAAAGTGAATTTGCCGGTTTCCTTATCATAACCGGAAATACCGCCGTTTTTCGCCACCATGTTCCAATTTCCGGCTACTAAGGCTGCCTCCGATTTAGCGGCATCCAGCAGATTATCCGTACTTACCTCATAGGCCTCGCCCGGTTTTAACTCGCTGGCATAAATTTCATCCAGAAGCTCATCCAGCTTTGCTTCCATCAGGTTGTTAACTGCCGACTCTTTATCCTGGTAGGTAACCTTCATCCCCCAGTTATACTGCGTCATAACTGCCTGCTTCGCCTCTTCCTGCGTAAGCCCTGTAATCACAACGCCGTCTACTGTCACATCGGCTCCGGCGCTCTCTTCCGGTGCACTCTCAGAGGATTCGACGCTTCCTTCTGCTGCTTCGCTCCCTTTGCAGCTTCTGGCTGCCAGGGCGATGCAGAGGATCACAATAAGAACTCCGATAATACCCATCAGAACCTTTGTTAAATCCAAACCGCGTCTTCTCCTGCGCCGTCCATGATGAACGGAAGATGAGGTACGTCTGGATGCGGAGGTACGCCCGGACTGGCTGCGTCCGGCACTGCTTCTGCTTCCTGTCGTCTGATGGCTCCTGGTATTCCGGCTGCCCAAGCTGCGGCCGGCAGAACCTGTATTTCCTGTTCTCCTTCTGGAAGAACTGCTGCTGTAATTACTCATAATCTCTTCACCTGTCTGCTTCTATATTCTATGTAGCTTTTTATTTCATATCACAAAAAACAGTATAGCACAATTCCGCAAAAAGAAAATGACTTATTTCTTAAATTTCTCAATTTTGTAGTTTGCCTACAGACTTACTATGATTTTACATGGAATTGTTGTTCAAAATGTCTTTCCGGCGCTTCCGCTTTTCCTCTCTTGACAATCCCCCCCAAAACGTCTACTGTTGTAATAAGGAGGTAATTATCTATGAATCTCGTTGATTTACATGTACATTCCAATGCATCAGACGGCACACTCTCTCCTTCCGGGGTTACGGCTCTTGCTCTGGAAACTGGTCTTTCTGCTTATGCCCTTACGGATCACGATACCATAGACGGGATCGGGGAAGCCATGGCTGCAGCCTCCGGCACGTCTCTGGAAGTAATACCGGGAACTGAGCTTTCTTCTGTTTATCAGGGAACAGAAATCCATATCCTAGGGCTGTATCTGGATCCCTGCTCTCCGGAGCTTTCTGATGCCTTAAAAAAGCTTCGAAAGGATCGGGAAAAGCGGAATATAGAAATGCTTCACCGCTTTCAAGAGGATGGCTTTTCCATTACACTGGAGGATTTAACAGACAGCCGCCCGAACCAGGTGATTACCAGAGCCCATTTTGCCAGGGCACTGGTGAAAAAGGGCTTTGTATCTACCATCAATCAGGCCTTCTCCCGTTATCTGGAGCACGGAAAAAAATATTGTCCGCCTAAAGAGACCATTCCGCCCGCTGAGTCCATCCGCCTCATTCTGTCCGCAGGCGGCTTCCCGGCGCTGGCTCATCCCATCCAGTATAAACTTGGCTGGAAAAAGACAGAGGCCATGATCGCAAAGCTTCGCGAAATGGGACTCATGGGAATCGAAGTATATTATTCCTCCCATACACAGAATGACAGCACCCGTCTGAAGGAGTTCTGCCTGCAGTATGATCTTCTGCCCACCGGCGGTTCGGATTTTCACGGAAGCAACAAGCCGGATATCCGGCTGGGAAGCGGACGCGGAGGCCTGCGGGTCTCAGGCCTCCTTCTGGACGACATAAAAAATCGGCTGGATCAGCGCAAAGCTTCGCTCTGATACGTTTCTCTGATACAGACCAGCATGCTTTCCATGGAAGGAATCTCGCTGCATACAGTCCGCATTCCAACAGCCCGGGCTGCTTTTTCCGTCTGCTCTCCAATACAGACCGCAGTAAAGGCAGTGCGGGCCTGCCAGTCATCCCCCATCATCCGGACAAAACCGTCCACCGTGGAACCGCTGGTAAAGGTCACAAAATCCACCTGCCCCGTCTCTATCAGTTCGCGGGTCCGTTCGGTCAGAGGAGACGGCTCCGGATATACGGTATCATAAAGCGCGGCATCCTCATAAGAAAGCCCGGCCCTCTCCAACGCTCCACACAGAGCCTCAGAGCCTTTTGATGCGCGTAAAATCAGAATCTTTTCTCCCGAAGCTGCCGCCCGGCTCAGACCTTCTCCCAAATCTTTGGCATAGTAACGTTCGGGCATATAGTCCGGAAAAATTCCTCTTTTTTCGAACTCCTTTCCGGTGGCCGGGCCGATCACAGCCACTTTTTTCCCATATAACGTTCTCATATCCATCTTTCTCTCTAAAAGCTCCTCAAAAAAGCACTCCGCACCGGCCGGGCTTGTAAAAACAAGCCAGTCATACTCTTCCAGATGCGTGAAGGCCCTGGCAAGCCTCTTGTTTTCCGCTCCGCCGATCCGCCGTTTTATCCGGATAGCCGGAAGCTCCAGCACCTCGGCTCCATTGGTCCGAAGAAGCGCTGCCATCCGTCCGGAACGTTCCCTTGGCCTTGTCACCACAATCCTCGCACCTGCCAGAGGTCTTTTCTCCGCCCAGGCACAGGTCGGCTCCAAAGAGCAGACCTCGCCCACCACAAGGACAGCCGGTGCCTTAATGCCCTCACGTTTTCCATCCCGAACCAGGTTTTCTACCGTGGAAATCACCTTTTTCTGGGAAGCTGTGGTTCCCTCCTGTACAAAAGCTGCCGGCATATCTTTTGGCATGCCTGCCTTCATCAGTCCCTCACAGATCGTCTGGGCCTCTGAAACTGCCATCAGGAATATATCCGTTCCTCCGGCGCGAACCAGTGCCTCATAATCAATTCCGGCTGCCCCTTCTCTTTCTTTATGGCCGGTTATCACATGAAAGGAGGATGCCAGTCCGCGGTGCGTAACCGGTATCCCCGCATAGGCCGGGACTGCCGCGGCCGAGGTAATCCCAGGAACCACCTCAAACGGAATCCCGGCTTTCCTTAAGGCCTCTGCCTCTTCGCCGCCGCGGCCGAAAATAAAGGGATCCCCTCCCTTTAAACGCACCACAATTCCGCCCTGTTTTCCTTCTGTTATAAGGATTTCCTGGATCTCACTCTGGCTTTTATAATGAGCTCCGCTTCGTTTTCCCACATAAATCCGCTTTGCCGTCTCCGGGATCCATCCCAAAATACCGGTCCCTACTAAAGCATCATAGATTACGGTATCTGCTTCTTTCAAAATCTCCTGGCCCTTTAAGGAAAAAAGTCCCGGTTCACCCGGACCGGCCCCGATCAGATATACTTTTTCAGGATATTGCTTTTTCATATCACATTCCCTCTCATTCGCCCGCTTCCCATGGTCCGTCCGGAGATTCTTTCAGACAGACAGCCAGAGTTTCTCCCAGCCGCTCTGCTTCCTCCGACGCTCCCTCCATGGTTCCGATCTTCCATCTTCCCGTCTTTTCTTCATAATATAATCCGGTCAGTGTCAGCCGTCTGCCCTGTGCTGTTTCCTCAGACAGTACAGCCGTAGCCGCTGCCGGAGAGGTGCAGCCTCCATTCAGGGTACGCACAAAGGCACGCTCTGCCTGAGCCATCAGCCGTGATTCCTGCGAATCCAGCTTTTCTAAATAGGAGGTGTCATCCCCGGCCCGGCCCTGAATCGTCAGGATTCCCTGGCCGGCAGCCGGAATCATTTCTTCTAATGTAAAGTAACGGGAAATCCGATGTTCAAATCCCAATCTCTTCAGACCGGCAGCCGCCAGGATCAGGGCATCGAATTCTCCATCATCCAGCTTTTTAAGTCTCGTGATCAGATTGCCGCGGCAGCCCGGAAACTCTGCCTTGGGAAAAAGCTTCCGTGCCTGAATCCGCCGCCGCTTACTGGAGGTCCCGATTCGGGGACATTCCGGAAGACTGGAAAGACCTGCCCGAAGGACCAGGACATCGCGCCGATCCTCCCGTTCGGAATAAGCCAGAATCGGAAGCTCCTTTGGCGATTCCATCGGCATATCCTTCAGGCAATGCACTGCCAAATCGCAGCGCCCTTCTATCAAAGCCAAATCCAGTTCCTTGACAAACAGGCCCTTACCGCCTATTTTTTCCAGAGAACGATCCAAAATTTTATCGCCGGTAGTCTTCATGGTTACCAGCTCTGTTTCTGCCTCTGGCAGCGCCTTTTTTAAATCCCTTCTTACCATCTCTGACTGCGCGACAGCCAGAGCGCTCTCTCTGCTTCCAATACGGATGATTCGTTTCATTCTTGTTGTATATTTCCTTTCTGTCCGTTCCGGCTCTGTTCTTTTAAAAACTCCCGAAGGCCTTCTGCAGCCCTGCGGGCCATGGTATGGTCATTCCCTTCCGCTGTAATACCGGCTGTAAGGGTCCCCTCTCTCGCGATTCCCGGAAAATAAAAGTCTGACCGATGTCTGTCCCCGGCCACATTGACCAGAGCCCCCATCTGCCTTCCATCCGACTCCGCCAGCCGGTCTGCTTCCTCGTTTCCCGACGCAGTCAGCACCAGATAAAAGGGCTCCTCTGACAGAAGCTCTTTTCTCCGGCTTTGATAATCCGAATAAAAAAGCCGGATTTTCCCCTCCTCAGCCATATGTGCGATCTCGTCTGATACTTCGGGAGCCGTCACGGTAACGCTGGCCCCGAAATCTGCTAAAACCCGGATTCGTCTGGAGGCCACCGTACCTGCCCCGACTACCAGTACCCGTTTCCCGGTCAGATCCATAAATAACGGAAAATATGCCATGGTTTTCCCCTCTCTTTTTCATAAATACTATTATACACAAAAACAGGCAGAAAAACAGCCCCTGTTTGGCTCCTCCGATTTCTGCTTGCTATTCCTGTTTTTTGCCTGTATACTAAGTAGCATAGAAAATCAAAGGCACATCATAAACAGAAGGGAGGCTCTTTTATATGGAAGAGTTTTTTAACGCCATTGAAGAAAAAATCAGGGAATCCGGCTACTGCGGAGAAGTAAGCGGCGAAGATATTTACAATGAAATCTGTGATGACATTGAAGAAAAGGAAAACGGCTCCTATCTTCTGCTTTCTAAAAAAGCGGATGAAACGGTTTTTGAATATAAAGTAGACGTCATGGATGAAGAGTTTAACCTCTCCTATATTCATATTTCATCGAAATCCGGCGTTTTCCATATTGATTTTGACAAATAAAAAACGATCTTTCCCCAAAAACCTCTGTTTTTTCCACAGCCAGAGCCTGTAGAAGCCGGACTTTTTTGGGAATTATGATTCTTGTGTTACCAATCCTCCCCATGCTATAATAAAAATCGTTAAAAGATTAACCCATTATAACAAAACAAGGAGGGTTTTAACATGAAATTTCAGCATATTGAAGATGTAGACAAATTCTTTAAGGTAATTGACGAGTGCAAGGGTACGGTTGAGCTGGTTTCTCCGGAAGGCGACCGCATCAACTTAAAATCCAAGCTGGCACAGTACCTGTCTATGGCTACCATCTTTTCCAATGGATATATTAAAGAACTTGAGTTGGTAGCATATGAAAGAGAAGACATTGACCGTCTGATTCAGTTCATGTATCAGGGCCAGTAAGGCTTTGCAAATTACCAGAGAATCCCGGTCCGCTCTGTGACCGGAACATGCGCCTGCCAGGCGCGCTATGTAAAGAAGCTTCCTTTATCCGGAAGCTTCTTTTTTCATTCCGGCTTCTTTTCCGGCGTGTTTCTTTTTTTCTTCCGAAGGCGCCTGTGGATTCCCCGCCTTTTTCTTGAGCCGTCTTCCCACATCCTCCCGCACCAGAGCATACAGAACGGAACAGAGCGGAATAAATACCAGCATTCCCACCACGCCCATCATGCTTCCGCCGATGGATACGGCAGCCAGAACCCAGATGGAAGGCAGTCCCACGGAATTTCCCACCACATGGGGATAGATGAGATTTCCTTCAATCTGCTGCAGCACCAGGAAAATAGCCGCAAACCATAAAGCCTGGATCGGATTTACCACCAGGGTCAGAAAGATTCCCACCGCGCATCCGATGAAAGCGCCGAATACAGGAATCAAAGCCGTAAAGGCAATTAAGACTCCGATCAGAAGTGCATACGGCAGACGAAACAGCGTCAATACCACGAAAAACATGGCTCCTAAAATCACTGCCTCCATGCACTGACCCGCCAGGAATCTGGAAAAGGTCTGCTCTGCCATGCGGCAGATACGGATCCACTCATTCACTGCCGCCTCCGGAAAGTAAGCATAAAAGAGTTTTTTAAACTGTCTTGCCAGAGTTTCCTTCTGAAGGAGAATGTAAATCGAAAAGATAAACGCAATACTGAAGGTGGTCAGACCGCTGGCAATGGACAATGCAGCTGTCAGCGTGGACGAAAGCACGGTTCCCGCTCCGGTAGTCACAAAACCGGCAATCTGCTCCAGGGTCTGTTTCCAGTCAATCTCCATGTGGATTCCAGAAATGAATTCCAGAAGTTCCGGCTCTCTGGAAAATTTCTGCTCCATAGCGGCCTGCAGGTTGGTAAAGAACTGCGGAATCATGTCCTTTAAATTTAGAAGCGTATCCGCCAGCTGCGGAACCACCAGAAAGACCACGACTCCCAGAATAAGCACCACCAGAAGGAGCGTCAAAACCAGGCTGAAAGGCCTTCTGAAACGGCTGTCCTCTCCGTTTTTCTTCTTTGGCAGCTTATTCTCAATGAAACGCATCGGCACATTCAGAATAAATGCAATGGCAGCCCCGCAGAGAAATGGGAATATCAGACGGAATCCCCAGCCCAGCACGGACAGTACACCCTCAAGCTGCACAGCCAGCGCCATCAGAACCACCGTATAAAGTATCAGCAGCATGATTCGTTTCATTGTTTCTTTTTTTAACTCCATCCTTACGCCTTTCTATTGAAAATTTCGTTCCAAATCTCTTCTATCTCTTTTCTGGACGCCTTAAAGGTCCCCTGAATCATCTGGCTGCTTCCGCCGCCCCGGCCGGACAATGCCTCGTTTAAGCGTTTTCCCGCCGCCTTCATATCAGTCTTCCGGCTGCCGGCACAGTAGCTGTAGCCATCTGTTTCATTTCCGGAGCAGACACCCACAATTTCTCCTTTTTCCTGCTCCATCAAAAGATTGCAGAACTGACGCACCTGAACGGGCAGAAGACCGTCCTCAAACACCAGACATGCCCCATCCTGTTTATCCATGCGTTCTGCCTTCAGATGGAACAGTTCTTTCATAAGGACACTGAGCTGCGCATCCTTTTCACTGTTTTCCTTTTTCATGCGTTCTACCGCTTCTGTAATTTTTTCCGGCTTTGCAGACAGAAGCACGGATATGGCCTGGGTCTGATCCGTTTTTTTCGCATAATCCTCCATGGCACGCATTCCGCAGAGCATGGAAATACGCACGCCGCCTTTATAATGCATCATGGAAAGCATTTTAATCAGGCCAATCTCACCGGTATATTCCACATGCGTTCCGCAGCAGGCGCAGCGATCAGCACCCGGCACTTCAACGATACGCACCTGACCGGACAATTCCTTTTTGCTCCGGTAATCCAGCCCAGCCAATTCCTCCGAAGACGGATAAAAGACCCGGATTGGAATGTTCTGATATACGATTTCATTGGCTTCCCGTTCGATTTCGGCAAGCTGTTCCCAGGTCAGCATTCCGTTTAAATCAATGGTCACTTCCTCCCGGCCCATGTGAAAGCCCACATTATCATAACCATATTTTGCATGAATCAAGCCGGATACGATATGTTCCCCGGAGTGATTCTGCATATTGGAAAACCGCTGGCTCCAGTTCGGCGCTCCCTTTACAGAGATGCCCGGTTCCAGAGGAAGATCCGTGTAATGGATAATCTCCCCGTCCTTTTCCCGTACTTCAAGGACCCTTGCACTTCCCAGAATTCCCGTATCGGATGGCTGGCCGCCTCCCTCCGGATAAAAGCCGGTCCGATCAAGCTTTATTTCATACGCTTTTTTTCCTTTGTCACAGGAAAGCACCACTGCCTCAAATTCCCTGACATAAGGAGACTGATAGTATAATTTTTCCATTTTGAATATCCTTTCCCTGCCCTGCCGGGACGCATTTTCGTCTCTGCCTCTATACTGCTGTTTTATATTTCTGTCTTTTTAAGAGCATTCTTCATTTATTATACACGATTCCGGAGGATGTTCAATCGTTACTTTTTATCTCCTGTCGGAGCAGGATGACTTTTATGAAACAGGACAGCAAATTTATCAAAAAGCCGGAAACTGTGGCAAGCAGGCGGGCATATGATGGAGTGTAAAGAAAATCTCGGAGGAACTGAATATGAGTGATGTAGCAGCAACAAATTGCGGATGCGGATGTGGATGTGAAACCAGCGGAGGCGGCTGCGGCTGCAATATTATTTTCCTGATTCTCATCTTACTTTGCTGCGGCGGATGCGGCGGCGGATGTTTTGAACATAACTGCGGAGGCGGCTGTGGCGGCGGATGCGGATTCGGAGGATTCGGAGGCGGCTGTGACTGCCTGATCTGGATTATCCTGCTTTGCTGTTTCTGCGGCGGCGGAAATAACGGCGGCGGATTCTGCTGCTAAGGAATCTTTTGCCATAGCCGGCACACAAAATGCTGCCGGGGTATCAGCTTTCCTTTCTGGGAGCTGCCCCGGCAGTTTTCTTTGTTTTCTTTCTTTTATTCCCTGTAAATCTGATATAAAAGCGCATTGCAGACGGCAGCCGCCACGTTGCTTCCGCCTTTTCTTCCCCTGGCTACGATATAGGGCGTATCTTTCAGAGAAAGAATTAATTCCTTTGACAAGACCACATTGACGAAGCCCACCGGAACTCCGATAATCAGCTTCGGATGGATCCGGCCTTCCTGAATCAGCTCATAGAGACGGACCAGAGCAGTCGGGGCATTGCCCACGGCAAAGATGCAGTCCCGCCCCAGTTCGGCCGCTTTATCCATACTGGCAGCCGCCCGGGTGGTTCCATTTTCGGCCGCCCGCCCGGCCACATCGGAATCTGCCATGAAGCAGTATACCTCTCCGCCCAGAGCTGCCAGAGAACGTTTGTTAATCCCTGACTTTCCCATATTGGTATCTGTAACGATGGGCGTTCCTTCCCGCAGAGCCTCTAACGCTTTTTTCACAGCATCCTCTGAAAAAACAAGATTTTCTGCATAATCAAAATCTGCTGTCGTGTGGATGACCCGCTTTACAACCAGCTCTTCCCCCGGCCCAAAGCTTCGCTCCCCCAGTTCCTTTGTAATAATCTCAAAGCTCCTCTTTTCTATCTCAGACGGCAGGATCTGCTCTAGCTGTGCCATGATCGTTTCACTCATCTGTGCCGTGCTCCTTTCCTTCCGTTTCCCAATCGTTTTCTTTCGCAGACTCCACGGGAATGCCTTCATCCAGAATCCGATATATTTCTTCCATATTAAGGTGCTCTCTCAAAACAGCCGCCAGTTTGTCATACTGCCGCTCCCGGTAGGTTTCATAATCCATCTCATCTGCTCCGGAATTTGAGAGGGCATAGCCCTTCTTTTCCAAAAGGGCGTTCACAATGGCCTTTGCAACGCCGGGAGCATCAAAGATGCCGTGAAGATAGGTTCCATACAGATTCCCGCTGCAAAAGCCGTCTGTCACCACTTCCTCTTTTCCCTTTTCTCCCTCTTCCCTCTGCTTTGCCGTCTCGTCTTCCGGTTCATGTAAGAATTCCGTTAGGCCCAGAAGAGGCTTTCCCTCCGTTTCCGAATCCACGTTTTCGTATTCTGTCTGCCCCATATGGATCTCATACCCTTCAGCTTCCATTTGGGACAAATTGGAAAAAATACCGGAAATGCCGGTAAAACGGCCGCGTACTCTGGTTCGTGTCTTTTCTTCATGAAACCGGGTCACACCGGGAAAGAGCCCCATGCCGGCTATGCACCGGCCCGGCTGCCCGCTCTCCGTGCCTTCCTCATCCCGAAGAGCGCTTCCCATCATCTGATATCCGCCGCAGATTCCCCAGATCGGCGTTCCCCGAACAGCAGCCTTCAAGATGGCAGCCTCCAGTCCGCTCTGACGCAGCCACAGCAAATCCTCCATCGTATTTTTCGTTCCCGGAAGCACAATCAAGTCCGGATTTCCCAGCCTGGATAAGCGATCCACATACCGGACCCGGGTTCCTTTGACGGTAGAAAACACGTTAAGATCCGTAAAATTAGAAAGTCTGGGGAAACGGACTGCCGCGATGTCCACAAGGGACACGGTGTCTTCCCTTCCCGCCTCCTCCAGGCGGCTGCTTAAGCTGTCCTCATCCTCAATGTCTACATCCACATAGGGAACCACGCCGGTTACCGGTATGCCGCAGAGCTTTTCTATCATCTCGACCCCCGGATCCAGAATGCTTTTATCCCCCCGGAATTTGTTGATGATCAGGCCCTTTACCATGGAGCGCTCTTTTTCCGTAAGAAGCATTACCGTCCCATAAAGCTGGGCAAATACGCCGCCCCGATCAATATCTCCGGCCAGAAGAACCGGCGCTTTGGCCAGTTCAGCCATGCCCATATTGACGATATCATCCTGCTTTAGATTGATTTCTGCCGGGCTTCCGGCCCCCTCAATGACAATGATATCATAGGCCTCATCGAGACGGCGGTAGGATTCCATAACAGCCGGTATCAGAGTTTTCTTTTTACGGAAATATTCTTTTGCCGGCATATTTCCCACGGGAATTCCATGAACAATCACCTGCGAACCGATATCACTGGAGGGCTTTAAAAGAATCGGATTCATATCCACCGACGGTTCTACCCCGGCAGCCTGGGCCTGCACTACCTGAGCGCGCCCCATCTCCAGCCCCTCCCGGGTGATAAAGGAATTAAGCGCCATATTTTGGGACTTAAACGGTGCTGTCCGATATCCGTCCTGGCGAAAGATCCGGCATAAGCCGGCCGCCAGCAGGCTCTTTCCTGCATTGGACATCGTCCCCTGTATCATAATCGCCTTTGCCACGCAGTGTCCCCTCCTTTTTTTCCCCGGCTCGCTCGGCCAGTCCTTTCAGGCATTCAATCAAAATTCTATTTTCCTCTTCCCGTTTCACTGCAGCCCTGTAATAGCCGTTTCCCAGCCCCGGATAGTTGGAACAGTCCCGAATTAAAATTCCCTGTTCTCTGCATCCCTTTCCATAATCCACACCGTCTTCCTTTCGAAACAAAAGATAATTAACCTCCGAAGGGTAGACGATAAAGCCGGCTTCTCTTAATCCGCATTCCAGAGCTTCTCTCCACACAGCAATCTGCTCTGCTGTCCGCTCTGCAAACGCATCCTGCCTAAGGGCCGCCAGACCGGCTGCCTCCGCCGGAACAGAGAGACTCCAGGGCTGACGGCTCTCTTCCATTTTTCTTAGGAGCACATGGTTTTTGCAGGCTGCAAAGCCCATCCGAAGTCCCGGCATTGCATAGATTTTTGTGAATGCATTAAACACCATGACATGGGCATATTTTTCCGGTGCCTTGGCCATCAGCCGCATCATTGAACGCCGTTTTCCATCCGGCAGAAACCAGTGAAAGCACTCATCGATTGCGAGTACCGCTCCCTTTTTCCGGCACAGCGCCGCAAGTCCGGAAAGGAAGGAAAGCGATACGGAAAGACCGTTGGGATTATTGGGGTTTGCTAAGAATACCAGATCCAGATCCGGAATCTCCTCCAGCACTTTGCAGAATGGTTCTGCCTCCCTTTCCAGGGAGAATCCCGTTTCCTCATGCAGGAAGAAAGTCTCAATTTGGCAGTGAACCAGTGAAAGGGCATTCTCATATTCGGAAAATGCCGGGGCAATGAGAAGCGCTTTCCTGGGCCTTAAGGCCAGCGCCAAGGTATAAAACAGATCGGAGGCGCCGTTTCCGCAGAGGAAATCCTCTGCCTCCCAAAAGGGATTCGGCCGGCTGGGTTCTGTCGGCCCGCTTTGTGCATCCAGACAATGATAGTAATCTGCCAGACCCCTTCTCATATTTCGGGAAAAGCAGTCCGGATACTGTTCCCAGCGTTCTGCTGACTGCAGCACGGCATCCCGTATAGCCTCCGGCATCCCAAAGGGATTGGTATTCACCGAAAAATCAAACTGTATCCGGCTGTGTCCGTAAATGTCTCCTCCATGCTGATATTCCACGCTGTTCTCTCCTTACTTCTATCCGAACCAATATAATAAAACTGCCTTGAGTCCTAAGAATCCGGCAAGCGCCAGGCCCATGGTCAGAAACATCAGGCGGTTGGCCCGCACAATATCTTCATATTCCAGAACGCGCCGCTCCTCTCCGATGTAAGGCTTTTGATGCAGCGTGCCGAAATACCAGGCATTGCCGGCCAGGCGCACCCCCAATGCTCCGGCGCAGGCTGCCTCTGTCTGTGCGGAATTGGGACTTTTATGGTTTCTCCGATCCCGCTTCCAGATATGAAATGCCCCCCGGCCGTCCATTCCCACAAGAAAGGCGGACAGGATCAGAAAGAGAGCGGACAGTCTGGAAGGCAGCAGATTACAAAGATCATCCAGTCTGGCCGCCGCACGGCCAAAATAGAGATATCTGTCATTTTTATACCCAACCATGGAATCCATGGTATTCACGGACTTGTAAATCCAACCCAGCACGGGACCGCCCAGCACCAGATAAAAAAGCGGGGCAATCACACCGTCCGAAGTATTTTCCGCCACTGTCTCCACAGCGGCCCTGGCAATCCCATTTTCATCCAGCCGATCCGTATCCCGGCCCACAATCATGGAAACTGCGTACCTGGCGCTCTCCGTATCTCCGTTTTTTAGATGGTGATAAACCTTCATGCTTTCATCATACAGAGAGCGGGCCGCCAGAAGATAGTAGGTCATGACCGTCTCCGCCGCCCAGAGTACAGGATCTCCGGCCCTGCCGGCCGCCCACAGAATGCCGGCTGCCGTCATACCGGTGATTCCGGTCACCAGAAGAACCAGCAGACCGCCTCCGGCCAGCTCTCCGCCCTCCGATGCCGGAAACAGCCTTCGGATTCTCCGTTCCAGCGCACTTATGAGATTGCCGACCGCCCGGACCGGATGGGGAAGGCTGTGAGGATCCCCCAGACACAAATCGAGAAGCACGCCTGCCAATATGGATATCAGATGTAATTTCATGATGCAGTATACCCCTGTCCATTTTTGTTGCTTTTTATTTTCTGCTGCCTTTTACTTGCGTGCAGCTTTTTACTTGCTTGCCGCCTTTTATTTGATCCGGATTCCGATGCCGCACATCACCCGGTATACTTCCTCCGAAAAAGACGCCAGTTTCTGGCAGATGCGTCCATCCGTTTCCCGGTATTCCCTTAAAAAGGCATCGATCGGCACAATTCCGCAGCCAATCTCATCCGCTGTTATCAGAGCTTCCGGGTTTTCTTCCTGCAGTCTGGCAGCAAACAAGTACGGATCCTTTCCGGCCTCCATCAGCCGCCGGATATAGCACTCCAGATGTAGAATCACTCCGGCCTTCATAGCCGCTTCAAAGGAAGAGGTCCGTCCGTCCGCCTCCGATATGGCAGACGGGCTGTCATTCCCGCCCTTTTTATCCGGATCCTTCTCCTTGTCCGAAGAAAGCTCTGCTGCCAGCTCACGGACGAATTCTGTCTTTCCCTGATTTCGTCCTCCGATAATCAGCTTCATGGCTGCTCCGGCCGCAGCACTGCGGTATGTGCTTCTGTCTCCCGGGCAGACTCCAGCCAGACAATAATCAAAGAGCTCCGTTCCATAAGCGTTCTCCCTTCTGCTTGTATTTTTTCGTTTCATCCAGTTTTCTTTTCGTGTCCCGCGGTTATAAAAGTCCGAGCAGGCAGCATGCCGCCAGTACCATGACCAGATTTCGTTCGCAGCTCTGTAAGAACCAGCCGGCCAGATCACCGGTGATTCCGCCGAATTCCCGGACAGCCATCCGGTAATAATAGAAAAAGGTCAGAAAGGCTGCCGCAATACAGCAAAGCCCCGCGCCCCTTCCATACCATAAAAGCCAGCCGCAGCAGAGTGTGATATACATCCCCATGACCAGACGCACTGTCCGTTTCAGCGCCGCCTGGGAAAACTGTGCCGCCAGCCCATCCTGCTTTGCCATGGGAAAGGCAACCACGGAAAGACCGCTTAGGGCCCGCTCCAGCACAAATACAGCGGCCAGCAGCCAAACGGCCCGGCCGGTCAGCTCCGAAAAAGCAGCCGCATAAAGAAGCAGGTATACTCCCATCCCGAGGATGGCAAAGGCCCCTGTATGGGGATCCTTTAAAATCTGCAGTTTTTTCTCCCTGTCCCCATAGGAATGTCTGGCATCGGTGGTATCCAGAAATCCATCCATATGGATTCCGCCGGTAATCAGAAGCGGAACCGCACTGCCTGCCAGGCTGAAACATAAAATGCCCGCTCCCAGGCGGACTCTCAGCCATAAAAGCAAAAGCTGCGCCGCACCGATCACAGCGCCAATCAGAGGAAAAAAACACATAGCATACCGCATTCTCTCCTTGGTCCACTCTATCTGCGGCATCGGAATGCGGGAATACATGGAAAAGGCAATGACAAAGCTTCCGAGTAAATTCATTGGTTTTTTCCTGCTTTCTTTTGAGATTGAAAAATGGGAACCGGAATGCCGTAAACCACCTCTGTCACCGAGTCGGCCGCCTCGCCCAGCCTCTGATTAACTCGGCCCAAAAGCGCGATATATCGCTCCGTTTCCGGATCGTATGTCATTCCGTCGGAAAACACCTCATTTGTTACGATAATCAGGCGGCGGCACTGCTTTTGCAAGTGTTTTATACCCTGGAGAATACGCGCCTCTGCGCCTTCCTCCTGATCATAAAATTCATTGGCGGCCAGATTGGACATGCACTCCAGAAGGATCACATCGGCGGTGTCCCAATCCGCTGTTTCCGGAATTTCGGAAAGCCGGAAATTTTCCAGATTCGTATCCTGCTCCGCTGTCAGAAATCCCTTGCCGGAACGCATCCTGCGGTGGCGTTCCACCCGTCTTTTCCCTTCCTCGTCCCAGACCCGCATGGTAGCCAGATAAAGCCGCCGCGTTCCTTGAAAGGACAATGCCAGGTTTTCCGCATACTCCGACTTTCCGCTTCCGCTTCCGCCGGTCACAAGATACAGCATCCTATCCCTCCTGTCCGTTAAAGCGGCTTATATTCTTCAATTTCCATCTCCGAAAAGGTACACATTTTGTCATACACCTCCAGCGCCATATCGAGAAGCGGAAACAGGGCCAAAGCTCCCGTTCCCTCTCCCAGACACAGTCCGGCCCGGATCGCCGGTTTCTGGCCCAGCCAGGAAAGAAGCCTCTCTCCGGCCGGTTCCGCCGATACATGGGAAGCAATCATATAATCCCGTATCCGTCCGTCTATAGCCGCTGCCGCCGCTGCTGCCGCCGCAGAAATAAAACCGTCTATTACCACAGGAACCCGGTATACAGCGCCTCCCAGGAAAACGCCGGCCAGACCTGCCAGATCGAAACCGCCCACTTTAGACAAAACATCCAGTCCATCCCCGGCATCCGGCTTATGGAGAGCAATTCCTTTTCGTATCACATCGATCTTTTGGCGCAGTCCCTCTTCACTCAGACCGGCCCCCTTTCCTGTCACTTCCCCCGGATCTGCACAGAGAAGTACTGCAGCCAGCGCACTGCTGGTAGTGGTATTCCCGATCCCCATTTCGCCGGTGGCAAGAATCGAATATCCTTTTTCCTTCAATACCCGCACTATATCCGCTCCGGTAAGAACAGCAGCCAGCGTCTCCTGCCTGGTCATGGCTGCTTCTTTCGTAAAATTCCGGGTTCCGCGCCGTATTTTTCGTTCAATCAGGGGGTGAATCTCTCCCAGAGGACCCAAATCATGCGCCACGCCGATATCGATGGGGAACACGTCCGCCCCCGCTTTTTCTGCCATCAGACAGGAGCAGCTCTCCCCTTTCGTAAAATTGGCAGTCACCGCTGCTGTGACCTCCTGTCCCGTCTGGGTGACGCCCTCCTCCACTACGCCGTTGTCTGCACAGAACAGCACCAGCGCCTTTTTTCTTATATCCACACGGGGCCTTCCGGTCATAGCAGCAATCCGGGTAATATCCTCTTCCAGAATGCCGAGGCTTCCCAGCGGTTTGGCAACCTTGCTCCAGCGAAAGGCTGCTGCCTCATATGCTTCCCGATCCAGAGGAGAGATTCGATTTTTTAAATCGGTAAAAAGCGCCTCCAGCTCTTCCTCGGAAAAAGGACGGTAATCTGTGGGCTCAAGGTCTGTCTTCTTCATTCGTTCCATGTTCCGTATGTACCCCTTCTGACTCTCTTAAGGCGTTTCCGCTCCGACAGGCAGATTTTCATATGCACTGTCCCCGGCGGCTTTCCTCATATCTTCCCCATTATACTTTTTTTCCCGGTCTGCGTCAATCTCTGCCTCTGCGATTTACCCGCCCGGCATCTAGAGGGAAATCCGGCGTTCCCGAAAGTAAACTTCCCGATCCTTTTCTCCCACCGGCCGCAGCACCCGGCAGGGATTTCCTACTGCCACCACATTGGCCGGAATATCCCTTGTCACCACACTGCCGGCTCCAATCACCGTATTATCTCCCACCGTTACTCCCGGCATCAGGAGCGCTCCGGCTCCGATCCAGCAGTTTTTTCCGATGTGAATCGGCGATAGCCATTCGCCCTTTCATCCTCCTTTTCTTCCATAACAGGAATCTGGATCTCCGTCACAAACTCCTCGGTATCATTGGTCAATCCATAGTCTATCATGGTAATTTCTTTGGAAAAACCAGCCACCCGGTAATGATGTTCTCTGATATATTTCATCATTTTTTCATAGTAATGAAAGGCCTGCTCATGCACTCCGCGGAAACGGAGCGTCGCACACGTTTCTGCAGGCAAAAGCACCGTCGGCCCTTTAAACCGATCCTCCTCATCCAGAATAATAAATACCATATCATAGGGCTTGAACCGGCCTGCTTCCAGTTTTTCCTTTGAAAGCCCAATACCGACTTTACCCAAAAAGGTCACGGTACTCTCTTCTGCCTCCTCCAGAAGGCGGATCGAATATTCCAAGGTACCGGCATCCTGAGGAAGCAGATTCTTCCGAATGGACGCCATCCGCCTGGGAGGATAGTTCTCTATCCGAATCACATCCAGCTCCGATGCCAGAGCATCCTCGATCTGATTTAAGCGGTTGCTGATTTTGCGTTCAATCAGATGAAGCTCCATAAGCTGGCGTTTTACCGCTTCCCTCTGCTTTAACAAGGACTCCCGGATACTTCTGATATTCCGGTTCCTGAGAAAAGCGGCAATCTCATCCAGCGGCATATCCAGCGCCCTTAAATAGCGGATGGTATTTAAATATTCAAACTGACGGGTGCTGTAATAGCGGTATCCGCTCTCCGGATCGGTATACTCCGGCCTTACCAGACCGGCTCTGTCATAATAGCGGAGCGTACTGATACTGATATGAAATAATTTCGAGACCTCACCGATCTGAAACAACTCGTTTTTCTTCATGTTTTCTTCCCTCATACCATACATAGGCCAGCGTATAGGCAGCCATAATGCCGGATACAAACGGCGCAATCTTTCCCAGCATTCCCAAATCGTCGGCAAAATACTTTCCGAATAAATAGACCAGAGGAATACGCAGTACCAGAGCGCCGGCCGCTGAGCTTATCATCGTCCAGACCGTCTTCTGACGCCCGTTCAGATATCCGTTTAAACAAAATACAATCGTCACCATCACGTAATCATAGCTGCAGGAGCGGAAAAACGGAATACCGGCAGCGATCACATTCTCATCCCCTGAGAACACGCGAATCATAGACTGCGGACTCCACTGTGCCCATCCCCAGAATACACAGGAAACAAACAGTGCAAAGCTTAAGCCGTACCAGAGGGATTTTCTTGCCCGCTCCGGCTTTCCGGCTCCCATATTCTGAGCAGTGATCGCCGCTAAGGCATTGGCCATGGACGTAGCGGACAGCATAGCAAACACATCGTACTTACTGCTGATTCCCACCACAGCCGCCGCATAAACGCCGCAGCGGTTCATGACTGCCGTTAAATACAAAAAGGAAATCCGGATCAATGCCTCCTGAAAGGAGATGGGAATTCCGACTCCTGCCAATTCCCCCGCCAGCGCCTTTACCGGACGGAAGCTTGAAAGGCGGAAATCAAAGATAAAGTTCTTCTTTTTCAAATAAATAACAGCAACTATCATGCTGAATGCCTGAGAGATTACCGTCGCATAGGCTGTACCGGCCACTCCCAGACGCAAATATTTAACAAAAATAAAATCCAGAAGAATATTCATGGTACAGGCAATCCCAACAAAAATCATGGGACGCGTTGAATCCCCGTATCCTCTGAGGATCGCACTGATGGCGTTATATCCGCAGATGAAAATTGTTCCCATGGCACAGATGGTGACATACTCCACCGTTAATCCAAAAGATTCCGCCGGGGTATCCAGAAGAACCAAAAGCGGTTCCTTTAATCCCACGAGAAGTATGGTTAAGATCAGGGCGACACCGGCAAATACCGTGAGCGTAGTGCCAATCATCTCTTTTACCCGCTCGTATTCCCGGCTTCCCATATACCGGCCCACCAGGATCGTACCTCCCAGAGTCAAGCCGGTTACCAGGCTGGTAATAATCTGCGTCACCTGCGTACCCGTTGACACGGCTGCCACACTTTCCGCCGTGCAGTATGTACCTACCACAAAGAGATCCACAGCCCCGTAAAGGGATTGGAGCACATTGGCAATCAAAAACGGAACGGCAAACCGAAACAGGGTTGTCAGAATATTTCCTTCTGTAAGCTTATTCTCTTTCATTTGAATCTGCCTCCACCAAATAGTTTATCATGAACCTTATCATAAAGTCTACAACTATTGCAGTGTCAAGTATTCACGGAGCGGTATTCCGGCAGATTCGGCAAGCCCGGGCAGAACCAGACGGCCCGGACAGACCGGTCAGCAAGCGTTACTGTTCACACGTCTGCCAAAATGGCAGCCGGCCGCCCTCCTTGCCAGATCCTGTTTTATATGTTACAATTTTTAACAGATGGATACCTTGGAAAGGTCAGACACCGGAGCTTTTCCGGTATCTGAAAGGAACATTTGGAAGGAGCGAATCAAAATGAAAATTGCAGTTACTTACGAAAACGGAACTATTTTCCAGCACTTTGGACACACAGAGCAATTCAAGATTTATGAGGTAGAAAATGGTGCGGTTATCAGCACAGAAATTGCAGATACCAATGGCAGCGGCCACGGCGCTCTGGCTGGTTTTCTGTTAAATAAAGGCGTAGAGGTGCTTATCTGCGGAGGCATCGGCGGCGGCGCTCAGATGGCACTGGCAGAGGCCGGTATCCGTCTGTTCGGCGGAGTAAGCGGAAATGCAGATGAAGCCGTCCAGGCACTGCTTTCCAATTCTCTTATCTACAATCCGGAGGTCAGATGCGACCATCATGACCATGAACATGAGGAAGGGCACAGCTGCCACAGCCATGGATGCGGCAGCCATTCCTGCCATTAAATAAGGCTGGATCTCTGAAACACACTGGTAAAAGCGTATCTGTCTGCTGATTAAATGGCGGCTGGGTACGCTTTTATGTAAATAAAATTGGCTGGGTACTCCCGAGTTTTGAGCTTCACTCTCCCCGAAACGAAATGGCCTCCTGAAATCTCCCGCTTTCAAACAATGCCCGGACAGCAGACCGGTAGTCCACAATCCGCTGTGCCTTTTTAATCTGCTTCAGTTCTTTTTTACTGTCCGGAAAATGGCATCCAAAATAAAACCACAGTTCCTTCATTTTAAACAGAACATTCCGATCCCCTGACATGATCTCCCGGTAGCCATCCAGTAAAAGCTCGTGGAAATCCCAAAATCTTTTCTTTTCCTCTTCCTCCGTTTTTTCCGTACCGAAACCGCAGAGCCGTTCCATCAGCCACGGTGATGCCACTGCACCTCTTCCGATCATGACAGACAAAAGTTCAGGAAACTCTCTTTTCAGGCTCTCCACATCCTCCCGTGAGCAGATGTCTCCATTATAGCAGACAGGATTTCGGCTTTTTTCTGCGGCCAGCCGGAATGCATGCATCCTGGGATGACCATGATAGTAATCTGTGCGAATCCTCGGGTGTACCGTAAGCTCGCAGAGAGGATAACGGTTATAAATTTCCAAAAGTCCCGGAAATTCCTCCTCTGCTTCCATTCCGATCCGCGTTTTGACTGAAATCTGAAGCTGCGGCTCTGAGACGGAAAGCCCGGAAAAAACCTGATCCAAAAAACGGTCTAAGGACTCCCGATCTCCTAAAAATCCGGCGCCCTTGCCTTTTGCCGCCACGGTTCCGGAAGGGCACCCCAGATTTAGGTTTACTTCTCCATAGCCGTACCCGGCCAGTTCCCGACAGAGCCAGATAAAATCCTCTGCCTGGTTTGTCAGAATCTGCGGAATCACGTTCATCTTCTGATTATGCTCCGGCAGAATATCATTCTTTTCCCGGGTACTCAGCTTATGACTTCCGCCCGGAGCCAAAAACGGAGTATAATAACGATCCGCTCCCGAAAAGCACGCCTGATGGGCATTGCGGAACACATATCCCGTAATTCCTTCCATTGGTGCAAAATAGTATCTCATGCTTCTCCTCCAAAGGAAATAATATAGACCGGATTCTGTCCTTTCATCAAATGATAACGGCCTGCCTTTTCTGCTTTTGAAATCTGAACCGATACAATTTCTGCCTCCAGATTCCGTTTCCTTAAATAATCCAGTATGGATGCCACGGATTCCAGAGCAATCACATTCAAAACAATCCGCATTCTGGGATTCTTCTCCAGCAGCTCGTCCAGAATCGGTTCCATGCTTCCTGCCGTTCCTCCGATGAATGCGTGGGTCGGGCAGAGCGTTCCGTCTATTTTTGAAGATCCCTTAAAGCATTCCGGCGCCGTTCCCTCAATGATGGTTACAGATTCTGTTCCGGCCTTCCGGCAATTCTTTTTAATCAGTTCGATTGCCTCCTGTTTTCGCTCAAAGGCATAAATCTGAAGATCCGGACAGGTAAGAGCTGCCTCCACCGAAACAGAGCCCGTTCCCGCCCCCACATCCCACAGCACACTCCCCGGATACAGCTCCAGCTTGGAAAGTGAAATGGCCCGGACCTCGCTTTTGGTCATGGGTACGTCTCCTCTGATAAACCATTCATCCCTCATTGTTTCTCTCCTCTTTCTGTAATTTCTCCCCCTGCCTTTCCGGCATCATTGACCGCCGCGCCCCTGCGCTGCCATCGCTTTGGCAGGACGTAAGCCAGCGGGACAGAAATTCCGGGCAGGACGGATAATAAAGATGGGGAAAACCGAAAATCTGATTCCCGCGTTCATGGATACACTGCCATCTCCGGTTTCCGGAAGGCTTTTCTGCCTCCCAGGAAATGCCGGGATTCTCACTGTCCCAATAATGGAATTCATGCCCCTTTACCGTCAGTCCATCCGGCGCAGTCAGGGATACATACCCAAACCGCCCCAGCTTTCCGGTCCGAAAAGCCTTTGCATCCACAATCCCGGCCATGGGATAAAAATGTCCGTCACTTCCTTCCAGCAGCCTGTGAAGATAAAGAAAACCTCCGCACTCCGCCAGCATAGGAAGGCCATTTTCGGCTGCTGCCCTAACAGCCCATCGCATCCCGGTATTCTCTGACAGCTCCTTTGCATAGTTTTCCGGATAGCCGCCTCCCAGCAAAATTCCATCCAAACGTTCCGGAAGGGCCGGATCGCGCAGAGGACTGAACGGTACAAGCTCTGCCCCCATCGCTTCCATCAAATCCAGATTTTCCTGATAGTAAAAACAAAAGGCCTCATCCCGGGCCACCCCGATCCGTACGTTTCCCGCGGCTGTTAAAACAGGCGTTTTATGCACCGGTCCTGCCGGAAGGGGTCCTGCTGCAGCCGCCAGTTCAAGAAGCTTTTCTATCTCAATGGTCCTTTCCATCTGATCCGCCAGTCTGCCGATGCGCTCCCGAAGCGCATCGATTTCACCGGGCAGAAACAGTCCCAGATGACGGCTCTCCATCCGGTAGTCCTCCGCCTGCGGAAGATAGCCCAGAACCGGAATTCCCGTTTCTTTTTCAATGACCGGGGCAAGACTTCTATAATACATTTCTGATACCCGGTTCAAAATCAGCCCCCGGATCCCACTGTTTTTCCGAAAATTGAGAAACCCGGCCGCCATAGCTGCCGCAGACAGAGAAGCCCCCTTACAGTCCATCACAAGAATGGCCGGAGTCTCTGTAATCCGGGCGATCTCCCAGGTACTGGCCCGCTCCGAAATCCCGCCGATTCCGTCATAATAGCCCATCACGCCTTCTAAGACAGCCATCCCGGCCTGCTCCTTTCCGGCCAGACAGCCGAGCACAGCCGGAACCTCCTCCGGTTCCAGGAAAAAGCTGTCCAAATTTCTCCCCGGAATTCCCAGCACATATTTATGAAACATGGGATCAATATAATCCGGCCCGCATTTGCAGGCGGCCGGGCGCAGGCCTCTTCTTTTAAAAATCTCCAGAAGGCCGCAGGTAATGAGTGTCTTACCGCTGCCGCTTTTAGGCGCGGCAATCAGAAGGCGGGGAAGTGTGGTCTGTTTCATAACATCATCCATCTTTCATCTCTCATTTTTTATCTTTCATTGGAGCTTTATCCATATTATTTGACACTTTGCTTATTTCTCACATGTCATCCCGGTTCTCTCTAAATAAACCAGACTCAATGTCCCAAACTGCTTCTTTGCCATCTCCGCTGCCGTTCCGCTCTGAATTTTCTCATCCGGATACGATAGATTCTCTCCAACTGTAATCTGTACTGCTCCGAATCCCTCCCGGACCAATTCCCGGCAGAAGGTTCCGGCCCCGTTTTCACCGCCCATCAGAATGAAAAACGTTTCCTCCCCCCGCTCCATAAGCTTTCTCACATCCAGGCTTCGGCCATGCGCCGTATGAATGGCTGCATGTTCCCACGGTTTCTGCATGCGGGCGGCAAGATAGCTCACAGAGGAAATTCCCGGCAGGATTCGGAACGGAATCCCCTCCCGCTTGAGTCTCTCCGCCAGCTTTGCCGTTCCGCTGTAAAAGCCGGAGTCTCCGGAATACGCAACGGTAATCCGCCTCCATTCCGGATGTTCTGCAAAAAGCGCCATCACATCCTCTTCCAGATAAGCGGATGCGAATACGGGATACTTTCCCGTCCCGTCCAACACAGCTTTCACCGCATTCAACATACGGGGAGCCCCCAATACTGCATCGCTCTTTTGCAGGGCATCCCGCACCTCCAATGTCATCTGACCGGCTGAACCCATGCCGATTCCCGCCAGGATGACTTTCCGTTTCTGATTCCCAAAAAACAGGCCTCCCGCTTCCTCAGACATCTGCTGCCCGTGCTGCTTTCGGGATCCGGTCTCACTTCGGGATCCGGCTTTCTCTTCCCAATATGCAGAAATCTCTCTGCAGACTTCCTCCACAGAAAATCCGATTTCACGCTTTCTCTCAATCAGCACCACACCTATGCCGCAGGCAGCCGCTGCTTCCATTTTCTCCCGGAAGCCCCCGGCTGCACCGGATGCCTTCGTTACCATCCAGGAAACGCCTGTCTGCTTTATCACAGCCTCGTTCATGTCTTTTGAAAACGGACCCTGCATGGCAATCAGATGCTTCCCGCCGATTCCCAGCTCCTCACATTCTTTGAGAACCTTAGAAGACGGCAGAACGCGTGCAAAAATCCGCTCCTGATAGTCAGGCAGTCCCGTAAAAGCTGCCAGTTCCCTGCTCCCCGTCGTCACAAGAATACTGCCCTGTACCTCTTTTAAAAAGGAGACCGCTTCCTCTATATCCGAAACAGAATACGGTTTCACTGTTTTCATGCCATCCTCTCCGTCCTCATCCCGGAGGCAGCGAAGGAGACGAACCCCCTCTGCTTTGCAGGCCTTCCCAATATTTTCCGAGGCAGCCCTGGCATAGGGATGCGTAGCATCCACAGCCAGCTCTATCTTCTTTTCTCTTAAGAATCCCCGCATGGCCGTTTCCTCCATTGCTCTGCATACCACATGAAGCCAGGGGCTTTTCTCCAGCAATTCCTTTCCGTAATCCGACACCACGCTGATCCAGGCCGGAATCTCGTTTTTGACACAGTATTCTGCTAAGAGGCGTCCCTCCGTTGTGCCTCCGAAAATCATAATTCTACACATTTTTATATCCTCTCGGTGTAATCATCCGCCCCTTTTCCTCTCTGGTAGTCCGATTCCCGATAAATACTGTTGTAAACATGTCCACTTTGGTGCGGCAAAGCTCTGCCAGGGAAAGCACTTGCATGGACTGCCCCTCACGGCCGATGTTGCGGACTAAGCCGCAGACCGTCTCTTCCGGCTTATATTCCATCAAAATCCGGCAGGCCCACTCAAGGTAATCGCTCCGTTTCCGGCTGGACGGATTATAAAGACTGATGATAAAATCTCCCTCACCGGCTGCCCTGAGACGCTTTTCAATGACCTCCAGCGGAGTCAGAAGATCGCTCAGACTGATGACCGCAAAATCGTGGCCTAAGGGAGCTCCCAGCACCGCACCGCCGCCGATGGCTGCTGTCACACCGGGAATCACGGAAATCTCCACTTCCGGAAATTCTGCAGCCATCTGAAAAATCAGGCCGGCCATCCCGTAAACACCGCTGTCGCCGCTGCAAATCATGGCAGTCTTCTTCCCGGAGTCAGCTGCCTGAAGGGCCATCCGGCACCGCTCTTTTTCCTGACGCATGGGGGTTGTTAAGTAGGAGGCGTGGGGATAATCTTCCTTCACCAAATCCGTATAAACAGTATATCCCACAATCACCTGGCATTCCCGCAGGATCCGATCCGCCTGAATCGTCATCTGTTCCCGGCCGCCCGGCCCGATTCCTACCACATAAAGACATTTTCTGCTGCTCTCCTGCATTGTTTTCTCTCCATTTATCGTATTTCGTTTTTCTGTATCCCGGCCTGTGGAATCGATTCTTTTCATGCCGATACCGTATCACTTTTCCCAACTTTACCGACATGCAGAACAATCGGAGGCTCCAAAGCTGCAATTGCGGCCGTCACTCCATCCATGGCAAGCTTTCCGAGCAAAAGCCTTGCCCGGCCATCCCCGGTCATGCCGGAGGATAAAAGCTCTGCCGCACCGCTCCTGTCTTTCCTTCCGTCCATCGATCCTGCCATCATCCCTGCCATCCGTACCGCCGCCCGTTCACAGACATTCCCCACTCCTATGGTGGTGCGGACAAAATCTGATTCCTGAAAGCTTCCGTCCACCGCTTCTAAATCTTCTGCGGTGAAAAACCGAAAATCAAGGCGCCATTCCTTTGAAAGCTGTAAAAACGCTTCCTCCTCCCGTTTCCGATCCACCGTTGCCAGAGCGCCGATCGCCAGATGGCTGACACCCAGCCGGGAAACTGCCTCCAATGCCGTCCGCCTGACTGCTTCCACAGAAACACCTTTCCGGCAGCCCATCCCGAGCACCAGACTTCGCGGAATCAGCCGCAGCAGACGGCACGGCTCTGATCTCATTTCCATTTCCAGTTCCATTTCCGGCTTCGCTTCCGATCCCATTCCGCCCTGAGCTCCGTGGCTTTTTTTATCTCCGCCCGGGATGCCTCCCTTTCTCTGCGTTATATATAGATTATGCTTCTGCCAGATACCCGGAGTCAGTTCGTCCGGCAACTCGCCTCTTACCTCAAAATCGCTGAAAAAACCGATCTTTTCTCCGGCCAGCACAGCTGCCGAAATCCGTTTTGCCTCTTCCATATTTTCCAAAGCCAGGTGATGCTCCTTGGCAAACACATCTACCGCAAATGCATGATGCAGATCCGTAGCAGTCGTAATCACAGGAACGGCAGACAGAATCGCAGCAGCCCGCCCGGCCAGTTCATTGGCGCCGCCGATATGGCCGGACAAAATAGGGATCACGAATTTTCCCAGTTCATCCACCACCAGCACAGCCGGATCCTCGGTCTTACTTTTTATGTAAGGGGCAACCGCACGGACTGCGATTCCCGCTGCTCCTACAAAGATCAGGGCATCTGCCGACTCAAAAGATTCTCTCGCAAACTCCGTAAGCTTTCTTTTTAAAGCGCGAAAGCAAAATACCTCCACTGTATCGTTATACCCCGGAGAAAGAAGCCCCTCTGCCAGACGCTCCGCCGTCTCTGCTCCCTGTCCGGTAAAGCTAATCAGACGGATTCTCATCGTTTCCAGTCCCCTTTCTAAATTCCGTAGTAAAGGATGGATCGTACAGCCTGGAACGGTCATAATTTCCATGTGCTATCACATCTCCGATGAGAATCAGGGCTGTTTTGGAGATCTGCTCCCGCTTTGCCGTCTCCGCCAGCGTTCCGACCGTGCATACTACCTTCCGTTCATCCGGCCAGGTTGCCTTATATACAATGGCAGCCGGTGTTTCTTTGCTGTATCCGCCCTTTATCAGTTCCTCCGCCAGACGCTCTGTCATGCCGGCGCTTAAGAATATCACCATGGTCGCCTGATGGGCCGCAAAAGATGCAATACTTTCCCGCTCCGGCACCGGAGTCCGGCCCGCCATTCGCGTGATCACAACACTCTGCGATACGCCCGGTAGGGTATATTCCAGATTCAGGGCTGATGCCGCCCCGCAGAAGGAGCTGACTCCCGGACACACATCGTAGGAAATTCCCCGCTTATCTAATTCATCCATCTGCTCCCGGATTGCCCCGTAAATACTGGAGTCCCCGGTATGAAGGCGGACCGTCGTTTTTCCTGTCTCTTCCATCCGCTGTATCTGTTCCACTACCTCTTCCAGCGTCATTTTTGCACTGTCATACACCTCACAGGAAGACTTGCGGTATTCTAAAAGAGCCGGATTTACCAACGAGCCGGCATAAATAATCTGGTCAGCTTCGGAAAGCAGCCTGGCCCCCCGCACTGTAATCAAATCCGGCGCACCGGAACCGGCACCCACAAAATGTACCATTTTCTTTTTCCTCCATTTTTTCTTCCGTTCTGACTTAATCGTGGTTTGAAGGCTGAACGGCCATCTGAAAAGCATCCCTCTCTTTCAGTTCTCTTATCATTGCGTTCGCCCCGTCTGTCTGCGCCAGAAATCCGTGCCTGCCGGAAAACAGGATAACCTCTGTCTCCACCTCTCCGGCTTTCTCTGTCACATATTTTACCTTCCGCGCCGCCATCTCCATCACAGGCTTCAGCATTCCCAGAGAAAGAAGATAGTCCGCTGCCTCATCCGTTGTATTCATCCCATAAAGGGGCTTCACGGCCTCATGGCTCATCCCTGCCTCCAGCGCACAGGCCGCCATGCTCTCCATCCTTCCGTCTCCGTAACGGGAATGGGTATTCAAAACACCGGCCGCCACCTTGATAAGCTTTCCCTGATGCCCTGCCAGAAGAACACGCCGGATACCTTCCTCCCGCATCATTCGGACGGTATCTCCGATAAAATTGCTGCATTTTACAAAAGAATCCAGGGAAAGTCCGGTCTTCTCCCGCAGAAACGCTTCCCCATAATTTCCCGGAGCCATGGCCAGAAGCGTTCTTCCCTCTGCCGCCCGGACCCGGATTTCAAGTCGGATGGTCAAAAGCAGGGCCTCCTCACTCATGGGATTTACAATCCCCGTGGTTCCCAATACAGAAATACCGCCTACAATCCCAAGCTTGGGATTAAAGGTTTTCTCCGCCAATTCCTTTCCGGCCGGGATCGAGATCTCAATCAAAAATCCGCTGTTTTCCAGACCAAATTTCTTACGCATCCGATCCGTCTCCCGAAGAATCATCCGCCTCGGAACCGGATTGATGGCATAGCTTCCCGGCGGGCAGGAAAGGCCTTCCTTAGTCACCATGCCGATTCCCTCCCCGCCCGTTACATAAAGGCCCGGAAACCCTTTTTCTATGTAGCAGGGAAGATCCGATATCCTGACGCCCGCATCCCCTTCCGTCAAAGAGCAGTCTGCGTTCAGCCGGGATATTCTGGCATAGACAAACGTACCATTGGTTACATCCGGATCATCCCCGGCATCCTTTTGGACCGCACAGGATGCCCAGAAGGTTCCGCCGTCTTCCTCTTCAATCGTCAGACAGGCCCGCTCCCCGGATGGCAGCTCTACTTCCACCGCGGGAGGGGCTGTGCCTGCCGCAAGCCGCATCATGGCTGCCCCGGCGGCGGCAGCAGCACATGTTCCTGTTGTATATCCGCTTCGAAGCGTCTTTTTCTCCTGCACCTGCATTTTTCCCTTCCCAATATTATCTAATCCATTATATGGGATCCGCCGTCATCTTTCAATACCTGGTTTTTCAATTCTCTTTTCCGCTTTGTGATCAGTCCGCCGATCCGGCCGCTCTCCTTGGCGGTCAGACTTCTCCATCCGCTCTGCACTACTTTATCTGCCAGTCCCAGCTCCGTTGCAATCTCAAACTTCAGCTTATCCTCCGGTTTTAAATTGGCCGGATCAAATGGTTTTTCTTTCTTTTCTTTTTTGCCCATAAAAAAGCACACTCCTTTCCCAAACGTACTAAGAGTATGCCCTTTCCATGGTATCATATACCGGTTTTAATCAATTTCTTCCATAAAATCAATTTCTACTGCGCCTGCCGGGCAGTCTATCGTAATCTCTCTATTCTCCGTTCCCTATTTCTGAACCGGGGATACCGTATCCTGATTCATTCCCGAATAAGAATTATATTATCTGATTTTTAATCTTATCGGAAGGCTCCCGGTATCGGGAAAGCCCCGGCTGCAGCACAAGCTTCTCTGCGCGAAAAAACACCCGCCGTCCAAAGACGGCAGGTGTCTGATTTTACTACCATGATTGATTTATTTTTCAGGTCTGCATAAGACGGACTATGAAAAATTACTCAGCATCCTCGCTTGCAGCAACTGCTTCGATATCTACGTCTGCAACATCTGCATCCTGAACCGGAGCTTCATTCTGCATCTCCAGAGCCTTCATGCTTAAGCTGATCTTTCTGTCAGCCTCGTTGAAATCAACTACCTTAGCGGTAATGATCTGGCCTGCGCTTAATACGTCAGCCGGTTTATCAACGTGCTCTCTGGAAATCTGGGATACGTGAAGCAATGCATCTACGCCCGGCTCCAGCTCAACGAATGCGCCGAAGTCTGTCATACGTGCAACTCTTCCCTCTACTACATTGCCTACTGCATACTTAGAAGCAGCATTTGCCCACGGATTGGTCTCCGGGAACTTAAGGCTCAGAGCGATCTTCTCGCCGTTGATATCCTTAATCAGAGCAGTTACTTTATCGCCAACCTTGAAGACCTTCTTCGGGTTCTCAACTCTGCCCCAGGACATTTCGGAGATGTGAAGTAAGCCGTCAGCACCGCCTAAATCGATGAATGCGCCGAAATCCGTTACATTCTTAACAGCACCCTCAACGGTCTGACCAACTGCAATTCTCTCGAATAATTCTTTCTGCATAGCAGCCTTCTTAGCAACCATAAGCTGTTTGCGGTCACCGATGATTCTGCTTCTTCTGCCGCTCGGATTGAACTCGGTTACCACGAACTCAATCTCCTGGCCTGCATATTTAGATAAATCCTTGTCGTAAGTATCGGAAACCATGCTGGCAGGAATGAATACTCTTGTTCCCTCTACTTCTACTACAAGGCCCTTTTCCATAACCTGAGTAACCTTCTCGGTTAATACTTCCTTGTTCTCAAATGCTTCTTTGAGACGTTTTAAGCCCTTATCTGCTGCAAGTCTCTTGTAGGATAAGGATGCCATGCCCTCACCGTCGTTTACTTTCAGAACCTTAACCTCCAGCTCATCGCCAACGGATACTTTTGTTGTTAAGTCTACGTTCGGCTCGTTTGTAAACTCGCTGCGAGTGATGATGCCTTCTGTCTTGCTTCCAGCAATACTGAGAATGATCTCATCTTCTTTTACGCCGATAACCTGACCGGTGACTGCCTCTCCTGCACGTAATCGCTTAATTGATGATTCTTCAAACATTTGTTCAAAACTTAATTCTGACATTAGTATGAACCTCCTCGATAATTTGATTCGGGGTCGATGCCCCTGCTGTAATACCTACGCTGCGCACAGTACCTGCCTCCTCAGGTTCGAAATCACTCAGTGTCTGGATATAATACGTATCCTTACATTCTTTCCGGCAAATCTCGTAAAGCTTCTGGGTGTTTGAACTGTTTCGTCCCCCGATAACAATCATCACATCCACCTGCGACGCAATCTGCCTGGCTTCCACCTGTCTCTCCTGTGTTGCATTGCAAATCGTATTTAAAACAAGTATATCATAACGCTTTTTAGAAATTTTTTCAACTAAATCTTGAAATTTATTGTAGTTAAATGTCGTCTGGGCCACAAGACAGAGCTTTTCCTCCTCTTTCAGGGCCAATTTCTCGAATTGTTCTGCCCCCTCAATTACTAAAGTATCGTCCGAACCCCAGCCTTTTATTCCTTCTACCTCCGGATGATGCTCATTTCCCACAATGATTACTCTCCGGCCGGCCTCGTTCTGCTCCTTTACAATCCGATGGATTTTCTTTACAAAGGGACAGGTGGCATCCACAATTTCAATTCCGTTTTTCTCCAGAATGTCGTAGATTTCCTTTCCCACGCCATGGGAGCGGATAACCACCACGCCCTCCTGCAGGCAGGCAAGCTCCTCCTTTGTCTCCAGAACCTTCACACCGCGTTCTTCCAGGTCCCGCACCACTTCTTCATTATGGATAATGGGGCCGAAGGTGTAAATGGGCTTTTTCCCCTTTTCAATCTGTTCATATACTTTTTCCACAGCCCGCTTCACACCGAAGCAGAAGCCGGCTGTCTTTGCCACAATTACTTCCATGTGATCACCCTAACAGCCGCAGCAGCCTCTGCTGCCTGCGTCCTCTACCATTTCCTCCAGTTCCGAAAGCACCTCTTCCATGGTCATATTCGAGCTATCCAGGAGAACGGCATCTTCGGCCTGACGCAGAGGAGAAAGCTCCCGCTCCATATCCCGCTTATCGCGGTCTATAATCTCCGCCTCCACGCTTTCCAGCGTACATTCCACCTGCTTTTCCTGAAATTCACGGTAGCGTCTTAAGGCGCGCACGTGGGTACTGGCCGTTAAGTAAACCTTTAAATCCGCATTGGGAAGAACCGCCGTCCCGATATCACGGCCGTCCATTACCACATCCCGGCGCTCCGCCAGCTGTCTCTGAAGCTGCATAAGCTTTCTTCTCACCTCCCCGTAAAGAGAGGTAGCGGAAGCCATATGGCTGACCTCTTCGGTCCGAATCTGATCTGTCACATTTTCTCCGTTTAAAAGGACCTGCTGAGCGCCGTCTTTATATTCCAGGGTAATTTCCACATCTGCACAGGCAGATTCAATTGTCGCCTGATCCCCGGGCTCAATCCCCTTTCTCAGGAAATAAAGGGCCATGGCCCGGTACATGGCGCCTGTGTCCACATAAATATAACCAAAATTTTGGGCCAGCTGCTTGGCCACTGTACTTTTTCCGGCTCCGGCCGGTCCGTCGATTGCAATATTAATCGGCATGGTAATCGTCCTTTCCTTCTTTTCTCTATTCTGTCACAGCGCTCCGTCCCGCCAGCATTCCGGTAGACCAGGCAATCTGCAGATTAAAGCCGCCTGTCACGGCATCCAGATCCAGCACTTCTCCCGCAAAATAAAGTCCTTTCACCAGCTTCGACTCCATGGTGGACGGGTTTATCTCCTTTACACGGATACCTCCCTGCGTAATAATCGCTTCATTGTAGCCCTGAAGCCCGGTCAGCGTCAGCCGAAAATCCTTCACTGCCTCCACCAGCTGCCTTCTTTCCTCTCTGGTAATCTCATTGACCTTTTTATCCGGTGAAATTTTGCTTCGCTTTATCATGACCGGAATCAGCCTGGCAGGAAACAGATGATTCAGCGCATTTTTAAACTGTTTGTTTTTCGCCTCTTCGAAATCCCTCAGAATACGGGCATCCAGCTGCTCCCTGGAAAGGGCCGGTTTTAAATCAATCGCCAGGGTTAAAGGCTTCTTTTTTATCCGTTTCGCCGCATAGCTGCTGGCGCTTAAAAGCACCGGACCGGATACGCCGAAATGGGTAAAAAGCATCTCCCCGAATTCCCGGTAGAGCTCTTTTTTCCCGTCCAGGACAACGGCCTCAATATTTTTGAGAGCCAGTCCCTGCAGCTCGCTCCCCACATCCTCCGCCGTCTCAAAAGGCACCAGAGCCGGGGATAGCTCGGTCACAGAGTGGCCTGCCTGACCGGCCAGCCGATAGCCGTCCCCGGTGGAGCCGGTGGTAGGATAAGAAAGGCCTCCGGTTGCCACGATCACCGCGTCTGCCTCTTCCCTTCGGTTCTGGCGCTTTAAAATCACACCTTTTAAAGCGCCCTCCTCAATCCACAGTTCTTTTACCGGTTCATTCAAAAAAATATCTGCGCCCAGCTCCCGCAGCCGCTTGGACAGCGCTCCGGTTACATCTGAAGCCTTATCGGATACCGGAAATACCCGGTTCCCCCGCTCCGTTTTCAAACGGCAGCCGCACCGTTCCAAAAGCTCCATCATATCCGTATTGGTGAAGCCGTAAAAGGCGCTGTAAAGGAAACGGGAATTGGTTACCACGCTCTCAAAAAGCTGCTCCATATCGCAGGCATTCGTCACATTGCAGCGGCCTTTTCCGGTAATATAAATCTTTTTTCCCAGCTTTTCATTCTTTTCATACAGCGTCACACGGGCGCCGTTCTCTGCGGAAGCGATGGCAGCAGCCATTCCCGCAGCACCGCCGCCTATCACAATAACATGTTTCATCTTCTGTTCTCTTTTTCAACTTCCTTGATTTTTTCTTCCAGGGCTTCCACCACGGTTCTTAACACCTTCACCCTGGCATAATATTTGGAATTGCCCTCCACGATGGTCCATGGTGCATAGGTGGTGGAGGTGCGCACCAGCATTTCATTGACCGCGGTTTCATAAGCATCCCATTTTTCACGGTTTCGCCAGTCTTCTTCTGTGATCTTCCACTGCTTGGCCGGATCCTTCATCCTCTCCTCGAAACGGCGTTCCTGCTCATCCTTATCAATATGCAGCCAGAATTTCAGCAGAACGGCGCCGAAATTGGCCATATGGGCCTCCATCTCATTGATTTCCTGATAAGCCCGGTGCCAGTCCGCTTCACTGCAGAAGCCCTCAATCCGCTCCACCATGACACGTCCGTACCAGGTACGATCGAAAATGGCAATATGACCGGCCTTCGGCATATTGTTCCAGAACCGCCACAGATAGTGGTGTACCTTCTCCACATCATTGGGTGCCGCCGTCGGATTTACCTTATAGCCTCTGGGATCCAGATGACTTATCAGTCTCCGGATCGCGCCTCCCTTGCCGGCCGCATCCCAGCCCTCAAAGCCGATCACTACCGGAATCCGAAGCCGGTATATCTCACTGTGCAGAAATTCCAGACGCTTTTGAAGCTGATCCAATTCTTTCTTATAGGCATCCCGCTCCAGAGCTTTCGACAGATCCACTCCGGAAAGCACTCCGTTTTTAAAACGATCCTCAGGAATCACAATACGGCTTTCTCCTGCCTTGTCCTCTTTTTGGGCTTCATGCCGCTGCAGCTCATACTCCAGACGATCCGCCACCGTTGCCATGATCTTCATGGCAGCGTAGTTCTTATCCGTAGATTCGATGATCGTCCAGGGGGCATATCCCGTATCCGTGTACTGCAGCATTTCTTCATTCATGGCCAGGAATTTATCATATTCCTTATTGCGCTTCCAGTCCGCCTCAGATACCCGCCAGGCCGTCTCCCGGTTTCCTGTCAGCTTTTTAAATCTCTTTTTCTGTTCCTCCCTGGAGATGTAGAGAAACAGCTTGATAATCACGGTTCCTGCATCTGTCAGCTGTTTTTCAAAAGACAGGATATCATGAAATGCGCCGGTCAGTTCTTCCCGCCCGGTCAGCTTATCAAAGCGATCCACAGTCACCTTATCATACCAGCTCTTATCAAAAATTGCAATCCGGCCCTTTTCCGGTGTTTTCGTCCAATACCGCCAGAGGAAGGGACGCATCCGCTCCTCCTCGCCCGGCTTCCGGCTGGCATATACATCAAACCCCCGGGGATCCAGAGGCTGAATCAGGCGGTTAATCTGCACGCCCTTTCCGGCAGCGCCCAGCCCCTCAAACACAATCATGACCGGGATCTTTTCCGACTTGCATCTGCGCTGCAGAACTCCCAGCCGGGCGCCCAGCTCTTCGCTCGTCTTCCTGTATGTCTCTTTGTCCACACTCTTTTGCAAATCCACCTTTTCCAGCATATGGTTCCCTCCTTATCCGTTCTTTCTCTTCCGGTTTCCTCTCCCCGCTTTTTTGCGAATCTGTAAACAGCGCCCTAACCGGCCGACATGCTTTCGTGCTCTTTCCGAATCTCCCGGTAAAGCCGCACCGAATCCCAGTCCTTGTTATAGGGAGTCAGAATCGCTTTATAATCAATCCGGCCCACACCCTTTTTGCGCAGAGCCTTGATAAAGGCATCCACCTGCATGGATGTAAAGCCTGCCATAATGGCCATCTCCTCTGAAAAGTCAAGCGTTTCTCCGTCAAATCCCTCTCCGCCCAGAGGTTCTAAGGCCTTTGCATCTTCCATTCCCTTTACCCCTGCCAATGCTCCCACCGGCTTTTCATATTCCTCTTTGTCTACCGCCCGCAGCCGAAAGCCCAGAGGCATCAATGCCTGGCGCACCTTCATCAGGCGGTCTTTATCCGTAAAATTGTATAAGAGTACAGTCTGCTTCATGATAAACTCTCCCTGACGGCCCTCAGGCCGTGTTTTCTATGCTTGAATTATATCCGGTATTTGTTTTAAAATACCATATTTGCTATTAGTTTACCACCCTTTGAATCATATTGCAATTTCAAACGCCGTCATCGAAACATCGAAACGCAGCCAAAGCGTAATGCCCATTCCGTACAGAACCAAAAACAGGCTGTTTCCTATTTTTGCTTCACTCCCGCCATCCGCAGAAATTCCCGCATGGCAGACGTGACATACCTGCCCTTTTTTGCCGCAAAGGTTATATTTCTATTTGCCAGCGGATCTCCCAGTTTATAATACACCAGCCGTTCATTCTCTCTCATGCACTCCACAATATCAGAGCGGACGAACACAGCACCTACTCCGTTGGAAGCAATATTGACCGAAGTAAGTACCTGATCGACATAAATCGCCGTTTTCTGGACAAAACCGGCATTCCGGCAGAGAGTTAACCCTCTCTGATACATATCATTGCCAGGTTTCATAGTAATGAACGGAATTTCTTTAAATTCATTTAAGGGCACCGGTTCCACCGTCTCCCTGGCATATTTTCCGGAGACAACATCCTGATGCGATAAGCGGTACGGCTGAAGCTTTTTGTTTATCGGATAGGAGGCCGGCACCGCCATGATAAGCGTTTCTCTTTTATAAAAAAACCGATCCACCCTCGGATCATTTTCTTCCAGCGCTGTTTCAATCACCAGATCCAGCGTTTCATCCTCCAGACCCTCTCTCAGCTCCTTTACATTCCCTTCCAGAAGGTCAATTTCCACATTAGGGTATCGTTCCCGGAACCGGCCTATCAGATCGGGAAATACAAAAGAACAGAAAAAGGAGGAACCGCCCAGAGAAAGAGAGCCGGTATTCAGCTCTCGTAAATCTTCAAAATAAGATTTTAAATTTCTCTGGATAAACAGGATTTCCTCCACACATTTTATATAATGGGCGCCCTCCTTTGTAACCGTCAGCGGTATTGTACTCCGATCAAAGATGGCAGCCCCCATCTCCCGCTCTGCCTTCCTCACCATATTGCTTAAAGCCGGCTGGCTGATATACATTTTTTTCGCTGCTTTTGAAAAACTTTTTTCCTGATAGACTGCATACACATATTTCATTTCATTCAGCAAATAGACTCCTCCACTCTTCTTGTCAAATCCCCTCATACAGCGTAAAAACCCAGATACAAACTTTTTGTTATTATATACGGAATTTCACACTTTTTCTATTTTTTACTTTTTTTCTTTTTTCTATGATGCCAGAAAATCCGCCCCGGCCTCAGGCCGAAGCGGATCTCTTTTAAACACTTTTTATTACAGAATCCTGGCAGGATATCAATTAGTTTTCACCCAAGCAGACCATCTTGCCGTCTTTGACAATCACAACCTCTTCCTCTGTACCTTCGTCAAAAATAACAGTCGGGTTGTACTGTACCATATCAATATGTACAGTAGAACGGGCAGGCTGTCCATAGTAAAAGCCATTGCCCATAGCGATATGGCAGGTTCCGCGGGCCTTTTTCTCTTCCTCAAAGTCGCCGTTGAACATGCAGGCCGGATTCAGTCCGATTCCGATCTCTGCAATGTTGTCAGAATCCTTAATCTCTGCTATCTGGCGGCGGATTTCCTTACAAATCTTGGCATCACCGCCTACAACCTCCACGATACGGCCCTCTTCAATCCGCAGCTCAATCGGAATTGACGGGCATCCGTAATAGCAAATCGGCCCATCGATTACCAGTGTTCCGTGCGTAGAACCGATAACCGGTCCCAAGGATACCTCGCCGTCAGACCAGGCCATCGCATCGCCCGGATTTCTGGCAATTCCGCATTCAATAATCGGTTCCATGGGATTCATATCCATATATAAATCGGTTCCAACCGGTGTTGTAATATGAGCTTTCTTATGACCGCGCCAGATAGCCTGCAGCTTCTCCCCATCTGCATATACAGCCTCGTAGTCAGCCAGAGCGCCGCCGCGGGTAAAGTTATCGATGTTCCTCAGACAGATAGAAACCTCCCGCAGCTTTTTCTGATTGATCAGCTCTTTTAAGTGGTTGTTGTAAATAGCGGCGCCGGACGCCGTCGTCATTCCTACAAATACGTCGCAGGCATCCATGCCCAACTCCAGGGATTTCGGGAAAATGGTGGCTTTATCCTTACCGCGGATGGGCATCATATAGATTCCATACTCAGCTCCGCATTTTAAAGCGGCTGCTGCCATGGCATTGGCCATGCGCATGTCTGTCTGCGGATCAATGACAATCAGCACTTCCTCTCCCGGTTTTACTGCCATTAAATTGGACAGGATATAATCGGCGCGTTCCATACATTCAATTACTCTGTTGTCTTCCATAGTTTTCTTCTCCTTTTCTCTCTTATATATTTTATTTTCATAGATACCTTAATTTTCACAGCCCGCATTCTGTGTTCCGCCTCCGGTCACAAAAGCAAAAAAGCTGTGTTCCATATTCCGGCCGGACCTTAAGCGGCTGCCTTCGCATTGTCTTCCTGGTCGAAAATCTCATGATCCAGCTCGCCCTCCATTTCAGAAATACAGACAGCTGCCACCAGATCACCTACCGAGTTGGTAGAGGTGTGAATCTGATCTACAATCCGGTATATTCCGGCTACCAGAGCATAGGCGTCCAGAGGAAGCCCCATCTGTGTCATAAGGGTCAGGCTGATAACCAGGCCGATCTGAGGAGTTGCCGCACAGCCGACACTTAAAAAGGTAGCCTGTACCACCAGCATAATCTGCTGCTGAATGCTTAACTCTACCCCGTAGAGCTGCGCTGCAAAGAGCACCACAATTCCAAAGTAAGCACAGGTTCCGTTCATCTGAGCCGTACATCCAAGGGGCAGCACAAAGCTGGCAATATCCTTCGGAACCCCCATTTTTTTCGGAGCCACATCCATGGACACCGGCAGAGCCGCGGAGGAGGTACAGGTACTGAATGCGATCATCCAGGGCTCAAATGCCTTTTTCCAGAAGCGGATGGGACTTACCTTTCCCACAACTGTCAAAAGGATGCCATAGCCAATGGTGCACATGATAATTCCGGCCAGATAATCCGTTGCAATAAATTTGAGGACCGGTCCAAAGATAGCCACTCCGTATTTCGCCAGCGCCACTGTCATCAGGCTGAATACGCCATACGGAATGATTCCTAAAATCATGTCAATTATCTTAAACATGGTCTGCGAACAGAGAGGAATCATGTCCGCCAGAGGCTTTGCCTCTTTTCCGATGCTGATGATCGCAAAGCCCATAAACAGGGAAAATACAATAATCTGCATCATTTCCCCGCTGGTCAGCGAAGCAAACGGGTTAGCCGGTATCAGGTCGAGTATCGTCTGGTAAATACCGGGAAGCTCTTTTACCTCCGCCACGCTTTCCACCGTTCCAAGCACCAGTCCCTTTCCCGGTTTAATAAGATTCGCCAAAATCAGTCCGACTGTGGCGGAAACCGCGCCGGTTGCCAGAAACCATACGATGGTTTTGATTCCAATGCTTCGAAGCTTCTTAATGTCCCCCAGTGAAAGCGCCGCATCAATGATACAGAAAAATACAAGCGGAACTACAATCATCTTAATCAGTTTAATAAACAAATCTCCGATAAACTGAAAGAAAGGAAGCACGTAGCCATTGATCACCGGATGATTCACGCCTCCCAGGAAGTTTAAGATATATCCGAATACAATGCCTGCAAAGAGTGCAATAAAAATTTTGACGTACAATGGTTTTTCTTTCTTTTTCTTCCGTTCACCTAATCCTTGTTCTGCCATATAGAACCCCCTTTTTTGTAAATTAGTCAGTGTCATTTTCCTCATGAGGTTTGTATATATTTTACAAAAAGTGAGCTTCAAATCAGAAATGTTATATTCAATTTGAAATAGGCCATAATTTTTTTATGATAATTTTTCTTTTTTACATCTGACTAAATTTTTACCTGACAAATCATAGGTTTCGTGATAAAATGGAACAGGTTCTTTGATCCATCTTAATTCTAAAACGAAAGAAAGCTTCTCTGCCGCAGCAAAGAAGCCTGAGGAAATACCTGTGAAATTTTTTGAAAAACATCCGATTTATATGATTATCATTGGCGTGATCGGGATCTCCTTCTCCGCCATTATTGTAAAATATTCCGATGCGCCGTCCCTTATCACGGCCCTGTACCGTCTTGCGATTACCGTTCTGCTTATGACCCCTGTGGTGCTGGGGAGCTCTTCATTCCGTCAAGAGCTCTTAAGCGTTTCGCCGAAAACCGTATGTCTCTGTGCATTCAGCGGAATCTTCCTGGCCGCCCACTTTGTCATCTGGTTTGAGTCGCTCTTTTATACTTCCGTGGCCAGCTCCACTGTCATTGTATGTACAGAGTCCATCTGGGTCGCCTTGGGTTACTGCCTGTTTCTCCATGGACATATGAAGCTTAAGGCAATTGCAGGAATCGGCATTGCTTTTTTCGGAAGCCTCTTGATTGCCCTTTCCGATTACGGCTCCGGTTCCAATTTACTGCTGGGTGATCTGCTGTCGCTTATCGCCGCCCTCATGGTAGCCGGATATACCCTTTTGGGACGTGTCGTTCGAAACCAAACCAGCACTACGATTTACACTTACATTGTGTATATCTTCTGCACGCTGACTCTTTTCCTGGCTTCCTTCTGCACGAAAACACCGATTTGGGGCTACGGATACAGCTCTCTGGCTTCCGGCTTTGGCCTGGCTGTCTGCTCAACGCTTTTGGGCCACAGTATTTTCAGCTGGTGTCTGAAATATTTCTCTCCGGCTTTTGTCTCCGCTTCCAAGCTCTGCGAACCGGTGGTAGCTGCGGTTTTAGCCATGTTTTTATTTGGAGAAATTCCAACGCTTCTGCAGGTAATCGGAGGACTCGTGATTCTGACCGGTGTGATCTACTATTCAAAGGTGGAACAGAATTCGTAAAATGTGAATTTCGGAGATTCTTTTCATTTTACCTCCCGCACTGCAATATGATAGGATATAAGCATCCATATCGGAGGTTCTCATGAGTTCTTATTTATCTGTTTCAGGCACTGTTATGCAGATTCAGCCGGTTCTTCCTGTCCAGAATGATTACGGCTGCACGCTGAATATGACTATCCGCTCCACCTCTCAGGGCGAGGTCAATTTCACTCTGACCGGGGAGACCTATGTGGTAGATAATACTCCCCTAAATCCCGGGGATCGCGTTACGGTCTTCTATGACGGAAATGCCCCCGTTCCCCTTATTTATCCGCCTCAGTACAGGGCTGTAGCAGCCGCTGTCTCCTCTTACTACAATTATTACCTCGGAGAATTCTACAGCAATTTCATCAGTACCGATGGAACACTTCAGATCAACAGTTCCTCCCAGCTAAACATGATTCTTCCCAACGGGCAGGCCTATTACGGCGCTTTAGCCGGCCATACGGTTCTGGTGGAATATACTGCCTCTACCCGAAGCATTCCTGCTCTCATCAATCCGGATCGAATCATTGTATTTTGTTACACTTGAGCCCCGGCTGACACTTTTTTAATCGCAAAATCCGAATCGCGGCTTCTGCGGCTGCCAGCACCGTATGGTCCACGGCAGCCGCCAGGAGAAAGGACAGCACAAGGCAGACAGGTATCGGCAATACCAGCTGAAGGGTTCCTGAAAGTCCGGCCGGAAACCAGCCATTGTACAAAATGGCAAACAGAACATACCAGTGAATCAGAAGGACCGAATAGCTGTACCGGCTCAAAAAAGCTAAAAAACTCCCCAGGGGTCTTAAGAATCTGTCCATCCGCAGAAAAAGGACAAACACGGCCCCTGCCATCAATAGCATAAACAGGGACTGATTCGTAATCACAGACTGATAATCTGCGCGAAGCTGCGACAGACGCACCGAAGCCGCAAAGGCAGTCACTCCTCCGATCAGCCATACCCCATCTAACCGGCGCATCCAGTCTCTCGTCAAAAAATATCCCATCAGAAAAACAGCCGGCCAACCCAGGAAAAATACAACCGAATCAACCGGTCTTCCCTGATAGAGAAATGCCGTCCGGACTGCAATCAGAGAGAGGACCAGAAAAGCAATCAGCTGTTCTTCCTGCTTTGTCCTGTTTTTCAGCAGGCAGCGAAGGGGCCAGGCTGCGATATAAACGCCAATGAGACGGTAAACCAGCCAGAAATGCGGCGCCATTTTCACCTGTCCTGTAATCAGGGTACGAACTGCATAGGAACACCACAGTCCGGGCGAAGCACAGGAGGCGCAAAAAAGCCGGATATAAAAGAAAGAATATACCAGAAGCGGCAAAACCACCTTTACAATCCGGTTCTGAATAAACTCCCCCGCCGTCTCAGCCCGATACGGCAAAAGAAGGGCACCGCTTAAAAGGAAAAATAAGAGGTTGCAGGTCAGGCCGAAATTGATGCAGGCAGTCAGGAAAAGAGCCAGACTGCTCTGCGGAGAAGCTGTATCCAGCACAGGAGCCGTCACATGGACCAAAATTACCAAAACCGCAGCCAAAATACGGACTGCATCAAGATAAACCATTCGTCTCTTTCCGTTTGCTTTCTGCCCTTTCTCTCCAGGCTTAGAAAACGTGCCCCACGATGCCAGAAATCCTGCAGCTGCCGTCACTGCCAGCAAAAAGAGCCGGATAAAACTCACCTGAGAAAGCAGGGCAGCTGCCGTCACCGCCTCCGGCAAAACGGCCGTCCTTGCCGTACATGATTCCAGAACAAAGTCTCCGCGGATATCCAGCCTAAGCCAGGTCCAGTTTCCGGGCGGAAGGAGCAGAGAGGCCCGGTCCGTTCCCTGCATCAGATATCTCTGTACTCTGGACATGCGGTCAAAGACAGGGTGTTCTCCTTCTTCATAGTAAAGAAGCACCTCCAGATCCTCTTTCAGTATCTCCCCAAAGGAAAGATCCAGACTACCGATTCCCTGTTCCGAGTGAAATATCATCTGAGGCGCAGCGCCCGCCATCCGGTATTCCTGCCCTTCTATCTCGTAATCCTGCGTTAATACAGGAGAAAGGGACAGTTCCCTGTCCCTTTCTCCGTATCCGCCTCTCACCCGGTTATATGCGCCGAATCCTTCCACAAGCACTGCCAGTAAAAGTCCTGCCAAAAGCAGCAGCATCCTACACCTGTACCTTTTCATTGAAAGGCTCCTTTTCTTTTTTAGTAAATCTCACCGTTTGCATTGGCCCACTTTCCGTTCGGAACCGTACGGTTTGCCCACATGGCACCGGTTGTAATGTCGAAGAAATACCATTTTCCGTCAATATTCTGATAGCTGGTCTTTCTGGCACCCTTCGTTCCGTCGGAAACAGGATTCAGATAATAGTAGGTTCCGTTTAAATTCAGCCAGCCGCTCCACATAGCGCCCTTGGTTCCGTCAGAAACAGGATTTAAATAGAACCAGTTGTTGTCTACAAACTGCCAGCCGGTCAGCATATAACCGTTAGCTCCCAGGTAGAACCAGTTATTGTCTACGAACTTCCAGCTATTGCGGAGCGCCGTACCGTTCTCATAGTAGAACCATCCGCCTGTCGCATCCTGTACCCAGCCAGTGCTTCCGTTGGTCGGGCTCGGTCTGCTGCTTCCGGAATTCGTGTAGTCTGTGGTCGTCGGGGCAGCTCCGGTATACACATCACTGCTGCTCATGTAATACTCATCCGACTCATCGCTCCACTCGCTCTTCTCCCCGTCAGAGTTGCTGATGGCACGTACCTTAAAGGTGTAATCGCCGGAACGTGTCATATAGGGATAGAAGTTAAACCGGTTATTGGAGGTCGTTACAGTAGTAACAGAAGAACCGTTGCGGTAAAGCTTTACCTCATACTTATCTGCGTCCTCTACGTCCTCCCAGTAAGCGTACCGGCCGTCCCAGTCCAGATCGGAAGTCACTTCCAAATCTCCGCTGACCTTGCGAAGCTTAATATCCACGCGGAGTGTATCTCCGCTGTCCAGTACCTTCTTTGCTTTCAAATCACTGTGAAGTCCGGTCACAGTAACCTTGGTAGAGGAGGTAAAGCGCTGTCCATCTGCCGCTGACAGCTCCAGACGGATTACCGGAATCTCCCCTCTCTCCCAAACGTCATCATTCGGATCATAATACTCCGCCTGTTCCGAAATAGAACATTTTGCCGTCGGAGAAGTGAGCTCTACGGTCGGAGTTCCCACATCCTCTCCCGCTGTCGGTTCCTCGCCTGAAACCTTCAGCTTTACAGTAGAAATCTTCTCATCCGAAGATGTTGCCGCGTAAGCTGGTATGCACATAGCAAATGCCGTGGTCAAAGCAAGTACAGGAACCATAATCTTTTTCAAACTATGTTTCATAATCCATCCTCCTTTTAATCTTTTTAAAATACACAATCCCTGAGGTAATTATAACAAAATCATCTCCACCCGTCAAAATGCCATCTTCCTGTTTTCAAAAACCGGACGCCGCGTTTCTGATTTTATTATAACAATGTGCTTTTACTTGATTTTATTATATCAGATTAATCCTGTCCATGTATAACATTTTACTTAAATTTTTTTAACAATTGAAAAACAATTGGATTTTTTTATGGACAGAGGGGAATATGAGCTATAATTAACGAAGCACAGCCGAAAAGGGCGGCCTGCCAAAAGCACAGCCGCCCTTTGTATCTTATACCTTATTTGAAATAATCTATACCTGATTTGAACAGCTTCATATCCTGTTCTCCGTAGATGTTGACAGCTACGCCGTCCCAGCATCTCTCGTTGTGGCCCATCTTTCCGAGCACACGTCCGTCAGGGCTTGTGATGCCTTCGATTGCCATGACAGAGCCGTTGGGGTTCCACTCTTCATCCATGGACGGTCTGCCGTTTGGATCTACATACTGGAGTGCTACCTGGCCGTTTGCATAAAGCTTCTTTACCCACTCGTCGTTTGCCACGAAGCGGCCTTCGCCGTGGGACATCGGATTTGCATATACACCGCCGAGCTCTGCCTCGCGCAGCCACGGAGACATATTGGAAACTACTTTTAAGTATGCCATTCTGGAAATGTGGCGTCCGATGTTGTTGGTGGTCAGGGTCGGAGAATCTGCATTCTGCGGCTCAATGCTTCCGTTCGGTAAAAGTCCCAGCTTGATTAAGGTCTGGAAGCCGTTGCAGATACCGAGGATCAGACCGTCTCTCTCATTTAAGAGCTTGTTGATCTCTTCCTGCATCACGCTGTTTCTGAACACGGTAGCAAAGAACTTCGCGGATCCGTCCGGTTCATCGCCTGCGGAGAAGCCGCCCGGGAACATGATGATCTGGGACTGGCTGATATCCTTCTTATAGGCTTCGATGGACTCACGGATGTCGGAAGCGCTCATGTTGCGGAATACTCTTACAATCGTGTTGGCTCCTGCATGCTCAAAAGCCTTCGCGCTGTCCAACTCACAGTTGGTACCCGGCATAACCGGAATAAATACGGTTGGTTTTGCTACTTTATGTTTGCAGATATATACGGAATCTGTCTTGTAAAGCTCGTCTCTTACCTCTGTCACCGGTGCTCCGGAACGGGTCGGGAATACCTTTTCCAGGGTGCCGGTCCATGCCTTCAGCGCCTCATCCAAGGTGATAACGGTATTGCCGTACTCAAAGGTCTCTTTATCCGTCACTTCACCAATTACGGTGTAGGAAATGGAAAGCTCTCCCACTTTTCCGTCCGGTACCTCGCATACGATGTTGCCCCAGCCCGGTGCAAAGAAGTCTCTCGGATCCACATTGTGCTCAATCTTGACACCCATGTGGTTTCCGAAGGTCATCTTGCTGACAGCCTCTGCCATACCGTCTCCCTCTACTGCATAAGCGGAAATAATCTTTCCGTCTTCCATATCCTTGTAGAGCTTGTCATAGCCGTCCATCACCTGAGCATAAACCGGCAGATCGTGCGCATCCTTTTCAATCTTAAATACAACGATCTTGCTTCCGGCTTTCTTAAACTCCGGTGTCACCACATGCTTGCTGTCGGAAATGTCTACAGCAAAGGAAACCAGTGTCGGCGGAACGTTGATTTCGCCGTGCTCTTCATCGTAGAAGCTTCCGGACATACTGTCCTTTCCGCCGATGGACGGAAGGCCGAATGCCATCTGTGCGCTGTAGGCGCCCAGCAGTGCGGAGAACGGAGTGCCCCAGCGGGTCGGATCCTCTGTCATACGCTTAAAGTATTCCTGGAAGGTGAAGCGGATCTTCTTGTAATCTCCGCCGTTTGCCACGATCTTGGCCATGGAATCCAGTACCGCATAAACGGCGCCGTGGTACGGGCTCCAGCTGGACAGGTACGGATCGTATCCGTAACTCATCATGGTTACTGTATCGCATTTGCCTTTGCTCATTGGAAGCTTGGCAAGCATTGCCTGGGTCTCTGTCATCTGGTATACGCCGCCGTAGGGCAGGAATACGCTGGAAGCACCTACCGTGCTGTCGAACATCTCCACTAAGCCCTTCTGGGAGCATACATTTAAGGAGGACAGCATGGAAAGCCATTTTTCTTTTACATCGCCGACCTCTTTGCGCTCGAATACATTGCCCTCTTTCGTCGGAACCTCAACGGTAACGGAGGCCTCCTGATGAGCGCCGTTGGTGTCTAAGAACGCACGGCTTAAATCTACGATGGTCTTGCCTCTCCAGGTCAGAACCAGTCTCGGGGACTCCGTAACCACAGCCACCGGAACCGCCTCTAAGTTTTCTTCCGCTGCGTAGGCTAACATCTTGTCCACATCCCTGGCATCTACTACAAGAGCCATTCTCTCCTGGGACTCGGAAATGGCAATCTCCGTGCCGTCCAGGCCGGCATATTTTTTCGGAACCTTGTCTAAGTCAATCTGAAGACCTGCCGCCAGCTCACCGATGGCAACAGATACACCGCCCGCGCCGAAGTCATTACACTTCTTAATAAGGCTGCTGACCTCCGGACGGCGGAATAATCTCTGTAATTTACGCTCGGTCGGCGCATTTCCCTTCTGAACCTCTGCGCCGCACACCTCGATGGATTCCTCGGTATGAACCTTGGAAGAACCAGTAGCGCCGCCGATACCGTCACGGCCGGTACGTCCGCCCATCAGGATGATTACATCGCCCGGATCGGAGGTTTCACGGATTACATTCTTTCTCGGAGCGGCTGCCATAACGGCACCGATCTCCATTCTCTTTGCCACGTAGTTGGGATGATAGATCTCTTTTACGTAGCCGGTAGCCAGACCAATCTGATTTCCGTAGGAGCTGTAGCCGTGTGCTGCATCGGTTACGATACGCTTCTGCGGAAGCTTGCCGTGGAGCGTCTCAGCCATGGACTTGGTCGGATCTGCTGCACCTGTCACACGCATCGCCTGATATACATAGGTACGTCCGGAAAGCGGATCGCGGATGGCGCCGCCCAGACAGGTGGCTGCACCGCCGAAGGGCTCAATCTCGGTCGGGTGGTTATGGGTCTCATTCTTAAAGTTTACCAGCCATTCCTCTTCCACGCCGTCGATAACAACAGGAACTACGATACTGCAGGCATTGATTTCCTCAGACTCCTCCAGATCCTGAAGCTTTCCTTCTTTTTTAAGCTTCTTCATAGCTGCCAGGGCCAGATCCATAAGGCAGACATATTTATCATCTCTTCCCTTGTAAAGCTCCGCGCGGTCAGCCAGGTACTGATGATAGGATGCCTCGATCGGCTCATTGTAATCGCCCTTTGTGAAGGTCACATCCTTAAGCTCCGTCTGGAAGGTGGTGTGACGGCAGTGATCGGACCAGTAGGTATCCAGTACACGGACTTCTGTTACAGACGGATCGCGTTTTTCTTCATTCTTAAAGTAATTCTGGATGTGAAGGAAATCCTTAAAGGTCATGGCCAGATTCAGGGAATCGTAAAGAGCCTTTAATTCTTCCTCGCCGTATGCGCAGAAGTCCTCGAAGATCTTTACATCCTCCGGCTGCTCGAAAGCGGTTGCCAGGGTTTCCGGCTTCGGATTGTTGTTTTCTCTGGAATCCACCGGGTTGATGCACAGGGATTTGATGGCTTCTGCCTGCTCCGGCGTAATGGTTCCGGAAATAACATAGGTGGTAGCGGAACGGATCACCGGATTCTCCTCTTCGCTTAAAAGCTTCACGCACTGCTCTGCGGAGTCGGCTCTCTGGTCAAACTGGCCCGGCAGGTACTCTACAGTGAAGATAGTATCTCCCTCTTTGGACGGGAACTCCTCCTCGTATACGAAGTCTACCGGCGGCTCGGAAAAGATCGTGATCAGCGCTTTCTGGTACGCCTCTTCCGATACATCCTCAATATCATAGCGGATTAACACACGTACATCGGTAATGGTGTTAATTCCCAGATAACTCTCAATTTCCTCCCGGAGATCCTTTGCGCCAACCGCAAAGCCCGGCTTTTTCTCAACGAAAATTCGTCTTACGCTCATTCAGCTACCTCCTGATTTTACTGGTGTTACTAACACATGATCCATCGGCAGATATCCGGATGACGGCACACATGCACTCATCCTCTCTGCCTTCTGTCTTAATCATACACAACGAGAATAAATTAGTAAAATTAATATATTTAATATTATTTATTAACAATACTTATTAGTTTTTCCAGACTCCAGATTTTTAAGGTGGCGGCAGTCATTGAGCACCTCCAAAACGCCCAGTCCCGTTTCACGGTCATACTGAATCACGGAAATACTGGCATTTCTGGTGATAAGATCCGCCTTTTTTGGCTGATTGCGAAGCAGGTAATCCATAACGGAAACCAGAATCCGGCCATGCGCCACCACAATTACATCCTCCGGGGTCTCGGAAAGAATCCGCTCCATGGCCCTTCTGCATCTGGCCTGGCACGATTCCATGGATTCTCCTCCGTCCGGAGTGACCGATGCCGGATTTTCCTCCCATTTCTTTGATGTCTCCGGATAGTCTCTAGCAATCTCCTCCCAGGTCCGGCCCTCCCAGTATCCGAAATCCGCCTCCCGCAGATCTTCTGTAACGAAAAGAGGCAGTTTTTTTTGCTCTGCAATGACAGCCGCCGTCTCTCTGGCTCTTTTTAAATTGCTGCTGTAAACCGTCTTCGCAGGGCAGTCCCTTAGAGCGCCGGCCAGAAGAGCCGCCTGTTTAAGCCCTGTTTCATTCAATGCAATATCTGTTTTTCCCTGGACCTTTCCCCGTATATTCCACTCGGTCTGCCCATGCCGGATTAAGTAAAATCTCATAGTCCCTCTCCGCTCACGCTCATGGCATCCAGTGTCAGCTTCATAATATCCCTGATTTCTTCCTCTGTCATCTTCATCCGCTCGGCAAGCTCCGCCACCGTAGCCTCCCGTCCCAGCTCATTTGCCATGCTGGCCGAAATATCCTTTAATACATTGACGCGGGCTGCCATCTCTTCCTCGATGCGGTTTTCCGCCGTCTGAAATTCCAGAGCCGCTTCCATGGCTTCCTGAATCCTGGCCTGCATCTGAAGAGCGAAATCTCCGCCCTCATATTCCCGTACTGCCAGAATCAGAGCCATGTTGGCCTCCTGAATCAGGTCATTTAAGGGAAGGCCCTTGTCCCGGAAGCTCTCTGCCAGATCCACGGCCTTTTTTAAATTTCCTTCCACCAAGCGGTCAGCCGCCGCCTTATCCCCCAGAAGCAAGGCCTCCAAAAGGCGTTCCTCCTCCTCCGGCGTGCAGGGACGGATGTTCTTTAATTCCTCCTGATAAAGCTTAAAAATATCCTCTCCGGTATTCTCCTCGGAATCGGAGAATTCTGTATTTAAAAAATCTGTCAAATTATCCTGTGCCATAGTTCTTCTTCCCTCTCTTTTTCGTTCTGCCTTTAAGAATGAAGCCGCCGGATCACCTTAAAGATAATCGCCCGCTCCATCACCAGAGGCTGGGAATGGGCAAAAAATACGATGCCGTCCGTGGGGGCCATGATCTGGCTTAAAATCTCTCCGGTCCCCGGTTCTATGATGGTGGCCATCAGATCCCCGCGCGCTACCTCTTCCCCCGGATTTACCGCACGCCTGAAAAAGCCGGCCTGATCCGTCTTTACACTGGTCAGATCCTCTTCCCGAATCACGCTGGCAATATAGCCGTTGTGACTGTGATAACGGATAATTCCCATTCTTGTCAGAAAACGCAGTACGCTGGAAGCTGCCTGTCTGGCCGATTCCTCATCGATCTGATCCGTGGCTGCCGTATGAATGGAAAAGGCATTGGTTCCATTCATCTGCCAGTTGTAGTTTAAGGTCGCCGTATCATAGGGCGTGGGCTTTCGGATCACCACATAGGGAAGACCGAACAGATTGGCAAGACCCGGATTGTGATAGCCTGTCTCCATCATTCTGACATGCGGTACATAATCCCCTGCCATGGAAAGACTGCCGAACTGGATTCCGTAGCCATATCCCTTTACTTTCTCAAAAATACCGGCTGTCAGGCGGCTGGTAGTCTCCCCGGTCGGATTTCCCGGAAACAAGCGGTTCAAATCGGTGTTGTCCGTGGGCCAGAAATGCTTTCCCACATTAACTGCCGGATAATTGACCGACGGAATCACCAGAATCTCGTTGTCGCCTACAATGCCTCCATGCATTTCAATTTCCCGGAGCATTTTTACCAGCAGGGAACCGATATAAAGCTGCTGCACTTCATTTCCCCGCATATTTCCCACGATACAGGCCGCCTTGCTGCCGCTTCTTCCGAAATGGTAGCCATATACCCGGAAATCATCCCGGTATGTATTTTTCATCGAAAAAATCAGTTCCCGTCTCATGACTGCCTCCTTTCCAGGATCCGGGCAATCAGGGCGCCCGTCTCCACCATCGGATAGGCACGGAGGGTGAAAATCAGGCCGTCACAGGGGGCATAAAGTGTTTCCTCCACGGTCCCCTTTAAGGGATTGACGATCTCTCCGATGACCTCGCCCTTCCTGATATCATGCCTGTGTTTGACATGGGAGACGAAAAGTCCCGGCTTTTCTGCATTGACAAGCCCCACTTCTCCTCCCAGGGAAATAATGGGCTCCTTCGGTGTGAGCACATCTCCGTCCCAGATCCCAAGCTTTTTCATCAGGCAGAAAATGCCGTCCACCAGCTGAAAACAGAACTTTTCTGTAATACGCATCCCCACACCCATCTCGACGACCAGAGTAGGAACTCCCAGCATATTCATGGTGTGGGCCAGCGTAGACTCTAAAACCGTGGCCGCCGGATGGACCCAGACAAACTCCGTATTCAGATATTTGGCATATTCCAGAAGATTATTCGAGGTGCTTTCATTCAAACGCACCTGAGGAATTTCCCGGATATAGATGTTGCTGGCATGAATATCAATACAGAGGTCGGCGCCTGCCAGATCCTCTGTGATTTTTCCGGCCAGAAGCTCTGCCACGGAGCCATCCTCGGTTCCCGGGAAAATGCGGTTCATATCCACATCCACGACCGGAAAGGCGCGGGTGATGGTATCAATTCCCAGAGGATTCAGCGCCGGATATATCTCGACGATTCCCTTTAAATGCCTGCGCTGCTCCTGAATCCTGCGATTCAGCTCATAGCAGACATACTGCCCCTCTAACTCATCGCCGTGAGTTCCCGTTACGATACAGAACCGTTTTTCCTCACCGGTCAGATGCTCGGGCTGAATGACATTTTTGCGGATTTCCAGTGTCTCATTCACCGGAAGCTCAATGGAAGCTACTGTTTTTATCATACTTACCACTACCTTTTAACTTCAATTTCCTTTCCGACCATTCTATCATAAAGCCCCGCCGGCGTAAACAAAAATCATGGTTTGATTTTATGCATTTTCTGTGGTATATTGAAGGGAGCTTTATAAGGAGGACTAATAAATTGGATATCAATTACGAATTATATAAGGTATTCTATCATGTAGCATCCACATTGAGCTTTTCCGAAGCCTCAAAGCAGCTTTTTATTTCCCAGTCTGCGGTCAGCCAGTCCATCAAGGTACTGGAAAAGAAGTTAAACCAGACGCTTTTTATCCGCAGCACCAAGCGGGTGCAGCTGACGCCGGAGGGAGAGATTCTCTTAAAGCACATCGAGCCGGCCATGAATCTCATCCGCAAGGGGGAAAATCAGCTTCTGGAGGCCAACACCTTAAACGGAGGACAGCTTCGTATGGGAGCCAGCGATACCATCTGCCGCTATTTTCTGGTGCCGTTTTTAAATGAATTCCACAAGATGTACCCCAATATTCATATCAAGGTTACGAACCGTACATCCATTGAATGCGCCAGGCTTCTGGAAAACGGCCAGGTGGATTTTATTATCACCAACTACCCTAACTCCGGCCTTTCTAATACGCAGAATATTTCCGTGATCCGGGAATTCCAGGATATCTTTGTGGCCAATGAGACGTATTATCCCTTAAAGGATCATATTGTTTCCTTAAAGGAGCTTCAGTCCTATCCCATCCTGATGCTGGATCGAAAAAGTACCACCAGTGAATACCTCCACAATATGTTTCAGAAGCACCAATTGGATCTGGTGCCGGAGATTGAACTCAGCAGCAATGACCTGTTGATCGACCTGGCCCGTATCGGTCTCGGGATCGCCTTCGTGCCCGATTTCTGTCTGCCGGACGGGGAATCGCAGCTGTTCCGTCTGAATCTGGAGGAAGAGCTGCCCGCCAGACAGATTGTAGTGGTTCACAATGAAACACTGCCGATCTCACAGGCAGCCCGTCAGTTCATCGATCTGTTAAAGTAGCTTTGTTTCATCTGCTTTTCCAGAATGCTGTCAGTTCTTTTTGTACTGTATTTAAATTGACCCGCTTTACGTCATCCCACTCTCTGGGAAACAGCGAGCGGTAATCCGGCTGCCAGAAGCGGTCATCCAAAAGAAGGATCATGCCCTGATCCTCAGCGGTGCGGATCACCCGCCCCGCTGCCTGCAGTACCTTATTCATGCCGGGGTACTGGTAGGCAAAGGCAAAACCGGCCTGTTCCGATTCATCAAAATAGCCTTTCAGCACGGTCTGTTCCGTACACACCATGGGAAGTCCGGTTCCCACCACAATCACTCCGATGAGGCGTTCCTCTCTCAAATCAATTCCCTCTGAAAATAAACCGCCCATCACGCAGAAGGCAGCCAGAGAATCCTCCCGTTCCGCCTCAAATTCCGCCAGAAATTCCTCTCTCTCTGCCTCTGTCATACGGCTTTCCTGCACTAAAAGCGTCAGGCCGTGTTTTTCCGGCTCAGCCAGCCCCCGCACACAATTCATGTATTGATAGGATGGAAAAAAAACGATATAATTTCCCTTCTTAGCTTCCACCGCCGCATACAGATAATGAAGCACCTTCCGGTACTCATTTTCATTTCTCCTGGTATAACGGCTGGTTACGTCCGTGGCAGCCAAAAGAAGTCTGTTTTCCCGGGAAAAGGGTGAATTGACGTAAACCGTGTAGTCTTCCTCCCCATTGCTTAAAAGCTGCCGGTAGTAAGGAAGCGGAAGCAGGGTTGCCGAAAAAAACACCGTGCTGCTGCCCTGTTCCAGGCATTCCCCAATATTTCGAATAGGATTGACGCAAAACAGACGGATCTGAAAGGAACCGTTCTCCAAAAGCTCGGTATAGATGCGGTAATGGTCATCCACCCGCTCATATATATTTAGAAAATTGCGTACCGCAAAATAAAAGTCCAGCACAGTCTCCCGCTCTGCCATCTCCCGGTGCTCATCCAAAAACTTTTCCAGTTCTGAAAAAAGCCCTGTCAAAGCCAGTGTTAAATGGGCCGCATCCGGAAGAAGCATCCAGTCTGTACACTCCCTCTTTAGCTCCAGAAGGATCTTGTTTACCCGGTCCAAAAGCCTGGAAAGCTTGAGAGAGCGTTCCTTTACCAGACGTTTCACTGCCAGCACATCCTCTTTTACCAGAGAAGCGCTGTACATTTCCCGGGCCCGGGGAACCAGATTGTGAGCCTCATCCACCAGAAACAGGTATTCTCCCTTAGCACCTTCTGCAAAATAGCGCTTCAGCCTTACATCGGGATCAAATACATAATTGTAATCGCAGATGATGCCGTCCACAAAGCTTGAAATATCCAGACAGAATTCAAAGGGACATACTCGGAACTCTTCGGCATAGCGCAGAATCACCTCCCGGGTAATGCCAAACTCCCTGTGAATGATCTCGTACACCGCATCATTCACCCGGTCAAAATGGCCCCTGGCATAGGGGCAGGCATCCGGATTGCATTCCGGCGCATCCAGAAAGCAAAGCTTTTCTTTGGCCGTAATCGTCACGGACCGAAAGTAGAGGCCGCCCTTTCGCAGAATTTCCAGCGCCTCCTCCGCTACACTGCGGGTGATGGTTTTCGCAGTCAGATAGAACAGCTTTTCTCCATGCCCCTCTCCGATGGCTTTTAAGCTGGGATATATGGTGGACAGCGTCTTTCCGATGCCTGTGGGCGCCTGAATAAAGAGACGTCTCTTTCTGGCCTGGGTGCGGTAGACAGCTACCGCCAGCTCCTTCTGCCCCGTTCGGTAAGGAAAGGGAAAGGGCAGACTCCGGATCGATTCATCCCGCCGAAGACCGTTATGATAAAGGTAACGGGCCCATTTCACATATTCATGAATCAGCCCCCGGAACCATTCCTCCAGCTCCTCAAAGGTTTTTTCCACCTGAAACCGGCGTATTTCCTCTGTGTCCAGATTGGCATAGGTTACCTGCAGCGTAAGCAGGGGAAGGTTCTCTGCCAGTCCATAAAAATAGCCGTAACACATGGCCTGGGCCAGGTGGACATAGACAGGTTCTTCCAGGAGCGATACATCCATATAAACGCCCTTTATCTCATCAATCACCGCTTCATCGCCCCGCCGGATGATGCCATCCGCACGCCCTTCCACCAGAATTTCAAAGCCGTCCTCCTCCTCCCGGTGTTTTAAGGAAACCTCTGCCCGGTAATCCGCTCCCATTCTCTTTTGAATTTTGCGGTGGAGACGGCTTCCGGCTAACATCGCCTCCTTCTGATCTCCGGCCGTCCTTCGGTTGTCAATATCGCCGGAGCGCAGAACAAATTCCACTAAGTTCCGCACAGATACTCGTATTTCGCGACCTTTAAGCTCCATTCCGGCTTCCTCCTGTCTGTAAATATGGACATGCTTATTTGCTAAGCTCGTGAAAGACCTCGCTAAGCATTTTCTTGGTTACACCATGCTCAATGTCGCGCTGAAGGACGCGCTCGTTTCGCAGGTGTGCTTATTTGCTAAGCTCGTGAAAGACCTCGCTAAGCAAATAATGCAAAAAGAGCTGCAGTCTCCTGCGGCTCTTCCGTTTGGTTTTATTCGTGCGCTATCTTCACAAGCCTGACATCCTGTGAAATATAACCCTTCTTATGCAGCTGTAGCGTTTGCTGCTACTTCATCCAGAAATGCTTCGAAGTCTTTATCCTCTCCATCATACTCCACAGTCAATACCTTTGTCAAATCCAGGCTCATAACGCCCAGCAAAGACTTCGCGTCAATTACCACACGATTGTAAAATACATCAATATCAAAATCACATTTCATGGCAGCTGTTACAAAATCCCTTGCTTCTTCTGCAGTCTTTAACATAATTCTTCTCTGTTTCATAATCTAAAAACTCCTTTTTTGGTGCAATTTCCTTCGATTGAACACGCCACCTTTATAACACGAATAAAAAAAGTTGTCAAATTCGCGGCATGACAAATGGAAGTTTTTTCCTTATCTATTTTTACCAAAAAGCAAAAAACTATGCACCCGTGAATCGGCAAAACGACAAAATACATCTTTTTTCGTAACTTTTGTTCAGGAAAATCATGGCAACATGTATTTTTATCCCGGTTGTCATCTTTGTGAAATTTATTTAGATTACATAAATTTTACATGAAATACCATTTCTATCCTTTTCCTTCTGCCCTTTAAAAGCAAAGCCGCATCTGATACCACACCGCATTTCCATGGACGGATTCGGAAATTCCTTCATTCTCAAAACCGAATTTTGCATAATAATGAATCAGCTTATCCTTGCAGGTCAGCACCAGCCCCTTGCGGCCCTGCGCTTTAGCATCTGCTATTACCTGCTTCATCAACTGCTCCGCGCAGCCGCGTTTCCGGTAATCAGGAATCGTATCGACACCGAAAATCATCTGCCAGCTGCCTTCTTCCTGATGCATACTGCTGTCTTCATACATTTCATCCGTCAAATCGGGCAGATCGGTCACCATTCCATTGATAAAGCCAACTAATCTTGTGTTATCATATAAAAGCCAGAAATGGTTGGGATATGTCTCCAGCCTTTTTTTTAATGCAAGCTCAGAGGCAGCCTCTGCCCTCGGAAAGCATTCAGCCTCCACCGCTGCGATTGCCTTTAAATCTTTTATTTCCGCATTTCTGATTATCATGTTTTTCTTCCCTTCTTTTCTTCCAATTATGATTCCGACACCCCCGCCTTTACAGAATTATCTTATCATAATAGGCTGAAAAGAAAAAGCTGCTTCAAAGTTCTTTTCATAGGGATGATTCACAGGCGCTTCTCTCAGCCGATCGATCCGTCAGGGCATCTCACTGCTCCCGTAATAAGTCTTCTCCCCCGCCTTCTGTCCGTTTATCAAATCTTCCTTACTGTTGTACAGCCATATCTCCAGCTCGTCTGATTCTCCATTCAACTGGTCATGATCACTCTTAATCTGATAAAACATTTCCTCCATATCGTAATCTTCGACACAGACAATCACCCGCAGCGTACATTTTTCATATCCGCCTCCCGTGCGAGAAAAGCTCTGATGTATTTTATAATCCTGTTCCTTTGCTGCTTCCCTCCAGGAAATCCTTGTGCAGATTAGCTCCGTTGCCAGTATGAGATCCATAATCAATAAAATTACAAAAAGATAGTGTTCCATATCTCCCTCCTTTTTTCAGTATATTACATTGTGATTTTATCCACAATATTAAGAATAAAAAATCTTGTCTATACTTACCTTAAAAAGCGGGGATGACTAATATGATTGATTACAGCCCATTATGGGATACAATGAAGCAAAGAGGTGTCACGCAATATCAGATTTTAAAAGATGGAATTATAGACAATAAGACATTGGATTCACTGAAGAAGGAACGGAATATCACGCTTTTGACAGCGGAGCGGCTGTGTAAATATCTGAATTGTACATTAAATGATATTGCTAAATTTACGGACGAAACGGAAAGTCCTGATGAATCGGAAGGTCTCTGAGATGCGATAGAGGCTTTCTTTTTTGTGCATTCGCAAAAGGCACATAAAAAAATACCAAAACACCGTATTAATCGGCATTCTGGTATTCATTCAGGAAGCAGGGGAAGAGGGATTCGAACCCCCATTAACGGTTTTGGAGACCGTTGCTCTGCCATTGAACTATTCCCCTAAATTCGCTTGCTTGAGTATAATACCACAGGATTGGGGGATTGTCAATTGTTTTTTTGAAAAATTGTTGGAAGTGTTTTTATTGCTCGAAAAGTATCTTGAATTTGGTGGGTTTGACTTTCACCATCCCATTAATCACTCCGCCTATCCCATACACAGCAGCTTCCCTTCACCTAAATCTCCCCAATCGCCTCCCTCACATTTCTCACTCCCACCAGCTGAATATCCCCTCTTTTCTTCATCTTTTCCAAATTCACCATCGGCATAATACATTTCGTAAATCCCAGCTTCACAGCCTCATGTACCCTCTGTTCTGCCATGGAAACGGCCCGCACCTCCCCGGACAGTCCCACCTCTCCGAATATCACGGTTTTCTCCTCCACCGGCTGATCCTTATAGCTGGAAATAAGCGCCATCACAATGGCCAGATCCAGCGCCGGCTCATTCATCTTCATTCCGCCTGCAATATTGACATAAGCATCAAACTGCCCCAGCTGATAGCGGCACCGTTTTTCTAATACAGCCATCAAAAGATTCACCCTGTTAAAATCCGTTCCGGCGGCAGTCCGTCTGGGCATGCCGAAATTCGTGCGTGTCACAAGGGCCTGCACCTCCAGCAGAATGGGTCTTGTCCCTTCCAGGGAACAGGCAGCCACTGCACCGGAAGCCCCGTCCGGACGACCCTCCAGCATGAATTCCGAAGGATTTTTCACCTCTGCGAGGCCTTCCTCCCGCATCTCGAACACGCCTATCTCATTGGTTGAACCAAATCGGTTTTTCACTCCCCGGAGAATCCGGTAGGAGGCGTGGCGGTCTCCCTCAAAATAGAGAACCGTGTCCACCATATGTTCCAGAACCCTGGGGCCGGCCACAACTCCCTCTTTTGTCACATGTCCGACAATAAAAATAGTCACGCCCTGCCCTTTGGCAATCTGCATCAGGATATTCGTGCATTCCCGAACCTGGCTGACACTGCCCGGCGCGGAGGTTACCTCCTCCATATACATGGTCTGAATCGAGTCAATTACTACCATATCCGGTTCGGTTCTGCGAATCACCTCACTGATGGTTCCCAGATTCGTCTCACATAAAAAGGACAGCTGGCCGACTACCGGGCCGATTCGATTTGCCCTCAGCTTGATCTGCTTTAAAGACTCCTCTCCTGAAATATAGAGAACCCTTTTCTCCTGCCCCGCCAGATTCCGGCATACCTGCAGAAGCAGTGTTGATTTTCCGATACCCGGATCCCCTCCTACCAGTACCAGAGAGCCTTTTACAATCCCCGACCCCAGCACCCGATCCAGCTCTTCAAAACCTGTTGCCGTTCGATCCTCCTCATCCAGCAGAATTTCTGACAGAGTCACCGGCTTTGCCTGCAGAGCGCCTTTTGCTCCTGATAAGCTTTTCCCGGCAGCCGTCCGAACCGGCGTTTTCGGCGCAGACGGCTCTTCCACCATCGTATTCCATGCACGGCAGGCAGGACACTGTCCCATCCATTTGGCTGATTCGTATCCGCATTCACTGCAGAAAAATGATGTTTTACCAGCTTTTGCCATTTCCATCCTCCATAGAAAAAACGGAGGCAAATCCTCAGGATCGCCTCCATTTTCATTTACACAGGCAGCGGGCCAAAGTCATGTTTGTACCACCCGGGTCAGCTGCTGCAATGAACCTAAAACCTGCGCAGCCTCCCTCATCCGGGTTTATCTGGCCTGCACCTTGATTTCAGTTGCCTTACCCTCAGAAAGCTCCACGCTTAAAACGAGCTTGCCGCTTAAATTTGTTGTCATGCCACCGACTGCCGCGCCATCAACGAACACCTCGTATTCCCGGTCATCCTCCATCTGAATCGTAATCTGTGCATCCTGCTTGCCCTCTACCATAAAGGTTACGGATGTATCCTCCACTGCAAAATGCTCAACAGCCGTTCCCGGAACCGATTCATATACGAACATTCCGTTTCTCTCTAACTTGGTAATCTCATAGAATGTCTTTACTTTATATAAATCCCCTTTGTATTCGAAGTCCTGAAGCTTGGACTTTGCGGCTAATTCGTAATTGCCAAAACTAATGGTTCCGTCATCCTCAATGCGGATTAACTCGCTTACTACTGGCATAACTCAATCCTCCTGGTATTCTTCTGTTCGTATTATTTTGTAAATAGTCTGCAACTGTGCTACCCGCATCCCATTTTAAAGCCTCACAAGGGGATAAAGGGGAAGCGAAGCCTTTATACAGTTATCTTTATTTTAGCATAACTCTGGTTCATTGACCAGTATTTTATTCTCCTTCTTTCTAAAAACAAGGCCTTCCTTTTCCCGGTCCACACAGACCTCTTCATCCTTTTTAATGCTGCCTTCCAGAAGGGCTTCTGAGAGCTTATCCTCCAGTTCATTCTGAATCGTGCGGCGAAGCGGTCTGGCTCCGTATTTCTCATCATATCCTTTTTCTGCCAGATATTCCACAGCTCCTTCTGTAATGCTTAACTGCATTCCTATCTGCTCTTTTGTCCGTTTTTCAATGGATTTCAGCATAATGCCGGCAATCTCTTTGATATTTTCCCTGTTTAATGGATGGAAAACCATAATCTCATCAATCCGGTTTAAAAATTCCGGCTTGAACATACGTTTCACTTCCTCCATTACCCGATCCTTCATAAAGCTGTAGTCTGCTTTTGCATCCGTCTGGGAGGCAAAGCCCAGACGTTTGGGAGAAATGATATTCTCCGCCCCGGCATTGGATGTCATAATCAGGACAGTATTCTTGAAGTCAATTTTCCTTCCCTGCGCATCTGTAATGTGGCCGTCATCCAGAATCTGAAGGAGAATATTGAATACATCCGGATGGGCTTTCTCAATTTCATCAAAAAGAATCACAGAGTATGGACTTCGGCGGACTTTTTCACTTAATTGTCCCCCCTCATCATAGCCCACATATCCCGGCGGAGAACCAATCATCTTGGAAACACTGTGCTTTTCCATGTATTCTGACATATCGACCCGAATCATGGCATTTTCCGTGCCGAACATCGCTTCAGACAGTGCCTTGGAAAGCTCGGTTTTTCCCACACCGGTCGGGCCTAAGAACAGGAAGGAGCCGATGGGCCGCTTGGGATCCTTTAATCCCACACGGCCGCGGCGGATGGCTCTGGCTACCGCAGATACTGCTTCCTCCTGGCCGACTACCCGCTCATGCAGGATGGATTCCAGCTTTAAGAGACGCTCCGATTCCTCTTCGGCCAGCTTCCGTACCGGGATCTTAGTCCAGTCGGATACAATATCAGCAATCTCATTTTCGCCAACAACCAGCTTGCGGGAATTTTTTTCCTTCTGCCACTTTTCCCGGATCTTTTCAATCTTCTCCCGCCGTTTCGCCTGCTTTTTCTTGATGTCTCCGGCCTTTTCATAGGCCTCAGCCTTGATAGCTGCTTCCTTCTGCTGTTCCAGCTTTTTGATTTCCTCTTCCAGAAGTCCAATCTCCTCCGGCTCGGTATAAACGGTCAGTCTCAGCTTCGAAGAAGCCTCATCAATCAGATCAATGGCCTTATCCGGCAGAAACCGATCATTGATATAACGGGCTGACAGCTTCACCGCCGCCTCCAGAGCTTCATCGGTAATAATCACCTTGTGGTGATCCTCATAACGGCTCTTTAAGCCCCGCAGAATCGCAATGGATTCTTCCTCACCGGGTTCCTCTACCATGACAGGCTGAAATCTTCGTTCCAGAGCCGCATCCTTTTCGATGTATTTCCGGTACTCCTCCACTGTGGTTGCGCCAATCAGCTGGATTTCCCCGCGGGCCAGAGACGGTTTTAAGATATTGGAGGCGTCAATGGCGCCCTCCGCGCCGCCGGCTCCGATGATGGTATGGATCTCATCGATGAAAAGAAGCACCTCTCCATCTTCCTTTACCTCTGAAAGGACCTTTTTAATCCGCTCTTCGAACTCGCCCCGGTATTTGGAACCGGCCACCATTCCGGACAGATCCAGATTCACTACGCGCTTTTTGGCAATGGTTTCCGGCACATTTCCGGATACAATCAGCTGTGCCAGTCCCTCCACTACCGCTGTTTTTCCAACGCCCGGCTCGCCAATCAGGCAGGGGTTGTTTTTGCTCCGTCTGCTTAAAATCTGGATCACCCGCTTCATCTCTGTCTCACGGCCGATGACCGGATCGAGCTTTCCTTCTCTGGCCATCTCTGTTAAATCCCGGCTGAAGGCATCCAGATTCGGCGTATTTCCTTTTTCGCGCCGGAGGCGGGATGCCGCATCCGGCTGGCCGGCCGGAGCATCGTCTCCCATGGCGGCCATGAGATCAATGTAAAGCTTTTGAATATTTACATTCATGGTATTTAAGAGACGGGATGCCGTACATTTTCCATCCTTGATCATGGCGATGAGAATATGCTCGGTTCCGATGAGCGGCGCCTTAAAAAACACGGCTTCCTCATAGCTGGCCTGCAAAATGGCCCGGGCCCCCGGCGTATACTCGGCCGGCGCTGCCAGACGAGTAGGGGCAGCCGGAGAAATCAGGCGTTCCATCAGCTCCAGCACCCGTTCCTCTGTTACCCCAAACCGATCCAGAATAGCAGCCGCCACCCCGGTTCCTTCCTTTATCAGTCCTAAAAGCAGGTGCTCTGTCCCAACATAGCCGTGTTCCAGCTCCTGGGCTGTCTCCACAGCCAGACGGATAGCCTCCTGCGCCTTCTGTGTAAAACGATCTATCATTAAATTTGTCCTCCTATCCGTTACTTAAGCTCCGGCAGATGTTCCCGGATATAACGGCTTCTTGCCACATCCAGTTCATCCTTTCCCAACGGCTTTTTCGAAAGCCTCTGCAGGTTTGCCGGCTGAATCCCAATCATCAGGCTGTAAATACTGATGAACTCTTTGGGTTCCAAAAGTCCGTCAGCGATTCCGGCCCGCAGATGGGACAAAAAGGTCATGGCTTCCTTCATCGACAGTTTTCTGGCATATTTCAGAATTCCGTAGGATTTGTAAGCCTCGTCCTCCCGCAGCAGACGATTTTTCTCCAAAGAGGCCTCTCTCACCTGTTTTTCCTGCTCAGACAGCTGACATGCAACATTGGTAACCAGCTCTAAAATCTCCTGCTCGCTGACACCCAGAGTCTTCTGGTTAAATACCTCGTATAAATCGCCGATATTTTCTGTTCCCCGGCCATATACACCGCGTACGGTGGTTCCGAACCGTCCCATATCGCTTATCAGCTCCTGAAAACGGCGGCTCGCAGACAAGGACGGCAGATGAATCACAATAGAAGCCTTCAAAGCCGTCCCCACATTGGTGGGATAAGATGTCAGATAACCGTACTTGGTATTGTAAGCATAGGAAATCTTTTCATTCATATAGTCGTCCAGCCTGTCAGCCTCCTCATAGCAGCCCTTCAGAGCCAGCCCCGGAGCCATCACCTGCAGACGGATATGATCATCCGCATTCAGGACAAGACTTACCCTCTCATCCTCTGAGCAGATGATGCCTCCCGGTGTTGTCTTCTCCGTCAGCGTCCTGTTCAAGAGACGGCGCTCCCGAAGCGCCGTTTTCTCCAGTTCTTCCATTCCTTCCAAATCCAGATATTCAAACTCCCGTCCATCCCGATCCGGCAAATCCCGGAATGCAGTCTTCAGCCGGCCAATCATGAGCCGTGCCTCCTGAGGTTCCAGCTTTAAGGGAAATTTATATTCCTCCCAATTTCTGGACAGACGCACCCGGCTGGACACGATGTTGGAGGTATCATTCCCCACTTCTTCAAACCATCTCGTCATTTTCTTTTCTCTCCCCTTTTAACGCTCTGATTCGGTCGCGGCAGACAGCGGCTTCCTCATAATTTTCCATCCGCAGCGCTTCCTGAAGGCGGCGGTTCAGCTGGCTTATCTGCTCATCTACAGAGAATTCCATCTCACCGCTTTTATTCACGGCAGCAGCCGGCTTAACCGGGCGTATCCGGGGCTGCTTTCCCGTATGGCTTGCACTCTCCTGCAGCTTCTTAATCTTTTCCCCGATCAGCAAATCGAACACATGATAACAGTCCGCACAGCCAAACCGGCTGTTGGAAATAAATTCTTCATAGGTGGTTTTGCAGTTGGGGCAGACCACCTCCTCCATTCTCTGCGGCCTGGCAGCAGAGGACGAAAGCCCCAAAAGGCTGGACAAAAGCTTCCCAAGCGGAAACTCCCCCTCTATAATGGCCGAATACTGACCGAAATCCAGCTCTCTTGCACACTGAGAGCAGAGGTTATGCTCGGTCTTCACTCCGCCAATCACCTCCGTATATTTAATATTCGCTTCGCGAATCCTGCATTTCTCACATAACATTTTTTATCCTCCATCTCTATTGCAGACCGCACTCAGCGGGAAAATGCATCATATATGGAATCCACCAGGCTGTGTACCTCCTCACGGCTCACATGCTTGCAGACTCCCCGGGCCAGAATCACGCTCATATCGCGTTCCATCTCCTGCATGGCCCGCATCTTATCCGCATCCAGCGCTATCACAGCTCCCCGGCGCCGGTCCAGCTTCACAAAGCCTTCCTGCTTCAATACAGAATATGCCTTATTCACTGTATGCATGTTAATTCCGATATGCTCTGCCAGCTGGCGCACAGAAGGAAGCGAATCCCCTTCCCGGATCCGCTCTGTAGCAATTCCTATGATAATCTGGTTCCTGAGCTGAATATAAAGCGCTTCATCGCTGTTAAAATCAATTTCTACAATCATACTTCACCATCTTTCGTTTTTGTTATAGAAATTGTATAACAAAGAACACAATTCGTCAACTGCCAAATTTCGTCATAGAGGAAGCAAACGGAGAAATAGGGTTCGGTAACTCCAGCAATGACCAATGATCCGGTGAAAGAGAAACCGGATAAAGCAGACAGTCCCTCTGGACGGTCCGGAATATCCGGCTTCTTTCCTTTATCTTTTTTTCCAGTACTTTATTCTGGCTTTTAATTCAAATCCAAAAACTCGAAATCATCTTCCTCCGATGTCTGATTCCGGCTGGCAGCAGTTTCCATTCTGGCGGTACGGGCCCGGCGGCGCTCATCTTCCATCCGTTCCCGTTCTAAGCGCTCCCTCGTCCTTCTGGCACGCTCGGCCCGCTCCATCTCTCTCTGGCGAATGGCCTCTTCCATGCCTGCATCTCTTGTTCTGGTACCTTCATAGGAATCAGGAGTTCTCCGCTTTCTGGCAGGTTCTTCCGGCATCTGGGAACGGCTGAATGACTGAGAAGTGCTTCTTGTCTGTGCCGTCCCGCGCACGGAGGAGGTGCCTCTCATCGGAACATCTGCACGGTACAAATCGGTACTGCGGGCAGAGCCTGTCCGCCGTTCCGGTTCATAGCTGTTTCTCGCTCTCTCCATCCGGTCCGGCGCTGCATAGCTGCGGCTGTCCGCCGGACGGACAGAAGCTTTGTCCGCCGGGCGGGCGGAAGCTTTGTCAACCGGACGGGCGGAAATCTTGTCCGCCGGACGCTTTTCCTGGCGTCTGACCGATGCGCCATTTTCCGGATAGCCGCTTCGTCTGGCCGGTGCCGGAGCCGCATAGTCTTCCCGATATCCATTCCGTCTTACTTCCCTGCTTCCTGTCTCACCGGCAGCATCCGTCCTTCCTGCAGAAGAGCTGCCGCTTCTGTTCTCCGCGGATTTTCTGCGCTGTTCTTCTTCCATAGCACGGCGCTTCACCGGAGTCGGCGTTTCCTCACGTCTATGGAACTCTTCCTCTGCCTTATTCCTGCGCTGAAGAAGCAGATTAATAATGATAAAGAAAAGAATCAGGCACACCGCAATCAGCACAATAATGATGATAAAACGAATATTGTAATCCCTGCACAGGGAATTATACTCATTCTGCAGAGCCTCTACGGCTGCATCATCATACCGGCTCTGAATAGCCGGATCTTCAAAGTAACGCTGGAAGGTCTTTTCTGCAATGTCGAAACGGTAAAGACCTTTCTCTCCGTTTTCATTCATTCCGTAGACTACGCAGTATTTTTGCTCCGCATCACTCTGCCATACCCAGCCCTGTACCTTATAACTGCCATTTAACTGAATGGTAGTCTGGGCAAAGCCCTCCGGAATCTCCACATTTTCATCCAAAGGCAGAACCAGAAGGGATTTTGCCGTAACATCAATGGTTACATAAGGAGATAAGGCTCCGGTTTCCGGAACGTAAATAAAGAAGGATCCGCTGCCGTCTGCACTCTGCAGATAAATCAGGGTGAGACCGTTTCCGGTGCCGCACATTACCTCTGCACCGCCGTAGGAACAAGCAGACTGCGTATAGCCCTCAGGAAGAATCGACGCATCAAAGGAGGATGCCACCTGATAGTGAACACCGTCCACATCCACTGTCTGCTCTCCCAACTGAGCCTGTACGGTTTCTCCGCCTGCTGTTTCATCCGGCATTACCTCAGACGGCACCTCAGCTGACTCAGATTTATTTACAGTAATTGTATAGGTCTTTGTCGTCTGTCCGTCCTCGGCTGTCACCTTGCAGACCACAGTATTAGCTCCCGTTTGAAGGCCGGAATCTCCATTTACCAGAACCTTTGCCTTACTGTCCTTGGCATTGGCGCTTACTGCCAGTTTCGTTACATCTCCCCCCACATTAACCGAATAGGATGTTACATCCGGTGAGAAGGCCGGAGAAAGCTGACCCGGAGAAACCTTCAGGGAAGAAAGCGCCGCTTCACTGGAATACGTGGCCGGTGCGTTGACCTTTACAGCGGAAGAACCTACTTTCGTTACGCTGACCGCCTGGGTATCCACATCGTAAATCTCATAATCTCCCACAGAAATCGTGGTATTTCCGGCCTGAACCGCCTTAAACTTCAAGGTGTAGGAAAATTGTGTGGTGGCACTGGAATCCATGGTCCCCACCAGACGCACAGAGCCGGCGCCGCCGCTGGCATTACTGCCGCTGACAAATTCAATATAGGCCGGATCATAGGAAAGCATCACATCAGAAGCTCCCAGATTTCCGTCCTGACTGGAAATTTTCACTGTCACATTAAATTCCTGTCCCACGGTTGCACTCGGATCGGAAAATGCGATTCGCGCACTGGCCGCATAGGAAGTAAGTCCGCTGACAGGCGCTGCCAAAACCAGTGCACAGGCAGTTAAAAAGCCTGTCAGGATATTTTGTACTCTTCTGTTCATAGTTTCTCCCGTCTAGTTCAATTTCTGAAGTCCCAGGATATCCTTCTGCATCAGCAGAATATCCATCACATCAATCTTCTGATTCCCATTGACATCCGTCGCCGCCTGATTGGCTCCGGTCATGGCTTCCATTCCCAAAATATGTCTCTGGGCCCTCAAAACGTCTAACATATTTAATTTCCCATCGCCGTTATTATCTCCCTTTACGACAATCTCATACTTTGCCGCAGGAGAACCGTCCGAACCATAGGCCTGTACTATCTGACCTGTCGCTACTGTTCCATTCACCTCTGCACCGGATGTCTGATAAACCTTTGCCATAGTCCCGACGCCGGCCGATACAAGACCGGCTGCAAGCTGTGCTGCAGTGGTTCCGGCTGAAACAGTCTGGTATCCGCCGGAAACAGCACCCGAACCGGAGGGGGAAGCTCCCGCTGTCTGGTCCGCACCGTTTCCGGGGGAAGAAGCTCCGCCTCCCGGCGCAGAGGAACTGCCTCCGGGTGCCAAGGAGCCGCTTCCTCCCGTGGTAATCACGCTGCCGTCCGGACCTACCAGTGTGGAAGATGGGCTTTCCGTCCCAAATCCGCTCACATTTCCGGTTCCCGGAGCCACCGGGCCGGTGCTGCTTCCGGCTCCGCTGTTGTTTTCCGAAGAGCCGGGACTGCTTCCCGTCGGTCCCAGAATCGTTACGTCCGATCCCGAAGAGCCGGGGCCGCTTCCTCCCGGTCCGCTTCCGCCGCCGGTTCCTGATGAAACACCGCTGCCAATATTGCTGGAATAAACAGGGCCATTGGACTGGCGCACCACATGAATGATGTAATTGCGCACGGAACCGTTCTCCGCCTTAACGGAAACGGTAATATCATTGATTCCGCTCTGCAGATCCACACTTCCCGCTCCGCTCACCGCTGCTTTCGAGTCAATGGCAGCTGCCGCAACGGTTACGCTGGCTACCGAAGGATCCACAATCAAATCATAGGATTCCGTATCCCGGTTAAAGGTCGGTGTCAGAGCAAATCCATCCACTCCCAGACCGGAAAGCTTATTATTAGGACTTCCGTCAATCGTCGGCTTCACGCAGGCTGTATCCGGCATGTTTTTGTATACCGGAATAGAAAATTCCAACGCCGTTGTCTTAAGAGATGTAATCTTGGCCAGCGTGAGTCCTTCGGCTGCCGCCGCAAGAACATTGGTCATATACTGATGCTTATAGAGATTGGAACCCTGTACATTAAATTTCTTTAAGTATAAAGTATCCTGTCCTTTTTTTACATAATTATCTCCATACCAGAGCGCTCCGCCTAAAATGGAACGCTCTACGCTGTTCCACGGACGGCTGTAGCTGCCGGACTGGGAAGCCCACCAAAGCCCCCTCTCCACAGCTCCCATGGAGCCGGACTGATATGCTTCAATGTTGAAAAAGTTATAGTAGCCCTGATAGCCTGAAACGGTTCCGGAAATACTCCGGCCCGTTCCCTGGCTTCCCTGCTCCTGCAGAATCATGGATGCCAGAATATAAGGGCTGACTCCCGACTGAGCAGCTGCATTCATGATAATATCCACATAGGAACTGCTTCCCGAAGAAGGAGCCGTGCCGGTTCCCTCTGAAGCACCGCTTCCGGATGTTGTAAATCCGGAGGATCCTGCCTCCATTCCCGGGCCGTATGCGGTTGTGACACGATCTACCTCATGATTGCTTACAGACGCCACCGGAGAAATAGGAGAAACCGCCGGCGAATCCGCCGTACCGTTATTTGCTGCTCCCGGTCCCACTGCCGGACCATCCCCCGATGAAGAGCTTCCCGGCGCGCTGCCGGAAGGATTATTATCCGAAGAACCGCTCTGACGCGTTCCGCTCCCGGCAGCGTTTCCAGCCAGAAAAGTTCCTGCTACCATACTCTCCAGCCCTTCCCGGGTATGAATCGCGCTGTTGTAGTTCTGTTTCATAAACTGGAAAATATATTTATCATTAAGAAAGTTTCTCGGATCCATATAATAGCGGATAATATCTTCTGAGGCCTGAACCCAGGAATTTCCGTCAAATCCGGGCCAGGTGCCCGTACTCCAGTCATAAGCGCCATCCGCTGTGGATTTCCAGGAGGAAATATTATTTCGGGCCACCAGGTTTCGGCCAATCACACTTTCATTGGAGATCACAGTATTCCAGTCCAGATTGGTATTAAGCGCAGTAAAGGTCCACTGCGGATATTGAGCGTGAAGCTCCCGAAGCCCCGGCTTGTAGCTTTCCGGAAAGCCCTGGCTGGTCATGTAGCGTTCAAAATCCCCGTCTGATACGGTGGCTGACGGGAAACGGATATACTGGGAGGATACGTATCCTGTAGTTTCTGCTCCGCCGCTTCCGGTGAAACGGATTTGATACCATACTTTTCCGTCTGTCCCTGTCTGCTCTCCCACCACCGTCACCGGCGCACCATGGGACAGCTTTGCCACAGCCTGATACGAGGTTCCCGGTCCGCTCCGCACATTTAAGTTTGTGGCATTCACCATAGCAGAGCGCTCATCTGCCAGGCTTATCATAGAAAAGGTATGGCCGTTCCCTGCTGCACAGGGGCTGATTGCCAGAATACAGCCCAAAAGAAGCGCCAATCCCCTTTTGTAATTTATTTTTTTCATTCGTTTTCTCCCCATTATGCCGGTTATTCCGGCACCCTTTTATCCATTTTTCATGCATCTTGGTCTTTTTCGGGCATAAAAAATACAAATCGCACACTGCGACATTATGTACATTATAATGAAAACTACCATAATATGTCAACCTTACTTAAAAAAGTTCACAGAATATCCAGATTTTCACAGAAATTGTAATAAATTCTTAATTAATTCTGCCAAGGATGATGGTGAGAGCCATCAGAAGGAGGAGGAGGAAATGTTTGGTGGTGGCTTTGGTACACCATTGGAATATTTTTATTTGCATGATCGTTTCTCCTTTCGAGACTGAGGCCTTCCGCGCAGACGGGCGGAAAGGGCAGTTTCTATTTTATTATATGCGGGGAGTGGGGAAAAGTTGACGGGGAGTTGACGGCGGCCGGAAGGAACACGGGAAGATTTAGGGCAGAGGAAGCGGGCGGGGATAAAAAAACAGCCGGATGGGAGAATTACCATCCGGGCTGTTTTTCACTTGCTATTTTCTAACTTGTTGTTTTATCCCTTGCTTTTATACCGGGTATGCGCGGTTTAAGCGGTCAGCTTTTCTGAAATCAATGCCGGTTCTCTGGGCCTGACGGTACTCGAAGAACTCTTTGGCTACCTGCGGGAACAGGGCGTAGGACAGAACGTCTTCATCCTGAATCTTCCACTGTGCCATTTCGGCTTCCAGTTTTTTAAGCTGCGGCTCGATTAAATCGGCCGGACGGCAGGTAATCGGCGTTGCATTTCCGATGGCCTTTTTCTGTACCTCCGGGTTGAACGGTTTTACGGTCTGGCCGAATTCACCCATCAGGAGCTTCTTGGACTCTTTGGTAAACATCTTGTAACGCTGTCCCATCAGTACGTTCAGTACAGCCTGGGTTCCGACAATCTGGGAAGACGGAGTTACCAGCGGCGGCTCACCGAAGTCTTTGCGGACTCTCGGGATCTCCTGCAGTACCTCATAATATTTGTCCTCCGCATGCGCTTCTTTTAACTGAGAAACCAGGTTGGACAGCATACCGCCCGGTACCTGATAACGCAGGGTATTAATGTCAACACCGAGAACCTTGGTGTTCATCAGACCGCTCTTTAATGCCTCCTCGCGCATCGGACGGAAGTAATCTGCGATCTCAGCCAGGAGATCTTTGTTTAAGCCTGTATCGTACTTGGTGCCGCTGAAGGTCTCTACCATAACCTCAGTAGCCGGCTGGCTGGTACCGAGAGCGAACGGAGACATTGCGGTATCGATGATATCGCAGCCTGCCTCTACTGCCTTTAAATAGGTCATAGAACCTACGCCGGAGGTGTAGTGAGTATGGATATCGATCGGAAGCTTGACAGACTCTTTTAAGGCCTGTACCAGCTCCTGTGCATGATAAGGAGTCAAAAGGCCTGCCATATCCTTGATACATAAGGAATCAGCGCCCATGTCCTCGATTCTCTTTGCAATGTCTTTCCAGTAATCCAGGGTATATGCATCGCCTAAGGTATAGCTTAATGCAACCTGTGCATGGCCCTTTTCCTTATTGGCAGCTTTTACAGCTGTCTCTAAGTTGCGGATATCGTTTAAGCAGTCAAAAATACGGATGATATCAATACCATTGGCAATAGACTTCTGTACGAAGTATTCTACCACATCATCTGCATAATGATTATAACCCAGAATATTCTGGCCGCGGAACAGCATCTGCAGCTTGGTATTTTTAAAGCCTGCTCTTAATTTTCTCAGTCTCTCCCACGGATCTTCTTTTAAGAAACGCAGGGAAGCATCGAAGGTTGCACCGCCCCAGCACTCTACTGCGTAGTAGCCAACCTTATCCATCTTATCAATAATCGGCAGCATCTGGTCCGTTGTCATTCTGGTTGCGATTAAGGACTGGTGAGCGTCACGAAGGACAGTCTCCACTATCTTAACCGGCTTTTTTTCTGTATTTGCCATTCTAAATAACCTCCTGATATCATTTTTATTGGAGTGCCAAAGTCCGGCCGGTTAAAAACCAGCCGGAACTTTTTGTTTTTTACCTGTTACAGTAATTATTTCACACCGAAAATAGCCATGAAGGTACCGGCCGCTACGGCCGTACCGATTACACCTGCTACGTTCGGGCCCATGGCATGCATCAGAAGGAAGTTCGTCGGATCAGCTTCTGCACCAACCTTCTGGGATACACGGGCTGCCATCGGAACTGCGGATACACCGGCAGAACCGATCAGCGGGTTTACTCTTCCATTTGTCAGCTTACACATAATCTTACCGAAAATAACGCCGGCAGCCGTACCGAGAGCAAATGCAATCAGACCCAGAACTACGATCTTGATAGTATCCAGATTTAAGAATGCCTCCGCACTGGTGGTTGCGCCTACAGATGTACCTAACAGGATAACTACAATGTACATCAGGGCATTGGAAGCAGTTTCTGTCAGCTGCTTTACAACGCCGGACTCACGGAATAAGTTGCCCAGCATGAGCATACCTACTAACGGAGCCGTGGTCGGAAGAATCAGGCAGACAACGATAGTAACAATAATCGGGAACAGGATCTTCTCCAGCTTGGATACCGGGCGAAGCTGCTCCATCTTAATCTTTCTCTCTTCCTCTGTGGTAAGGAGCTTCATGATCGGAGGCTGGATGATCGGAACCAGCGCCATGTAGGAATACGCGGCAACCGCGATCGGTCCCATTAATCCGGTCTGTCCCAGCTTACCTGCTAAGAAGATGGAGGTCGGGCCGTCAGCACCGCCGATGATAGAGATAGCGGCAGCTGCCTTATCATTGAATCCCATGAAAATAGCCATGAAGTATGCACCGTAGATACCAAACTGAGCAGCTGCGCCTAACAGGAAGCTCTTCGGATTGGCAATCAGCGGACCGAAGTCCGTCATTGCACCGACACCCATGAAAATCAGGGACGGCAGGATACTCCACTCATCCATTAAATAAAAGTAATGCAAAAGACCGCCGACACCGTTAGGCGAATCTTCAATCGACCTCATAATATCCGGATAGATATTTACAAGCAGCATACCGAATGCAATCGGAAGCAGTAAGAGCGGCTCAAATCCCTTCTGGATTGCCAGATACAGGAAAATAAGAGCTACAAAAATCATAACCATGTTTCCGAACGTCAGGTTACAGAATGCTGTCTGCTGAAGAAGATTGGACAATGTAGTAGTTATATATTCCATATTAATCCCTCCAAACGGAATTTTTTATCCCGTATTCAGCCAGTTTGATTAGTTTAATGTTGCAAGAGTTGCGCCTGGCTCTACCATATCGCCTACTGCTACATTAATGCTGGCAATTGTTCCGTCCTGAGGTGCTACAATCTCATTCTCCATCTTCATAGCTTCCAGAATCAGGATAACCTGACCACGTTTTACAGCAGCACCTGCCTGTAATTTCACGCCCAGAATCTTGCCAGGCATCGGAGCGGTAACTGCAACAGAACCTGCTGCCGGAGCTGCCGGTGCAGGAGCAGGAGCTGGGGCCGGTGCGGGAGCAGGAGCCGGGGCTGGGGCGGGAGCTGCTTTCGGAGCCGGGGCCGGGGCGGGAGCTGCTTTCGGAGCCGGAGCTGCCTTCGGAGCTGCTGCTTTTGCTGCGCCTGTGAATCCTTCTTCAACTGTTACTTCATATGCAGTGCCGTTTACGGTAATTGTATAGTTTTTCATCTGATTTTCCTCCTGATATCATTAAGCTTTTTTCCAATTTGAGCCAGACTTGCGTCTGATTGAACGAACCACCAGTCCCTCTACCGGAACGCTGGAAGCTGCTGCAATGGCGGCTGTAATAACTGCCACAAGTTCTAAATCATCTGTCAGTTCCTCTTCCTCTGCAGGAAGTACCTCTGCCGGGGCGGCCTCCTCTGCAGGAGCCGGAGCCGGTGTCGGAGCAGGAGCTGGCGCCGGGGCCGGAACTGGCGCTGGGGCCGGAACTGGTGCCGGGGCGGGGGCCGGAGCATTGGCTGCTGCCTTTTCTGCTTCCTTAGCCGCTCTCTTGGCCTTCATAGCTGCTTCAATCTTATTTACATTCTTTAAGCTTGCGATGATAAGACTGATGAAGATCAGAACCAGAAATACGGTTCCCATACCCATCAGGGTGTTCATGCCGGCCTTTGCCAGCTTCTCGCCTGTTGTATAAACCGGGGAAAATAAAAGCTCCGTCGGTACCAGGGCTGTGCTTGTGCCGAAGCCGCTGTCAATCAGCTGTTCTTCTGCTGTCAGGGTAAATACAAGCGCTCTCTTCTCAAAAACAGCATTCACCGTCACCTTATAGCTGTCCTCTTCCACACGCTCTACAGTCTCAGCTGCCGTATCGATGGAAACAAGCTTTCCAAGATCTGTCTTGGAGCTCTGCCAGGAAGTAATGGCGGCTTCCATAACCGAATTTTTCTGTTTCTGTACCCGTTTCAGCTCACTTGCCAGTGTGGCGTCGTCATAGCTGTCGAACTGCTTTAAGTAGTCCTCCGCTCCGGACTTCATCGTCTGTTCGATCGTCTCGGGGACCGGTTCCACTACTGCCGTATCTGCGCTGCCGCAGGCGGTGAGAGCCAGGAAGCAGACTGCCATACATAATACAAGCAATGCTTTTTTCATGTTCTGTTTCATATATGCGTCACCTCATTTATTAGACCGTTCCATGCTTTTTAGACGGACGTCCCTCTCTCTTTGTGAATAACATCTCAAATGCTGCAATCACGCGCTTTCTTGTCTCTGCCGGTTCGATGATATCATCCACATAACCTCTCTGGGCTGCTGCCTGGGCAGATGCCTGAAGCTTCTCATATTCTGCAGTCTTCTCGCTGATTAAGGCAGCTGCGTTATCCGCTTTCTCAATCTCTTCCGCATACATGATTTTTACTGCACTCGGGGCATCCATCATGCCGATTTTGGCCTGCGGCCATGCATAGACGATATCTGCGCCGATGGATTTGCTGTTCATGGTCACATAGGCGCTTCCGAATGCCTCGCCGATGACTACGGTTACCTTCGGTACATCTGCATTTGCATAGGCATAGGTTAAACGGCCTGCGGCCTTAGCAATCTTTTTCTCAGTGCAGGTGCATTTCTTGTATCCCTTTACATTTACTAAGGTAAGAACCGGAATATTGAATGCATCACAGAAGCTTACAAACTCAGCAGCCTTCTCGCAGCCTCTTGCGCTTAAAGATGCCTCGTACTCTTCTGTCTTTTCATTCTCCTCATTGTAAACCTCGGTGCGGTTTGCTACACAGCCTACTGTGGAGCCGTTCAGACGGATGAATCCGGTTACCATGGACGGATCGTACTCTTTTTTCAGCTCCAGGAAGAAATAGTCATCGGAAATTTCAGCCAGAGCCTTTGCAGTATCTCCGGTCCAGCCAGCCAGATCCTTGGATACACGGTTTAAGTCATCCTGGCACTCGTCATAGGACATATCATCCTCATTATTTGCCGGAAGAATGGATACCAGCGTACGAATCTGCTCTAAGATTTCTTCCTCTGTTCCTACCATGTCAGCAAGACCGGCCTCCTCGCTCTGGAATACAGCAGCTGCTGTATCACACTTGGTCTCGTCGTTTCCTGCCAGCGCATTGGGAGAATTTACGAAAAGCTTGGAATCCTTCTCCATAAATACAAAGTCTGCGATAGCAGAGGATACAGCCATACCGCCGCCGCAATTGCCGAATACGCCGCAAATCTGCGGAACCACGCCGGATGCCAGTGTCTGATTATAGTACATCTGTCCGAACGCATCTAAAGCATCCGTTGCCTCCTGAAGGCGAAGGCCGGAGCAGTCCAGAAGGCCGATGACAGGTGCACCCATCTTCATCGCCATCTTGTAGATATTAGAAATTTTTTTCGCGTGCATCTCGCCGATGGAACCGCCCATAACAGTTGCATCCTGGCTGTACACATACACAAGATTGCCCTCGATTGTGCCGTATCCTGTCACAACACCGTCAGCAGCAGTCTCCTGTGCGGTCATGTTAAAGCTGGTGCTTCTTGCCGTAATGTAAGAACCCACTTCAACAAAACTGTTATCATCGAGCAGAGCGTTGATTCTCTTACAGGATGATACTTGTGCTGAATTACTCATTTTGCTGTCCTCCATCTAAAATTATTCGACAACGGTTACTACTGTAAAACACTTTTTCCAGTAAGTCCAATTTTTGCCTAGTTTAATTGTATAATGGCTTTTATGAAAAAGCAAGCCCTTTCCCAAGAAACCTCCTGAACCTTTTCAAAATTATAACGTAATTGCAGATATAATATGAACACTTTCTGCAAAAAAACAAACCGAAAAATGGAAACTCTGCAAGGGATTTTTCAAACCATCCAGTCATTTTACAGGGTAATTCAGCTTTTTCTATCCAGACTAATACCGAACTTTCAAATCTTAAAATAAAGGAGGTATTATATGAGCCCTGCAAATGATGTTCAGAATGCACCGGCCGCTTCCTGTGGCTGCAGCCAGGTGCTGGCCATCGCATCGGTCCCGATGCAGCCTTTTGTAGCTCCCAGCGAGCTCTCCCTGGCTTTAAAAAGGGGAACTTTATTCGAAAATCTCTATTTTCCTTTTTTTGCGGGAGGTGATGAATGATGAAAGACCGTGCTTCTTTACTTCGGGAAATTGATGAGGTAAGCTTTGCCATCAATGATTTAACCCTGTATCTTGACACCCATCCGGACTGCCGGGACGGTCTGGCAGCCTTTCATGCCGCTTTGCCGAAACGTGAATCGCTTTTAAAGGAATATGCCGCATCCTTCGGTCCCCTGACCGTAGACTGCATCGGCAAAAACGCCAGCCCGGCCGACTCTTTCACCTGGCTGGACGGACCGGCTCCATGGGAAGGAGGAATGTTCTGATGTGGAATTATGAAAAACGGCTTCAGTTTCCGGTAAATATCAAAAACTGCTGCCCAAAAACGGCTTCGCTTATTATCAGCCAGTTCGGCGGTCCCGATGGGGAGCTGTCTGCCTCTATGCGGTATCTCGCCCAGCGCTACTCCATGCCCTGTAAAAAAATCGGCGGTCTTTTAACGGATATCGGCACGGAGGAGCTGGCTCACATGGAAATGATCTGCGCTATGATCTATCAGCTGACTAAAAATATGACGCCGGAAGATGCCCGCACAGCCGGCTTTGATGCTTACTATGTGGATCATACCAGTGCGCTGTGGCCCACTGCCGCAGCCGGTGTACCCTTTAATGCCTGTGAGTTCCAGAGTAAGGGGGATGCCATCGCAGATTTGACAGAGGATCTGGCCGCGGAACAAAAAGCCCGCACCACTTATGAAAACCTGATCCGAATCATTCCGGATCCGGATGTGCGCGCTCCGCTCCAATTCCTGCGTGCCCGGGAGCTGGTGCATTTCCAGCGATTCGGCGAGGCTCTGGAACACTTAAAATCCGATCTGGATTCCAAAAATTTCTATTTCTATAATCCGGAGTTCGATAAGTCCATGAAAAAGGCCTGATTCTGCCAAAAAGGATGGCAGTAAAGTATACTGCCATCCCTTTTCTTTCGTAAATTTTTATTTCCTTTTAGGGATAAACCCCTCTCGCAATGCCGTCCGACCTATCTGCGGTTCTTATTTAACAGACGCAGAATATAAAGGAACAGGTTGATAAAATCCAGGTAAAGCTCCAGCGCCGAAAATACAGACGCCTTTTCAAGAAGCTCCTGATTGCCGGAATAATACTGATAATTCGCACGGATCTTACTTGTATCATAAGCCGTAAAGCCTAAGAAAACAACAATTCCCACATAGCAGATCACTGTTTCAAAGGCATCCAGATTTAAAAACATGGATAAGATTCCGAAAATAATCAGGAAAAACAGACCGCCCACCAATAAAGGCCGGATTCCGCTGATATCCAGCTTAAAAATCATGCTCACTGCTGCCATCACTCCGAAAAATACAGAGGTGGCTGCAAACACCAGCACCATCTCCACCACACCGAAAATCAGGAAATAGGCAGAGAATACAACGCCATTCAATGCGGCGTAAAACAGAAACATTCCTCTGGCCGCCCCTACAGAAAGCTTATTCACTCTGGCAGACATCCATACCACAGTCAAAAGCTCCAGTCCCGTCAAAATCATAATTCCGTATGGAATCTGAAATACGAAGAAAATCGCTCCTGTTGCATAACCGGCTATGGCTATTCCAAAGGTCATAAGCAGTCCGGCAAACATCCAGAGATATGTCTTGGCCACATAAGAGCCCAGCGTCTCGGTTCCGTACGCACCAGCCTCATAGGACTGATTCATGGGAGTATAATCCATAATTGTCACCCTCTCTTTCTTTTATGTCCTTTTAATTTCTGTCTTTCACAGACAGATTACCACAATTGTTAGAAAATGTCCATCACTTTTCTCAGAAATTCATTATAATTCACGCCATGCACTTTCATAAAAAAACGTCCTCATTCCGGCACCGTCCTTCTTCGTTTCCTTTTCCGGCCCAATCCAGGCAGAGGAACATTGAAGCGCTTCAGACTGCTGAAGCAGAAATAATAAATGTTAAAAAGCACTGTGGTGGTTCCCCAGGTTAAAGGGTAGCTGAAAATAATCGTCAAAATATCCGGACGAAGCGGAACCGCAGCCAGAACCCACACCACCCGCAGAGTACAAACGCCAAGAGCTGTCATGATCATCGGGATCCAGCAGTCTCCCACCCCGCGCAGTGCGCCGGAATATATTTCAATGCAGATATAAAGGATAAAGGCAGGCACCAGAAAATGCAGGATTTCCATTCCCTTTTCAATCACCGCTGCGTCATTGGTGAACAGCAGATAAATGGTTCCGCCGCCCACATAGAGGATGCAGCTCAGCCCTATGGTGATGAAAGAAGAAAGCCCCAGACAGACCCACACGCCGCGTTTGACACGGTCTATCTTTCCGGCCCCATAATTCTGTCCTACAAAAGTGGTAATCGAAATTCCCAGTGCGCTGACAATCATCCAGTACACGCTGTCGATTTTACTGTAGGCAGTCCACGCCGCAATCGTATCCGTTCCCAGTGCGTTGACACTGCTCTGGATAATTATATTCGACAGAGAATACATGACGGACTGAAGGCCGGCCGGAAAACCGATCTGGATAATTCGTCTTACCATAAAGGAATTGAGCCGAAGTTTTTTTAGCTCCAGCTTATAAGACTTGTCCGAACGAAGCAGCGTCAGAGTCACCAGCACGGCACTCACAATCTGTGAGCAGACCGTTGCCAGGGCGGCTCCCCGTACGCCCAGCCCCAGCCCCACAACTAAAACGATATCCAGTACGATGTTGGTAAAGCAGCTGGCAATCAAAAAATACAGGGGCCGTCTGGAATCCCCGATCGCACGCAGGATACCGGCTCCCATATTGTAAACCAGATTTGTAATGATACCAAAAAAATAAATCTTCATATACGCCAGGGAGTCTCCCAGGATCTCTGCCGGGGTTCCCATGGCTTCCAGCACCGGACGGGCAAATAAAATGCCGGCTGCTGTCATGACAAGGCCGCAGACAATCGCAAAGGCCAGAGCCGTATGGACAGCCTCACTGACTCTCTTATCATTCTGCGCACCGAAAAACTGAGAAATAATGACTGTGGCGCCGGAAGAAAGACCGACAAAAAAGCCCACCATCAGGTTAATAACCATAGCCGTGCTTCCGCCTACTGCGGCAAGGGCTTCCTTGCCTACAAAACGGCCCACAATCACGGCATCTGCCGTATTATAAAGCTGCTGAAAAAAAGTTCCAAAGAGGATGGGAAAGAAAAACAGCAGAAGCTGCTTCCATATCACACCCTCTGTAATAGAACCAGCGCCTTTCGATTCCCGAATTTCATCCTTTCTCCGGATGCCAGTTCGGCTCTTCATAGCAATTCTCCTCGCTTTTCTTTTGCATATTCCGTTTCGTTTTTCTTATGCCAGCTCCGCAATCCGGGTAATTCCCACGTAAATATGGGAAATCCTGTACCAGGTGGCAAAATCCGTCACTCCCGTCTGAGGAAGACCGAAAATCGACTGGAAGGTACGCACAGCCTCTGCAGTAGCCGGCCCGTAGATTCCGTCTGCCGCAATTCTCGGAATCGCGGTATAGACCGTGGCAATGGCATCCAGCTGTTCCTGCAGCTGTCTTACCTTGTCGCCGCTGGAACCAATCGTTAAATTGGTTCCCGGAAAAGATGCCGGGATCCCGGATATCATCTCCGCTGTATTGATGTAAATACTGCTTCCGTAAAAATCCCTGAGAATCTCAATGGGACTGTAGCCCCGCTCTCCCAATGCGCAGGATCCCCACTGGGTCATCCAGCCTGGGCAGGTCACCATCCGCCCGTCACAATACTGGGTTAAAATAGGCTGCTTAACCCCGGGACGGGATAAATAGCTGTCAAAAATATCGTCCACCACATTCGATATCGTGTCAAAAATGTCACGGCCGTAGATCCATTTATGATCATAGGCCGTAGAGGATGTGATGGTAAAATCATATCCCTGATTCCTGTACCATTCTGTATAAACACGGTTCAATGTAAAGGACATAATGGCCAATACATTCGCTACAATAGTAGCCTGGGGCCAGGTAGCATAGATTTCACTGGAAGCCACGTTTTTAATATAGTCCCGGTAGGGTACATAGTAATTCATTGCCGAAGCATCGGTGGGAACTCCGTCATGGACCACAATGGTCTGAGGCACCACCACACGGCTTAATACGATCTCTCCGCTCTCTCTTACCGGCTTAATCTCATCCTCCGCAATCTTGGGCGGATAAGAGCCGTAAAGTGTATGATCCGGAATATCAATCTGCTCCCGCGCCCCTTCCGCTTCTGCGGACGGAATCATCCGCACCGGCTGAATGGCTGTCACTCCGGCCAGCACCTCTGTGCCGTCCACGGTTACCGGTTCAAAGCCCGGTGCCGTTACCGTTACCGTGTATTCCGAATAAGGTCTCGTTTCATTCTCTTTTTCCAGACTCAGCGCCACCGGCGGAGCGGCTACTGTCAGCACATCGGTCTGTCCCGATTGATTGGTTGTCACAACCTCCCTGGGCTGTGTTTCTCCCTGATACGTTACCGTCACCTCGGCTCCTGTAATCGGAAAATTATTTTCAATATTTACTACATTGACCTGCAGAAAACCGCGTTCTGTGGCAGCCGCCTCGCATACCCGCAGAGTTTTCCGTCCGGACATCGGCATGTTTCGTCCAGGCATCCCTTCAAAACCTCATTTTTAATTGGTTACTCTATCATATAAAGGGATATCCCCGGATATGCCAGTCCTTTAAAATCTGTTTTATTATCCGGAATACTTGCCGGCCTGCAAAGCAGAATCCGGCCAAACAGGCCTTAAATTTCTCTGGTTGCCTGTTTCAGCCACTCTGCTTCCTCTTCGGAAAGATAGGGACTGATTTTTTCATATACGTTCTTGTGGTACGCATTTAACCGTTCTTTATCCTGTTCCTCCATACAGCCCGGATCGATGGCATCCAGATCAATGGGAACCCAGGTTAAATTCTCAAATTTCATGAACTGGCCGTATTCATTTTTTTCGGCCTTTACACAGAGCATCAGATTCTCTGTCCGGATTCCGAATTTTCCTTCAAAATAAAGGCCGGGTTCGTTTGATGTAATCATGCCTTCTTCAAAAACGGTATAATCCGGCCGGGCCGGTGTCACGCGCCAGCGCACGCTGTTTGGGCCTTCATGAACCGGTCCCAGATAAGCCACACCGTGTCCCGTTCCATGGTTATAATCCAGTCCCCGGCGCCAGAGCAGCTCTCTGGCCGCATAGTCTAAATTATAGCCATGACAGCCATAAAGAAATTTGGCATCCAAAAGCCGCAGCATACTGCAGGCCACCAGCGTAAAGCATCTCTTTTCTTCTTCGGTAAGAGTTCCTAAAGCAATGGTTCTCGTGATATCCGTCGTTCCCTCATAATAATGGCCGCCGGAATCTACCAGGTAAAGGCCATGGGCTTCCAGTCTCCGGCCCGCTCCCGCCTCTGCGGAATAATGGCACATTGCCGCATTGGAGCCGTACGCTGAAATCGTATCAAAGCTCGGTCCCAGGCTTCCCTCCTGTTCTGCGCGCATGGCCTCGAGACAGGCAGCGGCACTGCACTCATCGATCGCTTCCTTCCCAATGGCATGCTTCAGCCAGCAGAGGAAACGGGTCACAGCCACACCATCCTTGATGTGGGCTTTTTTCATGTTTTCGATTTCCACCGGGTTTTTAATGGCCTTAGAAATCGATGCAGGATTTGCTTCATCCAGAATCGTCACAGTTTCATCCAGGGCTTTGCAGATTTGATAATTAACCTTTGCCTTTTCCAACAGAACCGTAACGTTTTGAAGCTCTGCCAGGGTTTTATAAAATGCTTCGTAATCCCGAATCTCTACCTGAAGTTCAGCCAAATAGGTCCGCACGGCCTCAGAAAGCGCTTCCTGCTGCACAAACAGGATACAGCGTTTTTCGGTTACAATCAGATAAGAAAGGAATACCGGTGTGCAGGAAATATCATTTCCTCTCAGATTCAAAAGCCATGCAATTTCGTCCAGGCTGGACAGAATATGAATCTCGGCTCCTTTTTCTATTATTGCTTTTTTTAAGCCTTCCAGTTTTTCGCAGGCCGACTGTCCGGCATAGCGTTCTGAGAGAATCCACACCGGCTCTTTGGATAGCTCCGGACGATCGGTCCAAATCTCACCCACCAGATCCTGATCAGCAGAAAAGGCAATCTGTTTTTCCTCCAGCTTTTTCTCAAGCTCTTCTCCGGTCCTTATATCCAGCACCCGTCCGTCAAAAGCAAGCACACCCTTTTCCGGAAGAACCTGATATAAGTAATCGCCGACCAAGGGAACTCCTTCTTCCCCCATGCGGAACAGGCGGACTTCGCTTCCAAAAAGCTCGCCGGCTGCCTGGACAAAATAGCGTCCGTCTGTCCAGAGCCCGGCCTCCTCCATCGTAATGACAGCGGTTCCGGCCGAACCGGTAAAGCCGGTTATGTATTCGCGGCATTTAAAATAATCGCCCACGTTTTCGGAGCCGTGATAATCATCGGTGGGAATCAGACAGGCATCGATTCCGCGGACAGCCATCCGTTCCCGCAATGCTTGAATCCGCTCATTGACTGTTCCTCTCATACGGCATCTCCCTTTAATGCATCCTCAATGGCCTTGCTGATCGCTTCACTGTAAGTGGGGTGAGCCCGCATCGCCATGGAAAGCTGATAGGCATTGAGACTGTTGGCAATGGCTGTCGCCATCTCGCCGATCATATCGGTTGCCCTGTGGCACATAATCTGCGCCCCCACTAAGGTATTGGTGTAGGCCTCAAAAATCAGGCGGATAAAGCCGTCCTGATTCTGAGAAAGGATTGCCTTTCCATTAGAGCTCATGTCGGCCTGGCCGCATTTTATCTTCATATTATAGATCCGGGCTTCGTCCTCCGTAAAGCCGACGGCAGCAATCTCCGGATCGGTGTAAATACAGGTAGGAACCACCGGCAGCACCACGTACATTCCGTTGGGGACCACCGTAAGCTGCATCCGGTGGCTGGCGCCGGCCAGACGCTCCACTACATAGGCTGCATGGGCTGCTGCCACATGAGCCAGGCGCATCTTGGATACGGTGTCGCCCACTGCATAGACATTTTCCTGGGTGGTGCGATAGGTTCCTTTTATTGTAGGTCTTCCGTCCTTTAACTTCACCTCACAGTCTTCTGCCAGAACGCCTGACATATCCGGCCGCCTTCCCACAGCAACCAGAACCCGGTCAGCCGGAATCTCCTCCCAGCTTCCATGCTCCCTGAAGTGAACGCAAACTCTGTCGTTTCCGCAGTCTAAAATTTCCATCACATCTGCGCTGCAGCGGACATCAATGCCCTTTCTGCGCAGACTCTCCTCCAGCTGATCAGAAATAGCCGGATCCATGGTCTCCAAAAGCCTGGTGCTGCGCTCTAACAGAGTTACCTTAGATCCAAGAGCTGCAAAAATCGTGGCCACTTCTACACCGATGACACCGCCTCCGATAACCACCAAACGATCAAAATGCCACTCGGTTGCCTTCAAAATCTCCCTGCTGGTCACAACCTGAGGAAGATCGATGCCCGGAATATCGGGAATCGCCGGCTGAGCGCCAGTGGCTAAAATCACACTGGTTCCCTTCAAAAAGAAGGTTTCATTCCCGGCAGCTACCTCTACCACATTATCTTTATGAAGCTTTGCCTCTCCATGAATCAGCTCCACCTGACCGGAATCCAGAAGACTCCGGATCATGGAACGGAACTTTTCTACCGAAGCGTCCTTATATTCCTGCATCTTTTTTAAGTCAAATCCGACCTGATCCACCGTGATGCCGAAGCTTGCCGCTTTCTTTAAATCCCCGTAAACGGCGGCTGCCTGCAGCATCGCCTTGGCCGGAATACAGCCTGTGTTGACACATGCCCCGCCCAGCTCTCCTTTTTCGATCAGCGCCGTTTTCATACCGTATCCCGCAGCTTTCGCTGCCGCTGTATAGCCTCCCGGGCCGGCTCCGATTATGATTAAATCATACTGGTTCGTCATATGTACCCCCTTGCTCTGCCCCTCTTACAGCAGATGTATATGATGTGCTTCAGCCTCTGCACGGACTCCGTCCGGCCAGATAGAAGCCTGAACCTCTCCGATGTGTGCCTTCCGAAGGAAGAACATACAGATACGGGACTGGCCAATGCCGCCTCCTACTGTGTAAGGCAGCTCGCCGTTTAACAGGGCCTTCTGGAACGGAAGCTCTGCCCGCTCCTCACAGCCGGCCTTTTTAAGCTGTGAAGCTAAAGCCTCTTCATCCACACGGATTCCCATAGAAGAAAGCTCCAGTGCAATATCCAGTACCGGATAATAGACAATAATATCACCGTTTAAGCTCCAGTCATCATAGTCCGGAGCGCGTCCGTCGTGCTTCTCGCCGGATTTTAATTTATCTCCAATCTGCTCAATAAAAACAGCGCCATGGAGCTTGGCAATCTTGTATTCCCGCTCCTTTGGCGTACAGTCAGGATAGCGATCCTCCAGCTCCTGGGTGGTAATGAATTCGATGTGATCCGGAAGATAACGGCCGATGTACTCATACTCGTAGGCCATATAATCCTCTGTCACCTTCAGGGCCTTGTAAACGGCCTTTACAATCAGCTCCAGCGTATCCCGGTTTCTCTCCTCTTTTGTAATAACCTTCTCCCAGTCCCACTGATCCACATAAATGGAATGAATGTTATCGGTATCCTCATCTCTGCGGATAGCACTCATATCGGTGTAGAGACCTTCTCCGGGGGCAAAACCGTATTCTTTTAAAGCTTTTCTCTTCCATTTTGCCAAGGAATGAACAATCTCGGCCGGCCGGTCGCCCTGCTCCTTGATGCCGAAGCTGACCGGACGCTCTACTCCGTTTAAGTTATCGTTAAGACCCGACTCCGGCAGCACGACTAACGGCGCGGAAACGCGGGTTAAATGAAGCTGCTTTGCCAGCTCTCTCTGGAAAAAGTCTTTGATGATTTTGATGGCAATCTGTGTTTCTCTAAGGTCAATTGCCGGCTCATAGTGTTCCGGCAGCATTAAATGTTCCATGGGGGGTCCTCTCTTTTCTTTACTTTAAATTTTCGCTTTTTTTTACGCCGCAGTGCCGCTCGATTCCGCTTCGCTTCATCTCGCTCACGTGCTTCGC